>Ga0210054_1000137_pt1 | contig 75646 bp, 55 predicted proteins | sample CryGeymeta201516_FD_185470 | JGI IMG/M metagenome (GOLD analysis project Ga0210054, IMG submission 185470) | Groundwater microbial communities from Crystal Geyser aquifers in Utah, USA - Crystal Geyser metaG 2015-16 (SPAdes) (version 2) | ecosystem: Environmental > Aquatic > Deep subsurface >... | reverse complement strand
TAATTGCTCAATTTCTTTTCTGAACTCGTGGCCCGTTTGGCCTCGCACACGAAACCGCCGGCAACCGGCCGGGTGGTGGGGGCAGGCGGCCTGGAGAAACTGGTGCGATCCGCCGCCGGCTTTACGAAGCTCGATCTTGATCTGCTGGAAGAGGTCTTGTGCCGGTTTCTGGAGCTTTCAGGAGACCCTCATCGGCTGGAGTCACTGATCTCCTCGCGGCCCGCCCGCTCATGGGTGGTACTGAAGGTCCCTGGCATTCCTCGGCCTCCTATTCAGACGCACTGCAAATAAGGCAAATCTATCAGATATAAGATGTTAATATCTCATCAATTGTGGTGGTTATATAAATATTGGCATTGACACCGCCTTTTTATTATATAAAATGGCGGCATGTATGCCAGAATCCTTTCATATCCGGAGGACTCATCCTTCTTTCTTTTCGGGCCCAGGTCAACGGGAAAATCCACCTGGGTGCAGAGACAGTTTCCTCCCGCTCTTTTTGTTGATCTTCTCAAGGCATCCGTCTTTACCAGACTGAGCGCCGAGCCTGACCGGCTTGGGAAAATGATCCCGGATGGTTTTTCGGATCGGGTGATTATAGATGAGATTCAGAAGATTCCTCCCCTTCTCGATGAAGTCCATCGCCTCATCGAGACAAGGAGACTGAGGTTTATACTCACGGGCTCAAGCCCCCGGAAGCTTCGTCGCGGGGGTGTCAATCTTCTGGGAGGAAGGGCACTCACCCTCAGGATGTACCCTCTTACCGCTGCGGAATTGAAGAGTTCGTTTGATTTTAAGAGGGCACTGGAATACGGGCTTATACCACCTGCCTATACGGCGGAAGATCCGAGGGACTTTCTGGAAAGTTACGTCCAGGTATATCTTCAAGAAGAAATCACTCAGGAGGGGCTGATAAGAAATATCGGCTCATTTGCACGCTTTCTTGAAAGCGCCAGTTTTTCCCAGGGCTCGATACTGAATGTGGCAACAGTAGCAAGGGACTGCGCGGTTCCCCGCAAAACGGTTGAAGGCTATTTTGAAATCCTAAACGACCTCCATATCGCCTACTATCTTCCCATTTTTCAAAAGAGGGCAAAGAGAAAATCGCAGGCCCACCCAAAGTTCTATTTCTTCGACGCCGGCCTTTTCCGGGCGCTGCGGCCTTTTGGACCCTTGGACGCCCAGTGGGAAGCCACAGGGCCTGCACTGGAAACCCTTGTATTACAGGAGATTATCGCCTTGAACTCCTACCTGAGAAGGCGATACTCGATCTGTTACTGGAGATCAAAAGCCAAGGCGGAGGTTGACTTTATCCTTTACGGTGAGAAGGCATTCTTCGCAATTGAGGTTACAGGGGCAAATCGGGTCAGGGAGGGAGACATTGCCGGCCTCAAGGCATTCCTCAAAGAGTACCCGCAGGCAGAGGCATTCCTCCTCTATGGCGGTGAGGAGCGCTATTATGAGGACAAGATCAGCTTCATCCCGCTAACGGAGTTCTTCAAGGATTGTCAGGGCCTGTTTTTTTTCAATAAGATCTCTTCAACTGAACTGGGGTGAAGATGAGAAGGGCATTGGCGGAAGTGCATGGGAATCGAACCCACCTATCGCCCTTTTCAGACGATACACCGGATTTGAAGTCCGGGAGCCCCACCAGTGAGCTTTCCACTTCCGTAGTCTAGGTGACCCACATATTCTACTATCGGGTCGGGTAATGTCAACCGCGCATGAAAGGCCCCCGGCCGAAAAGACCGTGGGCCTCTGTGTTATTAGAGATGTTCAAGAAGTATATTGATCATGCGCCTTATGGGCTCCGCAGCTCCCCATAGGAGCTGGTCTCCGACTGTGAAGGCCGTCACATAATCAGGCCCAAGAAGCATCTTGTGGATCCTTCCTACGGGGACCGTAAGTGTTCCGCTCACGGCGGCCGGGGTCAGTTCTCTAAGAGTTGATTCCTTATCATTGGGCACTACCTTGACCCAGTTGTTCCCGTTCCGGATCATCTCTTCAACATCCCCGGCGGGGATATCTTTATCCAGCTTTATGGTAATGGCCTGGCTGTGGCAGCGCATCGCCCCCACTCTGACGCAAAGACCGTCCACAGGTATGGGTTTCTTGGTTCCCAGGATCTTGTTGGTCTCAACAAAGCCCTTCCATTCCTCTCTGGTCTGTCCCGATTCCATGGGGGAATCAATCCAGGGAATAAGGCTCCCTGCCAATGGGGCAGTGAAAAATGTTTTCGGATATTCTTTGCTTCTCAGCTTTGATGTGACTAGTGCGTCTATTGCCAGGGCCGAAGAGGCCGGATCGTCAAGAAGTCCAACTGCGGCGTCCCCGAGGAACCGCATCTGGGAAATGAGTTCCCGCATGTTGTTTGCGCCTGCGCCTGACGCAGCCTGATAAGTCATGGTGCTAACCCACCTGATATGGCCCGACGCGAACAGACCTGAAAGTCCCATGAGCATGAGGCTTACAGTGCAGTTTCCTCCAACGTAGGCCTTGATTCCTGATTTAATCCCGTTATCAATAACGCCTCTATTAACAGGATCCAGGATAATTATGCTGTCGTCGGCCATACGAAGGGCGGAGGCGGAATCAACCCAATAGCCTTTCCAGCCTTTCTTCCTGAGTTCGGGATATACCTTTTTTGTATAATCGCCTCCCTGACAGGTAACTATCACGGGAAGGGAAGAAAGCAGATCAATATCAAATGCGTCCTGAACCGGGGGGGCGTCCAGACCCACATCCGGTGCCTTCTTCCCTGCCTGGGTGGAGCTGAAAAAACCCGGTTCGAATCCCTTGAAATCCCCTTCCTCCTTCATGCGGGCCATAAGCACTGAGCCCACCATGCCTCTCCATCCGATAAACCCTATCCTGAGCATTGCAGCACTCCTTTCTTTCCAAATGTTCATGACACGATTTGTGTCGCCCCCGAGGATGAAAATCCTCTTTTACTCTCTTCTCTGTTCTGAAAGCTTTTTCGGGATCGGCATCGTTATCGGCATCGTTATAGTGTCTTAGCGCCCGGCGTGCTCTTCTAGACTGCGATTTCGACCCCGATCCCGATGGAACAGCGTGGCGTATTTTCACGGCAAAAGCCGGTTTCACAAATATTTTTTTAATATAAATCCCTTTGCCTATAGCCGCAAGGGTAATGGTTTGTGACCCCTTTGCGATGAGCTTATCCATGTCAGGCCTCCAGCAGCAATATCTTATCCGATCATTAGGAAAGAGGCTTTCCAGGTGCATTCCGGTGCCTGGAAAGGCCCGGGGATACTCCACGTGAAGGATTGCGCAATAATGATTCCACGGTACCAGCTCAATAATTTAAGGCATGGCTTTGCGCAGATCAGGAGACGCAGACCGGGAATCAGCTTCTGCACGTGCGCCTTCAGGCGCAGGGCGCACGGTTCCCGTGCGGCTGAAGCCGCACCTACCTCGAATTTTTGAACTCATACATTCCATGAATATTTTTTAAAGTATAGCGTGGACGCGGTCAACAGTGATAATTATTGAAGGGTCTTTTTCTTTGTGGGATTATGCGCAGTAAGATATTTATTATTTTCAGGGAGGCAAGAAATGAAGGGCATACTGATCCGCTGGCTTGTGCTTACCGCTGCCATAACATTAGCTTCTTATCTTATTGAAGGTATTCATGTGGAGGGGTTTTTCAGCGCACTTTTCGGTGCTGCCATGCTGGGAATTCTCAATGTGTTCTTCCGTCCGGTGATCCTTCTTCTGACTCTGCCAATCAATCTGCTTACCCTGGGTCTTTTTACCTTCATCATCAATGCAGTGATCCTGATGATGGCATCGGGCGTCATAAGGGGGTTTGATGTCTCCGGATTCGGCTCGGCTATACTCGGGGCACTGGTCATAAGTATCGTGAGCTGGCTCCTCAACAGCTTTATTGACGGCCAGGGAAGGATCTCCAGGGTGGACTATATAGACCTCAAGAGGCGTGAGGACGGGAGATGGGAGTTATGACAGGGCCTTTGTCATAAGAGGTATTGCCACAAAGGTTCCTATGGAACTTCCAAGATTTGTAAAGACTACTACCAGAAGAATCCGGGTTATTTTGTTGTGCCAGAATCCTTTCACTGTCGTGATGTCTTGAGAAAGGCTTTCAAAGTCCTTTACCTTTGGTTTTCCCAGAAATACCTCGACCAGACCGGCCACCCATCCGGCTGCCACAAGAGGGTTGAGTGACGTAAATGGGGCCGCAACGGCGGCGGAGATTATTGTTAGAGGATGGGCGAGTGCGACCGCAGCGCCGAGAGCGGCAAGTATGGCGTTAGCGCCCACCCACCAGAATAACATCTCGCTGCCACCCTGGCTGCCTCCGGAGGCGAATCCGAACGCAATCATGGCAGCTATGGCAAGCGGTATGCCCCATGCGATGATCTTTCCCATCCTGCCCTTAGGCGGAACTATTTCCAGCTCATCTATGGAGAAATCCTGTTTCCAGTTCCTGATTATTCCCGGCACATGGCCTGCTCCCACAACAGCCACTATTCTTGAGCCCGGGGCCTCTCTGATCTTTTTTGTAAGATACCTGTCTCTTTCATCTATAAGAACGGTCCTGACCTCCGGCATTTCCTTACCCACCTCTGCCATAAGGTTTTCAAGCACATCGCTTTTCTTCATCTCCTCGACGCGATCCTCGCTCAGATCATCCATATCGCCCATGGAAAGCACTATCTGAGCGGGAAGCTTGATCTTCTTCCAGAAACTCATCAGCCTCCATGCCCTTGAAAGGGTGGTCCGAATATCTCGATCGGCAAGATGTGTCTGGGCCCCTGTCTCCTCAGCAGCCTTAATGGCCGACATAATCTCCGCACCCGGCTCTATCCCAAGCTTCTTTGCGATCCTCTTCTGGAACGACGCCATCATCAGGTTGGCAAGCAGCAGAGACGCCTTCTTTTCCCTGATTGCTTTAAGAAGATCCGTCTCCTCCCATTTCTTTTTCTGTGTAATGGACTGGTATCTGGACCGGCATAGCTCAAGGCAGACCGTATCCGGCCTTTCATCAAGAATGACGCGCTCAACCAGGTCGGCACTCTCCCTGGAAACGTGGGCTGTTCCTATTAAAACAACTTCCTTGTCGCCGTACTTAAGGCGGTGTATTGCATCATTATCAATCAAGCCTTGCTCTCCTTTATTTTAATCTATCGAGCCAATTGCAAAACTATGATTATGCGTCATTCCGGCGAAGCCTGTCCCGGACCACGATCCGGGAGCCGGAATCCATAACGCATTGATTCAAGGATAGACTGGATTCCCCGATCAAGGCGGGGAATGACGAAACTGTGAATTTTGCAATTACTTCTATCATTGACACACGCGTAAAAAGTCGCCAGGAGCGTCACCACGGCGAAAGTCGGCATTCGGAACCAGCTAATATTCCTAGATAAGAGCTGGCAGGGCGGTAAGAGACGATACCGATGCCGAAAAAGCCCCTGCGCGCAATATTCCGTTGCAGATAACCCACCCCGTTTTCGGCTCTCGACTTTTGCCTGGGCTGGAGTGTTTGGTTTTGTTCAACGCGGGCATGGAGTTCAGTAAATCCAGCACCTGGAAGATATAATAAAAGATTATCTAATTGCAATGGGCAGTTGAAAAGGCCGGATCGTTGCGCATTGACATGAAACTGAGCCTCTGGTATAAAATTTACCTGGAAAAGGCAGCAAGGCAGCAGAAACAAACCTATAACTTTTGCTGAAACAGGGCCAAGACCATTGATTTACCAAGTTATTAACTCCAAGACGTCATGCGGGAAAGCGGCTCCGATTCCCGTTCATTATGACTTTGCATCCCGGCTTGCAAGCATTCCCAACACAGAGTTAACAATTTCCCAAGGTTTTTATTTAAGCTTTGTTGGTCATGATCATGACCATCGCGGAGGTTTAATGTTTCGGCCATTTACAATGAAATAGAGCGAAAGGAGATAAAGATGAAATCAAAAAGATTGTCAGTCCTGGTGGTATTTGCAGTTGGTATTCTCACCCTGCTGGCTGCTGCGGCCTGGGGTATCCAGACCACGGCTATCGGAGAGGGTAGAAGCCGGCAAGAGGCCATCAACAACGGCCTGAGAACTGCTGTTGAACAGGCACTCGGCACAATGATGAGTTCATATACCGCAGTCAAGGATGGGAAGCTCCTTCAGGACAAGATAACCTCCGCCAGCGCTGGCTATGTAAAGAATTATGACGTACTGGCCGAAGGCAAAGACCCTGTTTCGGAGACTTACAGGGTGAAGCTCAATGTGAATATTGACGATGCAAAACTGAAGGGAAGCGTTGAAGAGTTCATGAAAGACCCCCAGGCCATGGCCACCTTCACGCAGACCAAATTCGACGACAAGAAGGTTGTGGTCGTATATATGCCGAGAACCGGGCTTGATCTTCCTTATGATTCCAAGGCGGTGCAGACCATAATGGATCTCATCCAGGACAAACTGGCAGGCTATGCCTTCAGGGTTTTTCTTCCTTCCGAGTTAAAGCGTATCAGGGGAAGATCCGCCGAGATGGTGGTGGATGAAGAGACCGCCATTGATATCGCAAGGCAGGAGGCAGGAGACGCCATGGTGGCCGTAGGCTTTGACGCCGGCAAGAAGCCGACCGAAGACGGCTATCAGCTTCTTTATGTCACCCTGACCATAAAGGCATTCGATCCTACTACGGGCGAGCTTTTTGCCAATGTGCAGGACAGGGACAAGACCATTGCAAGGGGAGGCGATTACGCGCTTCAGGACGGTCTTGCCCAGGCCGCTATTAAGGTAGGCCCCAGAACGGTTGATAGACTAACTGCAAAGATAGTGGAGAGATTCAGCACCGTCCGACAGAAATTCGTTGTCTTGATACTGCGCAATATCGGAGCAAAGACACAGACAAAAGTAGAGCAAATTCTTGAAGATATCGGGTGGAAATTCAAGATTGCCCGCCAGACAGGCAAGTATCTGGAGGTGGAGATCTTCAGCGAAGCAGATCCCACAACGGTAAGGAAAACTTTCAGGGACGCGGTCGGTAAGGCCAATCTCGATCTGACCGCAGCCGAAATGGCCGGAAGCAGGGTAACCTTTGACGGAAAGGAGACAGGAGGCTACTAGATGAGACTTTTTAAGCTTCTGATTGCCTCCTTCGTGGCGGCGCTTTTACTCGGGGCCTGTTCGATGATGCCTCAGCCATCCAGCAGGGGGGCGCTGGTAAAGGTTTACAGGGCCAACGCCGTCAAGGAGGGGATAGTATGTTCCGTGGGCGGCGAGGCCTCGATACCATACGTTTATGTGGGGCGTGACACGGTGAGTGGTAAGGTAACCGACGAAGAAAAGCGCCTGATACCGGAATTCGCGAAATCTGTGTTTCAGGAATCGCGCTTCATAAACGTGAGGAGCGTCAGTTCAGACAGTGGTGAATATCCGGATCTGAGCATCACCGTTTACAAGAACAGCGTAGACAGGAAGACTTCAGGCGGGCGAATTACCCTGGACGGAATTTTCCAGGCATCCATAAGAATAAGGCAGGGCGGCGATATTGACTGCGCGACAGCGGACCCGGTACTGGTGGAAAAGCACTATGAAGCTCCGTCCTATGAGCCGGGGAAACTTCCCAGCGCCTCCAAGGTTCAGGAGCAGATGGTGAAGGAGGCTGTGAGGCGGGTGGTGCGGCAGTTTGTTCCGACAACAACTACGGAACTGAGACCCATTAAAGGCGGAAGTGAGATGGCCGACCGTGCCGGAAAGATGATAGACGGCGGTAACTGCACCGGAGCCTATGAGGGTGTAAAGGCCGTAGCCGAAAGCCCTCAGTCCAAAGACGCGGACCTCTTGTACAACGCCGGAGTTGCGGTTGAGTGCATGGCATGGAACAACGCGCAGGATCAGAAAGCCCAGACAAGATACCTGAGAAAGGCCAAGGAGCTATACCAGAGGGCTGCTTTTCTTAAACCGGGGGACTCAGATATTCAAAAGGCAGCAAAAGAAGTCTCCTACGAGGTGGATACATTCCTCGCATCCTTTGAAAGACAGAAAAAGACAAGGGATGTGATGAAAGAGTATCAAGCTCCCAAGAGCTATTGAAAACGATAAACAGGCAGAGGAATATCAGATACAGGATGACAAGACAGAATTTCATTTGCGAAGGTAAGAAGCGCCCGAGAGGGCTGTTGTTTTTGTTTATCATAGTCTTGGCTCTTTTGTTTTCATCCTGTATGAAGCAGATCCCCGGGGCAGTGAAGGCCGCAAACCCGATCATGGAGGTTGAGATGGACCTCTTTTTCATGGATCTGGTGGCGGCTCAGGTAAAGATGAATCAGCTTATGCTTGAAAGGATGCCTATTTCCAGGGACGATAATTGGCCTGAGCTGCTGGTTCACTACTCTGATGGAGAAACGGCAAACGATAAAGAAAAGGCTGCAAGGAAGGCCTATGAGGCATGCCTTGAAAGGGCTCTCAAAGAAGATTTTTCCTTTTACAGGATATTTGATTTTTCCATTTATCTTGGAGCGCTTTTCCGCGTTGGGAGCATGGAGGATCTGATGGGCTGCGCCCTGGTGGCGGCAAGGGGAAAGCTTGCAATCGAGGCATCCAAGATACTTGGGAAGCGTTATGAACATGCCAAATGGGTGCTGAGTTCTTTGCCTTTCGGTTGCAAGTGCTCTTATTACAGCACCAAATTTCTCAGCCTGAGGCCGGGGATAAGCGAGTGCAGGGTGGGGGTGGGAGGTCCGGAATGTTCTTTCTTTGCCAGGCCTACCGAACAGATAATGCATGAGAAGTTATTTGGCGGCGGACTGAAATCATGGGTAGATTTGAAGGTCCCGTCGGAGTGCTTCAGGGTTGTTTCAGGGGAGCATCTTGGCGGAGCAACGAAAGGAAAGGGGAGCGGAACATTTGAAAGTGTTTTTTATTCGCTTCTTCCATCCGGACTTAGGGATGACCTGCAGAGGGTTGATGATGAGCTTTTCATGGCGGTCAGCGATCTTGAAACAATAGAAGCAAAGCTTAAGGAAACGCACCTGAGGGAACCTGAGAAGGCGGTTTTGAGAAGACAGATGAAATCCCTCGAAAAGGAAAAGGACAATAAAGAGGGGATTCAAAAGAAGCTTTATAAACAGGCTATGACTACCATTGAGCCCAACAGGGAAAAGATTGCAGCAGCGAAGAAGCTTTTAAGGATTGCCGAATATATTGACGACACTTTTGTGGAAGTCAACACCGCCATGATAGCTCTTACGGTCAAGATTATAGATGATGTATTGCTCTTCGGGGAACTTGGACCTGGGGATATGGCTCAGCGTGCCGCGTTTCTTACGATGCACGGAATTGTCAAAGGTGTTGATCTCCAAAAGAGAATAGAGCTTCTGGGAAAGCGCGCAATAAGTCTGCCGGTAACATGGGCAAGCACCTGGGGATACGCTATAGCGCAAAAGATGAAGGTATCCAGATATAAGGACTACCTGGAGGCCATGGTCAAGATGGAAAAGAAGATGAAGAAGAAGGCATAGGTATGGGTTGCCTGCCCTCCTGATATTTCGTGAGGGGGGAAGGACATAGTGTGATGGAGGTTTTCATTAGTCATTGGCAGGTAGTGATGCAACAATCAGCCAGGAAAGTCGGAGGTGATTCTATGCGAAGGTATTTGATTTTTGCAGTTATTGGGGTTGTGGCGGCGATGTTTTTCGGATGCGCTAAAACCGGCATAAAGCCGATGTCCGATGAGGACAATCCGGCTCACCATTATCTCATGGGCATGCAGATGATAGAAAAGGGCCAGATAAACGAAGCTGCAACGCGCTTTGACCGCGCCGTCAAACTGGAACCTGACTATGCGCCTGCACTGGGAGGCCTTGCTCTTGTGGCGGCTATAAGGACCGAGGCTGAAACGGACAAGGAGCACAAGGCCGTTGAGCTTGAAAGAGCGGTTGATAGGCTCGACAAGGCGCTTGATAAGGCCGAGGGAGATTCTCAGAAGTTTTCGGGAATGGTTACAGGCATAAGGGTATGGACGCACGCAAGACCTAAGAACTGGATAGAGAAGGCCGAAAAATATCACAGGAGGGCGATAAAGCTATCCAAGGTAAAGGCGGAGGAACTGCCTTACTACAAAGGTAAAGAGGCTGCCCACTATTTCATGGGCGCAGCCTATTTCAAGGCTTACAAGTTCAGAGAGGCTGAAGGTGCCCTTTCCGACGTGCTATCGCTTGCCCCAGGAAAATGGCATGAACCAGCAAATAAGCTTTACAAGCGGGTTCAAAAGATAAATAGGGCCTCGGCAAACTTTACGATGACGGATGTCGGTAAGAAGATTGCAGTAAAAGATGGGGTTGTGAGAAGCGATGCAGCAGCTCTGCTGGTGGATGAAGTCCACCTTGACAAGGTCATGGCCGGAAGAATCCCGGTCCCGAGGGCTGAAGGCAAGCCTGACTTTATACCTGCCGATGTGGTAGGACACCTTTTCAAGGCCGAAATCATGACCGCCCTCAAATGGAGGGTCCGAGGCCTTGAACCCATATACGACCAGATATCCAAGGCATTTCTTTTCTATCCCGACAAGCCTATAACAAGGCTTGAGCTTGCCTTTGTCCTTGAAGATCTCATGATGAAGATAAGCGGCGATGAGACCCTGGCTACAAAGTACATAGGACAGGGCTCATCTCCTTACCCGGACGTGCCGACGTCAGCTGCATGGTTTAACGCGGTGATGACAGCCGTTACAAGGGGCCTCATGGAACCTGAACTGAGCGGCGCCTTCAGACCGCACGACGTAGCGGATGGGGCAGAGCTTCTTCTGGCAGTAATGCGCATGAGAAACGTCATGAACATCAATTAGTGGGTCTGCCGGATTGACAGAGGCGAAAAGTTTTAATTTTAAAGGAAGGAGTGAATAGATCATGAAAAAGATTGTGGGAGCAATTGCAATTATCTCTATGATACTGGCCATGGTTCCCCTGGCCATCTCTCAGGGGGGTTGGGAGACCGTGAAAGACCCGGTCAAGGTCTTTGAGGAAGGATATATTCAGGTAGTGGGGGCCTCAGAGGAAGGCCAGAGCAGATACAGGGCAGTCAGGGCCGCGGAGGTTTTGGCACAGAGGAAGCTCCTTGAGATCCTCCAGGGAATAAATCTTTACGGCGTTACGACAATTAAAGACGGGATGCTGCACAGTGATGCCGTGGCTACTACCGTTGAGGGATTCTTAAGGGGAGCAGTGCAGTGCGGCGACACGTATTATCCCGACAAAGGATACGCAGAGGTCTGTATGCGCCTCAATATCAGAGGCAAGGGCGGACTCTATGATGTGATCCTTCCCATCATGAAGGACAAGCAGCTATGGCCGGAGCAAAAACCCGCCTATCAGCCCGCTCTTATTCCCAAGGTCATTGATACCAAGACGCCTGTGGAAGAAAAGTCTGCCACGCCCATTACGCTTCCAAAGGCCGGCGCAGAGGCTGAAAAGAAGACCGAGGCTCCTGCTCCGCCTCCTGAGGTTGCCAAGCCCTCGGAGCTGGTAAAGGTGCATGACGGTCTAATTCTTGATGTGCGAGATTTCCAGTTCAGGCCGGCTTTGGTTAACAGGATAATAACAGACAAGGAAGAGATCGTTTTTGATCCCTCCAAAGTTGTAAGTAATATCCTTGTTGAGAGGGGTTGTGGCGGTTTTACAACCGATATTGGTAAGGCCAAGGCCCTTTTGCAGAGCTGGGGTTGCCAGAGTCCGATGGAGCTTAAGGTCAAATCGGTAGTGAAGCTGACTGACGCGCAGGTGGGAGTTGACGATGCGGCAGCCATCTATGTCCATGATCAAAAGAGTAATATGCTTGCTCAGGCAAAGGTGGTCTTTCTGCTTAAGTAATCGATTATCCCTCCCCCTCGACGGGGGAGGGAGGGGTGGGGGAGATTTTCATCCTTCGTTGTGCTCCATTCGGGCATGGCCGGTCGGAAGGTAATTCCGACCTGCCCCTTTACAGTTCACGACTCCCGGACAGTATAGTTCCCAGCCTCCTCCTCCAATGCGGGGGAGGATAAATCTTGCCCGCTGCTGCGGCTGTTCCTTTGGAGACCAGTAAGGTAATCTTAGCTAGAGAGGGTATTGTGATGAAAAAGATATTGATTATAGTGGGTTGTTGCGTGGCCGCAATCGCTATCACACTGGTCGGAGCCGGCATGTATCTCAAGGCAAATATGAAAGAGATAACCGGTAAGTTTGCCGGATTTGAGCTGGATATGGCGGATCTTGATGTGCAGTACTTCCCGCCTGCAATCAAGGTGAAGGGGCTCACGCTGAATCACAAAGGAAATTCTGTAAGAATTCCGGGTGTTAAACTTTATCCTGACATAACCAAGCTCCTTACGGGTAAGATTTTTTTAAAGAACGCCGTTCTTGATGAACCAAGCGTAATTGCCGATGCGCTTATGAAGGCCGATGAAAAGGACGGTTCTGCCAAATCCGAGCCTTTTTCACCCTCATCCATCCCTGCAAGAAGGATTCAGATTAATGAAGGCGTATTTTCCTTGAAGGGGCCGGAGGGGCTTCTCATTCCTATTGCCTTAACCGGGCAGATGGAAAACACAAAGCAGGGAATCTCCGTTGACCTGAAAAGCGCCGTCATAGAAGAACTGGGATTCAGATTCGCCGGCAATATTCTCATAGAGTCATTGGCGCCGCTTATCATAAAGGTGAAGGCCTCGGAAGGCACGTTCAACCCATCGTCAATAATAGATTTCCTTATCAAGTTCGGGTACCTGAACAACGAATTGGCCGGAAAGATCCCTCGGATAAAATCCATCCAGTCGAGGGGAATCAACCTTTCGATGGATAAGACGCCCGAGACGGAGGCTATCGCCGCTTCACTCGAATCGCTTTCGCTCGACCAGACCGAGATCAAGGGCATCAATGTCCAGCTCAAAAAGGGTGGGGCCTTTGAGGTGGCCGTGGCCCAGGCCATCCTGGATGTGGGTTCCGTTTACGGATGGATGGCTGATAACCCGGCTGCAAAAGAATCCCTTGATAAGGCCCTTGCCCAGGCAAAACTGAAGGCCCTGTCCGCTCAGGGGAATATTGAGGTAAGCTCCCTTTCGTTCACAGGAAATCAGGCAGCTCCAGACAAGGTTAACGGCGCCCTGGATATCAAGGCAAACGGTCTAGTTCTGAAGGTAACCTCCGAGAAGGGAGAAGAGCAGCAATTCACGATAAAGGAACTTGATTCCAGGATTACCATTAAGGATGGGAAACCGGCGCTGAAGGTGGGTTCATTCACTGTTGATCCTGAGGCCGGGGGCACGGGCAGCATAAGCGGCCGCGTATCCTTTCCACTGGACTTGAAGGGCCTCGAGCTTAAGGCATACGCAACCGGATTCAAGGCATTTGAGACAACGGTGAATATGCGTCTTGAAAAGCCTGTGGGGAAAAGGCTCACATTCGATCTTGGCGTCATAAACCCTTCTTTGACCTTGCTTGCCAAGGGCATAGCACAGGAGCCCAACAAAAAAAAACTGGATCTGGAGGCCCAGTTTGAAGTTCTTCAGATAACGAAGGAGGCATCGCCGGAGGGGCCTAAAGCAGTTTCGGCGAAGGCGGAAAAGCCGAAACCCTTTGATCTGAGTATGATTAACGGCAAGAACTTCTCGGCAGAGGCCATGGTGAGGAGGTTTCAGTTTAATGATTTCCCTCAGGTCAAGGATATCAAGTTTGATGTGAAGCTCGCAAATGACAAGGCGGTGGTAACAGGGAATCTAACACTTTGCGATCTGAATATGTCCCTCGAAGCACTCATGGTACCTCCAAGCAGCGTGATGACCCAGATGGAAGGAAAGGCCATAAATGTTGATCTTACCTCTCTTATTGCCTGCTTTTCAAAGACACTCCCGGTATTTCTAACAGGAAGGGTGTCTCTTTCAGCCACTATTTTTGCCAGGGGAACGGATTCCGAATCAATGCTGAAGGAATCTGACGGCGACTTCATGATAACAGTTAACAAATGCGCGGTCCACAGACTCGGCAATCTTGACTACCGCCTGAGTTTCTTTCTTGACATGCTGAGGATCGCGGGCATGGATGCGAGCGGGCTTGACAGCATTGATTTCAGCAGGGCATCGGCCAGGGCCAATCTTAAGAAAGGAAGACTCGTTTTCAACTCATTTTCTCTAAACGGCCCTCTAATGAGCGCATGGGGAAAAGGTGAGTTTACGCTTAAAGACAGGCGTCTCAAGATATCAGGACAGGTAAAGAGCGGCTTCGGACTGACCAAGACTCTTGAGATAGACAAGGTCCTGGTGAAAAAGGAGGCGTGATGTCATCCAGAATCAATCGCAGATTTTTCGGCTATATTTTTTTTATCGTTTTTCTGTCTGCCTTTCTCGCCGTTTTTTCATGTAAAAAGAAGGTGGATAAGGGCCAGGTTTCCTATGTGGCGGAAAAGGATATCCCGGCTGTCGTAGCGGTGCTTCCGGCAATCTTTACGATGGCTAAATCGGAATCTGGAGATCTTCAGATAGACCCCGAGAGCGAGAACGGGAGATTTGTTGCGGAACTGGTCAGAGGTGTGGTCCACAACCAGTTATCCGGAAAGGGATACGAGACCAGGGTAATTGCACTCGTTGACAAGAAGCTCAAATCAGCAAAGAAACCATGGCAGGAAATGAAGCCTGAGGAGATATGCAAGCTCTTAAGTGCAGAGGGGCTTATTTACACCAACATACTGTCTGCATCCATGGTTACGGCAGTGGCTTTTAATCTTTATAGCATAGACGCCCAGGTCAGGATGGTGAATCTAAGAGGAAATGAACTCGGGTCGTGGACGGAATCGAGTTCAAGGAGAAAGATAGCGATTCCTACCGGTGTTGTGGGCGCGGCTGCAACTGTTGCTGAAGCGATCATGGATAAGGTTGATGAGGCCGAGAAGAAAAACATGAGGACTGTGGCCTATGACTGGGGTTGGAAAATGGCCCAACTCATACCTGATAACCCGAAAGCCCAGGCCCTGCCCGAAGTGATATCCGTGGTAACCAATGTTGATAAGAAGCTCTTCGCGGTCGGTGATGAGATAAATGTTGAGATTACAGGCGAAAAGGGTCTCACCTGTTCTTTTGACATAGGAGATTTCAGGAAAGACATACCTGTTCCTTCAGTGGAGGATATTACTTACAGGGGATCCTATGTGGTGAAGGAAGGGGATAAGGCGGCGAATCAGTCCATTTTCATACACATGGCAAAACCGAGCGGAATCTCCAGGATATGGCTTGAAACGGGAGGCACCATAGAGATAGACGGCGTCCTCCCCTCAAGTCCTGATAAGGTCAGTGCCAAGGCCGGGAAGCAGGGTATTACGCTCAAATGGTCTATTGCCAAGGCGGAGGACATCAAGGGCTTCGTGGTTGAAAGAGGAGATACGGCAGTAGGCGGATTCAGCGCCATCGCAACCACAAACGAGCAGACTTACCTGGACCCGGACATTGCACAGGGGAAAATAGTCTATTATCGGATAAGGTCTGTGGATCAGGCGGGAAACAAATCCCAAACCAAGAAATCCATCAGGGCTACGATGCCCTTCTTCGACGAGGTTACCCTGGGTGATGTAATTCAGGGGACAATCATACCCGGGGTTTACAAGATCAATGCACTTGCCACAGTGCCGGTTGGAGAGACAGTCAAGGTTGAGCCGGGGGTTCGTTTTACAATGGCAGCAGGGGCAGGGCTGGCTGTCAAGGGAAGCCTTGTCGTCTCCGGTGAAGCAAAGGAAAGAGTCCTTTTTACAGGGGAAGACTGGAAGGGGATTTCAGGAGAGCCCGGGGCCATAATTGAGCTTTCCAACGTCAGCATGAACGGATGCACCCAGTGTATTGACGTGAAAGGATCTGCGCTGACCGTTCGCTCCATATCACTATCCGGATCAAAGGGTGCCGGCTTGTTTCTGGGCGACGACTGCATATTTGAGGTCGAAGACGCCCAGATCAAGGGTTTTGATGAGGGGGCTGTAATCGAAGGTGGAAAGGGAAAGGTTATCAAGAGCACCATAACAGGCAATAAGAGGGGTATCAATTTAAGGGAGGGAACACTTGATCTGGCGGATAACAATATTTTCGGCAACAGCGAAAAGGAGATTGTTACTGCAAGGAGCCTCGTGCTTGACGGAAATTACCTAGGGGCATCCGCGGCCAAGGACCTCAAACTGGAAGGAAAGATAAGCGTTAAGAGTCTCCTGGATGCCCCAGCGCCGCAGGGTAGAAGGATTGTCCTTATAGATGATAAAGATGTCAGCCCGGAAGAACTGAAGGCGAAGTTCACAAAATACAAGGATGACGGAATAAAGGCATTCCAGGCCCGGAAATACGGGGAGGCTCATGAATCCTTAAGCAAGGCAGCCGCCTTGAGGGACGATAAGGAGGTGTATCTTTTCCTTGCATATACCCAGATGAGTCTGGGGGAAGACGAGGCACTTACTGCTACGCTTGAAAAAGGGATTAAGGCATATCCTTACGAGGCAAAGCTATACCAGGTCTATGTAAGGCAACTCGCTGCGGCGGGAAAAACAAAGGAGGCACTTGCCCTCTTGGATAAGGCGCTCAAATTGAATCCTGATGATCAAGGTCTAAAGTCCTTAAGGGAAAGCCTCAGGGAAAGGCCCGTGCCTCCGCCGGTAAAGCAGGAGGCCGCAAAGACCCCAGAGAAGGCCGAACCACCGGTAAAGGAAAAGGAAGAGGCGAAAAAAGATGTGCCCAAAGAAACAGCCCCGGATAAAGAGGCCCTTTTCGGAGAGGCTAAAAAACAGGGAATAGAGGCCTTTACGAAAAGGGATTTCAAAAAGGCTGAGGAAAGCCTGAATCAGGCTCTCTCCATAAAGGACGATAAGGATTCATATCTATACCTTGCATATACACAGATGAACCTTGGCGAGGACGAAAAACTTGTAGCCACCCTCAAAAAGGCCATAAAGACCTTCCCAAAGGAAGTAAGACTTTATCAGATGTATATTCGGTACCTGACCAACAAAGGCGAAAAAGCGGAGGCCATCAAGGTGCTGGAAGATGCCATCAAGATCGCCCCTGAAGATCCGGCCCTTCGAATGCAGAAGGAGTTTCTGGAAAGGGGCGATTAGCCATGAAAAGCTTGATGGTGGCCTGTCTATTTTTGGCACTTATGGTTTCAGGAACTCCGAGTGCACAGGAGATAGATATCGAGCAGGAGCAGCTCGCAAGATGGCATATAAATTATGCGAGCTACTTGATTGATGTGGGAAAGTACCTGGAGGCCCTGGAAAATTATCACACTGCAATTGAGGTTACAGCCCTTAGAAAAACCAAGACCGACGCTATGCTTGCCAAGGCAACTCTGCTTTCATCTTTTCTGGACGCGGATGAAGAGGCACTCAAGGTCTATCAGGAGGTGGGGAGAAACTTTCCCGAAGGAGCTGAGATAGCCATTTACAGAGAGGGCCTTCTTCTTTTTGAACTGAACAGGTTCGAAGAGGCCGCCGAGGCCTTTAAGAGCTATAACGCGAGGTATCCGGCGGGCAGGTTCCAGTTTCAGGCCGAAGTACTTATGGAAAAGGTGAAGGATGCTCTTGCGAAGGCGCCTCCATCCCAGATCGCTATGGTGCCTGTTCCGGAACCGGCTGCAAAACCTATCCCTCAGCCGGAGCCCGCTGCAGAACCAGGCCCGGGACAAAAGCCTGCCGTCGTAAAAACAACCCCAGCTCCCGAGCCATCAAAGCCGGTCGTTACACCACCTACACCTGCCCCGACCCCGGCGGTTAAACCGGTTTCCGGTCAGAAAGTCCCGATTCCGGAGTTGCGGGTAAGAATATCCAGGGGAGCTTCTGAATTGATCCTAAGCGGGAAGGATATCTGTTACGGGCAATCCGGATGCAGGGATTCATTTACCGTAACTCCAGGCAATGACCGTGTGAGGATAAACGGAAGGCAGACAGAAAAAGGTACGGTCATTTTCAGAAGCGAAAAACCTATAAGCATCTCCTGCGATGGAAAGAAAAAGAAGCTAAGGGGCAGAATCTCCGCGTCAATGCGCGAGGGTAAACTCCTTGTGATCAATCTGGTAGAGATGGAGGAGTATCTTCTCTCAGTTGTGCCGTCTGAGTCTTATGCCTCCTGGCCGCTTGATACCCTGAAGGCACAGGCGGTGGCGGCAAGGACATACGCATATTATCAGAAGCTCCACCGAGAAAACTTGAGCTATGACCTGGTGGACGACGAAGGCGACCAGGCCTACAAAGGTATGGAGAGGGAAACCACCAGGAGCACCAAGGCGGTTATGGAATCATCAGGCGAAGTTCTTATGGAGCAGCAAAGGCCTATTCTAGCCATGTTCAGCGCCAATAGCGGCGGCTATACGGCCGATGCCAAGGCAGTATTCAATCTTAATAAAAGCTATTTGACGGCCAGGCCCGATCCTGAAAGCCTTAAAGGGAAAATGGCTACCTGGAAAAAGGAGTTTTCAACCAAGGACATAGAGGCGGCACTTGCCAGGATAGGCATCAAGGCCAGGGGAATAAGCCGGATTGAAGCTGCTGAAAAAGGCCCATCAGGCAGGATCGTAAAGGTGCGCATCCGCTCCAGGGACGGAGACAAGGTCTTCAGAACCCGGACCACCCTCGGCAGGGCGCTCAAGTTGCCGGAGATACTTGTGGATATAAGGAGAAATGGCGACAGGTATGAATTTGACGGAAGAGGCTGGGGCCATGGGGTGGGTTATTCCCAGTGGGGATCGGCCATAATGGGAAAGGATACCTCTTACAGGGAGATACTTGCTTTCTATTATCCGGGGGTAGCCTTGGAAAAGAGGTGGTAACGTTTCTTCCGGACAGTCCCCATATAGAGGGAACCAGTTTCGTCGCGGGGGAAAGCTGGGATGTGGATTTTCATCCGCTGTTGTGACGTAAACCGTGTCATTGGCGTTTGGTATATTTTTTTTCGGAGGTGTATTGATTGATGTCAACTAATTCGTCTGTACGGGGCATTGTCAGGGTTATTTTTCCTATACTCCTGGTTGTTTTTTTTGCGATTACGGCCCAGGCATTTGCCGCTCAGGAAAGGGATGTAATTACAGCCAAGGCTGAAAGCCTTGAAGAGCTTCTGAGATCCATGAGCCATATTTCAATGCAGATGGATGCGATACAGAAGGTACTCAGATCTCCCGACGCCGCCGGCCGGGAGGAAGAACTGAAATTAAAGATAGCAGTGCTCACCGAGCGAGAGAAGGAACTGGAAGCCTCCTTTGAAAAGGTTGCAACCGATGTGGACTGGGCTGATGCGTGGGCGAAAGAGTCAAAAGACAAGGAAGAGTTGAGCTGGGACAGCGAGCTAAAGATGCTTCTGGGCCCTGTGATGCGTGAAATAAAGGCGATGACATCGCGACCCAGGGAGATTGAACGGCTCAGGGCGCAGATGGAAATGTATGACTCTCAGCTTAATGAGGTGGGAAGGGCGCTCGAAAATCTACTCGCAATACTCCCCAATGCAGGCACACCACAACTCACACAAAAACTAAACGGCACAATCAGAACATGGCAGAACAGGCAACAGCAGATCAAGACGCAGCAAGGCATTACCGAACAGAAGTTAAAGCAGCTTATCGGGGAGAAAAAATCATTTTTCAAGGCCGCCGGCGACTTGACGAGGATAATTTTCAAGGGCAGGGGTAAGACCCTCATAATTGCAGTGCTTGTTTTTGCGTTTGTTTGGATTTGCCTGCGCTTTCTGCACAGGCTTCTTAGGAGAATAACGCCGTTTTACAAAGAAGGAAGAAGCGTTTATGTAAGGGTCTTTGATGTTATGTACCTTGCCTTTACTGCGGTTTTTTCCGTTATGGCACTCCTGGGAGTCTTTTATCTTTTCGGCGACTGGGTCCTTCTTTCCCTGGCTATAATCTTCGTGCTGGGGTTTTGCTGGGCCGCGAAACAGGCCATACCGCGTTACTGGGGCCAGGCGGTACTTATGCTCAATATCGGCCCGGTGAGAGAAGGAGAGGTCGTAATCCACAATGGCATCCCCTATGAGGTGAAAAGAATAAACGTATATACCGAACTGGAAAACAGCCATCTCGAAGGCGGCATTATAAGGCTCCATATAAAGGATCTGGTTGATATGAGATCAAGGCCGAAATGGGAAAATGAGCAGTGGTTTCCATCTCGTAAAGGAGATTGGGTAAGGTTGTCGGACGGGACCTACGGCCAGGTGATAGCCCAGACTCCGGAGGCGGTCAAGCTGAAGAGAGTGGGAGGAGCCCTTGTGACTTACAGGACAGAGGATTTCCTTGCTCAGACGCCTATGAATCTGTCCCAGGGTTTCCGCCTCAATGTGACCTTCGGCCTTGACTACGGGCACCAGGCCATAATTACAAAAGAGATTCCGGATGTTATCTCGAAGGCTTTAACCGGTGCCCTCAATGCAGAGGGATTCGGTGAAAGCATTTCTTCAATCAAGGTGGAGTTCAAGGAGGCCGGCGCGTCATCGCTTGATCTGGCGGTCATTGCGGATATGAATGGAAAGGCCGAGGCAAAGTACGATTTCCTTACAAGGGCGATGCAGAGGTATTGTGTGGAAGCCTGCAACGCGAATAACTGGGTTATACCCTTTACTCAGGTTACGGTCCACATGGAACCGCAAGGCGCATAACTGATAGTTTTGGGCGTATCTCAATAGCCTGGCATTTATATGAAAATCGCTTCCGCCGTCCTCGCTCTCGTCGAGGGTGAAAGATACAGTGAAGGGGGCCTGGTTTCTTGGCAGGTTGTTGATACGACCTAAAGCGCTTTCCTATTGTTTGAGGGAGATGAATGAATTCAGATCACCCTCATGATAAGCTTGCCCACCCCCTGCCTGACAAGGGACAGTCTCCTTGCAAGTCCGTAGGAAAGATCAACGTCCCTTCCATGGACAAATGGCCCCCGGTCGGTGACGACTGCTTTTACCTTTTGACCGGTTTCGGGGTTCTCAAGCTCCACGCGGGTGCCTAGAGGCACCTCCTTGTGGGCGATAGTTGCTGCGTTCATGTCGAAGGGCTCACCGTTGGCCATTGGCCTTCCGTGATAGTCTTCTCCATACCAGCTTGCTGTCACCTCCTGTGAGGAGGGAATCTCGGGGAGATTTATCATGATCTTCTGCCCGGGATAAATCCTGTCAGGGTTCTTTATATTGTTATCTTTAATCAGATTCTGGAGATTCACATGAAACTTCTTTATTGCCAGATCCCAAAGGGTGTCGCCTTTCTTGACGGTGTATTCGAATGATTTGTCAGAGACCTTGACCTGATCCGATAAGGATGACGTCTCATTCGGCTTGGATGATGGGGAAGTTGAGTTTTTCTTTTCCGCACTTGCGGCAATTGACTGCCTCAGTTCAACATCAAAGCCGGGGCTATGGGTGGTCTGTTGCCTTCGGAGCGATCCCCCTCTCTTTAGGCCGGCTTGCTTTATCAGGAGCCTGGGATTAACAGCATTGGCCGCCGGCGGCCATCCTTGTAATGTGCTGCTCATTTCTTTACCTCCGCAATTCCAAGGAAATGCAGGTTGCATGCCATATTTGATCTTTCCGATTGCGACTTCGATCCGAATGCCTATGCAGACTCCCCAAAAAAGCGGATATTGTGGTGCATCCGGTTTTTGCATACTCTCTTAGGTCTTTCAGGTGCCTATTTCTTTTGTTTGTCATTCCGGCATTCGCCGTAATGACGCGATCGATCATGAAAACGAGACAAGATTCTTCACTTTTCTCTTGAGTTTAGCAGGGCTTCGCAGGTAGTATCCTGCATTAACTTTACCGCGGTTACGATATCAATATGACAGATCAAATACTTTCGCAGGATGACATAGACGCATTACTCGCTGCAATCCGTGATGGGCAGGTTGATTTGGAAAAGGACTCTGATGAAAGCATCATGGAAAGGGTAGGGGAGAAAAAGGACCAGATTGACGAATTTGGCGGCCTTCAATAGGGTTTATATAAAAATGCCTCTTCCTTTATCCCTACCCCTTTGCCGTCGAAACGTCGGGATGAGGCGGCATTATTCCCTCCCCCTCGACGGGGGAGGGCGGGGTGGGGGTGATTTTCATCTTTCGTTGAGCCCCTTTCAGGGCATGGCTGTTAGTAGTTATGAATCAAAAATCTTGATTTATTGGGGCATCGCTAATAAGAATTACTTTCTGAAAGGCTGATAAAGCCTTCGACACGGCTCATGGACGGAGGTGAGGAGAGGATCGTAAGAGAGGAAAAAATCGCGTCCGGCATTTTCGATGAAGCCCTTATGCTGATTGCCCGCTCGATAACCCATGAACTCAATAATGCCCTGATGGGAATAGGAGGCCGGGCTGAATTGATAAGGGGTGATCTCGAAAAAGACAGCCCGTTTGAAAGGCATCTCAAAGGCATAGAGGATTACGTGGACAGGTCATCCATCTTGGTATTACAGCTCAGGAGATGCTGGAGACAAGATCCGGGCCTGTCTGAAACTGAGCCTGCCGATATAAACGATATTGTGAAGAGGTGTATTCGCATTCTAGAAAGGACCGACAGGGGGATCAAGATTGATTTTGCGCCCGGATCGGATCTGATGACTGTCTGCGCAGACCCCTTTGCGATTCTAAAGGTACTGCTCGCCGTCTCGCTTGATATCGCCTGTCTTGTTCCTCGAGGGAGCTGCGTCCGAATAGAGACCGCTTACCTCGATCCGAAGTCTATCTCCGGAGGTGCGGACCAATACGTAGGGGTTTTTTTCCAAGGCGTCTGTCTTCAAGAAAGAGTCATTGATGAGATTCGTGAAGGGGCTGGGGAAACCAAAGGGATCGTTTTTCAAGCACTCCTATCCGATCAGGGAGTGGAGTCGTTTGTAGTGGCTTTCCCTTCTCGGCAAGGCTTTTTTCAGACAGAAGAGATGGTCTCCTTCCACCAATCCCACAGGGGTAAGACCCTCCTAGTTGTGGACGATGAGGATATGGTCAGAGAGGTTGGCGCGGGTATGATAAAGAGGCTCGGCTATGATGTACTGACCGTCGGGAGCGGAAGGGAAGCGGTGGAGGTATTTGAACTGGAGCATGATCGCCTTGACCTGGTGCTCGTTGATGTCATGATGGAGGGTATGGACGGGATCGAAACAGCGGAAAGGCTTCGCTCCATTGACCCTGAAGTGCCTCTGGTGCTCTCCAGCGGATACAGAGACGGTGTTGATACCCGGGCCATGAAGAGGCTGGGATGCCGATTGCTTCAAAAGCCTTTTTCAATGGATGAGCTTGGGGTCTGCATCCGAGAGGCGCTCGGAGAGGCATAGTTGTCTTTTTCAACTTGTACGGGGTTAACAGCGCGTTGAAAAACCCGCTGCTCGCAGGCTGAATAAAGATGTTAGGATGCACGGGCCACAATTAGGTGGTCTGACCGTAGGGTGTGGCGTTTATATGAAAATGCCCCTTGCCTTTATTCCTTCCCCTCGATGGGGGAGGGAGGGGTGGGGGTGGTTTTCATCTTTCGTTGTGCCCCATTCGGGCATGGGGGTTAGAGCTAGTGTCCATCCGGAAATGGCTATTTTCACCGATTTCGGCGTTGCGCTCAAATTATAATCCTCGAAATACGTCAATGTATTCCTGTTGTTAAAATTATCGCCCGCCTTGAACTCGACGAAACTATCTCATTTCCGGATGGATACGAGCTAAGGCGGGGACAAATTCCCGGGAATGAAGCGTACCTTGAAGTGCGCTGCAGTGACGAGGGATGAGCGAAAAGCAGCAGTTGGGCGTTTTTAGATAGCCTGTTAACATTCATCAGCCATCGGGGGTGAAGAGATGTTTAGAAACATGAGGTTGGGGGCCAAACTTATAATTACCTTTCTATGCGTCGGTGTTATTCCCCTGGCGGTCGTAGGAGGCATATCGCTCAAGAATGCCTCAGACGCCCTTACCAGCCAAGCCTTTGACGCACTTGAGGGTGCGGCCGCCATGAGGAAAGCGCAGATTGAGGCTCTTTTCGTGGAAGGCGTAAAGAATATGGAGGCGATCTCGGAGACCGTGGCAATCCTTCGAAAGTCGGCCATGGAGAAGATGACTGTGGCCCAGAGAATCAAACAGGCTCAGATAGAGACCTTCTTCAGCGAAAGGCGAAACAATGCTGAGGTGCTTTCTAAAGACGCCCTTGTAGGAGAAGCGATGGTCAAGTTTGATTCGGCATTCCGCGCTGATGACGGAAAGGTCGGGGGAACCTATTATTCCCTCGCAGCCATAAAATATGACGCCTCGATAAAACATTTTCAGATTCAGTACGGATTTGATGATGTATATCTTGTGAACAATGACGGCGTGGTAGTCTATAGCGCTACAAAAGGGCCGGACCAGGGGGAAAACACCCTTACCGGGTCATTGAAGGATACTCCGCTTGCCGCCTGTTTCAAGGGTGTTTCCCAGGGGCTTGCGATCACGGATTTTTCTTCTTACGAGGCGGCGGCCGGCGCTCAGTTCGCGTTTATGGGGGTTCCGCTGTTCAGGGAGGATATGAGAGGGCAGAGGGAGGCCGTGGGAGCTGCGGTGCTCAGATTAAGCCCCAAGGGGATTAATGCCGTAATGGGCCAGAGAGAGGGAATGGGAAAGAGCGGTGAGAGCTTTCTTGTGGCTAAAAGTGAGGCAGGCGTATTTTTTAGAAGCGATCTCAAGACCATGGGGGAAGGTAAATTTGTCCTGGGGCAATCGGCTCAGGGGGTGGCATCTCTGATTGAAGGGGTATTTTCGGGGACCTCCGGAAGTGATGTCAGGTCTGATGAGAACGGTAACATGAACCTGGTCGTATATAATCCGGTCAACATAGGGGGCCTTAAGTGGGTCCTTGTAACCAAGATGCTGCTTGAAGAAGCCATAGTGCCTGCTGTGGAAGGCAAGGACGCAGATTATCTTACCGAATATGCCGGGGCCTACGGCTATGAGGACCTGCTGCTCATACATCCCATGGGCAAGGCGTTTTACAGCGTAAAGAAAAAGGCCGATTATGGCACCGATGTGCTCGCAGGGCCCTATAGCTCTTCAGCTCTTGGAAAGGCGGCAAAGGAGGCTATAAAGAGAAAGAAGAGCGTGATGTCGGATATTGAGTTATATCAGCCTTCCGGAAATGAGCCTGCCGCCTTCTTTGTAACCCCGCTGATAATTGCCGAACGGATTGAGCTGATTGTGGCTCTCCAGATAGGCGTAAGAGATATAAACAGAATCATGCAGGACAAGGCAGGTTTAGGTAAGACAGGTGATACCTATCTTGTGGGTCAGGACGGATTGATGAGGTCGGATTCAACCCTTGACAAGGCCCATCACTCGGTAAAGGAATCGCTTAAGGATGCTTCCAGGGGAAAGGCCGATACGGCTGCCTCCAGGGGGGGCCTCGTCGGCAAGAGCGGCACCGAAATAATGGAGGACTACAGGGGGGAAAAGGTGCTGTGTGCTTACAGCCCGGTCAAGGTGGGCGACTCGGTCTGGGCAATGGTGGCGCAGATTGATTTGTCGGAGGCCTTTGCCCCGGTGCACAGACTCACCTGGATTATGGCCGTAGTAGCCCTGATAGGCATCTGCGCCATAATAGCGGTGGCTCTCCTCATTACCGGATATATAACCAAACCGATAAAACGAATCATGGAAGGACTGAAATCAGCCTCCGACGAAGTCTCCGACGCCTCCACTCAGGTCTCATCCGCCAGCCAGAGCCTTGCCGAGGGAGCCTCGGAGCAGGCCGCCTCGCTGGAGGAGACATCGTCATCCCTTGAGGAGATGGCGAGCATGACGCGCCGCAACGCCAACAACGCCGCTGAGGCGAAGGGACGGATGGATGAGGCCAAAGGCATTGTGGTAAGTGTTGATAAACACGTCAAGGAGATGGAAGGGGCCATAGGAGAGATAAAGCAGTCAAGCAATGAGACGGGAAAGATCATTAAGACCATTGACGAAATTGCCTTTCAGACAAATCTGCTCGCCCTCAATGCGGCTGTTGAAGCGGCCAGGGCCGGAGAGGCGGGAGCGGGATTTGCGGTGGTTGCAGATGAAGTCAGAAATCTTGCCATAAGGGCTGCGGAGGCCGCCAAGAATACCGCCAACCTTATTGAAAATACCATAAAATCTGTTGAGGCCGGAAGCAGAATCACCTCCGATACGGCAGAGGCCTTCAAGGCCAACATGGAGATAGTATCAAAGGTCGGGACCCTGGTCGAGGAGATAGCCGCCGCCAGCAGCGAACAAGCACAGGGAATCGAGGAACTCAACAGGGCCGTCGCAGACATGGATAAGGTGGTTCAGCAGGTCGCGGCAAATGCCGAGCAATCGGCCAGCGCTTCGGAGCAGATGAACGCCCAGGCCTCCCAATTGAAAGTTATGGTTATGGATCTAGCCGAGGTAGTGGGCGCCACCGCGATTCAGAGCGGGGAAGGAGCAAGGAGCGTTGCAAAGGAAGGACAACGCGCCGTAACCGCCCGGATAAACGCCCAGGCAAGGACGGGCTCAGGTGTTGTTGAGGTGACACCGGAGCGTCTTCTGTCCTCGGAGAGCAAAACCAAGGATTTTTGAACTAACCCTCATGCCCGAATGGGGCACAACGAAGCATGAAAATAACCCCCACCCCTCCCTCCCCCGTCGAGGGGGAGGGAATAATGATGCCTCATCCCGACGTTTAGACGGTAAAGGGGGAGGAATAAAGGGAAGGGGCATTTTGATATAAACGATCATCAGGGGAGATTCCGATCATGCAGGAGGCAACAAGAACGATCAATCAAGCAATGCGACAGATGGGGGGTAAGGACGCTAAATATCTTACCTTCACCCTGGCCGCCGAAGAATACGGCATAGGGATACTGAAGATAAAGGAGATTATCGGAATGATGCCGATAACTACCGTGCCGAGGACACCTGATTTTATAAAGGGTGTGATAAACCTGAGAGGCAAGGTGATTCCGGTCATGGACCTAAGACTCCGCTTCGGCATGGAGAAGAATGACTATAATGACAGGACCTGCATAATAGTTGTGGAGATAGCTGGCAGGAGCGGTACCTTCACTATGGGCATAGTGGTTGACTCCGTCTCCGAGGTCCTTAGCATCAAACAGGATGATATTGATAAGACTCCGTCCTTCGGAACAAACGTGAATACGGATTATATCCTTGGGATGGCCAAGGTGGGCAGGGGCGTCAAGATCCTTCTGGATATAGACAGGGTCTTGACCGACCAGGAGGTTAGCCAACTAAGCACTCAGGCGCTCTCGGCGTAGATGTGCCTTGACATAACCCCAATAAAGAGAATAGGTTTTCTCAGTCCGATTCGGACTGATCTGGCATGTCCATGCGGCGAGATTAAAGCGGAGGATGGGTGTGGATGAATCCGGCAAAAGACCCTGCAATCTCGATGAGCAGGTTTTACTGAATGAAAAGATGGAGGCCCTCATGAGACTTTCAAGGAGGATCTCTCATGATATTAATAACATAGTAACAATCATCAAGGGTAATGCAGACATAATCCAGTTGATAGGGGGAAAGGAAGGCGCATACGCAAAGTATATTTCGGCCATATTAGCAGGTGCTAAAAAGGCATCGGCGCTTGCCTCCCAATTGGCTGTGATGAACGAAAAACGGCCGCTCAACTCTGCGCCGGTTGACCTGAATTTAATCCTCAGGAGCATGGAGCCCAAGTTGAGAGAGCTTATTTATCCCGGGATAGAGATTGAATTCGAGTTTAATCGATCGCTCCCGGCCTTTACAGGTGACCGGATGCGGCTCGAAGAGGTAATCACCCACCTTGTAAAAAACGCCTGCGATGCCATGAAGAAGGGAGGGCGGCTGACTATAGGGACATCAAACCTGGAAGAAACTCCCTCCCGGGATTCGGAGGCACAGGGGAAGGAACTCAGATGGGCCTGTGTCACGGTCAGGGACAGAGGCCCCGGCATTGATGCCTCTATCCGGTCGAAGATATTTGAGCCTTTTTTTACAACCAAGGAAAAGGGAGAGGGGGACGGTCTGGGGCTTTCGCGTGTCTATGGGATCGTGAGGGCGGCTGGGGGCTTCATAAGGATTGAAAACGGGGCCTCCGGAGGAACGGCTTTTATAGTGGGGTTTCCCGTTGCCGACTCAAGTAAATAATGATATCTCCGAAGCGGCAAGCTGTAAGAGATTAGCAAACAGATGCGGGCCTGAATCTTCGGGGGAAGACGCCCGTGGATATTATGAGGGCGGTGATGCGCTGCGCGGGGGCACCATACTCCTCGTGGACGATGACTCGGTGGTCCGGGAGGTGGTATCGGAGATGCTCGTCTCTCTAGGCTATGATGTTGAGACAGCCTCCAGCGGGCTTGATGCCCTGATAATTTACGAAGACAGGGCTGCAGAGATATCCCTCGTAGTGATTGACATGTTTATGCCCGATATGGGAGGGGAGAAGGTCTTCACCCAACTCAAGAAAATTGATCCTGATGTCTCGGTGCTTGTCGCGAGCGGTTGCTGCATAGACTCGCTAATGACTGGGATGATGGATATGGGCTGCAGGGGATTTCTTCAAAAGCCGTTCCATCTCACCGAGCTTGAGGAAAAGATAAAGCTGGCGATGAGGCCCGTTCGGAAAGGCGGTCCCAAATCCTGCGCCGGTGCCGGATGTTGATGCTTAGACGCTAAGCATCGCGCCGTCCCTCATTACGGCTTGAATCCCTCTTACCTAGTGTCCATCCGGAAATGGCTATTTTCACCGATTTCGGCGTTGGGCTCAAATTTTAATCCTCGAAATACGTCAATGTATTCCTGTGGTTAAAATTATCGCCCGCCTTGAACTCGACGAAACTATCTCATTTCCGGATGGACACTACCTATATTCCCGGCTGTCAACGCGACTGGCTGGCGGAAATCACCCATCTTCCGCGTTTCTCTCGTAACCTGCCGCCATCCCCGCTTATGAAAATTCTAAACGGTTATGACCTTGTCGGCTAGCTGCATGGCGGTTACGATATCCAGCATGTTGGTGGTCTGGCCCACCTTCTTTTTGTCAAGAAGCTCAAAGTGCGTAAGACATGTCCCGCAAACCAGAATGGTTGATTCCTTTTCAAGCTCCGAAAGTACCCCTAGAAGGTCCGAACCCTCGACGGTTAGTTTTACACCGTTGTTTATGAACACCAGCCGCCACAGCTCTTTTCCCATCTCCTTGAGGGTGGTAAGAAAACTCACCAGAAGCTTTTTTCCCAGCAGATCATCGCCGTGGCCCATGCGGTCGTTTGAGACAAGCACAAGAATCCTAGCGGTCTCCCGAGGCTGGTCTGCGATCCCGCGGCGCGGGACTTCTTTTGCTATTGCGTCTTTGACGCCGGCGTCGGCCCCCTTTTCACCCTTGACGCAAGTTCCTTCACCCTCTAGGCTTACAGACACCTTGTATTGACGGCTCCCCAGAAACCTGGATACGTTCTGAACCGCGGCCTCGTTGTCCACTATAATCTTAAGCTCGGCAGGTGCCGACTCATCAATAAGGTTCTTGGCCTTAAGAACCGGTCCAGGGCAGGCAAGCCCTCTGCAGTCAATCTCTTTCACCCTGTCATCTCCCATATAAAATATTCCTCATTCTACCGTGATTTTCTCCTCCGGCCCCTCTGTCACCTCTCCTACAACCGCCGCATCCGCTATACCCGCATCCCTGAGGGAGGCTAAAAGGCCCGGCGCATGTGCCTCCGGAACTGAGATAAGAAGACCCCCTGAGGTCTGGGGATCGAAGAGCACGTCAATCAGAACGGGATCAACTTCAGGACTGATGTCCATCATGTGGATTCGGAACTTCTTGTTGTTGAAAGCCCCTGCAGGCACCAAACCCATGGATGCCAGGGAAATCGTATCGGGAAGAACAGGGGCACTCGCTGAAAATACCTTCACCGACCGGCCCGATCCGATGACCATCTCCGCCAGGTGACCCAGAAATCCGAACCCTGTGATGTCCGTGCAGGCGTTGACAGGATATCGTTCCATCACTTCAGCCGCGGTCTTGTTCAGTTCAGCCATGGAGTAAACGGCCTTTTCGATGGATTCGGTCGAGGCAAGCCCTCCCTTTATGGCCGTATTTATGATGCCTGTCCCCAGTGGCTTGGTCAAAACCAGCCTGTCTCCGGGCCTGATGTTTCTTTTCACAAGGACCCTTGACGGGTGGATAATACCCGTTACCGAGAGGCCGTACTTTAGTTCGCTGTCCTCTATGGAGTGCCCGCCCACGAGCACTACTCCTGCCTCCCGCATCTTTACCAGACCGCCCTCAATGATGCTCCTCAAAACCGAGATTTCCATGTCCTTTACCGGAAAGGCCACAAGGTTCATGGCGGTCTTAGGCACACCACCCATGGCGTAAATATCGCTCAAGGCATTGGCCGCAGCTATCTGGCCGAAGCTGTAAGGGTCATCCACTATAGGTGTAAAAAAATCAACCGTCTGGATGAGCGCAATATCATCCGATATCTTATAGACCCCTGCGTCGTCCGCCCTGTCTAGACCAACTATAAGATTCGGATCGGTCGGAAACTCTATGCCGCATAATGCCCTGTCCAGGTCCCCTGGAGCAAGCTTTGAAGCTCAACCTGCGCCCTTGACCGTCTCAGTCAGTCTGATTGTCTTTTTATCCGTCATCTGCTCAGCCATTAAGGAAAAAAAGCCCTCACGGGCAATCGTTCCGATCGCCCGGATGGATTAAAGGGGTCTGTCTTCGCACTCCGCGGAGGAGGCATTTACACTCCTTTTGCCGTTTACGCTCTTTTTAATCGCCATCTGAAACCATATTGGTTCCAACGGTCTTTCGTCTCCCGGTACCAAGATTAGGCACGTTGAGCAGCATTGCAAACAGGAATTTCCTATGATAATCTCCTAAACAATCGGATAAATCTATATTTGTCATCCTTACAAAATGCTTTATCGGACATAGGGAGGTTTTAATGAAGATAGTCTTTATCATCTCAACTGATGAAAGCGAAACCGTTTACAACGCCATGAGGCTTGCCAATGTGGGCGTCCGGCAGGGGGATGAGGTAAGCGTATTTATGCTGGGAAGGGGTGTTCTGTTTGAAAAGAGCGCCGAGGGATCGGAGTTTGATGTCATGGGGCAGATGCAGAGCTTTGAGGGCGATTTTTATGTCTGAGGGGTCTGCATGAAATCCCACGGTCTTGCGGGATCAAGCTCATGCCCCATAGGATGGATGGATGACCTCTACGCGCTGATAAAGGAGGCGGACAAAGTCTTAACATTTTGAAACGGGGCAGGGTCGGGCTGCGCGGCCGACAACTCATCCCGGTGATTTTCCTTCTGCTTTGGATACAAGAAAATCCCACAGGGCCGTGCAGGGCGGGGAAGCTATCCTGCGCCTGTCGCGTACAAGATAGAAGTTCCTGAACATCGGCAGCCCTTTTATGCGAAGGGCCGAAAGAACCCCGGCCTTCTCCTCGGTCTCGACAGCCCTTAAGGAGATAATGGATACGCCGAGTCCGCCTTTTATGCCTTCCTTTACAGCAGTTGAGGAGCCCAGAACGGCACAGGCATTAAGTTCTTCAGTGCCCCTAAGACCTTCTGCCCTCAAATAATCGTCTATGATCCTGGAGGTGCCCGAGCCTTTTTCCCTGATTATAAAGGGCTCCTTCAGAAGTTCCGCCAATTCGATCTCCTTTCTTCGGGCAAGGGCGTGCCCTTTAGGCACCACTACCACCAACTCATCCTTCCAGAGTTCCCTTACAAATAGTTGCTTCACAGTGCTCCTTGAGCCGATTACCGCTATCTCAAGGTCGCCTTCTGCCACTCGCTGCTCAATTTTGCCGGTATCGGCAATCTCCAGGGCCACATAAAGGGAAGGATGCAGACTGCGGAATTCCCCAAGCACCCTCGGAAGTATGTATTCACCCGGAATGGTGCTCCCGCCAATGCGCACAGATCCGCCCTTAAGACCAAGAAATCCCTGAATCTCAAGCCTGGCCGTTTCCTTCATCTCAAGGAGGAGCATCGCATGCTTGTAAAGGAGTTCGCCAGCCTTTGTTGGTAAAACTTTGCGGCCCAGCCTGTCAAGGAGTCTGGTTCCCACCATGGTTTCAAGGGTGGCTATCCGCTCGCTCACCGATGCCTGGGCCAGAAACACCACACGTGAGGCCTTTGAGAAACTTCCGAATTCAACAACCCTTGCGAAGATTTCAAGCTGCCTGAGATCGAAGTCAACCGCTGGTATATATTCTTTCCCGCTGATTTTCAAAGAGTCAGTCCTTTATGCCCATCTAAATGAAATTCCATTTGTAACTGCTCAGGTTGTCAGGTTCACGGTTAGTCGGCTTTTTCATATTTCTTGAGATAGTTGATTAATCCACGAATGTTAATCCTGGCTTTCTTGTTAAACGGTACACTTTCCGGAGCAATTCACGTGCCGGTTGCCAGGCCTCAATATCTTCAAACCGTTCAATCTTCATCGCTCTCTAACCTTGAACCCCTGAACTTTGAAGCTGAGTGGTCACCTCTACAGAAGCTGAAGACTCTGTCACGCCATCTCCCGGGAGGGAGTTGCGGGAATTGACCGTAACAATTCCTTTAGGCTATGATATCCGTCCGCGCTGTCCTGAGTCAAGAAGGAGGAGAAACCTTTCATGTCCCCCCATCTCGGTTGAAAATGATCTTCTTTGAAACGGCCTTTTGCTGTATAAGAGTGGTTCAGCTTGGGGTAGGTAATCTTGAGGGAAGGGATCAGAGGCTCATAAGCATCTCCATCTTGGAAGGAAAGAAGTGAAATAATCCATGGTGGTATAAAAGGTGGAGATGCTTTCATGCTTCCTTGTGCCCCATTCGGGCCTGAGGGTCAGCACCTGCCTTCGATGATTGCCCGGAGAACGGTACACCCTCCAGGAGGGGAAAGAGTTTGATGAGGGAGCCTGTTATGTTGCCGATTAAATTGAAGGCAATTTTTATCTACGAAGGAGGGATTCGGATATGATAGGTGGAGGAGGTGGAGACGTGTTCCAGAAGCTGCCGGTAGTGGGTTGTCCGGGAGCGGTGAAGGTGCCTACTGATAAGGAAGTGGAGGCCCTTAACAGGTTGCGGGCAATAAAGGAAAAGGTGAGAGAGCTTAAGGAGAGGCTAGGGTTAATGGAAGATGCCGCGGACGGGGAAGAGATAAAGGCTGTAAATGCCCTGCTTGAGGATTTGAGGCGGCAGTGGGATATTTGGCAGGTGAAGAGGGAAGAGGCCGCCAGGGAAAGGATGATACTTCTGGGGCATGATTAGTGATTAGGTGATTATATAACTAGTTTCCATCCGGAAATGAGATAGTTTCGTCGAGTTCAAGGCAGGCGATAATTTTAACCACAGGAATACATTGATGTATTTCGAGGATTAAAATTTGAGCCCAACGCCGAAATCGGTGAAAATAGCCATTTCCGGATGGACACTAACTAGTTCAGATTTGCAGATTTACGGTGAAAATATCCACGCTCTTTTCGGCGTCGGGGTTGGCGCCGCAATCGCAGAGAGCAAGCCAGGCATATGATTAAAATACGATACCGCCCCCGCCCAAGATGGATTTTCATGGCCCATGGAGGTGTTGCGGCCATGAACGTTTGGGAAAGGACACAAAAGGTAAAACGGCATAAATCAGAATTGCTGAAAAGTAAAAACTTATAAAAGCGCAGAAAAGGATGGAACGGCCTAACGGGGAAAAAAGCTGGAACGGACGGAAAGAATAGGTGAGGGTCAGGGGCGTTCTGAAAGGGTTGCTTTTAGTGAGAGGGGCTGGTTGTCACGGAGGACGGAAAGGGTTATTTCATGGCCGGGGCTCAAGCGGTCGAGCAGCCTTGAGAGGATTTCCATATCAGGGGTGTCTGAAGCGTCCAGGGAGAGTATGATGTCTCCCCCTATGGGTATCCGGAAGCCTCCCGCTATGATTTCCCTGGTTCCGCCCCTGAGCCCGGCTCTCTCGGCCGGGCTTCCGCGGAATACTTCAGCCACAAGGATGCCCTTTTCCACATCCATACTCAGGGCCTCTCTGAGCCACGGGGTGAGGGCGATTCCAGATATCCCCAGCCAAGGCCGGATTACCCTGCCGGAGGTTATTAGCTGGCCCGCGATCTGTCTGGCCCTGTTCACGGGAATAGCAAATCCTATGCCCTGGTAGCCGCCTGAGAGGCTGTAAATCGCGGTATTTATGCCTATGACCTCGCCGCTTGAGTTGAGGAGGGGGCCTCCGGAGTTTCCCGGGTTAATAGCCGCATCGGTCTGGATCAATTCCTCCATCTGGGTGCCGTCTTCTGTCTTGAGCGCCCTGCCCAGTGCGCTTACTATACCTGTCGTTAGGGTGTGTGAAAGACCGAAGGGATTACCTATTGCGATGGCCTTCTGGCCGACCCTGAGTCCGTCCGAGTTGCCTAGCACGGAGACTACCTTCACCGCTGAGGCCGGGATTTTTATGACGGCAAGATCAGTTGACGGATCGCGGCCCACAAGGGTGGCATCATATTTCTTTCCGTTAGAGAGGGTCACGGTCAGCTTCTGGGCCTTGGCGACCACGTGGTTATTTGTAAGTATGTAGCCGCTCTTGTCTATGATAAATCCTGAGCCCTGGCCTTCCCTTGGTGTCACCTCCATCCAGAAGTTCATGCCCAGGGTTGTAGCTGCAATGTTGACGACTGCCGGGTGAGCTTTCTCAAAGACCTCAGAGTTTATTTGTTCATCGGGTGAAACTGTTATGGGTCTCTGATCCGTCGCTATGGGATGGGCGAAATCAAGGCTCTCGATTCGCGGCCTTGGTTGGAGGTATTCCTGGAGCGCGTCCCATTTCTCCCACAGGAAAACGAGGACTATTAAAATAAGGACGGCAATAAAAGGGGACTTGCTATTGAAGGCCATAAGCCGCATCTTTCCAAGTGTGGTCGTGCAAAGGCTCGAGTTTACGGGGAGGCGGATTTTGTGTCAAGCTGCCTTTCCTATGGGTTTGAATTTGACTTTCATGGGTGGTATCCTAAAGACATCTTACTCGGTCAATTCCGGCGAGACAACCAGGCTGTTGAAAAGAGTTCGCCTGCTGCGTTTTGCTCTTTCCTGGTCATTGCGGCGCACTTCTATGTGCGACTCATTCCCGGGGATTTGTCTTCGCATTCGCTCTGAAATTCCACCCGGGGGGTGGGGCCACTTGAGCGCAGGTCTTACATCTGTGCATTTTTCCTTAAGCCTGTGAACAGAGGATTTTTCAAAACTATGCCAAGTGCCGCATTTTTCCGGAGGATAAAAGATGGAGCAATCTAGTACCCTCTTTGCCGTGAAAATACTCTCCCAGGATTTTCATATTCGGGGGCGTAGCATACACGGCTCGTTTATCTTTGCCTTTCTTGTATCTTTGCTTTTTTGCGCGTGGTCTGTTGTGACTGTGGATCCGTGTAAAGCGGGTTCGATTCTTACGCTTCAACAGGGTGTTTCCGAAGCGCTTTCCGCTAATTGGTCTCTTAAGACTTACAGGGAGAGGATAGCCCAGGCCGGTTACGCTCTCAGCCAGGCCCGCACTGGCTTCCTTCCAAGCTTCAGCACCAGCTACGGTTACACCCGCTTTGGAGACCCCATGACACAAAAGATACAGGCAGGAGGTATATTCGGTGCCAGTCCGATAGAGCTGCAGGTCGGTACCCAGGATAACTATCAGTGGAAAGGGACAATTACTCAGCCCGTCTTTACAGGATTTGCCATCTTGAGCCGGTACGAACTCTCCAAACTCGGGATAGATCAGGCCGAGCTGGAATATCAGCTTGCTAGGCTTGATCTGGTGTTGAATGTAAAGGAGGCCTATTTCGGTATCCTTCAGGCCGACAAGGGGGTTGATGTGGGCAAGCGCGCGGTGGAATCACTTGAGGCCCATGTAAAGACGGCCGACAATTTTTACAAGGTTGGGATGATACCTGTAAATGATCTTCTTAAAGCCCAGGTGGAGCTTGGGAACGCAAGCCATGATCTGGTCAGGGCGCAAAATGTCTCAACGCTCGCAAGGGCGCTGATGAACAGTCTGCTTGCCCGGCCGGTAGAGGCAGCTTTGGAAATCGAGGACATCCTGGAATACCGTCCGGCAGACCATGACTTCGATCAATGCCTGAAGAGGGCGTTCGAGAAAAGGCCCGAGATAGCCTTGATAGCCGTGAATATAATGCAGGCGGATCAGGGTGTCCGGCTTGCACGCAGCAAGATGTTTCCACAGGTCTCCCTTAACTGGGAGTATATAAAGGAGGGGGACGGTCTCGAGGTGGACGGTAGTCCTTATCATGAGCCCAACCGCTGGGACCTGATGGTGGGCGCTACATGGACCTTCTGGGAATGGGGCAGGACCCACTATGAGATAAAGCAGAATGAAAGTGCCAGATACCAGCTTAACGACACCCTGAACTCTCTAAAGGATAAAATCAGGCTTGAGGTAAGACGGGCTGTTCTCGGACTGGAGGAAGCGGAGAAGAAGATTTCTATCTCCAAAAAGGCGGTGGAACAGGCTGAGGAGAATCTGAGGGTGAGCGAGGAGAGGTACAAGGCAAAGGTTGCAACCTCAACTGAGGTGCTGGATGCCCAGACGCTCCTGACTCAGGCGCGCACCAATTATTACCGGGCACTATATGAGCATAAACTTGCCCAGGCGCGTCTGCAGAGGTCAATGGGATCAGCCGATAAATGATACGGGATGTTGTAGGAGAGTGTGTTTCCCCCATGAGTTGCTTGAGGGCAAGTTTATATGAAAATACCAACATCCTTCTTTCTGCAACCGGGGGTAAAGGGGGATTTCATCTTTCCCGCCGAAGGCATAGGTCTTTAAAGCCTGAAGGGACTATCGGAGGAGGGTGTTGATCGCTTACCGGCAGTTTTGTGTTGTCAAATTGATCGGGATGCATTAAGAATTCGCGTGATATTTTCAGATATGAGGGTCTAGAGGCACCTTATGCCAATGAAAGAGAAGAGGTAAGGACGTATGAACATTCACAGGAAGAGGTTTCTTTTGACTGCAGGGCTTGTCGGCATCTTATTTTGTGGGGCCGTGGTCTTTATGTGGGGCCGGGGACAGGTCAAGGCGGCACCGGATGATGTTTACAAGAACATGGAGGTGCTAGCGGAGGTCCTCAGGCACATAGAGAAGAATTATGTGGAGCCCAGGGAGCCCAAGGATCTGATTTACGGCGCCATCAAAGGCATGGTGCAGTCCCTGGATGCCCATTCGGCATTTATGACCAGGGAAGAGCACCAGGAACTGATGATGGAGACCAAGGGCTCATTTACAGGTATCGGGATAGAGATAACCATCAAGGATAGGGTGCTCACGGTTGTGTCGCCCATAGAGGGGACCCCTGCATTTGAGGCGGGCTTGAAGGCCGCGGACAGGATAATCAGCATAGAGGATAAGACTACGAAGGATATGTCTCTTATGGAGGCGGTAAAGCTCATAAGAGGTCCCAAGGGAACCAAGGTGAACCTGACTGTTGTGCGTGAGGGCGCGGATAAGCCTCTTAAGTTCACTATGGTCAGGGATGTCATCCCCCTCATAAGCGTTAGAAAGCACATGCTTAACCCTGAAATGGGTTATGTGCGAGTCTCCAATTTCCAGAGCAAAACCGGTTCCGACCTGGCAGAGAGTCTTGAGGCTCTAGAAAACGGAAGGCAGTTGAAAGGGCTCATTTTGGACTTGAGAAACAACCCTGGAGGTCTTCTTTCACAGGCCATCGAGGTATCTGAACTCTTCCTTGAAGAAGGCGTGATTGTCAGTACCAAGGCGAGGGATTCCTCTCAGAATATAGTGGCCAAGGCCCATCCAAACAAGGCCCCCAGGAATTATCCGATAGTGATCCTGGTTAACGGAGGGACGGCCAGCGCCGCCGAGATAGTGGCAGGCGCCCTCCAGGACAACAAGAAGGCGCTGGTACTCGGAACGCGGACATTCGGCAAGGGATCGGTTCAGACCATACTTCCCCTTTCTGACGGAGCGGGCCTCAGGCTGACAACAGCCCGCTACTATACCCCCAGCGGAAGATCCATTCAGCTTGACGGGATAGTGCCGGACATTGATGTGGATTTTGTACCGCCGGCGGACAAGGAGGAAAAAGGTCCCAAGCATACCGTGAGGGAGGCTGATCTGGACAGAGCTATGCCGAAGGAAAAGGCACAGGAGGTCCAGCCTGATAAAGACAAAAACCAGGTCTTGGATCTTGACGCCCGGGCAAAGGAACTCGTTGAAAAGGATAACCAGGTGCGTTACGCGATGCAATTGCTCCAGTCCTGGACTATCTTTTCCAAGATCAGATAGCGCGCGGCACAGTATGGAATTTGTGATGTTATTTATATTTAAGGTATCTCCTTTTGGGGTGTCGGTTTCGGAATCGGGGTTGGAATCACAATCGAGAAGAGCACGCCAGGCTTGTCTTTAAAAGACGATACGAACCCCTGACCGGGAAAGAGAAGGCAAAAGCAAAGATAGAATATCCGGCTGTCTCGGATAGAGAGCAAGCCGGCTTTTGGAGGTTCGGTTCATGATAGTGCCGCTTTTGGATTTAAAGCCGCAGTACGCCCTACTGAGGGAGGAAATAAGACGGGTAATTGATGAGGTCTGCGATTCACAGCAATTCATAATGGGGCCTAAGGTGGAGGAACTGGAGCGGGAAGTAGCTCGGTATTGCGGGTGCGAATTCGCCGTCGGGGTCTCCTCGGGAACTGATGCCCTTTTATTATCCCTCATGGCCTCAGGAGTGAGGGCCGGAGATATTGTCATTACCACTCCCTACACCTTTTTCGCCACTGCCGGGGCGGTCGCGCGTCTTGGTGCCCAACCCCTCTTTGTTGATATCGAAAGAGACACCTTTAATATTGATCCTTCCTGCCTTGAAGATACTTTGAAGAAGTTGGACAGAGGGAGTGCCAAAAGGGCAAGGGCCGTCATTCCGGTTCATCTCTTCGGACAGTGCGCGGATATGGAGTCTATCCTGAAAATCGCGCGGGATTGGGGATTGCTTGTCATAGAAGACGCCGCGCAGGCCATAGGAGCGGACTGCAGGTTTACTGACGGCTCATTGAAGCGGGCAGGAAACATGGGGGACTGCGGCTGTTTTTCCTTTTTTCCATCCAAGAACCTAGGCGCCTTCGGAGATGGAGGGATGGTTACCACGAACAGCCGGGAGCTTTATGAAAGGCTTAAGATCATGAGGGTCCACGGGGCATTCCCCAAATACCATCACAGGATCATCGGCGGTAATTTCAGGCTTGATGCCCTTCAGGCCGCCGTCCTCCTGATAAAACTTCGCCATCTGGATGAGTGGACAAGCAAAAGGGAAAAAAATGCACAATATTACAACAAGATGCTTAGAAATGCCGGGCCAAATCCAATAGAACTCCCAAAGGTAAAACGAGGTGTCCGCCATATATATAATCAGTTTGTTATCCGTGCCGCAGGGGCGAGAGACGCCCTGAGGGATTACCTCGCTTCCAGCGGGATAGGCTGTGAGATCTATTATCCGGTTCCGCTTCACACACAGGAGTGTTTCTTATACCTGGGATACGGTAAAAATGACTTTCCTGTGGCGATGGAGGCGGCGGAAACCAGCCTTGCGATACCCATTTTCCCGGAGCTGACCACTGAACAGCTTGCTTATGTAGTTGAAATAATATCTCAATTTTTCGCCCAAAAAATAAGTTAAGTTTTCTTTAGGTTTTATTCTTTTTTTTGTTGACAGCAACAGGGGAATGGATTTATAAAGTGGTTTCTTCCGGCGGCGAGGGAATAAATAAAAAATCCTTGACAAAGCCAGAAAGAATAGTTAAGATTAAAAATACTTTGTTCTTTGAAAACTAAATAGTGATGTCGTGCAGGTCTCTGAGAAAAAAAAAGGGTCAATGACCCTCAAACTTTAAGTGGAGAGTTTGATCCTGGCTCAGAACGAACGCTGGCGGCGTGCTTAACACATGCAAGTCGAACGAGAAAAGGGGGGCAACCCCCTGAGTACAGTGGCGCACGGGTGAGTAACACGTGGGCAACCTGCCCTTAAATCTGGAATAACTTCTGCGAAAGCGTTGCTAATACCGGATAACATCCATTGAACCCCGGTTCTTTGGATCAAAGGTGACCTATTCATGAAAGTTGCCGTTTAAGGATGGGCCCGCGTACCATTAGCTAGTTGGTGAGGTAACGGCCCACCAAGGCTACGATGGTTAGCTGGTCTGAGAGGATGATCAGCCACACTGGAACTGGAACACGGTCCAGACTCCTACGGGAGGCAGCAGTGAGGAATATTGCGCAATGGGGGAAACCCTGACGCAGCAACGCCGCGTGAGTGACGAAGGCCTTCGGGTCGTAAAGCTCTGTCAAGTGGGACAAACGTCTCACGGTAAATAGCCGTGAGATCTGATGGTACCGCAAAAGGAAGCACCGGCTAACTCCGTGCCAGCAGCCGCGGTAATACGGAGGGTGCAAGCGTTGTTCGGAATTATTGGGCGTAAAGGGCGTGTAGGCGGTTTGGCAAGTCGGATGTGAAAACCCCGGGCTTAACTTGGGAAGTGCATTCGATACTGCCTTTCTTGAGTATGGGAGAGGAGAGTGGAATTCCCAGTGTAGAGGTGAAATTCGTAGATATTGGGAGGAACACCCGTGGCGAAGGCGACTCTCTGGACCAATACTGACGCTGAGACGCGAAAGCGTGGGTAGCAAACAGGATTAGATACCCTGGTAGTCCACGCCTTAAACTATGAGAACTAGGTGTAGCGGGTATTGACCCCTGCTGTGCCGAAGCTAACGCATTAAGTTCTCCGCCTGGGGAGTACGGTCGCAAGGCTAAAACTCAAAGGAATTGACGGGGGCCCGCACAAGCGGTGGAGCATGTGGTTTAATTCGACGCAACGCGAAGAACCTTACCTGGGTTTGACATCCCCTGACAGTCCCGGAAACGGGATCTTCCTGGTTCTGCCAGGACAGGGTGACAGGTGCTGCATGGCTGTCGTCAGCTCGTGTCGTGAGATGTTGGGTTAAGTCCCGCAACGAGCGCAACCCTTGTCTTTAGTTGCCAGTATTAAGTTAGGCTACTCTAAAGAGACCGCCTCGGTTAACGGGGAGGAAGGTGGGGATGACGTCAAGTCCTCATGGCCTTTATACCCAGGGCCACACACGTGCTACAATGGGCTGTACAAAGGGTTGCTATCCCGCGAGGAGGAGCCAATCCCAAAAAGCAGCTCTCAGTTCGGATTGGAGTCTGCAACTCGACTCCATGAAGTTGGAATCGCTAGTAATCGTGGATCAGCATGCCACGGTGAATACGTTCCCGGGCCTTGTACACACCGCCCGTCACACCACGAAAGTCGATTGTACCAGAAGTTACTGGGCTGACCCGCAAGGGGGGCAGGTACCTAAGGTACGGTTGGTAATTGGGGTGAAGTCGTAACAAGGTAGCCGTTGGGGAACCAGCGGCTGGATCACCTCCTTTCTAAGGAGATTTCGGCATTAAGCTGATAATCCTAGGTCAATCCTGCATCGCGTCACTATTTAGTCTTGAGGGAGCAAGGTAAATTCGGATTCTGGAGTCCGTTCGGAAGGTGTATATGTTGGTATTTCGGATTCCGAGATCGAAGGGCCTATAGCTCAGTTTCGGTTAGAGCGCACGCCTGATAAGCGTGAGGTCGTTGGTTCAATTCCAACTAGGCCCACCAGTTGGGGGTGTAGCTCAGATGGGAGAGCGCCTGCCTTGCACGCAGGAGGCCATCGGTTCGATTCCGTTCACCTCCACCATTTTTGAAGGATCATTGCTTCTATCGTGGTGAAGGACCCTCATGTGGTTCTTTGAAAACTAAATACAGGGTATTGCATTTCAGAGGCGCCTGAAAAGGTTGCTCTGCATTTGAATGAAGGCATTATGGCCAAGTTACTAAGGGCAAACGGTGGATGCCTTGGCGCTGGATGACGACGAAAGACGTGGTTAGCTGCGATAAGCTTCGGCGAGCCGCTAAACAGGCATTGAGCCGGAGATCTCTGAATGGGGAAACCCATTCTGGGTAATTCCAGGATATCTGCATCTGAATACATAGGGTGTAGAGGAAGACGAGGGGAACTGAAACATCTAAGTACCCTCAGGAAAAGAAAGCAATAGCGATTCTCCTAGTAGTGGCGAGCGAACGGGGAACAGCCTAAACCGGGTATATGTTAAAGCCTGCATGCGTTGTATACCCGGGGTTGTGGGGCTTCGTTGGAGAGATTAGCAGGTCTCTCGGCAAGTCAAAAACTCAAAGAATAGCCGAAGGGTCTGGAAAGGCCTGCCATAGAGGGTGATAGTCCTTTAGGCGAAATTCGGAGAGCTTGCCGGACGAGGTACCCAAGTACCGCGGGACACGTGAAACCCTGCGGGAATCCGGGAGGACCATCTCCCAAGGCTAAATAGACGCCAGCGACCGATAGCGAACTAGTACCGCGAGGGAAAGGTGAAAAGAACCCCGGGAGGGGAGTGAAATAGTACCTGAAACCGTTTGTCTACAAGCAGTGGAAGAACGTTTGAAATTCTTCGGAATTTCAAGTTCGACTGCGTACCTTTTGTATAATGGGTCAGCGAGTTACTCTACGTTGCAAGGTTAAGCCGACAGGTGTAGCCGTAGCGAAAGCGAGTCTTAATAGGGCGATTCAGTAGCGTGGAGTAGACCCGAAGCCAGGTGATCTATCCATGGACAGGGTAAAGGTCGAGTAACATCGACTGGAGGCCCGAACCGCAGAAGGTTGAAAACTTCCCGGATGATCTGTGGATAGGAGTGAAAGGCTAATCAAACCTGGAGATAGCTGGTTCTCCCCGAAATATATTTAGGTATAGCCTCACATAATAAGTGACGGGGGTAGAGCACTGGATGGGCTAGGGGTCCTACCAGATTACCAAACCTAACCAAACTTCGAATACCGTCAACTCGTATTGTGGGAGTCAGACCGCGGGAGATAAGTTTCGCGGTCGAAAGGGAAACAGCCCAGACCGCCGGCTAAGGTCCCTAAGCATGTGCTAAGTGGAGAAGGAAGTGGAAGCGCCGAGACAGCCAGGAGGTTGGCTTAGAAGCAGCCATCCTTTAAAGAAAGCGTAATAGCTCACTGGTCAAGTGATTCTGCGCCGAAAATTCAACGGGGCTCAAGCACATCGCCGAAGCTGCGGACCACGCTTATGGCGTGGTGGTAGGGGAGCATTCCATTCAGGGTTGAAGCCGAACCGTGAGGATCGGTGGACCGTATGGAAGAGAGTATGCTGACATGAGTAACGATAAAGCGGGTGAGAAACCCGCTCGCCGTAAGCCTAAGGTTTCCTGAGTAAAGGTAATCTTCTCAGGGTTAGTCGATCCCTAAGCCGAGGCCGAAAGGCGTAGGTAATGGAAAACAGGTTAATATTCCTGTACCACCAAGTTGCCGTTTGAGCAATGGGGGGACGCAGGAGGGTAGGTCATTCCGGTGATGGATATCCGGATTCAAGCCCGTAGGCGGAGAGAGTAGGCAAATCCGCTCTCTCTTAACGCCGAGAGGTGATGAGGAGTCCCTAAAGGACATAAACTGACTGATCCCATGCTGCCGAGAAAAGCCTCTAGCGAGGTGATTTGGTGATCGTACTGTAAACCGACACAGGTAGGCAGGGTGAATATCCTAAGGCGCTCGAGAGAACTCTGGTTAAGGAACTCGGCAAATTAACACCGTAACTTCGGGAGAAGGTGTACCTCCGTCAGGTGAAGAAATTTACTTTTGGAGCCGAGGGAGGTTGCAGATAAATGGGGGTGGCGACTGTTTACTAAAAACATAGGACTCTGCTAAGTCGCAAGACGATGTATAGGGTCTGACGCCTGCCCGGTGCTGGAAGGTTAAGGGGATTTGTCATCCGTTTAGGCGGAAAAGCATTGAACCGAAGCCCCAGTAAACGGCGGCCGTAACTATAACGGTCCTAAGGTAGCGAAATTCCTTGTCGGGTAAGTTCCGACCTGCACGAATGGCGTAACGACTTCCCTACTGTCTCGACCAGAGGCTCGGTGAAATTGAAGTCGCTGTGAAGATGCAGCGTACCCGCGAAAAGACGGAAAGACCCCGTGAACCTTTACTATAGCTTGACATTGGACTTTGAACTGGTATGTGTAGGATAGGTGGGAGACTGTGAAATCCCGACGCTAGTCGGGAGGGAGTCAACCTTGAAATACCACCCTTAGCAGTTTAGGGTTCTAACCGTGACCCGTTATCCGGGCCCGGGACATTGTCTGGTGGGTAGTTTGACTGGGGCGGTCGCCTCCCAAAGAGTAACGGAGGCGCGCGAAGGTTCCCTCAGGCTGATTGGAAACCAGCCGTAGAGTGTAAAGGCATAAGGGAGCTTGACTGCGAGAGAGACATCTCGAGCAGATACGAAAGTAGGTCTTAGTGATCCGGCGGTTCCTCATGGAAGGGCCGTCGCTCAACGGATAAAAGGTACTCCGGGGATAACAGGCTAATCGCGTCCAAGAGTTCACATCGACGACGCGGTTTGGCACCTCGATGTCGGCTCATCGCATCCTGGGGCTGGAGTAGGTCCCAAGGGTTTGGCTGTTCGCCAATTAAAGCGGTACGTGAGCTGGGTTTAGAACGTCGTGAGACAGTTCGGTCCCTATCTTTCGTGGGCGTAGGATATTTGAGAGGATCTGTCCCTAGTACGAGAGGACCGGGATGGACGAACCGCTAGTGTGCCAGTTGTCGCGCCAGCGGCATAGCTGGGTAGCTACGTTCGGAATGGATAACCGCTGAAAGCATCTAAGCGGGAAACCAACCTCAAGATTAGATATCCCTCTACTTCGGTAGACTAAAGACCCCTTGTAGACTACAAGGTTGATAGGCCGGATGTGTAAGTGCGGTGACGCATTTAGCTAACCGGTACTAATCGGTCGTGCGACTTGGCCATTATCATCCTTCATTCAAAGCCTTTGAGTGCAAAATCCTGTATTGGTTTTAATATTGTCAGTTTTTCGGTGGCAATAGCGAGGAGGAAACACCCGTTCCCATTTCGAACACGGCAGTTAAGCTCCTCAGCGCCGATGGTACTGCGTGGGTAACTGCGTGGGAGAGTAGGTCGCCGCCGAATCCTTTTAAAAAGGGCCCTCTTTTTTGGAGGGCCTTTTTTTTTGATTGAACTATCCTATTCTTACTATTACCGTGAAAATATTGTTTTAGGGGTCTAAAACCGTGGTCGCGATCCCAATCGGGAAGAGTTTGAGACGGTGCTGCTGAGAGGTTGGCGGGGATGATTTCAAAAGGCAAGATATTTCTTAAGAAGCCCAGGAGCCGCAAGTGCTTCGGTTGCGGCGTTGAAAATCCTATAGGACTTAAACTTCGTTTTTATTGCGAAGGAGATATCGTCAAGAGCGATGTCACTCTTGGCGATTTATATGAGGGTTGGGGAAACATGGCACATGGGGGTATTATATCCACACTCCTTGATGAGACCATGTCATGGGCAGTGATGTATTTTAAGAGAGTGCTTTTTGTGACCAGAAGAATGGAGCTTAAATACATCAGACCTGTCCTCGTCGGCACTCCTCTTTGTGTGAACGCGAGGATAGTCTCTGAGGGCAGAGGCCCTCTAATAAATGTTAGGGGAGAAGTCAGGGATGCAAAGGGGGGACTTCTTGTTAGGGGGTCCGGGGAGTTTGCAGCCCTTTCACCAGATAAGCTCATTGATGTTCCGCAGGAGGAAAAAGAGGAGATGCTCGCTCTTTTCAATGAGTTTTAATAGCTGATGTTGATTGTAGATGCGAATCGGGAGGATACCGTCAACCACTAATTGTTTTATATGAGAATACCCCCATCCCTCCCTCCCCCTCGACGGGGGAGGGAGGGATGGGGGTGATTTTCATGCTTCGTTGTGCCCCGTTTGCTGAGCGTGGCGGTTAGAGGGTAGTAATGCAATATATCTTCTCAATGAATCTAGGGAAAGTGTTCTCTTCAGCTATGCTTCTGGATTCGAGCTTTCGGCGCAGTGGCAGTGAGGCTGCGGTTAACGTTATGCCGGCTAAGGCTCTCCCGGACCCCGATCCGAGGGCCTGAATCAAGGTTTATTACCCTCAATTATTGTGATGATAGATGGATTCCTTTAGGGCATATTAAGGGTTCATCTTCCTTGACTCTCTTTTTGGGCAATGGTAGAGGTGGCAGGCTGCCTGTGTTTGATATAGTCTTTTGCCTCCGGTCGAAGTTTCAGAAAGGGGTATAATTTGGTGATAAAAGAATGACATTCCAACAACTTATCTCAAAACTACAGTATTTCTGGGGTTCTTATGGCTGCGTGCTGCACCAGCCTTACGACCTGGAGGTGGGGGCCGGCACCTTCCATCCGGCGACGCTTTTGCGTGCCATAGGGCCGGAACCCTGGGCCGCTGCCTATGTGCAGCCATCAAGAAGGCCGACTGACGGCCGCTATGGAGAAAACCCCAACAGACTGGGTCACTACTATCAATATCAGGTGATTATCAAGCCTTCTCCTTCGGACAGCCAGGAGATATACTTGGACAGCCTTAGAGCGATTGGTGTTGATCCCCTCGAACACGACATAAGATTTGTAGAAGACGACTGGGAATCCCCTACGCTTGGCGCCTCCGGGCTGGGATGGGAGGTATGGCTGGATGGTATGGAGATCACCCAGTTTACATATTTTCAGCAGGCCGGGAGTATAAGGCTTGACCCCATATCTGTTGAGATAACCTACGGACTTGAGAGAATTGCGATGTATCTTCAGCAAAAGGAAGATGTCTATGATCTCATGTGGAACCATAAGATAAGATATGGGGATATACACAAGGAAAGTGAAAGGGAGCTGTCTGTTTACAATTTTGAATCGGCGGACACCGGGATGCTTTTTCAACTTTTTGACATGTATGAGAAAGAGTCGCAGGGCCTGAGTAAAAAGGCCGTTGTGCTCCCCGCCTATGAGTACTGCCTGAAATGTTCGCATACCTTCAATATTCTTGATGCCAGGGGCGCCATAAGCGTTGCCGAGAGGACCAGGTACATCGAGAGGATAAGAAACCTGTCCCGGCAGGTCGCGCGCAACTATCTGAACAGGAGGGAATCCATGGGGTTCCCGCTTCTTCATGAAGAAGACAGACCACTTATATGAGCATTTGGAAAGAGATGAGCGGGTGGAAGCCATGAAAGGCGAGATGCTTTTTGAGATAGGGACTGAAGAGATACCGTCGGGATACCTGAAAGACGGGCTTGGGGAGATGGCAAGACTGGCCGGGAAGATTTTTGCTGAAAACAGGATCAGGGTCTCGGGCGGGTTCCAGACAATGGGAACCCCCCGCAGGCTGGTGTTGGTGGGAAGCGGTATAGCCGATCACCAGGATGATGCGATGGATGAGATTCTGGGGCCTCCTGCAAAAGTCTCATTCGATAAGGACGGAAGGCCAACCCGGGCCGCTACGGGATTTGCTGAAAGACACGGCATTGATATATCCCAAGTAGAGGTGAAAAAGACACCCAAGGGAGAATATCTCCATCTGAGCAAGAGGACCAAGGGGAGGCCCACGAAGGACGTCCTTGTCGAGGTGCTACCGGTCCTCATCAGCTCGATACCATGGCCCAAGGTGATGCGATGGGGTGCGGTGGGCTTTTCTTTTGTAAGGCCCATCCACTGGATACTTGCCGTTCTGGACGGAGAGATACTGCCTTTCGAGGTAGCAGGCATCAAGAGTAGTAACAGATCGAGAGGCCATCGCTTCATGGCGCCGCAGGATTTCGAGGTAACCGGATTGGAGCAATACACGCGGGAACTCGAAGGCCGATATGTGGTTGTGGATCATGAAAAAAGAGAGGCGATGGTCAAGGAGGAGGTTAAAGAGATATCCTCCGGGATGTGCGGGGCGGTGCTGGAGGATGCCGATTTGCTGGGGACGGTCGCAAACCTGGTTGAATTTCCGAGTGTAGTGTGCGGCAGTATTGATCCTGTCTTTCTCTCCATACCGGCCCCCGTACTAATAACCGCCATGCGCAAACATCAGAAGTATTTTGCTGTTCACGGCAGAGACGGGAGTCTTCAGCCTGCCTTTATAGCAGTCAACAATACCGTCGTAAAAGACAGGGCTGTTGTTATAAAGGGGCATGAGAGGGTGCTCAGGGCAAGGCTTTCAGACGCTCAGTTCTTTGTGAGGGAGGATCAGAAACACCCGCTCATGGATCGGCTGGATGATCTTAAAGGGGTGATATTTCAGGCGGGGCTCGGAACAAGCCTTGAGAAGGTAAATCGCTTCAGGGAACTTGCTCTCTTTATCGCGAAGGAGGTATGTCCTGAAAGATCGAAAGATGTGGGAGTGATCTGCTCTTTGTGCAAGTGCGACCTGACCACTCAGATAGTAAGTGAATTTCCTGAATTACAAGGAGTTATGGGACGTGAATATGCGATAAGGGAAGGCTATTCCACCGATATATCCGACGCCATCATGGAGCATTATCTTCCCTTGAGGGCAGGCGACGACATTCCGAAATCCGTCTTAGGGGCAGTCGTGGGTATAGCGGACAGGATTGACACGATATCCGGATTCTTCGCCCTGCACCTTGAGCCTACCGGGAGTGCGGATCCTTTCGCTTTGAGGCGTCACGCGATAGCCGTTTTGAGGATACTTGAGGGGATGGGCTGGGAGATATCCCTTGCTGAAATCATAAATAAGGCCCTGGAGATTTTGGGCGGACAGGTCTCCTTCGAAACCGAGAAGGTCTTCAAGGGCATAGGGGCCTTCCTCAAGGATAGGTTCAAATATCTCATGCAGCGAAGGGGTAATGGCACTGATATCATTGAGGCTGTTACAGGCGCAGGCTTTGACCGGATACCGGATTTGCTTAGAAGGATGGAGGGGCTGAGGAAGTTTATGGAAGAGGGCTCTGAGGTCTCGTCCCTGGTCAGGAGTTCAAAACGTGTGAGTAACATAATAAGGAAAGAGCCCATGGAGGGAGAGATAGCGGAAGCGCTCTTTACAGCTCCAAGCGAGGCCCGGCTATGGGATGCCCTGAGATCGGTTGAAAAGAAGGTCGCCGACAGCTTGGATTCAGGGGCATACGAGAAGGCGTTCTATGCGATGTCGGAACTCAGAGAGCCTGTTGACGGATTTTTCGGGGAGGTGGAGGTCCTTACCAAGGATAATGCCGCGATAAGGAAAAACAGGGTCGCCCTGCTGCGTCGTGCGGACAGTCTCTTTATGTCCCTGGCTGATCTCTCAAAGCTTCCGGGATGAAATCACTTATTGAGCAGGATGAAAAAAAGCTCTCCATCCTGCCTCATGTGACCCGCGGCCAGCTCGGCATAGGGGCCGTTTCCCCAGAACAGGTCGGCTCTTCCAGTTCCTTTAATTGCCCCGCCTGTGTCCTGGTTCAAGACAAAACGTGAAAAAGGGATCCAATCAATCGAATCTTCCTTTGACCCGGGCGCGGGTTTCCTAGCCTTCATAAAGCAGAGGGCTGCTTTGGGAAAAAGACTTTGATCCAGGGCGATAGATCTGCCCGGAGTCAAAGGCACATCAAGGCTTCCCAGCGGGCCGTCATCTATAACCCTGAAAAAGACGTAGGATTCATTGTAGTTGAGCGTGTCCTGAACTATATCGGGATGCTCAGCTAGACACCTCCTGATGGCCTGCATGGACATTGCTTCGAGTGTCAGATAACCCTCCTGGATCAGATATCTTCCTATGCTTCTGTAAGGCCTGCCGTTTGAAGCCTGATAGCCGACCTTGAGGGTGTTTCCGTCTCGAAGCCTGATCATGCCAGACCCCTGAATCTGCAAAAACGCTACGTCAACCGGGTCATTAAGCCACGCAATTGGGCTCGCCCTTCCTGAAAGAAGCCCTTCGGTGTCAATCTGCGCCCTGGTGAAGTATGGAACCACCCTTTCGCCTTCAATCCTTGCAGCTATCTTTTCTCCGGCGAATTTATCTTTGAAGACGGACAGGTCTATGGTGATAAGGTCATTTGGTTTCCCGTAGATGGGATATCTGAAGACGCTGTCCGGCTCAAAGCTTCCTTCCAGAATGGGTTCGTAATAACCGGTAAAGAGGACCGATCTGGCTACGGCCCTTCCCGCGGCCTTGTAAATAACAAAATCCTCCTTTATTTTCCCGCTAAGCTCCTCGGGCGTAAGCCCCTTTTTCAGAAGGGTTTTGAACGCAGTCATGGTGCTCAGTAACCTTTCTGCGGTCACTGAATCAGGGCCATAACTGAAGATCAAGTCTTTGTCCAGGCGGCGCAGGTAGCTTTCGTTTCTTTCTATTGCGAGAAGAAGAGATGATGGGTCCATATCATCCTGGTAGGAGGGATTGCTGAAGACCACTCTGTACATGGATTCCTTGGGGCCGCCGGCCTCCCGGTGCAGGATTCTGGCGCAGGATAAGAAGAAAGAAACGATCATGCAAATGATGCAGAAGGCTTTGGCTGTAAGGGCGCGCTTGTGTATATTCATTAGTTCGTAGGCTCCTGTTTCAACAATGTTACAGTGATGTCGTTATTTAATCAACAGCAGCTTAGCTTAAACCGTGAGCCGGAACGGAGGCAGGAGGAGGCCCCTGGATTATCCCGGGCCCTTTTGCGACAGACGCCCCGTGGAAGTGTTGCAACACTGCTTCGTGGTGTGGCGCCAGGGCCACACATCGTCGGCTACGTTTCGATAAAAGATGATTTGGCCTGAAAAGCAATAATATATTATCTGACGATATTTCAATAAGTTAATATAAGCAGGTCTGTAAAGTATAAAACTGCGGATTGTTGGCACTTAAGTTGCAAACCGCAGAGGAAGCAAAGAACCAAACTGCAATAAGGGGGCGGCATTGGATTACAGACAAAGGACACTGAGGGAAACCATAGGGTGCAGCGGTATAGGCCTTCATTGCGGGGAGAAGATAGACATAAGAATAAGGCCCGCCGCCCCTGATTCAGGAATAAGGTTTGTGAGGACGGATATTGAGGGAAGGCCTTCTGTCAAGGTAGAGGCCGACAAGATACTGGACACGAATCTTGCCACTACTATCGGCGTAAACGGATGCAGGATATCTACCATAGAACACCTGATGGCCTCTTTTTTCGGTCTGGGTATAGATAATGCCGTAGTGGAATTAGATGGACCGGAGGTCCCGATAATGGACGGCAGCGCGGCTCCCTATGTATTCCTCATAAAGAGTGCGGGGATAAAGGAGCAGGAGGCACCGAAGCATTTTGCCGTTATAAAAAAGTCCCTTTCCGTTTGTGATGGCGACCGATCCATAAGGGTCTATCCCTCGAAAGAACTCAAAATCACCTACATGATTGATTTCGATCATCCCCTTATAAGGAACCAGCGATATGAGATGGTTTTTTCAGGAAGCGACTTTATGAGGGAGATCAGTAAGGCAAGGACCTTCGGTTTCCTAAAGGAGGTGAAGGTACTGAAGGAAAACGGTCTAGCCAGAGGCGGATCTCTCGATAATGCCGTCGTAATAGACGACTTCAGGATACTCAACGAAGGCGGACTCAGATATAAAGACGAATTTGTAAGGCATAAGATATTGGATTTTATAGGTGATATCTCCGTGATGGGATTCCCGGTCATCGGGCACTTTGTAGTCAAGAAGGCGGGTCATTTCCTTAATCATTTGATGGTTAAGACCATCGCCCGATCTACGGGGCACTGGAAGCCTGTTGTCTTGACCGGAGAAAGGGAAAGAAGGGGCATCCGATTCAATCTCCCGGCCTTTGGAAAACTCGAGACGGTTTCCGCCTGACAATCATCCTTCAAATACCTGCCATGAGAGCTTGCCGGCGCGCATCAGACCACAAGTGATTTATCTTAAATAACTTGCAATCCGCCCTTCGGGGGCGTAGTATTTCCGACTATCTGTCGCAGGATCCTGTTATGGCTCCCAGAGGAAGGCCATTTCACCCCCGGAGTCTAAATGAAAATCTACTCAGTTCCTAACTTGATCTTATCCATCATAATTGCCGTCCTATTTGTGACCGCCTGCCCGCGGCTGAGCACGGCCCAGAGCCCTAAGGCCACCATAGAAGATATTATTGTTACAAGCAGCAGGGATCATCTTCTACTCTATTTCAGCGTAAAGGAATACTTCTCAGAGGACATAAAGAGGGCCATCAGCAGTGGCATCAAGACAACCTTTCACTTCTATGTCGAACTGTCTGAGGTCAGGAATCTGTGGTGGAATAAGGAGATAGCCTCAGTTAGGATTGATCATCATATTCAGTATGATACTCTAAAAAAAGTATATGTCGTTGACCTTCCGGACAGGAATAAGTCCATGACATTTGAAGATATCGAGTCTGCAGGGAGGGCCATGTCGGAGATAGTGGGATTGGAGGTAATCGCCCTGGAAGGATTGAAAAGAGGCACGCGATATCAGATAAGAATGAAGGCTGAGCTTGATCGCATAACCCTTCCATTGTACATGCACTATGTGCTTTTCTTCGTTTCTCTATGGGACTATGAGACTGACTGGCATTCCGTTGATTTTAGATATTAACTAGTGTCCATCCGAAAATGAGATAGTTTCGTCGAGTAAAGGCGGGCAATAATTATTTGACTTTAGATATACTGGACAGGAAGCGGCGCAGAAGAGAAAGATATATTATAGTATTTCTCTGCCTGATTATTTCTTCGCTTGTATATCTCGGAATGAGGTCATCAGAGCTGGGGGTTGATCTTCCAGTATCAAACAGCCTGCTTATTTTCGCCCTTATCAATATAAACGTGATTCTCCTGCTGCTGCTGATGTTTCTGACTGTGAGGAATCTCGTAAAGCTTTTGTTCGAGCGCAGGAAGGGGATCATAGGGGCTAAGATAAGGACGAAGCTCGTCATCGCGTTTATAACCCTTTCCATAATTCCTACCGTGATCCTTTTTTTCGTATCTGCTCAATTCATCTCTTCCTCAATTGAGTACTGGTTCAACCTTCAGATAGAGCGCTCTTTGAAGAGTTCTCTTGAGCTGGGGCAGGACTTTTATGAGGGTATAGCCGAGGACATCATAGCCCTGGGCAACTCACTCAGTCGTGTTATCACCCACGAAGGGCTGATGATCGCTGCAAAGCAGGATGACCTGCAGAGGCTTATCGAATCCAAGAGGAAGGAATATAATCTTTCAACCCTGGATGTCCTGACCAGGAATCTTGAAAAGAGGGCCTCCTCTCAGGACCATCGTATTGACTTGAGTATGCCGCACGGACCCGGGGCCGATAAAATAAAGTCCGCGATTGAGAAGGCTGTGGATGTAAACTCAGTGGAGTCGTTTGCTCATGGCGATCTTGTAAGCGGTGTGGTTCCTGTCTTTTCAAGGACCGAGACAAAGGCGGTAGTCGGATGTCTGACGGTGGGTAAATTCATCCCCGGCCGATTCGTCAACAAACTTAAGGGAGTAGCCGAAGGACTGCGCGAATACAGCCAACTGAAGATACTCAAAAGGCCGATCAAGATAAGTCAGATGATCACTCTTTCAATCGTCACCCTCCTGATTGTCTTCGCTTCGGTCTGGTTCGGCTTTTACCTCTCCAAGGAGATTACGGTCCCAATCAAGGAACTTGCCGAGGGAACCCGAAGGGTGGCGTCAGGGGATTATGATTTCACCATTGACCTGAGCGCAAAGGACGAGATCGGAGTGCTGGTTGACTCATTCAACCGGATGACCCGTGACCTCAAGACGAGTAACAGCAGGCTGGCAGAAATAAACAGAGAACTTCTTAGCAGTAACATGGAGCTTGAACAGAGAAGGCTCTATATGGAGGTAGTTCTTGCCAATGTGGCGGCGGGGGTGGTCTCCTCCGACGCCGAGGGCACCGTCTTGACGATAAACAAGTCTGCGGAGAGGATGCTGGATATTCATGCCGGGGACATAGTAGGAAAGAACTTCAGAGAGATATTGACCCGGGACTATGGGATGGCGGTACAGGACTTCCTTTCCGATCCAGGCCTTTTCAAGAAAGGATATCTGAAGAGGCAGGTGCAGTTATCCTTTAGCGACAGGACCCTCAGCCTTCTGGTATCTCTCAATGTGCTCCGTGATGAAAAGGGTGGATACATAGGAATGGTGGCAGTCTTTGAGGATTTGACGGATATAGAGCAGGCAGAGCGAATGGCTGCCTGGAGAGAGGTCGCAAGGCGTATTGCGCACGAAGTGAAGAATCCTCTTACCCCCATTCAGCTTTCGGCCCAGAGGCTCAGAAAGAGATACGGCGCAAGGCTTCAGGGAGAAGACGAAAAGGTTTTCAGGGATTGTACGGATATGATCATCAAGCAGGTGGACGAACTGAAGCGACTTGTGGATGAATTCTCAAACTTTGCTAGAATGCCGTCATCCAATCCGGCCCCGGGTGACATACGCCTTATCATCGAGGAGTCCCTCAGCCTGTACAAGGAGGCGCATAAAAACATAGTCTTTAGTTTTGATGGGGCAAAGGTCATTCCTGTGTTCAATTTCGACAGATCACAGATAAAAAGGGCTGTCATCAATCTCCTCGATAATGCCATAGAGGCGGTTGAGGGGGGAGGCAGCATAGAGGTAAGGCTTGAATATGATGAATTCCGAGAGATGGTCATCCTGACCGTGGCGGATACGGGAAGAGGTATAGCTCCAGGCCACAAGCTTCGGATATTCGAACCCTATTTTTCGACAAAGAGACACGGGACAGGTCTGGGTCTTGCTATTGTAAAGGCCATCATAAACGAACACAACGGCACCATAGGAGTCGAGGATAACTTCCCGAAAGGAACGCGATTCGTAGTGGAGCTGCCGGCAGGTTTGAAGAGATACAACGGTGTTGCTTTATAACCTTATATGGAGCACGGTTATTCCCGTAATCATAGCGTTGAGCATGACAGGTCTGAGGGGACGCAAGGCTGAGAGACTTGGGATTAGACTTCCGGTGCCCATTGACAGGGTCGGATCAATCTGGCTGCATGCCCTTTCCGTGGGTGAAGTGATTTCCGCCGCTCCTTTGATCGAGAAACTTAGATGTCTCGCTCCGTCAAGGCCTATTCTTCTTTCCGTATCCACCGAAGCAGGTATGAAGGTTGCCGGGGAGAGACTCGCTGACAGAGTTGACCGCCTTTTTTACATGCCGCTTGATCTTTGGTGGAATTGGGAGAGGCTTATATCGAGGTTGAAACCCTCAATATTCCTGCTTGTCGAAACGGATGTCTGGCCGGCACTTCTCCGGATGCTCAACAGAAGGAATATACCCTGCCTGCTGGTAAACGGCAGGATATCTCCTTCAACATACCGTAATTATAAGAGATTTGCTTTTATTGTGAGGAGGATATTTGCGAACTTTTCCCTTTGCATGATGCAGTCTCAGATTGACGGGCGAAGGCTTATGAATGTGAAGGTTGGTTGCCCGGTGGCAGTTTCAGGAAACATCAAATTCGATAGAAGGTGGAAGAGGCTAGGCCGTGAGGAAAGATCAACGTGGCTTAATCTCATGGGCTATACCCCGGATGACCGCGTATGGGTGGCAGGCAGCACCCACAGGGGTGAGGAAGAGATAATTCTGGAAGTGTTTCTTCGTCTCCGAAAGATATTGCCTGATCTCAAGCTCATTCTGGCCCCCAGGCGGATGGATGATTGCGCCAGGGCGCACGACACGGCCAGGAAGAAGGGTTTGAAAGCGGTCTTAAGATCTGAACTGCCCCGCGATGACAAGACAGGAGACCTTGTAATACTCAATACCATAGGGGAGCTTGAAAGGATTTACGGCCTTGCGGCGGTCAGTTTCGTGGGCGGTAGCCTGGTTCCCTTCGGCGGTCATAATCTCCTTGAGCCGGCGGCACACGGCAGCGCGGTTTTTTTCGGCCCTCACACGTATAATTTCGTTGAGATGGCCGATATGCTTATTTCCGCGGGAGGAGGTGCAAGAGTAAATGACGGAGAAGGTCTCTATGTGGCGATGAAGGCTCTCCTGATGGATCCGGGTCGCTGCCTTGAAGCAGGTCGAAGGGCTGAAGGTTTTGTAGCGGCTAACAGCGGGGCGCTATCGAGGGTCAGCGCCATGATATTGGAGTCTCTGTCTCACAGGGAAGAACTGAGAACTGAGGATTCCACCTCTTCAAGGATTAGCTAGATGTGGTCCGGATGGTTTTCGCTTCTTCATAATAAACCGATCAGCCCTTTTCTGGCTCCCTTTTCCTTTGCCTCCTTTTTATACGGAAAGGCAGTGCTTGCAAGGATTTTCTTGTACGAGAAAGGTATCTTGAAACGGAGAAAGGTGCCGGGAGCAGTCATAAGCGTCGGAAATATTACTACGGGAGGCACCGGCAAGACCCCTGCAGTTATAATGCTTGCCAGGTGGGCCGCAGATAATGGATTCAGTGTTGCCGTTCTTTCAAGGGGATACGGAGGAAAGAGGAAAGAAAATCTGCTCCTGGTCTCTGATACCAAAAATATTCTATCGTGTGCGGAGGAGGCCGGAGATGAAGCCTTTTTGCTCGCGAGGAGGCTTCCGGGAGTGCCGGTCCTGGTTTCGAAGCAACGCTACCTTGCCGCTATGGCCGCCATAGCCCGCTGGAAAGCAGACCTATTTATCCTTGATGATGGATTTCAACATGTTCGACTTGATAGACAGGCGGATCTTGTCCTGCTTGATGCCGCGATGCCCTATGGAAACGGCTGGCTACTGCCTCTTGGGCCTCTACGGGAACCCATCGCTCAACTCAGGAGGGCGGATGCACTGATTCTGACAAGGTCTGAGAACGATTCCAGCCCTGATCCCATGCCTTTGATCAAGTTTGATTTCCCTGGCCTTTCGGTATTCAGAGCGACCCATCTCCCTGAAAAGGTGGTGTTCCCCAAGAGCGGGGAAGATCGGCCGATTGATTTCCTTTCGGGTAAAAGGGTAATGGGTTTTGCAGGAATCGGAAGGCCGGGGGCGTTCCTGAAAACCCTGAAGTCTCTGGGGGCCGATGTAGTTGATTTCCTGGCATTCGGAGATCACCATAATTACGGCCCGGCTGATATTGCGAGGATATCGGATATTGCAAGGTCAAGGTCGGGTGCGCTTCTTGTCACAACCGAGAAGGACTGGGTAAGGATCGCAAATCTTGCAGGGGGTCTTGAGAAAGTGTGCTATGTATCCATACAGTTTAAGATACTTGGAGATGAAGAGGCCTTCTTCAGTCTGATTAAAAGGCTCATTGCAGAGAAGAAGGGCGATTGAGAGAGATCCGGGGGAGGGGTGGGGGTGATTTTCATCTTTCGTTGTGCCCCGTCCGGGCATTGGGGTTAGAAAAAGAGTGAAAAGCATATTTGAATGCGAGAAAATATTGTTGAGGGTGCCAAACTGGGTAGGGGATGCGGTCATGTGCCTTCCTGCCATCGAGTCGGTGAGGTCGAATTTTCCGGGAAGATCCATAACGGCCCTTGCAAGGCCCTGGGTTGCTCCGCTAATGGAATGTTGCCCTGCTGTTGACGATGTGATGGATTACCCGAAAGCCAAGGGCGGATGTGCCTACTTCAAGGGAATCTTTTCGATTGCAGGAAGACTTCGTAAAAGGCATTTTGACCTTGCCATACTCTTTCAAAATGCCTTTGAGGCTGCGTTCATAACATGGTGCGCTGGAATCCCGCAAAGGGTGGGCTATGGCAGGGACGCAAGAGGTCTACTCCTGACAAGGAGTTTGAGGCCGGTGGAGAACCAGGCTAAGGCCCACCAAATCCGCTACTATCTGGGAATCCTTGATGCCCTTGGCCTGGAGGCATCCTATAGAGAACCTCGGATCAATCCCCCCTCTCTAGAGCCGGACGGAGCAAGAAAAATCCTTTCAGACCTTGGAGTCAGAAAAGGTGAAACTATAGTGGGGTTAGGTCCCGGGGCGGTTTTCGGAGGAGCGAAGAGATGGTCGCCTGAGGCGTTTGCTTCTGTAGGTGAAAGGGCGGCTGCCCGATGGGGAGCGAAGGTCCTGATATTCGGAAGCGAAGGTGAAAAAAGTATCGGTGAAACCGTTAAAAAGGGCATAGGAGCAAGGGCTTACAACCTATGCGGAGAAACCACCTTAAATGATGCCATTGCGTTGATATCCTGCTGCACGGTGTTTGTGACCAATGACAGCGGGCTTATGCACGTGGCCGCTGCTATGGCAATACCTACTGTGGCGGTGTTCGGCCCCACCGACCCGGTTGCCACCGGACCGGTAGGGGCTTTAACATCCATCGTGCGCGCGGATGTTTATTGCGCGCCGTGCATGAAGGCTGAGTGCCCCACGGATCATATATGCATGAGATCCGTGAGCCCCGAGATGGTCTGGAATGAGATGGAAAGGCTTCTCAAGACCGGCAGGGAGTCAGGAGGAAGTAAATTAAAATGAATGATATCAGAAGATCTGCGATATTTCTCGATAGGGACGGAACAATAAACGAGGAGATGGGCTACATCAATCATCCGGGAAGATTCGTTTTGCTTGACGGGGTCTGCGAGGCCATTAAGATACTTAATGAAAACAATTTCCTGACTATTGTCGTCACAAATCAATCAGGAGTGGCAAGAGGGTATTTCCCGCTGGATCTCCTCCACAAGGTTAATGAACGTATGAAGGAACTGCTGGCGGAGAAAGGTGCCCGTCTTGATGCGGTTTACTTCTGCCCTCACCATCCGGATGCTGCCATACCGGAGTACAGAGTGAAGTGTGACTGCAGAAAGCCGGGCACTGGGCTTTTCAGGATGGCGATGGAGGATTTTCCAATAGAACTTGAGGGTTCTTTTGTCATAGGCGACAGATGCCTGGATATGCACTTCGCCCATGCCTGCGGGATGCCCGGCATAATGGTTGAGACGGGGTACGGCCGAGGAGAGATGGACTACATTCTTCCTAAAAGCCCTTACAGACCGGCAGTGACGGCAAAAGACCTCAGGGCCGCCGTGGATTGGATCATCTCGGGAAGGCAACATTGATACGTTCACCGCGTAAATGGAGCGAGTCTTGAGAATTCTTATCGTTAAACTCAGCGCCATAGGTGATGTTGTCCATACACTTCCTCTTCTTGAGGTCATCAAGGGCAACTGGCCGAATGCGAGGATTGACTGGGTGGTTGAAGAAGATGCCAGTGCCCTGATAACGGATCATCCGCTCCTTGACAGGGTCTTGATTTCAAAAAGGAAGTCATGGCAGAGGAAGATATTTCAAGATTCGATCGGGTCTGTAGCTGGTGAGGTAAGGGGTTTTCTGAAGGAACTCAGGAATGTGCGCTATGATCTTGTCCTTGATATCCAGGGACTCTTTAAAAGCGGTCTTATAACCGCCCTGGCCAGGGGCAAGAGAAAACTGGGTCTTTCGGACGCAAGGGAGATATCCTGGCTTTTTTACTCCGAGCCTTCGGTGAAGGTGAGCCCTGATGAGCATGCGGTTGACAGATATCTTAAAGTGGCAGGTTTTCTTGGGCTTGATGCGCTCAGATGGGAGGGAAAGATACCGGTAAACTCAGGGGCGAAGGAAAGGGTTGTCGTGCTGATGGAGAAAAACGGCCTTGGGGACAAGCCCGTTGTCGCCATTAACCCGATAGCAAAATGGCCGACCAAATTGTGGAGTGTCGAGGGTTTTTCAAAGGTCGCAGACAGGCTTAGGAAGGATTTTTGCTGTGATGTCGTTTTTACGGGTAGCTCAAGCGATTTGCCTGTAATAGAGGAAATAGCGGCAATGATGAAGATGCCGTCTGTCATTTTCGCAGGAGAAACTGGACTGAAGGAATTGGCATTCTTTCTGTCCAGATGTTCAGCCATGGTGACAACGGATACCGGCCCAATGCACATCGCAGCCGCGATGGGCTGCCCTGTTGTGGCGCTTTTCGGCCCTACGGCTCCGCAACGCACAGGGCCATACGGAGATTGCCATACAGTAGTGACGGCAGGGGTGACGTGCAGCCCCTGCTTTAGGAAGCGCTGCTATCACATGACCTGCATGAGAGAAATAAGGACGGATGATGTCATTGCGGCGGTAGGGGCAATCCTTGATCGAAAGCCATCCGTGTATCATAAGGAAAATGATGGTTGATTATAGGAAAATAGTAACTACTCGGGATCAAAGTTCAGGGGTTTGCGGCTCAAGGTTAGAGAGCGATGAAGATTGAACGGTTTGAAGATATTGAGGCTTGGCAACTAGCACGTGAATCGACCTAGAAAGTGTACGGTTTTACGTATCAGCTCAATAATTGGGGGGGATGGCTTTGCTAAGGCCGGGCTTGCAGACCAGAAATCAGCTTCTGTAGGTGTGCCTTCAGGCGCAGGGAGAACGGTTCCCGTGCGGCTGAAGCCGCACCTACCCCGAATTTTTGAACTCATACAATTATGAATAACGAAAGCAAGCTAACCGCGAACCTGAGTAACTGAGCAGTTACCCAGTGTCCATCCGGAAATGAGATAGTTTCGTTGAGTTCAAGGCGGGCGATGATTTATTGGCTATACATTAATGCAGTTAGATAAACGGAGGTCTATAATGCCTATAAAAAAGGAACTTATTGACATATTGGCCTGCCCCAAATGTAAAGGGGATATTGTTCTAAACGAAAAAAAAGATGGGCTTATATGCCACAAATGCAGTTTGGTCTATGAGATAAGAGAGGGTATTCCAATAATGCTTATTGATGAGGCAAAACCGCTTTATCATCCATGATGGGGTACCTGCGGCCTGCGGCAAAAGAGGTCTGAAAAAATTTCCCTCCCCAGAAAAAAATCAGCCGACCGAGGCGGTCTTAGCCCTTATATAGAGCCTCATGGGCAGGATAACTCCGAAGAAAGGAATCATATACATGGCCGCAAGTGTAGGTTCGAGGGGACCGAAAAACCCCGAAGCAAATACTATAATGAGCACGTTGTTCACGTTGGCCATACTTATTGCCGATGCTATCTGATCCGCGGCCGGTCTTCCCCTCATGACAAGGATGCCAGCCCCCCCTAGAAGAAATGCCAGGACCACTGCAACAAAAGTCGCCTCCAGGATGGTCTGGGGCCTTTGTCTGAAAAATTGTGAATATCCGGAAAATATCCCCATGTTTATCGAGGCAAAACAGACAAGAGACAGAGGATATTTTTTCGTTTCAATAAGTTGCAGGAGCCGCGGGGAGAGCCTCTTAAAAATTTCCACGCAAAGGATGGGAATGAAGATCACTATGGCGAGATTACGAACCATCGCTCCAAGGGGAAGACTTATGTCTTGAAAGAGGAGCACCTTGACGACGGCAGGTAACGTCAATGGCACAAGGAGCGATGATATTACCACCAGGAGAAGGACAAGCGCCCCGTTTCCTCCCACAAGCGTGGATATGAAAGGCGCTACTACGCCGGTTGATACCCCTGACAGCAGAAGGGCACCTGCGGCATATTCGGGATATATGAGCCTGAAGAGGGCGTATATGCAGGCGGGAAGTATCAGGAGCTTCAGCGCGGCCAGTATCGCGATCTTTCCCGGAGAATCACGAAGGGTTGAAAAGATATCCCCGGGTCTTATGGGGATAAAGCTCAAGAACATTAGAAACATCATCAGATAAAGGGGATATGGTCGAAAGATTCCTGTATATTGCGGGAATACAATACCCAGCGCCATGGATGAAAAGAGCACAAGCAGAAGGATAAGGTCATTGAGTCTCAGCATGTCAGAAACCGGATCGAAAAAAGAATGCGGCTCTTACTCATGGGGAGAGTTCCTGTTGTAAAAAAGCGCTAGGTGTTTTCCTGAAATCCAGTCCGCTAAACGGCCTTTTGCGGTATATGGGCCGGGCTGCTTTTCAGGGAAGTGGAGGTATGAAAGACTTCCGTCAGAAGATGTCTCCGTCTCCGGGTCGCATCCGCATAGGGACAGGAGTGCTTCGGCCACCCATTCATCCAGCGCCACAAGGTCTGTGCCTGGTTCGATAAACTCCGAGAAAAGGGCGATCCAGCTCTCAAGTATCTCCAATGCCCTGGTACCGACCGGGTAGGCATCAGAAACCGGCGAGTCATGCCCCGTGAAAGCAGAAGCCGCCTCGGCCGGCTTCTCGAGAAGAACCGCTACAGGAGAGGGCATTTTATCAATCTGTGCAAGAAGTCTTCCCGCCTCTTGCGTCACTGCCTCGGAGCGTCCGTAGAGATGCAGTATTAGGTGCCGGTAAAATGATCTGTCGGATTCTTTCGGAAGCCTGCCTGCGCCTCCATGCCTTATCATCGCCTTTAGGTCTTCAAGGGAGAAGTCTTCCTCCGGGTGGTATCGGGGGGTCATAAAGGAGGCGTACTCAACTCCCTCATTTTCTTCCATCCATCTCAGGTAGCGCTCAAGAACCTTGGGGAATTCCTCTGATGGCATGGAAGCGGAATCGGGCCTTAATATCTTGATGGGCATCCCTTCAAGGAAAGCAGGGGGCTCAAAAAACCAGGGCAAACACAGAAATATGCTGCCTTCGAGTTTCATGAGTCCCCTTGCCTGAGCCTCGCTGACTGTTACGTTAGGGAAAAGAAAGAAGTTTTTTTTCTTGCCTATGCTCATTTCTAGTGCTTGAGTTCTTCCAAATCGGCATAGAAATCAAGTACCTCAGGATTCCTAAGCGCGTCACGATTCAGCACTGGCTGGCCCTGAATGACCTTTTTTACCGCAAGCTCAACCTTTTTCATGTTGAGGGTGTAGGGGATGTCAGGAACTGCTATTATCTTTGCCGGCACATGCCGTGGCGAGGCGTTTTTCCTGAGCATGGCCTTAATCTTGTTTTTCAATTCTTCCGTCAGGCTGTGGCCCGGCGCGGGCTTCACAAAGAGGATCACCCTCACATCGCCCTTCCATTCCTGCCCTACGACAAGGCTGTCTTCAATCTCATCCATTCCCTCTACCTGACGGTATATCTCGGCGGTTCCGATCCTTACTCCGCCGGGATTAAGGGTAGCGTCGCTTCTCCCGTAGATCACCACTCCTCCGTGGTCGTTTATCTCGATAAAATCCCCATGCCTCCACACATTAGGATAGACATCGAAATAGGCGGAATGATACTTCTCACCCTTAGCGTCGTCCCAGAAGTAGATGGGCATGCAAGGGGCTGCGGCGGTGCAGACAAGTTCACCTTGTCTGCCCAGGACGGATGCGCCCTTTTCGTCAAAGGCCTCCACCTTCATTGCAAGGCACCTGCCCTGGAGTTCACCGGCATAAACAGGGGAGAAGGGGTTGCCTCCTGCGAAGCATCCGTTAATATCAGAGCCACCCGATATGCTTGCGAGCTGAACGTCTTCCTTGACCTCCTTGTAGATATACTCAAATCCCTCGACGGATAGGGGAGAGCCCGTCGAAAGGATAGTTTTCATCTTATCTAGATTACATGTTTTTCCCGGCCTGGCACCGGCATTTTGGAGCGCCGCGATATATCCTGCGCTTATACCGAATACGGTTATCCCTTCCTGCTCCGCCATATTCCATAACGCCTCCGGCGCCGGATGGAAGGGGTTGCCGTCAAAGAGAACCACAGTTGACCCGACGGAGAGAGAACAGACCAGCCAGTTCCACATCATCCAGCCGCAGGTGGTGAAATAGAAGATGGTGTCGTCTCTTGTGAGGTCAGTGTGAAGCATGAGTTCCTTCATCTGATTGACCAGAATCCCCGCCGCGCCTTGGACCATGCACTTTGGAAGGCCCGTGGTGCCTGATGTAAACATTATGTAAAGGGGGTGCCCGGCAGGGAGCTGGGCAAACGACATCTCTTCGGAGGCGCATCCAGAAATAAAATCAGAGAGTCTCACAACCTTAGGCACGTGCTGGATGGGGGAGTTTTCTTCGGTATATGGGACCACTACCACCTTTTCTATCGAAGGCAGATCCTTAAGTATTTCTGCTATCCTTCCAAGACAATCGAATCGGCTACCCTTAAAAAGATATCCGTCTGCCGTGAAAAGGATCTTAGGCCTGATCTGGCCAAAACGATCCAAAACCCCCTTGATGCCGAAATCCGGGGAGCAGGAAGACCATGTGGCTCCAAGACTTGTTGCAGCAAGCATGGCGAAGACCGTCTCAGGGATGTTGGGCATGAATCCGACAACCCTGTCTCCTGATCGCACACCAGAGGTGGATAGCGCCTTAGCCAGGGTCGCTACCTTTTTATAAAGGTCGGAATAGGTGATCTTCCTCACAGAGGAGGTCTCGTTTCGAGCTATGATCGCTATCCTGTCGTCTCTGTATCTTAAAAGATTTTCGGCGAAATTGAGTTTTGCTCCGGAGAACCAGGTAGCGCCCGGGAACTTTGTCAAATCGTCAACGACCTGGTCGTATCCCCTGGAGGCAACCACCTTGGCAAAGTCCCACATCGCGGCCCAGAAATCGGGGATATTCTCTACTGACCAGCGGTAAAGGGAATCGTAGTCAACCAGTTCCTTGCTGTATCTGTTGCTTACGTATTCCATAAAACGGTACATGTTTGATCCTTTGACCCTTTGGAGCGAGGGTTTCCACAGCAATTGTCCCATCTCTTCCTGACCTCCCTTTGCTTAGGTTCTTTCGAAACATCATTCTTCGTTGCTTGACAGAAGGTGGACCTCTTAATCACCGGCCCCGCATCCTGGCTTTACCATCAGATGCAGCTACCGGATGTTTCAACACGATGTCAAGAGACAGCGGAATGCTCCTGTCTCTTAACTAGACCTGATGAAATCTTTCTAGCACCATTTTACCGGGTTTTCAAAAGGAAACTGCTTACCCCTTTTCTAACGGTCATGCCCTGTTGGGGCACAACGAAGCATGAAAACGCCGCATTTCATACCGGCGAATACCGAAATTTGAGCCGTCATTCCAAGGTGCACCTGCCATAGGTTGAAAATTGAACCGAAAATGCTTTTGCCTTGACTGCAAGGCATCTTTGCAATATAAATTACAATTTACCTTAACAGACTGTTGAAAAATACCCATCTGCCGTGTTTCGCTTATCCCTCATCTCTGCGGTGTGCTTATATGTACTCACCCAGGGATTTAGCAGGCCTTGCATCCGGGCATTTTTCCCCAGGCTGTGAACAGCGGATTTCTGAAAGCGCTGTTAAAGGATTCGAATCGTTTGGAGCGTTTTTATGGAAAAACCCAGTCAGTTGGTTGAAGAGAGGCTGAACAAAGCTGAAAAACTCAGGTCAATGGGTATGAATCCCTATCCTGCGGGGTTTAAATATGACCTTACGATAGCAGAAGCCCTGGAGAAGTTTTCAGGGAAAGATGACGAAGGCCTGTCCGCTGAAGGCCCTCTTTCTATTGCGGGGCGTCTGGTAACACTCAGGAGCTTCGGAAAGGCGGCCTTTGCACACATAAGAGACAGATCCGGCAGGATCCAGATATATGTCAAGAAGGATATGGTTCCGGCCGAATGCATGGATGTCTTCGGGCTTGTGGACGTGGGGGATTTCATCGGGATAAGAGGGAGACCCTTCAGAACCCGCACCGGGGAGCTGACTATCCTGGTGAACGATCTCAAGGTATTAAGTAAGGCAATCAGACCTCTTCCTGAAAAGTGGCACGGTCTGAGCGATGTTGAGACCAGGTACAGGCAACGCTATCTGGATCTTGTCGTAAACGAGACGGTCAAGGATGTCTTTGTTGTCAGAAGCCGCATAGTCAGAATGATCAGAGAGTTCTTTTACAAGAGGGATTTTCTGGAGGTTGAAACTCCCATGATGCAGCCCATTCCCGGGGGGGCGACGGCAAGGCCTTTTAAGACCTACCACAACGCCCTCGGCATAAACCTTTATCTTAGGGTCGCTCCCGAACTTTATCTGAAGAGGCTTGTGGTCGGAGGCATAGAGAGGGTCTTTGAGCTTAACAGGAACTTTAGAAACGAGGGGATATCGGTCAGACACAACCCGGAGTTTACGATGCTTGAATTTTATATGGCCTACGCCACTTACGAGGATTTGATGGGGCTCACCGAGACGCTCTTTAGTGAAATGGTAAGAGAAATAAAAGGAACTGAAAGGATTGCATACCAGGGGTTGGAAATTGATTTTACTCCTCCGTGGCCGAGGCTCCCCCTTTATCAATCCTTGCGTGAGCTGGGGGGTGTACCTGAAGAAGTATTTGCCGGACGAGATTCAAGCGCGGCATTCGCTCGTTCAAGACAGGTACCGGTTGCCGATAATGAGAGCCACGGAAAGATACTGACCAAACTCTTTGATCACCTGGTCGAACCCAAACTCATAAACCCTACCTTCGTTATAGGCTATCCCACGGATGTATCTCCCTTGTCCAGGCGCAATGATAGGGACCCGGCTCTCACTGACCGCTTTGAGCTCTTCATGGCTGGAAGAGAGATAGCCAACGCATTTACGGAACTCAATGATCCGGTGGATCAGAGGGGCAGGTTCATGGATCAGGTGGCCCAGCGGGATGCGGGGGACGATGAGGCCCAATTTATGGATGAGGACTTCGTTACGGCCCTTGAGTACGGGATGCCCCCCACAGCGGGGGAAGGGATAGGCATAGACAGGGTTGTCATGCTGCTGACGGATTCTCCTTCCATCAGAGACGTTATACTTTTTCCCCAGATGAGAACCAGACAGGAATAAGTCACGAAATGATCTTCGAATTTTTCCTGAGCCTCAGGTATTTGAAGGCCAAACGCAAGCAGGCCTTCATCTCGGTAATAACGATAATTTCCATTCTGGGAGTAACCATGGGGGTCATGGCCCTGGTGGTAGTGCTCTCCGTCATGAACGGCTTCAGGGCAGACCTCATGAGCAAGATACTCGGAGTCAATTCCCATGTGCTGGTTCTCAACTTTTCCGGTCCCTTCGAGGACTATGATACGACCGGGGAAAAGATTAAGGCAGTTACAGGCGTAAGGGCGGTAAGCCCATTTATCTACAGTCAGGTCATGGTTGGAAAAGGGGGAAACGCATCGGGTGCAGTCCTGCGCGGGATAGACTCAAGGACGGTGGGGGGTGTTCTTTCCATAGAATCCATGATAAAATACGGGACCATTGATTCCATTGACGCCCGAACCGATGATGGCCTTCCCCGGGTGATAGTCGGGAGGGAACTCTGCAGGCAGATAGGCGCCGTCTCCGGTGACGAGATCTCCATCATGGCACCGGAAGGCAAGCTCACACCAATGGGCAGATCTCCCAATACCAAGAAATTTATCATAGGCGCCGTCTTTGACTCAGGGATGTATGAATACGATGCCTCAATGATCTATCTTAGCCTTAAGGAGGCACAGGATCTCCTTGGAATGGGGGACAGGGTTACAGGGATAGAGGCCAGGGTCAAGGACATTGATCTATCAGACAAGGTGGCAAAGACAGTCGAGGAGGCGCTCGGGTACCCATTCTGGACAAAGGACTGGAAGGTGATGAACAGAAGCCTCTTTTCGGCCCTCAAGCTTGAGAAGATCACCATGTTTGTGATCCTTACCATGATTGTCCTGGTTGGGGCCCTTAATATCGTGAGCACGCTTGTAATGGTCGTCATGGAGAAGACTCGTGATATAGCGATACTAAGGGCCATGGGCGCTTCGTCCCGCAGCGTAATGAGGATATTCATGCTGCAGGGGCTCCTTGTTGGGATTGTGGGAACTGCCATAGGCCTGAGCCTGGGCCTGGGCATCTGCCAGCTCCTGGCCACCTATAAATTCATATCACTGCCGGCCGACGTTTACTACATATCCACCCTTCCTGTCAGGGTCGAATGGATGGACTTATTCTATGTGGCTTCTGCGGCGGTTCTGATCTCGTTTCTTGCGACCGTCTATCCTGCCAGGTACGCTGCCGGACTCAACCCCGTCGAGGCACTCAGGTATGAATAGCCTGGAGGAACGGCAGAAATCCCGGGCCGAAGAGCCGGTACTGAGCCTCAGAGGGGTTACCAAGACCTTCATCCATCAGGGCACGACCATAGAAGTTCTCTGCGGCATTGACATGGATTTGGCTGAGGGAGAGACAGTGGCGGTGATGGGGGCCTCGGGGGTAGGCAAATCAACCCTGCTCAATATCATGGGCAGCCTCGATCCGCCAAGCGAAGGTATGGTCAGATTCAGAGGCAGAAAGATGTATGAGATGAGTGAAGATGCTCTCTGTGCATTGAGGAACAGGGACATAGGATTTGTTTTTCAGTTTCATCATCTTCTGCCTGAGATGAATGCGCTGGAAAACGTGATGATGCCGGCTATGATCGCCGGGCGGTCAAGAGGCGAGACGGAGTTCAGGGCAAAGGAAGTACTGGAGCAGGTTGGACTTACTAACAGGCTGAGGCACCGGACCGGAGAACTCTCAGGCGGTGAGCAGCAACGGGTTGCCATAGCGAGGGCTCTCGTGATGAAACCAGGGCTCGTTCTCGCGGATGAACCGACAGGAAGTCTTGATTGGACAACAGGCAGGGATGTGGCGGAACTTCTCGTCAGATGCAGCATGGAATCGGGGGTGGCGATGGTAATTGCTACCCATAACAGGCAACTGGCCGCCATGATGGCAAGGCAAACGGAGATTGTTGGTGGAAAGATCATCAGTACAAACTAGGGTCATCCAGACAGAAATACATGCTCATAAGCCAAATCTTATCAGGCTGCTGACAGCAGTTCTGTGTTATGTTAACCTATTGGGCATATTTTATCCTGCCGACGGTTATGCGCAGGATATGGGTTCAATGGCAGTGGTTCCCTTCAGGATAAACGCCCCCGAATCATTCGGATATCTTAGCTACCAGCTTCAAGATATCATGATCGAAAATATGGGGAGAAAAGGCTACAGGGTTCTGCCTGCCGGTACCGTAAATGACAATCCTCTTTCTCTTACGACCGGCTTCGGTACCGATGCCCTTACTGCATTGGGCAAGCAGATGGATGTGCGATGGATCATTGCGGGAAGCGCCACCCTGATAGGAGAGTCGCTGAGTCTGGATGTCAAGATATGCGAGGTTAGTGGAGAAAGGAAGTCATATTTTCTTTACTCCATGGCCGGGAACCTTGAAGATATTACCTCTGCGCTGGAAAAACTTTCGGCCGCTGCGGATATTCAGATGGCGGAGAAGCTTCAGGTTGACTCTGTAATGGTAAGAGGCAACAGGAGGGTGGAAAAGGAGGGCATCCTGGCTGTTGTGAGTGTCAAGCCCGGAGAGAGGCTCGATTATGCAAGGCTGGATAGGGACCTCAAAGACGTCTATAAGATGGGTTATTTCACGGATGTCAGGCTGGAGACGGAAGACGGACCGAGAGGTAAGATTGTCACCGTAGTAGTGGAGGAGAAGCCATCGGTTGCAAAGATTGAGTTCAAGGGTAACAAGAAGATAGACAAAGAAGACATCCAAAAGGAAACAGGAATAAAGCCATATTCAATTCTTGATGAAAATGAAATAAAGAGAAGTGTTGAAAGAATAAAGGATCTCTACAGGCAAAAGGCATATTATAATGCTGAGATAGTTTATTCTCTTGAGACTATTCCGAATAATGAGGTGAAACTGACTTATCAGATTACTGAAAACGAGAAGGTCTATATAAGAGATATCTCATTTGAAGGTAATGTTGCCGTCTCCACGAAAGAACTTAAGAAACTTATGAAAACCAGTGAGAAGGGTTTTTTCTCCTGGCTTACCGATTCGGGTCTTCTGGATAAGAAGAAACTGGAATTTGACGTCAATAATATCGCCGCCTATTACAATAACAAAGGCTTCATAAAGGCGGTGGTGGGTGAGCCGGCTATTACCTACGAAAAGGAGAAGGGTATTGCCATCAAGATACCCATTCAGGAGGGTAACCAGTACAGCGTAAGAAACGTAACCATAGAGGGTGATATGATACTTCCCTTGGACGATCTTCTCAAGAAAATCAGCATCAACAAGGAGAAAACGTTTAATCGGGAGGCGGTCAGAAAGGACATGCTGCTTTTGCGGGATATCTGTGCGGACGAGGGTTACGCCTATGCCGAGGTTGTTCCGGGGACTTCCGAGGATGATGAAATGCACTCTGTTGACATCAAATACAGCATTTCAAAGGGTCAGAAGGTCAGATTTGAAAGGATAATTATAACCGGGAACAGAAAGACAAGAGACAAGGTAATAAGGCGTGAACTCAAGGTCGTAGAAGGAGAGTTTTTCAGCGGCAAGGATCTCAAACGCAGCACTGAAAACCTTAACAGGGTCGGATACTTTGAAACTGTGGAGATCCAGACGAAAAAAGGCTCTGCAGATGATCTGATGATACTGGATGTGGGCGTTAAGGAAAAACCGACCGGGGCCTTCAGCTTCGGAGCCGGTTACAGTTCCGAGGACCAGTTGGTCGGCATGGTAAAGGTGGAGCAGGACAATCTCTTTGGGAATGGTCAGCGGCTGTCGGCCTCTGTAAAATTCGGCGGTAAGACCAATCAGCTCGACGTGAAGTTTACCGAACCGTGGCTCTTTGACAAACCGATCGCCGGCGACGTGCGAGCATATAAATGGAAGTACGAATGGGACGAATACACCAAGGACAGCTACGGCGCTGATGTGGGGATAGGGTTTCCGCTTGCAATGATTGATAGCTATACGAGGGGTTGGATAAAGTATTCTTTTGAGGACGCGGATATTACCGACGTTGATCCCTCGGCCTCGTTGGTCATAAGGGATATGGAAGGCAATAATGTAACGAGCGCCATGGATTTTACCATAACCAGAAACACCACCGACAGGCCATGGAATACGACCAAGGGTTCAATAAACAGCCTGTCGTTTGAATACGCAGGCGGATTCCTTGGAGGTACAAACTATTTTAATAAATATACCGGAAGATCGGCATGGTATTTCCCTCTGCCGCTCTCAACGGTTTTTATGTTGCAGGGAAGGGCCGGTTACATAGAGCAAAGGAGCGGAGGGAACCTTCCCGTATATGAGAAATTCTTCCTGGGCGGCATAAACTCAGTCAGAGGATTTGAGTTCGGCAGTATATCCCCAAAGGACCCGGCAACCGGTGACAAGATAGGGGGTGAGAAGATGATGGTCTTTAATTTGGAGTTCAGGTTCCCGCTGATAAAGGACCAGGGGATAATAGGACTGATCTTTTATGATGCAGGCAATGTATTTACCGCAGACCAGGATTATACCTTCCAGGACATCAGGCACAGTGCCGGTGTAGGAGTAAGATGGTATTCTCCGCTGGGCCCCCTTAGGCTGGAATGGGGCTATAACCTCGACAGGAAGGAGGGCGAGCCCGCAAGTAACGTTGAGTTCAGTATCGGTACCGTATTCTGATTTATTAACGGTTACGGGGCCAGTTTTTGCGTACGGCAGCCGGACGATGATGTTGCACGGGGATACGACTGACTCATTACAGGAGATCGGCCTCTTGCAATTGCCGGATGCCGAGACATGCCCTGTATCGGTGATAATATTACCCAATTTATCTAAAAACTATGGAGGATGGTGAATATGAAGTTTATTGGAAAAGCTGTGATTATGTGTTTTTGCGTCTTGATCTTTTCCGCGTCGGCCTATTGTGCGGAAAACCTGGTGATAGGCGTTGTTGATCTTCAAAAATGCATCACGGAATCGGCGGAAGGAAAGAAGATTTATCAGGAACTCAAGAAAAAGAAAGATGAGATGCAAAAGAAGCTGGATGTAAGGCAGGAAGAGCTTCTCAAGATGAAGGAAGAGATAGAAAAACAGAGTATGATGTTGAGCGTTGACGCAAGGGAAGACAAGGAGAAGACATACGAGAGAAAAAGACGCGAATTCAAGTATTATTATGATGATTTAAGTGAAGAGATGATGAAGGCAGAGCAGGAGGCACGTAAGGGGATACTTGTTGAACTTGAAAAGGTTGTAGCCGAGATGGGTGAAAAAGGTAAATACAGCATGATTTTTGAAAGGAGAAGCGGCGGTCTTATGTATAGTGACAAAGCTATTGATATCACGGATGAAGTGCTCAAGGCCTTCGATCAGCCGAAGAAAAGGTAAGATATGGCACCCGGATTGAGTCTGGATGAGATTGCTGGAGTCGTCCAGGGCAAATTGACAAGGAACCCTGAACTTATAATTAAGGGGGTTAACTCTCTTGAAGCCGCTGCCCAAGGAGAATTGAGCTTCTATGCCGATCATCGCTACAGGGATCACCTTGAAAAGACAAAGGCATCGGCTATTCTAGCAGGCGAACACGTAAAGATCTTCAATGGGCCACAGATTATTGTAGCAAACCCTGCGCTGGCGTATGCCAAGGTTGCCGCGTTGCTTGCGCCTCCTGTCCCGCGGTTTGGCGGTGTGAGCAGCCAGGCCTTTCTGAGCGATGATTGCGAACTGGGGAAGGACGTCTCCATCTTTCCTTTCGTGTATATCGGCAAGAGAGCTGTCATTGGCGATGGCTCCGCGCTTTATCCAGGCGTTTTTATTGGGGACGGTGTAAGGATTGGTAGAAAGACAACGCTTTATCCCGGTGTCACGGTGCTCCACGGGTGTCTTATTGGTGATAACGTAATCATCAATGCCGGGACCGTAATAGGCAGCGACGGATTCGGATTTGTAAAGGAAGGGGCTGTCTCAGTAAAGGTTCCGCAACTAGGTATAGTGCAGATAGATGACGATGTCGAGATAGGCGCCAATAACTGTATAGACAGGGCTGCCATAGGAAAGACATGGATCAAGAGGGGGGTTAAGACCGACAACCTCGTACAGATTGCCCACAACGTTGTTATCGGGGAGGATTCCATTATTGTAGCACTCACTGGTATTTCTGGCAGCGTCAAGGTGGGGAGCAGGGTTTTGATAGCGGGGCAGGTTGGGGTGGGTGACCACCTTGAGATAGGCGACGGCGCCATTATCGGTCCTAAGGCCGGAATAGCCAAATCCATCTCTTCCGGGGAGGTTGTTTTAGGGGCGCCGGCAATGCCCTATCGGAGCTTCATGAGATGCATCGGGTTGTTCGGACGGCTTCCGGAACTGGTTGACCGCATAAGGCGACTTGAAAAGGCCTTGGCTGAAGGCGCAAGCAAACATGAATGACGGGCTTACCGCCGCCCCTGATCATGAATATCCGTCGGGATAGGTATCGGATTTTAACGATAAGCCCGGGTGCCCTTTAATATTGTGAACCCGATCCGGATAACGACACCAGAAAAAATGGGGATTTTTTGTATCATTTCAACAATTGGGGGGAATGAACCTGGATTCCGGCTCCCGGATCGGGGTCAGCGACAGCCTTTGCCGGAATGGCGTAAAACGACAACTCCTTGTCATGCCAGCGAAAGCTGGAATTCAGAAGCGCGGCTGAGAAGTAAAATTCCCCAATTTATTGAGAAGTTACGAATTGTTAACGATAAAAATAACGAAGAGGTGAAGCAGAAGTGAAACTGCCGCTATTCTATGAGGATATAGTTCGTATCTTGCCCCACAGGTACCCTTTCCTCCTGGTTGACAGGATAACGGATCTTGAGCCGGGAAAAAGGGTGGTAGGCTTCAAGAATGTGACCGCCAATGAGTCTTTTTTCCAGGGTCATTTCCCCGGGAGCCCAATCATGCCCGGGGTTTTGATAGTAGAGGCAATGGCACAGGTGGGAGGAATACTCGCCAGGATTTCAGTTGCCGGAAGCCTTGACGTCGGGGCAGAGGACAAGGTCTTTTTCATGTCCATTGATAAGGTGAAGTTCCGAAAGCCAGTTGTTCCGGGGGACCGGCTTGTCTTTGAACTCGTTCCACTCAGAACCGGGACAAGGGTATGGAAGATGGCGGGAAAGGCTACCGTAGAGGGGAGGCTTGTTGCCGAAGCCGAACTGATGGCTACGATCGGATAGCCGTATAATCAGATCGAGGTCGATATCGCCATCTAAATTGAAATGAGTAGCTGAGGACAGAAGTAGCAGCTTGGTCACCGGGGCTTCAAGGGAATCTTTCGGGGATGTGCTGCCGATATTGGGAAGATGCTGATCCCGATCCTGAATAGAATAGTGATAAAGGAGTTAATCGTAACGTATGATCTCAAAAATACGGGTTAGGTGCGGATTGCAGGTCTGCGTGTCCTGATCTGCGAAAAGACATCTACCTCCCCGGTTTATTGAGATGATACAACGTAAAGAGACAACGCACATGGCGATTCATCCTACAGCTATTGTAGATAGAAATGCGGTCCTCGGGCGGAACGTGAGAGTAGGACCATATAGTATTATAGGAGGCAGCGTTACCATTGGCGACGGCACGCAGGTGGAAAGCCATGTGGTCATAGAGGGCGCTACTTCCATAGGAAAGGGAAACAGGATATTTCCCTTTGTCACCCTTGGTACCCCCCCTCAGGATGTGGGCTACATGGGGGAAGATACCCGCCTGATTATCGGGGATGATAATATCATAAGAGAGTGCTCCACAATGCACAGGGCAAGCACGAAAGAGGAGTGGGAGACGCGGGTGGGAAGCAGGAACTACTTTATGGCTTACAGCCATGTGGCCCATGACTGCCGTGTTGGGGACTCGGTGATACTGGCCAATTCGGTGAACCTGGCGGGGCACGCAAAGGTAGGTGATTTTGCCAGCATAGGGGGCCTGTCCGCGCTGCATCAGTTCGTGCGTATCGGGGCCTACGCTTTTATAGGGGGCATGACCGCTGTGGACAGAGATGTTCCTCCCTTTATGCTGGCGGCGGGTAACAGGGCGAAGCTTTACGGCCCTAATCGCAAGGGACTCAGTCGTCAGGGTTTTGCCGTGGAGGATGTGGACGGCCTCAAGGCGGCTTACAGGATAATATGGAGGGAATCAAAAACCTTTGAGGAGGGAATCTTACGGGTGAGAAATGAATTGCGGCCCTCGAAACTGATTGAACTTCTCCTGGCCTTTTTCGAGAATTCAAAAAGAGGGATCATCCGTTAGTCTGAAGATGCCGCAGGAAAAACCGGTACTGGGTCTGATTGCAGGAGGAGGCGCATTTCCTCTCAAGGTTGCGGAGGCGGCCCGGAGGATGGGATATGCCGTCCACTGCGTGGCTCATCATGGAGAAACCGATCCGGGTGTTGCCGAATTCGTGGACGGTATTACCTGGATAAGGCTTGGGCAGCTCGGCAAACTCATCAAGGCCCTGAAGAAGGGGGGCGCTACCAGGGCCGTGATGGCCGGAACCATAACAAAAAAGAGGATGTTTGAGGACATAAGACCCGACGTAAGAGCGCTTGCCCTTGCAACCAGGCTCGCCATATTCCATGACGATGATATCCTAAGGGCCGTGGCCGGAGAGCTTGCCTCCGAGGGTATAGAGATAATAAGTCCGACGGATTTCCTGCCTGACATAGTTTCACCGGCAGGCCTTCTAACGAGAAAAAGGCCTAGCGCATCCCAGAAGAAGGACATCTCCTTCGGATGGAAGATAGCAAAAGAATTGGGCCGGCTCGATATAGGCCAGTGCGTTGTAGTGCGTGACAAGACCGTGCTGGCTCTTGAGGCCATAGAGGGAACGGATGAAACCATCCGCAGGGGCGGAACCCTCGCAAGGGAGAAGGCCGTGGTGGTGAAGGTCTGTAAGCCCCGCCAGGATCAGCGTTTTGATCTTCCAACTGTCGGACTGCATACCATAAATGTAATGGCCGAGGTAAAGGCATCGGTTCTTGCGATAGAGGCAGGCAGGACCATCATTTTTGATAAGGATGATATGATAAGGGAGGCCGACCGCTTGGAGATGGTGATAACCGCCATTAACGGGCAGCTGCCTGATTGATAAATAGTATTATGACCTGTCGGAGACCCTGTGGGGGGAGGAAATTGGCACTGAAGAAGGTTCGCATCGGCGTGATAGGAGTAGGGCACTTGGGAACCTATCACTTGCAGAAATACAAAAACATGG
>Ga0210054_1000117_pt1 | contig 83995 bp, 93 predicted proteins | sample CryGeymeta201516_FD_185470 | JGI IMG/M metagenome (GOLD analysis project Ga0210054, IMG submission 185470) | Groundwater microbial communities from Crystal Geyser aquifers in Utah, USA - Crystal Geyser metaG 2015-16 (SPAdes) (version 2) | ecosystem: Environmental > Aquatic > Deep subsurface >... | reverse complement strand
CGCCCGATACGGCTCAGATCCTCCTGTGCAGCTTCGCCTGCCATATCGCGGGCCAGTTCAAGTGCCACGGTGAGTCGGGCCAGCGGTGAGCGCAGTTCGTGCGATACGTCGCGCAGCAACTGCTTGAGGCTACTCATCAGTGTCTGTAATTGCAGCGCCATCGCATCGAAGCTGCGAGCCATCTCGCCCAGTTCGTCGCCGCGCGCGGCCAGTGCTTGCGGGGTTCGCGTATCCATGCGGCCGCTGCCGAGCTGCGAGGCGCTCAGTTGCAACTGGCGGATCGGGCGGGTGAATATGCGGCTGAGCATCCAGCTGACCAGCAGCACAAGACTTAAGGCCAGCAGCAACTGGAAGATCAGCGTGGCCTGACGATTATCCTGCATCGCATCGGGCGCAATCAGGCTGCTGGCGACCCAGTAGTACTGTCCGCGTACAGTGCTCACCGGCACAATGGCAAACATATGCGGCGGGCGGACCTGCTTAATAGCAGTGTTTGTACGCATGGTTGTTTCGATCTGCGCCGACAAGGCCTGCGGAACCCTCCGGCCGATGACGTTCATGCCTTGGCTATCCAGCAGAAAGCCGCGGAAGTGCTGTTGCTGCATATTGCGTTGCAGCCAGCGGCGCAGGGCATCCGGACCTTCCTCGGCATATAGATTGGCCGCCGTGTCGGCATAGCCGGCAAGCTGATTCAGGCGCTGCTCAGTCTGCTGGGTTTGCAGCATCCAGCGCTGGCTGAACCACGAAGATGCAGCGGCAATACCCAGCAGGCTAAGCAGCAGGGCGAGGAACAGTTTCCAGAATAACTTCATGGGGGCCCGGGGAGCTTAGTCGAAAGCCGGCATTAATCGAGGGCCAACAGCCAGCCGACGCCGCGCACTGTTTTGATGCGGGGTTCGCCGTTGCCCAGTGGTGATAGCTTCTTCCGGATGCGGCCGATATGCACATCCAGCGTGCGATCGAAGGGGCCGTGGCGTTTACCGAGTGCCTGTTCGGTGAGGGCATCCTTCTCCACCACCTCGCCTGCATGGCGGAGCAGCACACCGAGGATATTGTATTCGCTGCTGGTCAGCATGATCTCTTCGCCGTTCTCAAGGATGCGGCGCGATTGCGGATGCCATTCGAAAGTGGCGATCATCTTCATCTGCGGAGCCTCGGCGGCCTTCTCATCGACCCGTCCGCCCTCGGCGCGGCGCAGCACGGCGCGGATGCGCGCGGCCAGTTCGCGCGGATTGCAGGGTTTGGGGATGTAATCGTCGGCTCCCAGTTCCAGACCGATGATGCGGTCCATCTCCTCGCCGCGCGCGGTCAGCATGATCACAGGCAATTGCGAAAAGCTTCTGAGTTCGCGCAACACATCCATACCGTTCTTGCCCGGCATCATCACATCGATGACCGCCAGATCGAAGCTCTCTGCGAGCATGCGCTCAAGGCCAGATGCCCCGTCGGATGCGCTGTCCACGTTGAAGCCTTCATGCGCAAGGAAGCGTCGCATCAGGTCGGTGAGTTCGGTATCGTCGTCGATCAACAGGATGTTCATGGCCTCATCCTGCCATGAAATATATATCGGGAAACAGCGCCGGGGCTTTGCTGGCGAAGGTTTTACATATTCGTTACAATCATTTTCCATTTGCTTGCATAGCCGCCGCACTTGTTTGCTGCGCGGCTGACATAGTTCGTGTTGTACGGCATGGGTGCCGATCTGATTCACAGGAGATGGAAATGAAGAAATCAATGATTGCAGCAGGCTTGCTTATTGCCACAGCACTGGCCGTTCCCGCTATGGCGTGCCCGGGCGGTGGCCAGTGCGGCGGTCCGGGCGCCAACCAGGAAAGCAGGCAGCAGATGATGCAGCAGCGTATGGCCGATGAGCTGAATCTGAGCGATACGCAGAAGGCGCAGTTCAAGAAGGTGCATGAGGATGCACGTCCGACCATGCAGGCCATGCGTGATGCCATGCGGGCCAACCGTGATGCCATGCAGAAGCTCGATCCGGCAGCTTCGGATTACAGCGCACAGGTTGATAAACTGGCCGCCGAGAAGGGTGCATTGGTCGAGGGGATGATGAAGGAGCGTGGCAGATTGCAGGCCGAGATCGCCGCTATCCTGACCCCTGAGCAGCGTGCCAAGCACGCCGAGCTGCGCAAGGCCCGTCAGGGCAAGTGGAAAGACAGGAAGGACGAGCGTCGCGGTGACCGTCCGGGGCGTGGAGACGGTCCGGGCAACGGCCCGCGCGGCATGGGTATGTAACATTCCATCTCACCATGTCTGACTTGACGCCTGCCGGGCCTCCCTCCGGCAGGCGTTTTGTTTATTACTTCCTTCGATTCTCCGGCGTAGGCTGCGGCGATGCCCATCATGACCCTCAACCACATCAGCAAGGCCTTCGGAGCGCAGGTGCTGCTCGACGACATCTCGTTCTCCATCACGCGCGGTGTGCGCCTCGGCCTGATCGGGCGCAACGGCGAGGGTAAATCCACGCTGCTGAAGATCATGGCCGGACAGGTGGAATGCGATGCGGGGGAAGTGACTCTGCGCGGCAACGCGCGCGTCGCCTACCTGCCTCAGGCCCCGCATTTCGATGCCGGCGAGACGGTGTTCCAGGTGGTGGCCGGTGGTCTGGGCGAGGTGGCGCGGGCACTGGACGATTATCACGATGCCCTGCACGCGTTGCAGCACGACAGCTCGGCACAGGCCTTGAAGCGGCTGGATGAATTGCAGGCGGAGCTTGAGCGAAGCGGGGCATGGCAGTTCCATGCACGCATCGAAACAGCGATCTCCAAACTGAAACTGGACCCCGACCGCGATGTCGGCGAGCTCTCCGGCGGCTGGTTGCGCAGGGTGGCGGTGGCGCGCGCGGTGGTGGCCGAGCCCGATGTGCTGCTGCTCGACGAGCCGACCAACCATCTGGATGTGGCCTCCATCGAGTGGTTGGAGGATTTTGTCGCAACCTTTCCGGGCGCTGTTGTGTTCATCACCCATGACCGCTATTTCCTTGATGCCGTGGCCGAGGAGATCGTCGAGCTTGATCGCGGGCATCTTGCGCATTTCCCCTGTTCCTATGCCGAGTATCTGGAGAAGAAGGCCGAGATGCTGGCCATCGAGGAAACCCAGCATCGCAAGTTCGACAAGGTGCTGGCCAACGAGGAGCGCTGGATCCGCCAGGGCATTCCGGCACGGCGCACAAGGAACGAAGGGCGGGTGCGCGGACTTGAGGAGCTGCGCAGGCAGAGATCGGCACGGCGTATGCGCGGCGGGGATGTGGACCTGCGTGTGGCCACAGGTGTGAAGCCCGGCAAGATGCTGATGGAGGCCATCGAGGTGAGCCATGCCTTCGGCGACACCTGTATCGTGAAGGACTTCAGTCACAAGATCATGGCCGGAGACCGGGTCGGCCTGATCGGTCCGAACGGTATCGGCAAGACGACCCTGTTGCGCATCATGCTCGGCGAGATGACGCCGGATGAGGGGCGGGTGCGGCATGGTGTGCGTCTGGCGCCGGCCTTCCTCACCCAGATGCGCGAGCTTGATCCCGCACATAAGATCAAGGACATCCTGCTGCCGCTGGGCGGTCAGTATGTGCATGTCGGCGGACATGAGCCGCGGCATGTGGTCAGCTATCTGCAGGACTTTCTGTTCGATAAGGAGCGACTGAATGCCCCGGTTTCCGCCCTCTCCGGCGGCGAGCGCGGGCGGCTGATGCTAGCGAAATTATTGCTCGAACCGGCCAACCTGCTGGTGCTCGACGAGCCGACCAACGATCTGGATATCGGCACGCTGGCCATGCTGGAGCTGGCGCTGGCCAAGTATGAGGGCACGGTGATTCTGGTATCGCATGACCGCGCCTTCATGGATCGAGTCGCCAACCGTGTGCTGGCTTTCGAGGGCGACGGGCGGATCGTGCCGGTGGAGGGTGGCTATTCGGATTACGCCGCATGGCGCCAGACGCAGGCCGAAAAGGCCGCACTGCAAGCCTCCGAACAGAGGGCGCGCAAGCCGGACGCGGCTGTGGTAAAGCCGGTGAAAAAGGCCAACAAGCTGAGCTACAACGAACAGCGCGAGCTCGATGCCCTGCCTGCATTGATTGAAAATCTGGAAGAGGAGAAATCCGCCATCGAGGCACGTTTCTGCGATGTTGATTGTTTTTCCAGCGATCCGGCTGCCTTCCAGAGGGACCAGCAGCGGCTTGGCGACATCGAGCAGGAACTGGCCGCCAGCTATGCGCGCTGGGAGGATCTGGAAGGCAAACAGGAGGCCCTGTCGGCATGAATGAATGGTGGGAAAAGCCGCTGGATAGCTTGTCGGCTGAAGAATGGGAGCAGCTTTGCGACGGCTGTGGTCTGTGCTGCATGCATAAATTCGAGGATGAAGATAGCGGCGAAATACTCTATACCGACGTTGCCTGCCGCCTGTTCGATGGCAATACCTGCCGCTGCAGGGATTATGCGAAAAGAAGCGAGCTGGTTCCGGATTGTATCCGGATACGCCATTTCACTGCAGAACAGTTTGCATGGCTTCCGAAAACCTGCGCCTACCGGCTGCGCTTCGAGGAACAGCCGTTGTTCGACTGGCATCCGCTGCTTTCCGGCCATGCGGATTCGGTGCATGCGGCGGGGATTTCGATGCAGGGAAGATGTGTGTCCGAAAGCGAGGTGGATGAAGACGATCTGCCGCTGCATATCATCGACCCCTCCGACGGGTAGTCAATTCAACCCGCCACAGAGTCACGAAGACACAAAGAAATTCAATTTTTTTGGTGATGTTTAGCCGTTGTTTGTGACTTCGTGTCTTTGTGGTGAATGCCTGCCTCTTTTGGCATGATTCGCCCTTCTGAAATCAGGGATTAACGGAGTATCTATATGGAAAGCAAGATCGTCGTCGCAGCGCTTTATCATTTCGCCAGGCTGGAGAATTTCCGCGAGATGCGCGGCACACTGCAACAGGTGTGCGACGAGGCCGGCATCAAGGGCTCGCTGCTGCTGGCGCGCGAGGGCATCAACGGCACCGTGGCTGGATCGCGCGAAGGTATTGATGCGTTGCTCGTCTATCTGCGTGCCGATGCCCGGCTGGCCGAGCTGAATCATAAGGAATCGTATGCGGTCGCCATGCCGTTCTACCGCATGAAGGTGAAGCTGAAGAAGGAGATCGTGACTCTCGGTGCGCCCGAGGCCGATCCGAACGTGTGTGTCGGGCAGTATGTCGAGCCGCAGGACTGGAATGCGCTGATCTCCGATCCGGATGTGCTGCTGCTGGATACGCGCAACGACTACGAATACGAGGTGGGCACGTTCAAGGGTGCGGTGAATCCGGATACCAGGACCTTCCGCGAGTTCCCCGATTTTGTGAACAGCCATTATAAGCCCGAACAGCACAAGCGTGTGGCGATGTTCTGCACCGGCGGCATCCGCTGCGAGAAGGCCTCGGCGTGGATGCTGCAACACGGCTTCGAGTCGGTTTATCATTTGAAGGGCGGCATCCTGAAGTATCTGGAACTGGTGCCGGAAGAGGAGAGTCTGTGGCAGGGCGAGTGCTTTGTGTTCGACGAGCGGGTGAGCGTGGGGCATGGGCTGAAGCCGGGCGACTATGTGCCCTGCCGCGGTTGCCGTTATCCCCTGACCCCTGCCGAACGGCAGGCGCCCGAGTTTGAAGAGGGTGTGAGTTGCGCGCACTGCATTGCCGGGCTGAGCGAGGAAAAGAAGGCCCGCTTGCGCGAGCGGCAGAAGCAGACGGAACTGGCCGAAGCGAAGCACCGCGAGCATATCGGCATGAATCTCGCGGCGCAGCGCCGCGCCAAGCTGGAAGAGAAGCGCAAGGCGGGTATCAAGCCGCCGCGTTACCTGCGCGAACTGGCCTGACGGCCAGTCCGTTCACCCGGTGTTCCGGGTTGAGTGCCCTCAGAGGTCGGCGGCGGTGAGGGTAGCGAAGGTGTCGCGCAGACCGGCGCGGCGGCCGAGCCACAGACGGGTAAGAAAGAAGGACACGGCCTTCAGTTTGATCAGCACCAGCAACATGGCCACGCTGGACAGGCCCATCATCCACAGCGCTCCGGAAAGTCCCTTGTCCACCAGCATGGCATAGGTGAAGAAGTAGGTGCACATGGTCAGCGCGAAGATGGTGCCGATGGTCACCGCGACGTTTTCCTGAACCTTCTTGATGTGTGCGATGCTTTCTGCGCGCTGTGTGTTGCTCATGCGTAATCTCCTGTGTCCGGTTGGCGGCGATGCTATCCGTTGGGCCGGCAACATCCAATTGATGCAGTTAATATCAGCTGAATTTATGCGCTATCTGCGCGACGGAAGCGGTGCAGCCAGACCAGCGCATCCTCGTTCCAGCTCATGCCCTTGTGCATGGCGAGAATCAGATCGCGGTAGGCTTCAAGACTTGCATAGCCTTCGGCTTTCGCACCGGCTTCGCCCATGTCGCCGAGCCGCTGGCGCACAAGCGCGGTGCAGATGAAGGGTACGCTCTGCAACTCGAAGGTTTCGCCCGGATAGGCATAGATGCCGTCGCGGCGCTGCTCGGTCTTTTCACCCCTGATTGCGGCTTCGACAAGGCGCGGGTGACGCACCAGGCGGTCGATGCTGCAGGTCTTTTCAGGGTAGGTGTCGGCGGTTGAATTCATGGGCATACTATCGGCACAAGAGGCATGCTATGCAATGCATGCTCGCATGGAGCAGGGGGTTTACATGAAAACATGGATGAATCGGGCAATGCTCGCTCTGCTGGCCTTGTCGGTCTGGGGGGCTACTTTGCAACCCGCAGATGCAGCGGTGCAGGGCAGGGAGATCGTCTATCAGGTGGACGGACAGAAGTTCACCGGCTTCGTGGCCTATGACGATGCCATCAAGGGTGTACGGCCGGGTGTGCTGGTGCTGCACGAATGGTGGGGACACAACCCCTATGCGCGGCATCGTGCCGAGATGCTGGCTGGTCTGGGCTACACGGCCTTCGCGCTGGATATGTATGGCAGCGGCAAGCAGGCCCGGCATCCCGATGATGCGATGAAATTCATGCAGGCGGCGACCGCCGATCAGGGGAAGCTTGAGCAGCGCTTTATGGCGGCACTGAAGATCCTGCAAGCCCAGATGGGTGTCGATCCCTACCGCATCGCGGCCATCGGTTACTGCATGGGCGGGGGCATCGCGATGAATATGGCGCGCGCCGGCATGCCGCTGAAGGCCGTCGCGGTATTCCATGGCTCGCTGGGCACGCAACACCCCGTCAAGTCCGGACAGATCAAGGGCGAGATCGCCATATTCACCGGAGCCGCCGATCCCTTTGTGCCGGCTGAACGGGTGAGTGCTTTCGAGCAGGAGATGCAAGCTGCCGGCGTGAGATATACGCTGACTTCCTATCCCGGCGCGAAGCACAGCTTCACCAATCCGGATGCCGACGGGTTCGCTGCGCGCTTCGGCATGCCGCTGGCCTACGATGCAGCTGCCGATGCGGACTCGTGGAAACGGATGCAGGAGATGTTTCATCGCGTACTGGGTGGCGGCCGATAAAGCGGGGCGCGATTCCATCAAGCAAACGGGAGCCATCCGGCTCCCGTTTTTATTGCAAGGCTTGCGACGGATGCTGTCTTAAAACGGCCACCAGGCTTTCTGTGTGGTCATCGGTGTGCTTTGATCGACATCCGTCGTGTCCCCGCTTGCAGCCTGCGGTTCGGTTTTGCCTGACTCCGGTGCTGCTTGTGCGGTATGGTCGGATGGGGTCGGGGCCTGCATCGGTGTGGTTTGATCGAAGGCCGGATTTTCAATGCCCTGACTGCTGATCTCCGGCGATGTTGGTGTGGCGTTCGCCTGTGCGGCGATGAAGAGTGTCAGTATTGCAGCAAGCCATGTGTGTTTCATGTGGACCCCCCTGAACTGTTGGGGCTCATACTGAACAGTTTATCAAGCAGACCGGTGTGATATTCCTCACCGGGGAAAGATCAACTCAGGCATCGTGCCTGACAAGCCCGACCCAATGCAGGGGTTCTTCATCCGGTCGTGTCAGGGAATCCAGCCATATCTCCCATAGCCGGATATACGCACCCTCGGAAACGCTGTCGAAATCGTTGTGTCCGCCGTCCAGCGCACCGCGCAGCTTGCTTCCTTTGTAGGCTTCGAACAGCTGCTCCGGCATCCATTGCGGGATGAGTTCGTCCTGTTTTGCGCTGATCAGCAGCAGCGGAACCTGCATGCTGGCAAGGGGGGCCTGTGTGTCGAAGCGTTCCCTGACGAACCAGCGTAGCGGCAGCCATGGGTATTTTTCGCTCGACATGTCCGGAATGCTGGTGAACGGTACCTCCAGGACCACCCCTGCCGGGTTTACCTCGCCGGCCAGTCGTGCCGCCACCGGCGTTCCCAGGCTCCGGCCGGCGATGATGATGCGCTCCGGGGCGATGCCGAAAGTGTCCGTCAGCAGCTTCCAGGCGGTCATCGCGTCGATGTGCAGGCCTGCCTCGCTGGGCGTGCCCTGACTGTCGCCGAAGCCGCGGTAATCGAAGGCGAACACCGACAGACCCATATCGTGCCAGCGGCGGTATTCATCAAGGCGGTGACTGATATTGCCTGCATTGCCATGCAGGCTGAGAACCACGAAGCGCGCGTCGCGTTGCGGCATATACCAGCCGTACAGCTCGATGCCGTCCGGGGTTTTGACGCGTTGTACGGAGAAGGGCAGGCCAGTCGTGCGCGGCGACTGCACCATGTCCCGGTCGGGGTAATAGATATAGTCCGCCTCATGGCTGATCATGTATGCCACAGTCCCGCCGATGGCGAGGGCAAGGATCAGCAAAAGGCGCAGCAGGAATCTCATGCCGCAAGCCTAGCGGCAAAAAAGCGCTCTGTACGCAGGCAGATGAACCGCCGGCGATCAGGCCATAGCGGACTCAGGCGGCCATGCGGTGATGCTTGGCCTCGCGCACCAGTTCGGCAGGCACCTTGAGCAGGGCGGACAGCCGGCTGATGTAGCGTTCCTCGTAGAAGTCGATGCGTCCATCGGCCTCGGCGATGCGCCAGATGTCGCTGAGCAAGGCGGCCACTTCGAGCCTGTCGTAGCTGCGATGGATCTGCGCGGCCAGTTCCTCGAAGCCCGGTCCCTGACCGTTGAGCTCGACGGCCTTGAGAAACAGCGCCTCGGCCTCGTCTTCATACAGCGAGAAGCGCTTGCGCAGCAGGCGGATGACCTCGTCGTGCTCGGCTTTTTCCAGTTTGTCGTCCATATGCATCATGCTGACCATCAGTTGTGTGACGGTCAGCTCAAGTCCCTGATTGTGTTGCCGGGGCTCCTCGCCCTGATGCCACCAGCGCTTGAGAAATTGCAGCATAAGCCACCTCCTTGTAGACAATATCGCGGCATATGCCGCAAAGACCCGTGACAGGCATGGTCCTTCCCTGTCTATCGGTGGAATGTTTGTGGAGTTGAGGATGAATTTCCTGTCTGCGATATCGCCATGGGAATAGATGGCTAGATGATGGAATAAGGCGTACCGTGCTCTCAGACCGGCCGCGTGAAGAGCAGGCCGGTGCCCGATGACGAATCCTCTTCACAAGCATGGCAGGCAAGCCGTGCTTTCCAAATACACTGTCAGGCCATGGATGCATCTTGCCCGGCCCGACCAACGGATTCATCAGGAGCAAAAACCATGAGCCACGAACAGAAGAGCAACAGGGAAGGCAAGAAGAAAGCGGCATTGACGCCGAAAGAGAAAAAGGCCGCCAAAAAGGCCAAGCACGAATCCAAGGCCATCCTGGGCAACGCCGCGACTTGAGTCCGGGTTGCCGTGAAGTAAAACAAAAGGGAGCCCGCGGGCTCCCTTTTCATTGGCTGAACGGCTGCCTTATTGCTCGCCGATCCATTTCTGCAGGGCCTCGACAATCATGCCGGCCTGCTTGGCGTTGGTGATGTTGAACTTGGAGCGCTGGGCGTATTCGCCGTTGCGCTTCTGGTAGCGGCGGATGGTGTATTTGTCCTCGCCGTAGGATTCGCTTGCACCGTCCCAGTCCTGATAGCGGAAGAGGATGGTCGTCCACGCACCCTTGCTGAGGATCACCTTGTCCATCTGTTTGGTGGTCAGAATGCCGCCTTCTTCGAAATCAATGCTCAGGTCTTCAGGTTTCATGGGTTCCTCAATCTGTTTGGATAGTAAGTTAAAAGGGGGCCGGTCGGCCCCCTTTCCACGAGAGTTGGTTTAGACAATCAACCGCACTTGGAGTCGCCACACTCCAGACAAGTGTTGCAGTTGTCCAGGCGGACGACGGCCATGGCGCCGCATTTGTCGCACATATTGCCCTTGGCGACGGCATCGGCACCCAGTTTGGCGGTGGCTTCGCGGCGCTTGGCTTCAAGCTCCGGGGTGGACAGCTGGCCTTCCATCATGCCGATGGATACCAGATGCGCCTGGATGGTTTCGCCGATCTCGGCAACCATCGAAGGCATGTATTTGCCACCCTTCTTGTAGTAGCCGCCGAGCGGGTCGAACACGGCCTTCAATTCCTCCACCAGGAAGGTGACATCACCGCCCTTGCGGAAGATCGCGGAAATAACGCGGGTCAGCGCCACAATCCACATGAAGTGCTCCATGTTCTTCGAGTTGATGAAGATCTCGAACGGACGGCGATGCTCATCCGGCTTGCCTGAGTTGATCACGATATCGTTGATCGTGATGTACAGCGCATGCTCGGAATGCGGTGTCTTGATCTTGTAGGTGGAGCCTTCAAGCACATCGTCGCGCTCCAAAAGTGGCGCGATATGCGTGACCGTGGCGTCCTCTTTCTTTTCGTCCGGACGCACGACCTCGTAGGCGGTGATCTTCTTCTCAATCTTTGTGCTCATGGTTTCCTCCTGCTGCATCATCGCGCCTGGCGGATGATGCCTGCTGTTCGTATGGCCGGGCCATCAGTTCGCTGATGCCGGCATGGTAAAATTCATTGAATAACTGCTGCATGCGGTACTGAATCTCTTCCTGCTCCGCGGTAATATATTTCGGCACGGCGGCTTTAACCGTTCTTCCTGGCGGGCATGGCCCACAGGTTGATCGGCGGGAAGCGCAGCGCCGGCCAGTTCACCCGGCTAGAACTTGCCATAATAGCCTTCCTTGAGGGCGTCGAAGAGGTTGGCGGCGCTGTGCATCTCGCCGTCGTACTCGATCTCCTCGTTGCCCTTCACCTCGATCACGGTGCCGTCTTCCAGCGTGAAGCGGTACATGGTCTTCTCCAGATCCGCATCCTTGACCAGCACGCCCTGGAAGGCCTCCGGATTGAAGCGGAAGGTGGTGCAACCCTTCAGGCCCTTCTCGTAGGCGTAGAGGTAGATGTCCTTGAAGTCCTCATAGTCAAAATCGGTCGGCACGTTGGCGGTCTTGGAGATCGACGAATCCACCCACTTCTGCGCGGCGGCCTGGATATCCACATGCTGCTTGGGCGTGACCTCGTCGGCGCTGATGAAGTAGTCCGGCAGCTTTTCGTCCTCCTTGTCGGAGAACGGCATGGCCTTCGGGTTGATCAGTTCGCGGTAGGCCAAGAGCTCGAAGGAGAACACATCCACCTTCTCCTTGGACTTCTTGCCCTCGCGGATGACGTTGCGCGCATAGTGATGCGCAAAGGAGGGCTCGATGCCGTTGGAGGCGTTGTTGGCCAGGCTCAACGAGATCGTGCCGGTCGGTGCGATCGAGGAATGGTGGGTGAAGCGGCAGCCGGTTTCCTCAAGCTCTTTCAGCATGGCGGCGTCTTCAGGGTTGCCGGTTTCGGCGAACTTCTTCAGATAGTTCGAGTAGCGCGCCCACAGGATACGGCCCTTGAGTTTATCACCCGCGCGTATGCCGTCCTCAAGCATCTGCGGACGCTTGAGCATCATCTCGGCGGTGACCTCGAACTCCTTGTCCATCACCGGCGCTGCGCCCTTTTCACGGGCCAGTTCGATGCCGGTGGCAAAGCCGGCTCTGGCCATCTCGTAGGATACCTGTTCGGTGAAGGCCAGCGATTCAGGCGAGCCGTACGGGGTGCGCAGCATGGTCAGTGCGCTGCCCAGGCCGAGGAAGCCCATGCCGTGACGGCGCTTGGAAAGGATCTCCTCGCGCTGCTTCTCCAGCGGCAGGCCGTTGATCTCCACCACATTGTCCAGCATGCGGGTGAATACGGCGATCACTTCGCGATACAGGTCCCAGTCGAAATGCGCCTGCTCGGTGAACGGGTGGCTGACGAACTTGGTCAGGTTGATCGATCCCAGCAGGCATGCGCCGTAGGGCGGCAGCGGCTGCTCGCCGCACGGGTTGGTGGCGCGCACATCTTCACACCACCAGTTGTTGTTCATGCTGTTCACTTCGTCGATCAGGATGAAGCCCGGCTCGGCGTAGTCATAGGTGGAGGCCATGATGACATCCCACAGGCGGCGGGCGCGGATGGTTTTATACACACGGCAGGCGGTGCGGCCTTCGTCGTCCTTCAGGTAGCTGTCGTTGCTGCCCGGCCAGTGCTTCCAGACGATGCGGATGGCCTCATCCTCGACCTCGCTGGCATTGGCCGGGAAGATCAGGTCCCAGTCGGCATCGTTTTTCACGGCTGCCATGAAATCGGCGGTGATCAGGCAGGACAGGTTGAACTGGCGCAGACGACCGTCTTCGCGCTTGGCGCGGATGAAGTCCATCACGTCGGGGTGCGAGATGTCGAAGGTGCCCATCTGCGCGCCGCGACGACCGCCGGCGGAGGACACGGTGAAACACATCTTGTCGAAGATATCCATGAAGGACAGCGGGCCTGAGGTATAGGCGCCGGCACCGGACACATAGGCACCCTTCGGGCGCAGCGTGGAGAATTCATAGCCGATGCCGCAGCCGGCTTTCAGGGTGAGGCCTGCTTCGTGCACCATGGAAAGGATGCCGTTCATCGAATCGGGCACCTGACCGGATACCGTGCAGTTGATGGTCGAGGTTGCCGGTTTGTGGGCATTGGCACCGGCATTGGAGGTGATGCGGCCGGCGGGGATGGCGCCGTACTGCAGGGCCCAGGTGAAGCGCTCGTACCAGTGGGCGCGCTTGCTTTCCTCCTCGACATCGGCCAGTGCCCGGGCCACGCGGGTGTAGGTGTCGGCGATGCTATGATCGACAGCGTTGCCGTTCTTGTCCTTCAGGCGGTACTTCTTGTCCCAGATGTCTTCGCTGGCCGGCTGCATCGGAATCTCAGCCGCGGCGTGTTCATGGCGAATCTCCGCGGCGGCTTTGTGAACGGTATTTCCCAATGTGATATCAGCCAGATTCATGGTCGGCTTCCTCCCGAAGTGTTTAATTCTGTTGTTCCCTGTTTACTTGTCTGCTCGTCGTCGGCTGGTGTGCCCGGCACGATGTGCAGCCATCCAAGCCCCTGTTGCGGGTCGCCGGGAGTGCGGCACGGCGACCGGCTGCAAACCTTAATCCACTACATATTGGGAGTCAATGATTTACTCTCCACGAGAGGTGGGGTTTATGTTGCACATTGTATGCACCGCTTATCCACAGCTTATCCCGCCGTGGCCTTCTGCGAAGCTGCGTCAGATGGTTGTTGGAGGGGGGCTTTGCGGCTGCTACGCTTGCGCCCATGGAAGGGACAGTCATGCATAGCAATCAGACAGACGAAGCAGCCGCGGGGCGTACACATTTCGGTTTTGAGACGGTCAGCGGTACGGAGAAGCGTAAGCGCGTGATGGGTGTGTTCTCATCGGTAGCCGGAAAATACGATCTGATGAATGATTTGATGAGTGGCGGTATGCACCGCCTGTGGAAGCGGCGCATGTTTTCGGTTGCTGCCGTGAAAGATGGCTCGCGCGTGCTGGATGTGGCTGCGGGTTCTGGCGATATCGCCATCGGCCTGCTCGGCAAAATGGATTCCAATGGGGGCTCCAAAGGGGGTGTCGGGGGGCGTGTGGTGCTGACCGATCTGAACGGTCCGATGCTGGCCGAGGGCGCGCGCCGCGTGGTGGATCACGGGCTGTTGCCGGGGCGTGCCGATTGCATCCAGTCGGACGGCACAAAGCTGGCCTTTGCCGACAACAGTTTCGATGTGGTGTCCATCGCCTTCGGCATCCGCAACTTTGTGGATATCGAGGCGGGCCTTGCCGAATTCCGCCGCGTGCTCAAGCCCGGCGGGCAGTTCATCTGCCTGGAGTTCTCCCGCCCCGCGCTGCCGCTGCTTGATGTGATCTATGATGCCTATTCATTTAATATGATTCCGCTGATGGGCGAGATGGTCACCGGTGACCGCGCCTCCTATCAGTATCTGGTCGAATCCATCCGTCGTTTTCCCGACCAGAAACGCTTTGCAAAGCTGATCGAGTGGGCAGGTTTCGATCTGGTGCGCTACGAGAATCTGACCGGCGGCGTGGTGGCGCTGCATCGAGGATATAAAATATCATGAGTCTGATGTTTCTTCCCTTTCGTCTGATTCCCGCTGCGGTGCAGGCTGTGGTGCTCAGTACCGTGCTCGATCTGTTCTTTTCGCGGCGCAGCGATCTTGCCGATCTGCTCGATGCGCTGGACGGGCGCGTCTATCTGATCCATGTACGCGATACGGGGACGGATTTTTATATGGGTTTCCGCGCCGGGCGCCCCTGGGTGCATACTTCCTCGTTGCTGGAGCCGGATGTGCGCATCGATGCCACCACCGCGGGTTTCGCCCGTCTGTGTTTTGCCCATGAGGATCCGGACGATCTGGTGTTCCAGCAGGTACTCAAGCTGTCCGGTGATTCCGATTCCATGCTGCGCTTCAAGAAGCTGCTGGCCTCGGCGGACATCGATTGGGAGCGCGAGTTGCGCAACGGCTTCGGGGAATTCTTCGGCAGCCGTGTTGCGCAGGCCGCCAAGGGTCTGATCGCGCTCGAAGGCAAGGCCTCCAATGCTCTGCATGATGCCGTGACCCAGTGTCTGAAGGATATGCAGGTTCCCGACGAAGCCCGACTGGTTGATTGGCAGGCAGGGGTGGAGGACGCCACCCGTCGTCTGGGGCGATTGAAGGGTAGGCTGACCCGGCTGGAGCATAAGGCTGCTGCAGGCGATACCGGCGCAGCCGCATCTGCATCCGGGGGTGATGCCTGATTCAGATGCGTTACGGCGGCGGTACCCTGCGTCAGGGTTGGCGTCTGCTCGTTATCGCCCATCACCTGACCACACACGGTATGGGCGCACTGGCCGTGCGCTTGCATCTGTTCCGTCCTTATGCATGGGTGATGCGTATCTTCATGCGCAGCGAGGTATCGCCGAACTTCGGTGAGCAGCTGCGACTGGTGCTGGAGCGGCTCGGCCCGACCTTTATCAAGTTCGGCCAGATGCTTTCCACGCGTGTCGATCTTCTGCCCATGGATGTGGCGCTGGAGCTGAAGAAGCTGCAGGACGCCGTGCCGCCAGAATCCTTTGCCACGGTGAAGCGCCTGCTGGAGATCGAATTCAAGAGGCCGCTGACTGGTGAGGGAGGCACATTCGCTTCTTTCGAGGAAGAGCCGGTGGCTGCCGCTTCCATCGCGCAGGTGCATTTTGCAGAGCTGGCCGACGGGCGGCGCGTTGCCGTCAAGGTGCGTCGTCCGGGGATCGACCGGGTGATCGATGCCGATCTGTCGCTGCTCGGTCTGCTGGCCAGTCTGTTCGACCGTTACCTGCCGGAATACCGCCGGCTGAAGGCGCCGCAGGTGGTCGAGGAGTTCGGCGACACCATCCGCGGCGAGTTGAATCTGCGTGCCGAGGCGGCACATGCCTCGCGCTTTGCCGAGAATCTGGCCGATGTCGGGGGTGTGTATGTCCCGCAGGTGATCTGGGACTACACGCATAGCGGTGTGCTGACCACCGAGCGCATCTCCGGCATCTCCATTGACGAGGTGGCTGCCTTGCAGGCCGCCGGTCACGACACGCTGGCCCTGTGTCAGCGCGCGGCGACGCTGTTCTTCCATATGGCCTTCGTGGACGGCTATTTCCATGCCGATATGCATCCGGGCAATCTGTTCGTGTCCACCACCGGTGATATCATCATGGTGGATTTCGGTATTGTCGGGCGGCTGGATATGAACAGCCGGCTGTATCTGGCCGAGATGCTGCTGGCCTTCCTCAAGCGCGACTATATCCGTGCCGCCGAGGTGCATCTTGAGGCCGGCTACGTGCCGGACGATACCGATATGTCGGCCTTCGCCGATGCTCTGAGGGAGATCGCCGAGCCTATTTTCAACCGCCCGCTGGCGGATATCTCGCTTGCCGAGCTGCTGTTCTGCATGTTCGCCGTCACAGAGCGTTTCCAGATGGAAACGCAGCCACAGTTGCTGCTGCTGCAGAAAACCATGGTGGTGATCGAAGGTGTGGCGCGTGAACTGGCCGACAAGGCCAATATCTGGGAGCTGGCCAGGCCGCTGGTGACCGACTGGGTGAGCCAGCACCTCGGGCCGGCAGGGCGCCTGCAGCGCGCGGCTGTCCAGACGAGGCATGGCGTCGAGGCATGGCTGAGCCTGCCTTCGCGCATCGACAAGGTGCTTGCCGACCGGGGGGGCAGCATGTTCATGCCGCAGTTTCCCGGCGCGCCCTTGTGGCAGAAGTTGTGTGGTATCGCTCTGTTGAGCGGGGGGACAGCAGCATTGTTACATCAGGCTCAGGGGCCGTTGTGGTTGCCGGGCGGGGTGCTTGCTGTGGTGCTTGGAGCGGCTTTGTTGCTCAGGCGTTGAATTGCATCATGGCGGCGCATTTTTTTGCTCCGCTTTGCTTTCGGCCTCGCAAGTTATTAGATTGCGTCGCCGTTACGAATATCAAGTAGTCATTATTTGCCGGTATCGCGCGTATGCACACCGGCTAATCAAGGAGCAGGAAAGCATGAGCCGTAATTTCGTTTTCACCAGTGAGTCCGTATCCGAAGGGCATCCCGATAAGGTCGCCGACCGAATTTCCGATGGCGTGCTGGATGCCATTCTGGCCCAGGACAAGTATGGCCGTGTGGCCTGCGAGACGCTTGTTACCACAGGTATGGCGCTGATCGCCGGCGAGATCACCACCTCGGCCGTGATCGATTACCAGAACGTCGTGCGCAGTGCGATCAAGGAGATCGGCTACAACTCCTCCGCCATGGGCTTCGACTGGGAATCCTGCGCTGTGCTGGTGACCCTCGATAAGCAGTCGGTGGATATCGCGGCCGGTGTGAATGAAGGCGAGGGTCTGGATCTGGATCAGGGAGCTGGCGATCAGGGTCTGATGTTCGGTTTCGCCTCCAATGAAACCGATGTGCTGATGCCGACCCCGATTCATCTGTCGCACAAGCTGGTGGAGAGGCAGGCGGCCGTGCGCAAGTCCGGCGTGCTCGAGTTCCTGCGTCCGGATGCCAAGTCGCAGGTCACCGTGCGTTATGAAGACAGCAAGCCGGTGGCTATCGATGCCGTGGTGCTTTCCACGCAGCACAATCCGGATGTGAGTCACAAAGAGCTTTCCGATGCGATCATGGATGAGGTCATCAAGCCGATCCTCGATCCGACAGGTCTGCTGCATGCCGGTACCGAATACCACATCAATCCGACCGGGCGTTTTGTGATCGGTGGTCCTGTGGGCGATTGTGGCGTGACCGGTCGCAAGATCATCGTCGATACCTACGGCGGCTTCGGTCACCACGGCGGCGGCGCTTTCTCCGGCAAGGACCCGACGAAGGTGGATCGCTCCGCCTGCTACATGATGCGTTATGTGGCCAAGAATATCGTTGCTGCAGGCCTGGCCGATCGCTGTGAGGTGCAGGTTGCCTACGCCATCGGTGTGGCGCGTCCTTTGAGCGTGATGATCAATACCTTCGGTACCGGCAAGGTGGATGAGGCCAAGCTGGCCAAGGCCGTGCGCGAAGTCTTCGACCTGCGTCCGAAGGGTATTGTGCAGACACTCGACCTGCTGCGTCCGATCTATGCCAAGACCGCTGCTTACGGCCATTTCGGTCGCGAGCTTCCGGAGTTCACCTGGGAACGCACCGACAAGGTGGCTGAGCTGAAGGCAGCTATCGGCGCGTAATAAACGCAAATCAACCGCCGAGGGGCGCTGCAACCGGTCATCCGGTCAGGCTCGGCACTTTCACCTGTTTAACGGCGCCCGTTCAATTAAAAACAACTAAATGAACGGAGAGAAGCTATGAGTGCTGTAGAACAGAAGAAGAATGAAAGTATTGTCGCCGATATGTCGCTGGCCCCGTGGGGTCGTAAAGAGCTGGTCATCGCGGAAACCGAGATGCCGGGTCTGATGTCGATCCGCAAGAAATATGCGGTCGAGCAGCCTTTGAAGGGTGCGCGTATCGCAGGCTCCCTGCATATGACCATCCAGACCGGGGTGCTGATCGAAACCCTGACCTCGCTGGGTGCAGAAGTCCGCTGGGCTTCCTGCAACATCTATTCCACCCAGGATCATGCCGCTGCCGCCATCGCTGCTGCCGGCATCCCTGTGTTCGCCTACAAGGGCGAGACGCTGGACGACTACTGGGAGTACACCCATCGCATCATGGAATGGCATGACGGCGGCACGCCGAACATGATCCTGGACGATGGCGGCGATGCCACCCTGCTGGTGATCCTGGGCTCGAAGGCCGAGAAGGATATCTCCGTGCTGAACAATCCGGGCAGCGAGGAAGAGGTCTGCCTGTTCAATGCCATCAAGAAGAAGCTGGCTGTCGATCCGACCTGGTATTCCGTGCGTAAGGCTGCGATCCAGGGTGTGACCGAAGAGACCACCACCGGCGTGCATCGCCTGTACCAGATGCAGGAGAAAGGAGATCTGCCGTTCCCGGCCATCAACGTGAACGATTCCGTGACCAAGTCCAAGTTCGACAACCTGTACGGTTGCCGTGAATCGCTGCTCGACGGCATCAAGCGTGCCACCGATGTGATGATCGCCGGCAAGATCTGCGTGGTGCTCGGCTATGGCGATGTGGGCAAGGGTTGTGCACAGGCCTTCCGCGGCATGGGCGCCACCGTCTGGGTGACCGAGATCGATCCGATCTGCGCGCTGCAGGCTGCGATGGAAGGCTACCGTGTGGTTCGCATGGATGATGCATGCGGCCAGGGTGATATTTTCGTCACCACCACCGGTAACTACCACGTCATCACTCATGACCACATGGCTGCGATGAAGGATCAGTCCATCGTGTGCAACATCGGTCATTTCGACAACGAAATCGATGTCGCCAGCCTGAAGCAGTACGAGTGGGACAATGTGAAGCCGCAGGTGGATCAGATCATCTTCCCGAACGGCAAGCGCATCACCCTGCTGGCCGAGGGTCGTCTGGTGAATCTGGGTTGTGCCACCGGCCACCCGAGCTTCGTGATGTCCGCGTCCTTCTCCAACCAGACGCTTGCCCAGATCGAGCTGTTCAACCAGACCGGTCAGTACGAGAACAAGGTGTACACCCTGCCCAAGCAGCTGGATGAAGAGGTTGCCCGTCTTCATCTGGACAAGATCGGCCTGAAGCTGACCGAGCTGAGCAAGGAACAGGCGGATTACATCGGCGTGCCGGTGGAAGGTCCTTACAAGCCGAACCACTACCGCTACTAAGTCATGTTGCTGTCCCCCGCCCGTTTGTGTTGCGTCTGGCTGTGCTGTGCACTGTTGTTCGCGACACAGGCCCGGGCGGGGGATGCTGCATCCGCCAATGCCGATGCGAAGTATGACCGGACCGGTGACGGGCTGGTGAATGCCGAGGATTGGGCGAGAATGAGTGAGGATGACAAGCATGCCTATACCCGTGATTCGCTGCTCGAGTTGGGCTTGGCTCCGGACGCTTCTGTCGGTAAGGGACGAACGCGGCAGCTTGATTACCTGGAGGGGTTGCGTGCCGTGTATGGTCGCTAAAGCCGCACATCTATCCGTGGTTGAATCCGCTCTTGCAACATGTTATAAATCGCCACCCTCACGGGGAGGGTGTGTTACACAAGATTGTGTTTTGCTGCTTCCCCTTCGGTGCGAAGGCTGTTTTGGACTGATTCAGGCATGAAAGATTTGCCGCTTCCCGGAGCTCCGGAAGGATCGTCACTCAGGATTCGGCCGGCGCTGCTGTGGCAGTCGGGCGCAGGATTGGTCGGGGTTTCTTCCGCTTTTCTGTTCTTTGATGTCAGGCTTGCAGCGGGAGTTGGATTCGGTGTGCTGGTGGTGATGTTGAGTACGCTGTTGCTGGCCAGGCGCATTCACGGCGCGACCGCATCTGATCCGGAGCGTGGTCAGCAGTTGCTGTACACGGGAGCGGTTGTCCGCTTTGTGTTTGTACTTGCGTCGCTGGTTGTGGCATGCGGGATAGGGCTCCACCTGTTTGCCGTGGCTGTCGGTATGCTGCTGGCACAGGTTGCGATGTTCCTGTTTGCTGTTGGCGGAATGAGAGCACAGGTAAAGCATAAACAGTTTGAGCGGGCTACGGGTCCGCATGGCGCAAGCCGCATAACAAGGTGAAACGGGAGTGGCAGTTGGCACAAGAGGAACATGGCGCAGGGGGGATTGCAGAGCATCTGAACTACTGGACCTACAAGTTCGATGATTCCAATCCATTCATGCAGATCCACCTTGATACGATGCTCACCACAGTTGTTGTGGCGAGTCTGCTTGTCGGCTTTTCCATCTGGTTGGGTCGTCGTTTGACTGACGGGGCTCCGAGTGGTGCCCAGAATTTCATGGAATCGATTGTCGGCTTTGTCGATGATACGGTGCGCGACAACTTTCCGGTTCATAACCCCTTCATCGCGCCGCTTGCGCTGACTGTTTTTGTGTTTATTTTTCTGATGAACTGTCTGGATATCTTCCCGGCATTCCTGTTCTCGCATACTGCGTCGTTGTTCGGTCTCGAGCATTACCGTCAGGTGCCGACCAATGATCTGAACCTGCCGGCAGCCATGGCTGTGTGCGTGTTCCTGATGGTTCTTTATTACGAGTTCAAGCTCAAGCCGGTGCACTTCTGCAAGGAGCTGTTGTTGCAGCCGTTTGCCAGCCTGCTTCTGGATGCCAAGAATCCGATTGTCAAGCTGCTTGGTGTTGCGCTGATTCCCCTCAATCTGGTTTTGAAGCTGGTGGAAGAGCTGGCCAAGCCGCTGTCTCTTTCCTTCCGACTCTTCGGTAACATGTTTGCCGGCGAGGTGATCTTCCTGCTTATCGCATTCCTGCTTCTTGGTGGCGGTGTGGTGGGCATGACGGCGGGCTTTTTTGTGGGTCTTGGGTGGTCGATGTTCCATATGTTCATCGGCTTGCTGCAGGCGTTCATCTTCATGATTCTGACGGTGGTGTACCTGTCTATTGCACACCAGCCGGCTGAGCACTGAGTTTGTAAAATAAAACAACGTAGGGAAAAAAAGGAGTAACAACATGGAAGCAAATATCATCATTACCGCTGCCACCGCTATCTCGGTGGGTGTGATTCTGGCTGCTGCAGGCTTGGGTTCTGCAATCGGCTGGGGCTTGATCACCTCCAAGACACTGGAAGGCATCGCACGTCAGCCTGAGATGCGTCCGCAGCTGATGTTCAACATGTTCATTTTTGCCGGTCTGATGGAGTCCTTCCCGTTCATCATCATGGCCTTCGCTCTGTGGTTCCTGTTCGCCAACCCGTTCATCGCCGGTTAACAGCGGGCTTGCCCCGTCACAGTCAAAAAAGCGCGTATAGCGAGGTAATGGAATGAGCATAGACCTGACATTTATCGGACAGATTATCGTCTTCATGACGCTTCTGATTCTGCTGAGGAAGTTTCTGTATGGTCCTTTAAGCACTCTGATGGAGCAGCGCTCCGCCAAGATTGCCGAGGGACTGGCGGCTGCCGATGCGGGCAAGGAAGCCAAGGCCAAGGCCGACGCTGAAGCTGCCGAGCAGCTGAAGGAAGCCAGGAAGAAGGCTCAGGAAATCCTTGCCGCAGCTGAAAAGCGTGCTTCGGAGATCCAGGAAGAGGTCACCAACAAGGCTCGTGATGAAGCCGGCCAGATCGTGCAGGCTGCAAGTGAGGAAGTCGAAGCTGAAGTCAGTCGCGCCCGTCAGGTGCTGCGTAAGGAAGTTGCCGGCATCGCCATCGCAGCTGCCGAGCGCGTCATCAACAGCGAGCTTGATGCCAAGCGTCACACGAAGCTGATCGACGATGTCGTGGCGCAAGGGTTTGGTAACGCATGAGCACCACCTCTATTTCACGGCGTTATGCCAGGGCGCTCTTCGAGCTACAGGTTGATGGTGTAGCCATCGCGGCATCGCTGAGTAACGCAGCCCAGGTTGTCGGCGTCGCAGAAGTGGCCGCTGTGCTGGAACAGCCTGCCTATCCGGCTGCTGTGAAGGCCAAGGTCGTGGATAAGGCCGCTGGTGGTCTGAGTAAGGAAGTATCGCGTCTGGTTGTGATGCTCTGCGAGCGTGGTAAAGCCTCGCTGCTGCCGGAGATCAACGAGCTGTTTGAAACAATGGTTCGTCAGGCATCCAGTGAAGTGGAGGCCGAGGTGGTCACGGCGACCGCTCTGACCAAGGCTACGCAGGACAAGATCGCCGCTGCACTTTCCAAATCGACCGGCCGCAAGGTTGTTCTGAAGGCTTCGCAGGATGAAGCTATTCTCGGCGGCCTTGTCGTTCGTCTCGGCGACCGGCAGATCGACTATTCGTTGCGCACGCGTCTTGAGGGCCTGAAACGGGCCATGGTTTCGTAAGAATTATAAAAGTAATCTGAGGTAGGAAATATGAAGCTCGATACTGCTGAAATCAGTTCCATCATTAAAGAACAAATCAAAGGGTTTGAGGCCGGTGCGGCCGATGCCAATGTCGGTACGCTGGTAAGCGTCGGCGACGGTGTGGCAATCGTGCACGGTCTGTCCGGCGCGATGGCTGGCGAAATGCTGGAGTTCCCGAATGGCACCTCCGGCATGGTGCTGAACCTCGAAGAGGACAGCGTCGGCGTGGTGATTTTCGGCGAGTACACCCACCTGCGCGAAGGCGATCAGGTGAAGTGCACGGGCGGCATTTTCTCCGTGCCTGTCGGTCCCGAGCTGAAGGGGCGTGTGGTTAACGCACTCGGCCAGCCGATTGACGGCAAGGGCCCAATCAAGGCCAAGTTGACCGATCCGGTCGAGAAGATCGCTCCGGGCGTGATCTGGCGTAAGTCGGTTGACCAGCCTCTGCAGACCGGCATCAAGTCCATCGATGCGATGATCCCTGTCGGCCGCGGCCAGCGCGAGCTGATCATCGGTGACCGCCAGACCGGCAAGACCGCTATCGCGATCGATACCATCATCAACCAGAAAGACACCGGCGTGACCTGTGTGTATGTCGCTGTCGGCCAGAAGGCCGCCACCGTGGCAACCGTGGTGCGCACCCTGAAAGAGCATGGCGCTCTGGATCACACCATCGTGGTGGCTGCCAGCGCTTCCGAGTCCGCTGCCCTGCAGTATCTGGCACCGTACACCGGTTGCACCATGGGCGAGTACTTCCGCGACCGCGGTGAAGACGCCCTGATCGTTTATGATGATCTGACCAAACAGGCCTGGGCCTACCGTCAGGTGTCGCTGATCCTGCGCCGTCCGCCGGGCCGCGAAGCCTATCCGGGCGATGTGTTCTACCTGCACTCCCGTCTGCTCGAGCGCGCTTCCCGCGTCAGTGTCGAGTATGTCGAGAAGTTCACCAACGGTAAGGTCAAGGGCCAGACCGGTTCGCTGACGGCTCTGCCGATCATCGAAACGCAGGCCGGCGACGTGTCCGCATTCGTGCCGACCAACGTAATCTCCATTACCGATGGTCAGATCTTCCTGGAGACCAGCCTGTTCAACTCCGGACAGCGTCCGGCCGTGAATGCAGGCCTGTCCGTGTCCCGTGTGGGCGGTGCTGCCCAGACCAAGGCCATGAAGAAGCTGGGTGGCGGTCTGCGTCTGGATCTGGCTCAGTATCGTGAGCTGGCTGCATTCGCTCAGTTCGCTTCCGATCTGGATGCTGCAACCCGCAAGCAGATCGAGCGCGGCAAGCGCGGCACGCAGATCCTCAAGCAGGGCGAGAACGAGCCGATGAGCGTTGCCCAGATGTCGGCCAGTCTGTACATCCTGAACAATGGGGATCTGGACGATGTGGATGCCGATAAGGTTTGCGCATTCGAGAAGGCCTTCCAGGCTCACTTGAAGGCCAATGCCGCCGAACTGATGGCCGCCTTTGATGCAACCCCGACATTGACCGATGATGTTGCTGCAGGTCTGGACAAGGCTGTTGCCGAGTTCAAGGCCAACGGCACATACTGAAAGGTCGGGATAAGGGAGCGATAACGTGGCATCAACCAAGGAAATCCGGGGTCAGATCAAGGCCGTTCAAAATACCGCCAAAATCACCAAGGCCATGGAGATGGTTGCGGCGAGCAAGATGCGCAAGGCTCAGCAGCGTGTGTTTGATGCCCGTTCCTATGCCGAAGGTATCCGGCAGGTGATTGCCAACCTGATGCAGGCTCATCCCGAATACCAACACAGCTTTTTCACCCCGCGTGAGGCTGTGAAACGTATCGGTATCATTCTGGTGACTACGGACAAGGGGCTCTGCGGTGGTCTGAATACCAATGCCCTGCGTCTGGCAGTTCAGCGGATCCGGGCACAGCAGACTGGTGTCGAGGTCGAGGTGATCAATATCGGACGCCGTGGTGGTGCATTCATGCGTCGTTTTGGCGTGAATGTCAGCGGCAGTGTCGAGAATATATCCGACTCGCCCGAGTTGTCCGACATCCTCGGTGCGGCGGATCTGGCGATCGAACGCTACATCGATGGCAGCTATGACGAAGTGCATCTGCTGTACAGCGAGTTCGTCAACACCATGACTCAGCGTCCGGGTATGTCGCAGCTTCTGCCCTGTCCGGAAAATGAAGAGCCTTCACACCCCGGCTACTGGGATTATCTGTATGAGCCGGACAGCCAGGTCGTGTTGGACGGCTTGCTCAAGCGTTACATCGAGTCACTGGTGTACCATGGGGTGCTGGAGAACAAGGCCTGCGAGCAGTCCGCCCGCATGGTCGCTATGAAGAGTGCAACCGATAATGCCAAGAGCATGGTCAAGGATCTGCAGATTACCTATAACAAGGCACGTCAGGCAGCCATTACGCAGGAACTGGCGGAAATTGTCGCCGGTGGCGCAGCAGCTTAATTATTTTCAAGTTTAACGAATCGTAAGAGAGGTCATAGATATGAGCGTTGGAACAGTTGTACAGGTGATCGGACCGGTTGTTGATGTCCGTTTCGCAGCAGGCTCGCTGCCGTCCATTTACAATGCACTGGTCATTGGCGAGGTCGGTTTGGTCATGGAAGTGCAGCAGCATATGGGTGATAACACCGTACGCGCTGTTGCCATGGGTTCTACCGATGGCCTGCGTCGCGGCATGGAAGTCAAGGACACCGGAGCCGGCATCAAGGTGCCGGTAGGCGAGAAGACCCTGGGTCGCATCATGGATGTGCTGGGCAACGGCATCGATTTTGATGGCGAGGAAGTCAAATCCAAGGAGCGCTGGGCGATTCACCGCGCAGCACCGAGCTTCGAAGAGCTGGCACCGTCCACCGAGATCCTGGAGACCGGCATCAAGGTGATCGATCTGATGGCACCTATCGCCAAGGGCGGTAAGGTCGGCCTGTTCGGCGGCGCCGGCGTGGGCAAGACCGTGAACATGATGGAGCTGATCAACAACATCGCCAAGGCTCACGGCGGCTTCTCCGTGTTTGCGGGTGTGGGCGAGCGTACCCGTGAGGGCAACGACTTCTACTACGAAATGAAAGAATCCAACGTGCTGGACAAGGTGGCACTGGTGTACGGCCAGATGAACGAGCCGCCGGGCAACCGTCTGCGTGTGGCACTGACCGGCCTAACCATGGCCGAGTATTTCCGTGATGAAGGCCGCGACGTGCTGCTGTTCATCGACAACATCTACCGCTACTCGCTGGCCGGTGTGGAAGTTTCCGCACTGCTCGGCCGCATGCCGTCCGCAGTGGGCTACCAGCCGACACTGGCAGAGGAAATGGGACGTCTGCAGGAGCGCATCGCCTCCACCAAGACCGGCTCCATCACCTCTGTGCAGGCCGTGTATGTTCCTGCCGATGACTTGACCGACCCGGCACCTGCCACCACCTTCGCGCATCTGGACTCCACCATCGTGCTGTCCCGCCAGATCGCTGAGCTGGGCATCTATCCGGCAGTGGATCCGCTCGATTCGACCTCCCGTCAGCTGGATCCGAAGGTTGTCGGTGTCGAGCATTATGAAGTGGCAACCAGCGTGCAGCGCACCCTGCAGCGTTACAAGGAACTGCAGGACATCATCGCCATCCTCGGTATGGACGAACTGTCCGACGACGACAAGCTGGTTGTGACCCGTGCCCGCAAGATGCAGCGCTTCCTGTCGCAGCCGTTCCACGTAGCCGAAGTGTTCACCGGTTCGCCGGGCATCTTCTGCTCGCGTGAAGACACCATCAAGGGATTCAAGGCGATTCTTGCCGGTGAATACGACCACCTGCCTGAGCAGGCCTTCTACATGATCGGCTCCATCGATCAGGCTGTTGCCAAGGCAGCGAAGATGGAGGCTAAAGGCTAGTGAGTACCGTCAAGGTTCTTGTAGCAACTGCTGAACGCGAGGTATATCGCGGCGAGGCCGAGAAGCTGGTTGCACCGGGTGCTGCCGGTGAACTGGGTATCCTGCCGAAGCATGCACCGCTGTTGAGTCAGCTGAAGCCGGGTGAATTGCGCATCACCAACGGTGAGAATGTCGACGAGGTTTTCATTTCCGGTGGCTTCATGGAAGTTCAGCCGGACATGATCACCGTGTTGGCCGATAGCGCAGAGCGCGCCTCCGATGTGGATGAGGCCGCTGCTCTGGCTGCGCAACGCAAGGCCGAGGAACTGCTCGAATCGAAGAAGGCTGATGTCGATCTGGCTATGGCTGAAGCAGAGCTGTCCATCATGGCCGCCCGACTCGACTGGATGCGCAAAAAGAAGAAGAACTGACCTTCCGGGGTCGACCTTAAAGGCGCACTTCGGTGCGCCTTTTTTGTTTGTTTTGCAAGCAAACCGGCATTGTGAGAACCTACCGCCGGAAACAGTATCGTCAGCTTTGGAGGACCTATGATTTCTCTGCCCAACTATCCCGATCTTCAGGTTTGCGTGCTTGCTGCCGGCCAGGGCAAGCGTATGCATTCAAGTCGTCCCAAGGTGTTGCACAACGTGCTGGGCAGGGCGATGATCGATCATGTTCTGCACACTGTGGAGGAATTGACCCCGAAGGCCATTGCGGTGGTTACCGGACATGCCTCGGATCAGGTTCGCGCCCACGTCGGGCAGCCGGCCAATCTTGAATGGGTGATTCAGGATAAGCAGCTGGGCACCGGCCATGCCGTCAAGCAATGCGAAAAGGTGATCAGAAACGTCCGCGATGTGCTGATCGTTTGCGGCGACACCCCGCTGCTGCGCAGTAAAACACTGTCTGATCTGGTTGCTGCGCATCGCGCGGGAGGTGCTTCGGTGACCGTGCTGACTGCGCATGTCGGAAATCCTTTCGGCTATGGTCGAATCAAGCGCGGAGCCGACGGGCGCGTTGTTTCCATTGTCGAAGAAAAGGATGCCTCGGACGAAGAGCGCGCCATTGCTGAGGTAAGCAGTGGCATCTATTGCGTGCGACATGAGGATCTGTTCGATCTGTTGCACAAGCTGGGTAACAACAATGCCCAGGGTGAGTATTACCTTCCGGATATCGTTCCGCTGGCTCTGGCCGACGGTAAGAGCGTCGAGACGGCGGGTATGCAGGACTGCGACGAGATGCTTGGCGTGAACAATCGTGCGCAGCTTTCCCAAGTCGAGGAAAAGATGCAGGCACGCATCGTCCATGACTGGCAGATGAAGGGTGTGACCATCGAGAAGCCGGACACCGTGCGCATCGAAGCGACCGTGAACCTGGGTACCGATGTGACCATTCAGGCGGGTTGCTACCTGATCGGCTCCACTCGTATCGGCGACGGCTGTCGCGTCGGCCCGTACGCCGTGCTGGTCGATGCCTGGCTGGATGACGATGTCGAGGTGTTCGCCTTCAGTCATATTCACAGCGCGAATGTCGGTGGTGATTCACAGATCGGTCCGTTCGGACGACTGCGGCCCGGTGCCGTTCTCGGCGAGGATGTGCATGTGGGCAACTTCGTGGAGATCAAGAATTCGATCATCGACCGCGGCAGCAAGGTCAATCATCTGAGTTATATCGGCGATACCGACATGGGTAGCTATTGTAACATCGGCGCCGGCAGTATCACCTGCAACTACGACGGGGCGAACAAGCACCGCACCCGTATCGGCGATCGTGTGTTTGTCGGTTCCGACACCAAGTTGATCGCTCCGGTCGAGGTGCAATCCGGTGCGACCATCGGTGCCGGCAGCATTATCACCAAAACCGTTGCATCCGGCGGCCTGACTCTGTCCGAGCGCCCAGACCAGCGGCATGTCGCCGGCTGGCAGCGTCCGACAAAGAACAAAGACTGATGTGCGGCATCGTCGGTGCGGTAGCCCGCAGGAATGTTCTGCCCATTCTGATGGATGGATTGCAGCGGCTTGAGTATCGCGGCTATGACTCGGCCGGTGTGGCGGTCAGGGGGGCGGACGGCGCGCTGAAGCGATTCAGGGCTCTGGGCAAGGTGCAGGTGCTCAAGGCAATTGTCGATCGTTCAGGCGTTGAAGGGGATATGGGAATCGCCCACACCCGCTGGGCAACACATGGCGCTCCGGCCGAGCGCAATGCGCACCCGCATATGAGCGGCGTGCGTGTCGCCGTGGTGCACAACGGCATCATCGAGAATCATGCGGAATTGCGCAGTCGTCTGGTTGCGCTGGGTTACGAATTCACCTCGGAGACCGATACCGAGGTCATCGCCCATCTGATGGCGCATAAGCTGGAAGGGGGTCTGGATCTGTTTGCTGCTGTAAAGCAGACGGCTGCAGAGCTGGATGGAGCCTATGCACTTGCCGCTGCCAGCCCTGAGGACGGCGAACGTATCGTTGTGACCCGGGCGGGCAGTCCGCTGGTCATCGGACTGGGCAATGGCGAGAATTTCATTGCATCGGATGTCGCGGCACTGTTGCCGGTGACGCGCAGCTTTCTCTTTCTGGAGGAAGGCGATATCGCCGAGGTGTGCCGGGATGGCGTCACCGTGTTCGATGCCGAAGGCAATCAGGTAATCCGCCCGGTCAAGCAATCCAAGCTTGCCGATGCCAGCGTCGATAAGGGTCCTTACGCGCATTACATGCTCAAGGAGATCCACGAGCAGCCCGGTGTCGTATCCGAAACCCTTGAAGGGCGTATCCACAGGGGGCGACTGCTGGAAGACAGCTTCGGCCACGAAACCAAGTCCCTGCTTGATCGCACGAAGCATGTGCAGATCGTTGCCTGCGGCACCAGTTATCACGCCGGTATGGTGGCACGCTACTGGCTGGAAGAGGTCGGGGTGTCCTGCAGCGTGGAGGTCGCCAGTGAATATCGCTACCGCAAGGTGGTCGTTCCCGAAGGCAGCCTGCTGATCACCATATCCCAGTCCGGCGAGACAGCCGACACGCTGGCCGCGCTGCGTGGAAGCCGCACCAAGGGCTTTATCGGCAGCCTTGCTGTATGCAATGTTCCGGAGAGTTCGCTGGTGCGCGAGTCCGACGTCTGTTTCATGACGCGGGCGGGTATCGAGATCGGCGTGGCCTCCACCAAGGCATTCACCACCCAGCTGGTCGCCCTGCGTCTGCTGACCATTGCGCTCAGCCGGCGTTTCGGTCAGACGGCTGCGCAGGAAGAGGCCATGGTCAATGAGCTTCACTCACTGCCCCGCCAGATCGAGGTGGTGTTGCAGTTGAGCGATGCGATCCGCGACATGGCAGCCGACTTCTCCGATAAGCACAATGCCCTGTTCCTCGGGCGTGGAGCGTTTTATCCCATCGCCATGGAAGGCGCGCTGAAGCTGAAGGAGATTTCCTATATCCATGCCGAGGCCTATCCTGCAGGTGAACTCAAACACGGCCCTCTGGCGCTGGTGGATGAAAGCATGCCGGTGGTGTGTGCTCTGCCCGACGATCCTTTGTTGGAGAAGGTTCTGTCCAATCTTCAGGAGGTCCGTGCTCGCGGCGGCGAGTTGTTCCTGTTCAGTGACCAGAAGGTGGCGATCGGTCTGGATCGGTTCCGCAATATGACCTTGTCCGATATCCATCCCGGTACGGCTCCGATCGTGTACAGCATTCCGTTACAGCTGCTGGCTTATCATGTTGCCGTTATCAAAGGCACCGATGTGGACCAGCCGCGCAATCTGGCGAAATCGGTGACTGTTGAATAAGCCTGCGGGCTGATATCCCGCATTTTTGATTCTTTGACATGCGAGAGGCAAGAATCTACGCTAGCACAGACGTGGAAGTGACCGGAAAAACAAGGGTGTTTGGAATTATTGGCGACCCGGTTTCACACTCCCTGTCGCCGTTGTTCCAGTCCCGATTCGCTTTACTGCACGACATCGATGCCGTGTACGTTGCCCTGCGTGTTGCCGAGGGGCAGGTGGAGACAGCACTCGCCGGCTTGTGGGCACTGGATGTCCAGGGCTTCAATGTTACGGTACCGCACAAGGAAACTGTCGCCGGCATGGTAAAACTGGATGGCGCAGCGCATCAGATCGGTGCTGTGAACACCGTTCGGCGCGGTCCGGACGGATGGCAGGGGGGGAACACGGATTGGCAGGGCGTGCGCGATGCATTGCTTCATCTGGGAGCGCAGCTTGAGAGCGCGGAGGTGCTGTTGATCGGTGCCGGAGGTACTGCCCGTGCGGTCCTGCACGCGCTGGCCAAGGGCGGGGCCGGGCGCGTGCATATCTGCAATCGCAGCCCGCAGCGACTGCAGGAACTGATGCTGCACGCCACGGATACCTATCCCGATACAGAGTTCTGTGAACTTGCCTGGCAGAAGAAGGATATCGAAGCAGTTGCGCTGCATTGCCCGCTGGTCATCAACACGACATCCATCGGACTGGGCGAAGCAGGCGTCGAGTTTCCCTTTGCGATAGACGGCAAGGGGGTTGCTCTTGATGCGGTTTATTCACCGGATGGGCAGACGCCGTTTGTGCGGGCTGCTGTGCGCGGCGGGCGCCGGGTGGTGGATGGCTTGCCGATGCTGCTGGCTCAGGGGGCTGCATCATTTGACTGGTGGCACGGTATCCGGCCGGACGTCGCAAGCGTCATGACATGGGTTGAGGAGAGGCTGGGGAGATGTCGAGCGGACCGGTCGCAATGAAGCGGCAGGGGGCGCGCTACAGCCGCCTGGCCGACATTTTGCTGCGTCAGAACAAGCTGACGCGCGAGCAGCTCGATAATGTATTGCGGGAGATGAACCTCTCCGGCGAGACGCTGATCTTTCAGCTGATCAAGCTGGGCATTTTCAGCAGCGAGGAAATCACCGAGTTTATTTCGCGAAGCTTCGGCCGCCCCATTGTGGATCTGGATCAGATCGAGATTCCGCAGAACCTGACCGCTATCTCGCTCGACATCATGCGCCGCAACAAGGCGCTGCCCATCAAGCGCACCGGTAATATGCTCACACTGGCGGTTGCCGATCCCTACGATATCAGCGCTCTCGATGAAATGGCCTTCATCAGCGGCTGCCAGATCGAACTGGTGATTGTTTCCGAGGAGCAGTTGCTGCGTCATCTCGATGCGCTCGGTACCGCCGAGGGTCATCTGGACGATGTGATCGCCGATCTCGGTGCCAACGATATGGAGATCGTGGACACCAGCGAGGCGCAGCTCGATGAGCATATGCTGAACGCAGAGACCGAGGCCGCCCCGGTCGTCAAGCTGGTGAACCTGATTCTGCTGGATGCCATCAAGCGCGGTGCCTCCGATATCCATCTTGAGCCGTATGAAAAGGTGGTTCGCGTACGCTACCGCATCGATGGCGTGCTGCATGAGATCATGCGTCCGCCGATCAAGATGCGCGATGCCATCGTTTCCCGCCTGAAGATACTGTCCCGCCTGGATATTTCCGAGCGCCGCCTGCCGCAGGATGGACGCATCAAGTTGCGCCTGTCGAAGAACAAGACGGTGGATTTCCGTGTTTCCGTGCTGCCTACTCTGTTCGGCGAGAAGGTGGTGCTCCGCCTGCTCGATCCCTCCAGCCTGCAGCTGGATATGACCAAGCTGGGCTACGAGGCCGAATCCCTGAAGTGGTTGAAGGATGCCATCCATCAGCCCTACGGCATGGTGCTGGTCACTGGTCCGACCGGTTCGGGCAAGACGGTGAGTCTGTATTCCGCCGTGGCCGAGCTGAACAAGCCGGGTGTGAATATCTGTACAGCGGAGGATCCGGTCGAGTTCAACTTCATGGGTATCAATCAGGTCAATGTGAATGCGGATATCGGGCTGAACTTTCCCGCTGCCCTGCGTTCATTCCTGCGTCAGGATCCGGACGTGATCCTGATCGGCGAGATTCGCGATCACGATACTGCGGCTATCGGCATCAAGGCCGCCCTGACCGGACATCTGGTGCTGGCCACGCTGCACACCAACGATGCGCCTTCGACAATGAACCGTCTGGTGAATATGGGCATCGAGTCGTTCCTGGTCGGTTCTGCGGTTAATCTTGTTTCCGCGCAGCGCCTGGCCCGACGCAACTGCAAGGAATGTTCTGAACCTGTCGATATACCGCGCGAGGCATTGCTTGATGCCGGCGTGCCGAAGCGCGAGGTGGGCGATTTCATGCCCATGCAGGGCAAGGGATGTCCGGTTTGCAACGGGACCGGTTACAAGGGCCGGACGGGTATCTATCAGGTGATGCCGGTGTTCGACGACATCCGTGATGCGGTGTATGCCGGAAAGAACTCCAACGAGATTAATGATATTGCGGTAGATCACGGTGTGAAGACCTTGCGCATGGCAGCTTTGGACAAGGTGAAAATCGGCGAAATCTCACTGGAAGAATGTTTGCGGGTAACGGTGGCTGACTGATGGCGGAATTTATCTGGAATGCGAAGTCGCGCGAGGGGCAGGAACGCTCGGGCGAGATGGAGGCGGCGAACAAGGATATCGTGATGGCCACCCTGCGTCGTCAGGGACTCACCCCGTTGAAGGTGAAAAAGAAGCCGGTGGAGATCCACCTGTTTCCGGAAAAGGTCTCTGAAAAGGACATCACGATCTTTTTCCGCCAGCTTTCGACCATGATCAATGCCGGCGTACCGCTGGTGCAGGCTTTCGAGCTTGCTGAAAAGGGATCGAACAACAAGGCCTTTGTCAAACTGCTCAAGGATCTGCGCAACGAACTGGAAGGCGGTGTGCCGCTCGGTGAGACGTTGCGTAAGTTTCCGGATCACTTTGATCGCCTGAGTTGTGCTCTGGTGCAGGCCGGTGAGCAGGGCGGTATTCTCGATTCGATTCTGTTGCGTCTGTGTACCTATCGTGAAAAATCGCAGGCATTGAAAGCCAAGATCAAGTCGGCGATGGTGTATCCGGTCGCCATTGTGACCGTGGCATTTATCGTGACTGCCGTTCTGATGATTTTCGTGATTCCTGTGTTCGGCAAGATGTTCGCCGATTTCGGTTCCGATCTCCCCATGCCGACGCAGGTTGCCATCATGCTGTCCAATGGCTTTGTGGATTACTGGTATGTGGTGGTGTTCGCTCCGATCGCCATTGTTCTCGGGTTACGGCAAACCTATAAAACCGTCCCCGGACGCTATCGCCTGGATAAGCTGCTGTTGCAGTTGCCGATCCTGGGCGATGTGCTGCGCAAGGCCTCGGTGGCACGTTTCTGCCGTACCTTCTCGACCCTGACAGCGGCCGGCGTGCCTGTGCTTGAATCGCTGGATACCGTGGGCGAGACGGCAGGTAATGTCATCGTGGAAGAAGCCATCCTGAATGCCAAAGAGTCCATCACGCAAGGCCAGACCCTCTCGGCTCCCTTGACTGCCAGCGGCATCTTCCCGCGCATGGTCACGCAGATGATCAACATCGGTGAGGAGACCGGCAGTATGGAGGAGATGCTCTCCAAGATCGCGGATTTCTACGAGCAGGAAGTGGATACGGCGGTGGATAATATGACAGCCCTGATGGAGCCGTTCATCATGGCCTTCCTCGGTGTGGTGATCGGCGGTCTGGTGATCGCCATGTATCTGCCTATCTTCAAGATGGCATCCATCGTCTGACGACGCGCCGGCGTCGTCTTTGCAGTTTCAAGGGAGCCTTGTGAGCCTGTCCATCTTTGTGATTGCGGCCTGCGGTCTGCTCGGTCTGCTGTTCGGCAGCTTTGCCAATGTGCTGGTGCATCGTCTGCCCAGAGGCGAGTCCATCGTTTTTCCCGGCAGTCGCTGTCCGCACTGCGCACATAGCATCGCATGGTACGACAATATCCCGGTATTTTCCTGGCTGTGGCTTCGCGGGCGTTGCCGGCATTGTGATGCAGGTATCGCCTGGCGCTATCCGTTGATGGAGGCCGGTCTCGGAGCCATGTGGGCAGGTCTTGCCTGGCATTTTTCGCTGAGTCCCGAGCTCGGATTGGCGCTCACACTTTCCTTCCTGCTCTGGGTGCTGAGCTGGATCGATCTGGAGACAGGCTATCTGCTGGATGTTCTGACCTTCCCGGGTATTGCCACAGGCCTGCTGTTCGCCGCGCTGTTCGGTGATATCCATGCCTCGCTGATCGGCGCAGTGGCGGGTTATGCGGTGTTCTGGCTGGTGGCGCGGCTGTTTCTGCTGGTGACAGGCCGTGAGGGTATGGGGCAGGGTGATTTCAAACTGCTGGCCATGCTCGGAGCCTTTCTCGGCTGGCAGGCATTGCCGTTTGTTATCTTTCTGTCCTCCTTTGTCGGTGCGGTCATCGGAAGTATCTATCTGTTGCTGACCCGGAATTCGATGCGTGCGGAGATCCCGTATGGCCCGTATCTGGCGGCAGCCGGGCTGATCTGGCTGGTATGGGGTGAGCCGCTGCTTGAGTGGTTCACAGTGTCGAGCCGGGGACTGGTGCAATGAAGCACATCGGCCTGACCGGCGGTATCGGCAGCGGCAAGTCCACGCTGGCCGGTATGCTGGCCGGGATGGGGGTGCCGGTGCTGGATCTCGATGCGCTGGGTCGGGAATTGCACCATGATGCGGATTGTCGTGCCGCCCTGCTGGCCGCTTTCGGGCCGGGTATTCTCGATGCCTCCGGGGCTGTGGACCGGGCTGAGCTCGGCAGGATGTGCTTTGCCGATGCAGAAAAAACCGCCACGCTGAACAACATCATGCATCCGCGCATCTGGCAGCGGGAAAGGCTGTGGATTGACCAGCAGCAGGCTGCCTATGTGTTGATAGAGGCCTCGGTGCTGATCGAATCGGGTGGCGCCTCGCGCATGGATGCGGTGGTGGTGGTGCTGGCGGACATTGCGATTCGCAGGCTGCGCGTCATGCAGCAGCGCGGCCTGGATGCGGCCAGATTCGAGGCCATTCTTGCCCGTCAGTGCAATGATGCGGCACGCCGGGACATCGCCGATTTCATCGTTGAGAACAATGCCGGTATGGAGGAATTGCAGGCATGCGCAACAAATTTGCACAAGCAGCTGCTCGCCCTTTGTCTGGGATAGGGCGGATGCAAGGTTTGCGGTTGACACTCAGAGGTCGGATTCGTAACGTTCGCGGCCTTATTCCCCGGTAGCTCAGTTGGTAGAGCAGGTGACTGTTAATCACCCTGTCGCTGGTTCGAGTCCGGCCCGGGGAGCCAGAATAGAAAAAGCACGCCCGATGGCGTGCTTTTTTGTTTTGTGCTGAGGCTTGTCTGTCTCGAATCTGCTAAGGTATCACGATGGAAAAGTTCAACGACCCGGTCATGTTCAGCATCTTCCTGATCTTCTTCGGGGCCTCGGTGCTTGCCACCTTCATGCTTTATGCCCGTCAGTCACTGCTGGTCGCCTATGTGCTGCTGGGTCTGTTATGCGGACCCGCTGTCACGGGTTTGATCAGCGATGCCACGCTGATCAGCGAGCTGTCGCACGTCGGCATCGTGTTTCTGCTCTTCCTGCTGGGCATGAACCTGCCGCCGCAGAAGCTGCTGCACATGCTGGGAAGTACGCTCAATCTCACCCTGAGCAGCTCGGTGCTGCTCATTGGGCTGGGTGCGCTGATCGCCTTTTTTGCCGAGTTGCACCTGTCCGAGGCGCTGCTGGCCGGAGCCGCGCTGCTGTTTTCCAGCACCATCATCGGCTTGAAGCTGCTGCCCACCACGGTGCTGCATCACCAGCGCACCGGCGGCACGATCATCAGTATATTGCTGTTACAGGACATGATCGCCGTGATTGTGCTGCTGCTGGTGCAGGGCGGGGGCGCATCTTCTGTGGCCGTCAGCCTGCTGGCTCTGCCTTTGATTGGCGGACTGATCTATCTGCTGAATCGTTTTGTGCTGTTGCCGCTGTTCCGCCGTTTCGATGTGATTCAGGAGTATGTGTTTCTGGTGGCGATCGGCTGGTGCCTGGGGCTGGCCGAGCTGGCCAGCCTTGCCGGTCTGTCGCATGAGATCGGCGCCTTCATGGCGGGTGTGGCGCTGGCCAGCAGTCCGATCGCCTTGCATATCGCCGAGCGCCTGAAGCCCCTGCGCGACTTTTTCCTGATTATCTTCTTCTTCTCGGTCGGGGCAGGGTTCGACCCTGCGCTGCTTGCGCACTACTGGTTACAGGCCTGCCTGCTGGCCGCCGCCGCGCTGCTGATCAAGCCATTGCTGTTCGCCTGGTTGCTGCGCCGTTCCGGCGAGACGGACAAGCTGGCCGGCGAGGTCGGGGTGCGACTCGGGCAGATGAGCGAGTTTTCCCTGCTGATTGCCATGCTGGCAGAGCAGCAGGGCCTGATCGGTGCGCAGGCATCCGGTCTGATTCAGGCTGCGACCCTGCTTAGCTTTATTGTTTCGTCGTTCTGGATTGTGCAGCGCTACCCGACACCGATCGCCACCAATCCTGAGCTGCGACGCGATTAGGGTGCCGCACGCGGTACTTTTCGTGATGTTTAATTGTCGTTGCTGACTCCAGGCGATAGCGTGTTTCGATGAATTCCGCCCTGATCTATCTCCGCTATCGCCCGATGTTGCGCTATCTGATTTCCCTCTGGCCTCTACCCCTGTTTCTCGTCGCGATTCAGTGTGTGATGTGGCTTAACGGCAACAGTGAATATTTCGGGCTGCCCTACTGGATATCAGATCTTGATATGCTGCTTTTCCTGTTGTGTTTCGGCGTTGCCGGTATCTGGGTTTACTGGCCGATGGCTGTGTTAGGCCAGCGGCAGGATGATGGACAGGCCCAAAGGCTCGCGGCGCGCTGTATGTCCCGTTTGCCAGTGCGCGCGCTTAAAGCATTTTCCGTTGGCGGTATAGTTTACGGCACCTATCTGCTTCTGCTGGTAACCGGTAGTACATCCGCGCTCGGTCGAGAATTGAGCGGGCCGATGCTGGCCTCCCTGATGTTCAGTGTCGGTTATTGCGCGCTGGTGCTGGTTCCGGCGATTGGCGTGGCCATTACTCTGCACCATGGCGTTGGCAAGCGTCTGGGAATGGGGGCCGAGCTGAGCGGCGAACAGATGCAGCCGTGGAACCCGTTGCATGCATTTACCGATTCGACCAAGCGTCCGTGGCTGGTGTTCATAGTCACAGGTCTCCTGCCGACCAGTCTGCTGGTGCTGTTCGCTTATCTGGCATCGATCGAACCGCAGGTTGCAGCGCAGCGTTTTATCGCCGGTCAGGGGTTATTGCTTTTTGTTGCCGGGTCATTGGCGAGTATTGTTCTGATGGCCCTGATCACGCGCTCGCTGCGCATGGTGACAGGTGAATTGGCGCGTGGGCTTGAGCATCTGCGCAAGGGTCGTTTCGAAGGCAGGGTGCGCGTGCTGATCGACGATGATCTGGGGGTGCTAGCTATCGGGCTGAATACGGCGCTGGCCGGTCTGCAGGAGCGCGAAGAATTAAAGGGAAGTCTTTCGGTGGCGGCCGAGATTCAGCAGGGGTTGCTTCCTGAGTTGCCGCTTGGCGTGCCGGGTTATGAATTTGCCGCACTGCAGAAGTCCAGCCATGCAGTGGGTGGCGATTACTACGATATAATTCCTCTACGCGACGGTCGGTTCTGGCTGGTGATGGCCGATGTGGCAGGCAAGGGTTATCCGGCAGCGCTCACCGTGGCAAATCTTCAGGCAATGTTGCAGGTTCTGGCTGCACAGGATGTGCATTTCGATGCAGCACTGAGTTATATCAATCAGTCCCTGAGTCGCACCATGACCGGCGGGCGTTTTGTCACTTTGTTCATAGCCAAGTTGCAGCCGGAAAGTCATTCCCTGCTATGGGTGAATGCCGGGCATGTGCCGCCGTTGTTGCAAACCGCGGATGGTATTGTGCGCCTAAAGGCAGCCACACCGCCGCTCGGCGTGTTGCCCGAGATTAGCTTCGAGGTGCAACGTATCGAGTTGGCTCCGGGGGATCGTCTGCTGGCCTATACCGATGGCCTGACCGAGGCGCGTCAGGCAGGGGATGGGAGGATGTTTGGTGAGAAAGGTGTGAATGAATGGTTGCACGATAGACCGGAAATGACGCTGCACGAGCTTCCGCAAGCGTTGCTGGCGCATCTGTGCGCTTATAGTGGTGGCAGTGAGGATGGCTCGTGTAATCTGGATGACGATATGACTTTATTGTGTGTGCAAAGGGAGCGGGTATGAGTTCGAAGGATACAGCAGCGATGCGCAGCGAGCGTGATTCGATGGGCGAGATGCAGGTGCCTGAAGATGCCATGTACGGTGCATCCACGGCGCGCGCCGTGGAGAACTTTCCGGTATCTGATTTGCGCTTTCCGCGCGAGTTCATCAAGGCGCTGGGGCATATCAAGCAGGCCGCAGCCGGGGTGAATGTGGCGCTCGGCAAGCTCGATGGCGCACAGGCCGGGCTGATTGCACAGGCCTCGAATGAGGTGGCTGACGGACAGTGGGATGCGCATTTCCCGCTGGATATCTTCCAGACCGGTTCCGGCACCAGCACCAATATGAATGCCAATGAAGTGATCGCGCATCGTTGTGCACAGATTGATGCCGCTGTGAAAGTTCATCCGAACGATCATGTGAACATGGGCCAGTCCTCCAATGATGTGATTCCCACTGCCATGCATGTGGCTGCGGCCGATGTGCTGGTGCATCGCCTGTTGCCGGCGCTCTTGCATCTGCATGCCGGGCTGCTGGATAAAGCGGCGGCGAGCATGGATGTGGTGAAGATCGGGCGTACCCATCTGATGGATGCCACACCCATCACCCTCGGTCAGGAGATCTCAGGTTGGGCAAGGCAGGTGGAATTGGGCATGGCAAGGCTGGAATCCTGCCTGCCGCGTATCACCGAACTGGCACAGGGCGGCACGGCCGTGGGCACGGGTCTGAACACGCATCCGGAGTTCGGCGCGCGCATGGCGGCGGCACTCTCGGATATCTACGGCATCTCATTCGCCGAGGCCGAAAACCACTTCGAGGCGCAGGCCGCGCAGGATGCCGCGGTGGAGCTTTCCGGCGCACTGAAAACGCTGGCCGTTTCCCTGCTGAAGATCGCCAACGATGTGCGCCTGCTGAATATGGGGCCGCGCTGCGGACTGGGCGAGATCACCGTCCCTGCCGTGCAGCCCGGTTCGTCCATCATGCCGGGCAAGGTGAATCCGGTGATCGCGGAATCCCTTGCCCAGGTTTGCGCGCAGGTGATCGGCAACGATGCGGCGATCAGCATCGGCGGTGCCTCCGGCCTGCTCGATCTGAATGTGATGCTGCCGGTGATGACGCATAATCTGCTGGAGTCGGAACGCTTGCTCTCATCTGCCTGCACGATGTTCGCGGATAAGTGCATCGCCGGATTGGTGGCGAATGTGGAGCGCTGCGAACAGCAGATCGAATGGAGCATGAGCATGGTGACGTCATTAGCACCGGTGATCGGTTACGAAACAGCAGCCAGGCTCGCCAAGCAGGCGGTCGAGCAGGGCAAGACCGTGCGCCAGATGTGCCATGAGATGCAGGTGCTACCCGAGGCCCGGATCGATGCGCTGCTTGATGCGCGCAGCATGCTGCACCCCTCGGTCTGACAGGGGGCATGGTTGAAGGACGAGACTGACCCGGCGGATAGCTGCAGGCAGGAAGCAGAGGCGCGTTACCGCAGCCTGTTTGAAGAATCGCGCGACATGATCCATATGTTCGATCTTGATTGCCGCATCATCGACGTCAATCAGGCCGAGCTGGATGCGCTGGGCTATAAGAGGGAAGAACTGATCGGCAGGCCGGTGGTGGAGCTGGTCAGCCCCGAATTCAGGAAAGAAGCGAAGAAGCGCTGCAAGCGTCTGTTGCTCGGAGATCGTATCGAGTGCATGCAGATGGCGCTGCTGGCGCGCGATGGCGGATGCGTTCATGTGGAGGCGTCCGCCTCTCCGCAGTTCGACAATGGCAGAGTGGTTGCAGGGCGGGCCATTCTGCGCGATATCGGTGATCGTATAGAGGCCCAACAGAAAAGCGATCTGCTTGCCAGTTTTCCGACATTCAATCCGGCACCCCTGATGCGGGTGGATGCTGAAGGGCGTGTGGTATACGCCAATCCTGCAGCCATGACGATCTTCGGCAGCGGGTTCACGGGCAGCGATGTGCGGCTTGTTCCGGGGCTGAATAAGCTGGATGTCGAGGCATGTGTCCGCTCCGGAAGCCAGCTGCTGCTGTTCGGCGAACTCGGGGACATGTCCATCCAGTGGGTGGTGCAGGGGGTCGCTGAATTCGGTCTGCTGCATATCTACGGCAACGACATCACCGAGCGCAGAAGCATCGAGCAGCGATACCGGAATCTTGTCGAGATGATGCCGGATGCCGTGGCCGTGCATCAGGATGGCAGGATTGTGTACAACAACGCCGTTTGTGCCGCCATGTTCGGATACGACAGCCCCGATGGCATGCTGGGTGTGGAGATCATGCAGCATGTGCATCCGGATTACCGCAAACTGGTTGCGCAGCGGGCCGGTGATGTGGCTGCCGGCATGGAGAGCCTGCCGACCATCGAGGAAAAGATGCTGCGCCGTGACGGTAGTGAATTCTGGGCGGAGGTCAGCGCCGGGCGCGTCGAGCACGAGGGTCGTCCGGCATCGCAGGTGGTGGTGCGCGACATCAGCGAACGCAAACAAGCCGAGCGCAGGCTGCTGGAAAGCGAGCGGCGGTTGCAGGCATCCCAGGCCATCGGACATGTCGGTACCTGGGACTGGAATCCGCTGAGCGGTGAGTTGGTCTGGTCGGATGAAACCTACCGCATCCTGGGTTTTGTGCCGGGTGAGATCACCCCTTCCTATGAGCTTTTCCTGAGTCTGCTGGATGCAAATGACCGTGAGCAACTGAGAATGGCGGTTGATGCCGCACTTCATCAGCAGCAGTCCTACAGCCTGGACTGCCGTGTGATACGGCGGGATGGCAGTGAGCGTTTGGCCCACGCGCAGGGGCGGGTCGAACTCAGCCCCGCCGGTGAACCTGTCCGGATGTTGGGTATTTTTGAGGATATCACTGAGCGCAGGCAGGCCGAGCAGCGCTTGCAACTCACGCAGTTCTCGCTCGATCACGCGCCGGATGCGGTTTACTGGATGGAGCCGGACGGTCGTTTCCTGTATGTGAACGAAGCCGCTTGCCATATGCTCGGTTACAGCCGGGAAGCATTACTCGGCATGGGTGTCAGGGATATCGATCCGGGTTTGCCGGACGGGATCCCGCCCGAGATGGCAGAGGCAACCAAGCAGGGGCGGTCTTCCCTGATTGAAACAACGCACCGCACCAGGGATGGTCGTATCATTCCCGTCGAGGTCATGGTGGGCTGCTTCGAATACATGGGGAAGGATTACCATTGCTCGTTTGTTCGTGATATATCCGGCAGAAAAGCGGCCGATCTGGCGTTGCGGGGGAGCGAGTACCGTTACCGGCATCTGGTCGATCTGATGCCCGACGGCATTGTGCTGGCCGAAGAGGGGCGCGTGGTGTTCGCCAATCCGGAGGCCCTGCGGCTGTTTGGTTTCGGGGCCGGGGAGGCTATCGGCCAGCCGATCCTGGAACGGATCCATCCCGATGACCGGGCGGCAGCCGCGCAGCGTGTGCAGCAGCTGCTCAAGGACAGGCAGGGCGTCAATCCGCTGATTGAAGAGCGCATGCTGCGTAAGGACGGCTCGGAGTTCATCGCCGAGGCCGCCAGTTCTTATCTTGAATATGCCGGGCGCCCCGGCGTGCTGGTGGTGCTGCGCGATATCAGTGAGCGCAAGGCTGCCGAGAAGAAGCTGCAGACGATTGTCACGGCAAGCCCGGTGCCGACCGTCGTGACAAGGCATGCCGATGGCAAGGTGCTGTTTTCGAATGCCGAAGCCCGTCGGATGTTCGGCGTCGCAGACGAGGGTGAAGCCTTTATGATTTCCGCGCCGCAGGTCTATGTGAGGCCGGAGGATTGCTATCAGATGCTCGCCGGATTGCAGGAGTCCGGTGTGTTCAAGGGGGAGTTCGAACTAATCCGGAAGAACGGGGAAGCATTCTGGGCACTGTTTTCCGCGCGCTCCATGGAATTCGGAGGGGAGCAGGCGATCATCGTGATGCTGATCGATACCACGGCGCAGCGTTCTCTGGAGGAACAGTTCAGGCAGGCGCAGAAGATGGAATCGGTGGGTACGCTGGTGGGCGGCATCGCGCATGATTTCAACAATATGCTGGCCGGCATGCTGGGGCAGCTGTATCTGGTGCGGTATGAATTGCAGGAGGGTGAACTCGATGCGGCCAATGTCGGCAGGATGGTGGAGCGTATCAATGCCGTGGACAAGCAGGGGAGGCTGGCCGCTGATGTGATCGCCCAGTTGATGACCTTTGCGCGCAAGGGGCAGGTGGTCTTGGACAGGCTGGATGTGAACCGTCTGGTGGCCGATGCGATGCGTCTGCACCGGGTGTCCATTCCCGAGAACATCGTCGTGCGGGCGCATCTGGGTGATGCGATGGAGGTCGAGGGCGATGCCGGCATGATCCAGCAGATGCTGCTGAACCTGTTGACCAATGCACGCGATGCGCTGGAACATCAATCCGACCCGTGCATCAATATAACCCTGGCACGAATTGTTCCCGATGCTGCTTTTCTCAAGGCGAATGCCGAGTTTCACGCCGGTGCATATGCCTCTCTGGAAGTGCGGGACAATGGCTGCGGTATTAGCAAAGAGCAGATTTCCCGCATTTTCGATCCTTTTTATACCACCAAGTCGGTCGGCAAGGGTTCAGGGCTGGGGCTTGCCATGCTGTATGGCGGCATGCAGACGCATCACGGGCATGTGCTGGTGGAAAGTGAGCCCGGCCAGGGTAGTTGCTTCAGCCTGTATTTCCCTCTACTGGGATGGGGCGGGAAGGCCGACGAACAGGAGGCCCAGGTTCTGACGCGTGGCAGCGGACAAACCGTTCTGCTGGCGGATGACGAGCCGGTGCTGACCGAGGTGATCGAACAGGCGCTGAAATTGACCGGCTACCGGGTGCTGACCGCACGTAACGGCGAGGAGGCTGTGCTTTGCTTCAAAGAAAATCAGGCGCAAATCTCGCTGGCTATCCTTGATGTGGTGATGCCGGTGAAAGGCGGATTGGAAGCAGCGGAAGAGATGCGCCGGATTGTCCCGAATCTGCCGATTATTTTCCATACGGGGTATGGCTCGGAGGCAAAGCTCGATGCAGTGCAGGCGTGGAAGCGTTGCCGAACTCTGAAAAAACCGGTGAATATCGAACAGCTCAGTCACATTGTTGCCGAGTTGCTGGCCTGAGAGTTACATCCATAAAGGCATCTGACAGCAGTTGATGGCTGATGGTCGTTCTCGACAGGGAGGGGCTGCTTTCGTAGTCTGCGGCCGGTGATCAAGCGAGGCTTCGAATGAACAACAGACAAGCACAACTGGTACTCGCCGACGGGCGGATTTTTCATGGCCAGGCCTATGGTGCGATCGGGCACTCGGTCGGTGAGGTGTGTTTCAACACATCGATGACCGGCTATCAGGAGATCCTGACCGACCCGTCCTACACCGATCAGATCATGACCTTCACCTATCCGCATATCGGCAATGTCGGCATCAACGATGCGGACATGGAATCCGACGCGGTATCGGTACGCGGTGTGATCGTGCGTGCTCCCTCGCGCATCACCTCGAACTACCGTGCAGAGGGCGATTTCGAGGCATGGCTGCAGCAGCAGGGCGTGGTCGGCATCGCAGGTATCGATACCCGGGCGCTGGTCCGGCATCTGCGCGACAACGGTGCACAGACCGGTGTGATCGTATCCGATGGCTTGAGCGAGCAGGATGCATTGAATATGGCGCGCGGCTGGGACGACCTTGAGGGTCGCGACCTGGTCGGGCAGGTGAGCCGCAAGCAGAACGATAGCTGGGATATCGGCTCCTACGATCTGAATGCCGTCGCCTATGAGACCCCCGCACAGCACAAGCATGTCGTGGCCTTCGACTATGGCTGCAAGCGCAATATTTTCCGCAAGCTGACGGACCGCGGACTGCGGGTGAGCATCGTGCCGGCGCAGGCGACTGCCGCCGAGGTGCTGGCGCTCAAGCCGGACGGTATCTTCCTGTCCAACGGCCCCGGTGATCCGGCGGCGGTGGGCTATGCTGTCGAAACCATCCGCGAGTTGCTGAAGACGGACACGCCGATCTTCGGCATCTGCATGGGCCACCAGTTGCTCTCGCAGGCGCTCGGTCTGACCACCTTCAAGCTGAAATTCGGCCATCGCGGCGGTAACCATCCGGTGAAGGATGAAACCACCGGCAAGATCGAGATCACCAGTCAGAACCACGGTTTTGCGGTGCGCGACGATGCAGTGCCGGACCACGTGGAGATCACCCATCGCTCGCTGTTCGACGGCACGGTGGAGGGCCTGCGCGTGAAAAACCGCCCGGTGTTTTCGGTGCAGTACCATCCCGAGGCCAGTCCCGGTCCGCACGATGCGGATTACCTGTTCGACCGTTTCGCCGATCTGCTGAAATAGGAAACGCCTTTTCCCTGAGCTTGGAGGCGTTGGCCTGCTCGGATAGGCTGGCGCGATGCAATCCCTCGACATCGCCATGACCGCCCTGTTCGGTGTCGGCCTGCTGCAGGCAGGCTGGCTGAGTGTTGCGGCTGTGCGGCGCGGCGCTCCATCCTCGCTGATCATTCGCGGTGTGTGGTCGCTTACCGGCATCTGGGTACTGCTCTGGCCTGTCTATACAACCCCCTATGCCCTGTTTGCCGCTATCGGGTTGTTTGCGCTGACTGCGCTTCTGCCCGCTTTCATCAAAGCGGACGCCTGCCGCAGCCTGCTGCAGGCATGGTCGGACGACGAACCGCTTCCCTGGCCGATGTGGATGTTCGTGCTGGCGCTGGCAGGTTCCGCTGTACAGTTCACCTATTATCCCGAATTCGGCTTCGGCACTGCGCTTTCTCTCTGCCTTGGTCTGCCGCTGGCGCACTGGTGGGACCGATCCGGACGCATGCGCCTGAGTTTTCCTGCCAATCCGGGACAGACCCTGCCGGGCCATATCAGTCTGATTCTCACAGTGGTGATCTGCTGTGGCTGGGGCCTGAATGTGTATCAGCAGATCGGCTGGTTTGAATCGCTGACCGCCACCCTGCTGGCCGGATGCGCCGCTTCCGCGGCGCGCGGGCTGATCCTTCATCCTTTCAATGTGCCTGTGGTGGCCCTGGCCATCGGCAGCGTACTATGGTTGCTCTGATGACTTTACATGAAAACCAAACCGACGATCTGATCCGCCGTGCGCTGGCCGAGGATGTGGCCGGGTGTGATCTGACCGCTAAGGCGACCATCGCCGGGGGTCAACAGGGATCGGCAAATATCACAGCCAAGGCAGCAGGCGTGCTGTCCGGCATCGCACTGGCCGACAGGGTGTTCGCACTGCTCGATGACACGGTGATCCGCCAGTGGCATCTGGGCGACGGCGATGCCGCGCAGCCCGGCGATCGCATCGCCACGTTAAGCGGTCCGCTACGCTCCCTGCTCTCCGCGGAGCGCACGGCGCTGAACTTCATCCAGCATCTCTCCGGTATCGCCAGCGCCACGCGGGAATTCGTGCAAGCCGTCGCCGGTACGGGCTGTGCTGTGGTGGATACCCGTAAAACGACGCCCGGACTCAGGTATCTTGAGAAGCAGGCGGTGCTGCACGGCGGCGGCTTGAATCATCGCATGGATCTTGCTTCCGGCATGCTGATCAAGGAGAACCATATTGCAGGGGCCGGTTCCATTGCCGCCGCCGTATCCCGCTGCCGCGCGCTGGCTCAGGCCGAGGGATGTGGTTCCGACGTATGGGTCGAGGTGGAGTGCGAAAACATGGACGAGGTGCTTCAAGCTGTGGCTGCCGCGCCCGACATCATCCTGCTGGATAATATGACGCCGGATGAGACGCGAGAGGCACGCAAGCTGGTGCCGGATTCCATCGTGCTGGAGTCTTCCGGCAATATCACCCTGAGCAATGCCCGCGACTATGCTGTAACCGGTGTGAACCGCATCGCCATCGGTGCGATCACGCATTCGACATCGGCTCTGGATATCTCGATGCGAGTCGGCGCAGCCCCGGACGGGGTGTGATTACATTGCATCCGACGCGTGAGGCCCTGCTGCATCGTTTAAGTACAGCGGACGATGCCCTGTCCGGCGAGGCGCTGGCGGAATCGCTCGGCATCAGCCGCACGGCGGTGTGGAAGCATGTGCATGCGCTGCAGCAGGATGGTTTGGATATCCGCGCCGAGCGTGGTCGCGGCTATCGGCTGCATGACGATGTGCTTGTCGCATCACGATTGTCCGAGGCACTGACCGGTCTGCGTATCGGCAGTCGCTGTCTGGTAGTCCCCGAGCTTGGTTCGACCAATAGCGAGTTGATGCGGCTGGCAACAGGCGAGGGGGGCGTTGCTCCCGATGGCACCGTGCTGCTGGCCGAAAGGCAGACACGGGGGCGGGGTCGCCTGCAGCGTGAATGGCTGACATCCGGGGGGAACTCGCTGGCTATGTCGATCCTGCTGCGTCCCGATCTCGCGCCGACCGAGATATCGCAACTGCCTCTGCTGACAGCGCTTGCCGTACAGCAGGCATTGAAGGATCTCGCACCACTGGCGATCAAATGGCCGAACGACATCCTGTGCGGAGGGCGGAAGATCGCAGGCATCCTCACCGAGATGCGCGCCGAGCCCGGAGCGGTGCATGCCGTGGTGATCGGTATCGGTATCAATGTGCGTCCGCCTGCGGGCGGCTGGCCGGAGGCGCTGCACGCCATCGCCGGAGACCTGAGCAGTGCATCGGGTCTAAACCTGAATCGCATGGAGGTGGCCATCGCCGTGTTGCGCCGCTTCGATGCACTGTATAACGAATATATCGAGCATGGTTTTGCCGCAGTGCGCGAGGCCTGGTGGCAGGCGCATGCCGCTTGTGGAAAACCCGTCCGGGTGCACAACGGTTCGAGCTATGTGGAAGGTATCGCCGAGGCGCTGGATACTGACGGGGCGCTGCTGCTGCGCAGCGGCACACAGCTGACGCGTATTATCTCCGGCGATCTTGAGATGAGAGGGGAATGATGAAGCGCTTCCTGTTGGTGGATATCGGTAACACATGCATGGTCTTCGGCCTGTATGAGGATGAGCACATGCTCGGTCGCTGGCATCTGTCCAGCGAGCGTAGTCTGACGCCTGACGAACTGGCGCTGAAGCTGCGCGGCCTGCTCGACAGTCTGCCTTGCGACTCCCTGAAGCCGCAGACCGATGCGGGCTATCCGATCGATGGCATCATGGCGGCCAGCGTGGTGCCGCATCTCGATCCGGTGCTCAGTGAGGCATGTGCGCAGGTGTTCGGCATGCCGCCGCAGTATGTCGGTTCAGCGAGCGTGAAAACCGGCATGGCTGTGGATTACAGGAACCCCCGCGAGGTGGGGGCGGATCGGATCGTCAATGCGGTGGCAGCGCGCGAGGTGTTCGGGGCTCCGGTGATCGTGCTCGACTGCGGCACGGCCACCACCTTCGATATCGTTTCACCCGAAGGGCATTATGCCGGCGGGCTGATCCTGCCCGGTATGGAGGTGTCGCTGGCTGCCCTTGCCGGACGGGCAGCCAAGTTGCCGGAGGTTTCCTTTGCCGCTTCCAATGAGCTGATCGGGCGCGATACCGCAAGCAGCATGCAGGCGGGAAGTTACTGGGCTGCCGTGGACGGTCTGTCGGGCATCATCCGCAGGCTTAAATCATTGCCTGAATATGCCGACGCGCCGGTGGTCGCGACAGGGGGGCTGGCGGCGCGCATCATCGATGCGATGCAGGATGTGGATGAGTATCGTCCGCTGCTGACGCTGCACGGTTTGCTGCTGCTGGCCCGACGGCATTTTCGTTGAATGTCGGGTGGGGCGAAGCGGGTTACAGGGCGGGGTGTTGAGGACTTGATGTGCTGAGCCGGCTTGTTTCCTTGGGCGTGCTCGGGCTGCTGCTCTGGGCGGCATGGGCGGCGTGGCAGCCGCCGGTCATGAGGGCGGAGCCGCGGCCGGTATTGCAGCATCTGGCGGACCGACCCGGCGAGGCCTCCGAGCTGTGGCGGGTGGTCTCACGCCGTATGATCGTGCCCAAGGCGGCCGAGGAACTTGGCCAGAGCCTGCGTGAGCGCGGTCTGCCGGCGATCCTTATCGCGCATCAGGAGCAGGTGGAGCTGCATGCCTTCGACGACCCGCGCAGCTTCGATAAGCGCGAGGATGCCGTGGCCGCGCGCAATGAGTGGAAAAAGGCCGGCTTCGACGCCGAACTGATCAAACCGGACGAGAATTTCGGTGTGGCTCTCGGACGCCTGTATATGGTGGCCTATGCGCAGCAGCTGCAGCGCCGGCTGGACAATGCCGGGCGCGAGTTCACCTATGAGCGCCGGCTGGTGCTCATTCCGACCTGGCGCTTCACCTTTGCGCCCGCGCCTTATGCCGAGGCCAGTGCCTTGTGGGTGCAGGTGCAGGCGATGGGTGTGGCCGATCCTGTGCTGATGCGCGAGTCGCGCTTCCACGCCATGTTCGGCGATGCCGTAGCAGGGGCTGCGCCCTGATTCAAAGTCCCGGGATGAATGCAGCGGATAATTGGATTATTGTGGGCATGGGTTTAGTGTGAGCAGGGAAAATTCTCAGGAGGGATTCATGACGCAGGACGAAATGAAACGCAAGGTTGCCGAGGCGGCTCTCGAATATGTGGTGAAGGGCAGTATCGTCGGTGTCGGCACAGGTTCCACGGCGAATATGTTCATCGATGCGCTGGCTACCATGAAGGATGACATCAGGGGTACAGTGGCCAGTTCCGAAGCAACGGCGAAACGACTCGCCGGGCATGGCATCCCGGTACTGGACCTGAACGATGCACTGAAGCAGGTGGCCTCGCTGTCTGTGTATATCGACGGTGCGGACGAGTTCGATACCGGCAAGAATCTGACCAAGGGCGGCGGCGGCGCGCTGACCCGCGAAAAGATCGTGGCTGCTGCCTCCGACAAATTCATCTGTATCGTCGATGAAACCAAGCGGGTGAAGCATCTCGGTGCCTTCCCGCTGCCCATCGAGGTGATTCCGATGGCGCGCGAGTTGGTCATGGGTATCGCAGCCGGTCTGGGCGGCAAGCCTGTGGTGCGTGAGGGCTTCATCACCGATAACGGCAACATCATCATCGACGTGCACGGTCTGGTGATCACCGATGCGCGCGCGCTGGAAGACAGCCTGAACAGCGTTCCGGGCGTGGTGACCAACGGCATCTTCTCGCATCAGGGAGCGGATGTGGTGCTGATGGGCACACCCAACGGGGTGGAGACCATCCACTAAGGAAGTCGGACACAGGAGGAGGAACAGGTGCGCGCAACGATATTGAAAACCTTTGTTTCTCTTCTTCTGGCCTTGCTGGTGCTGCTATTTGTCGTCCGGGCCGCGCAGCAGGAGCGGCAGCATTTGCAGTCCATCCACTACGAGCAGATCGATGCCGCCGAGGATCTGAGCCAGAATCTGGCTCTGGAGCACTTGTGGCTGGAGGAATACCAGGCGACAGGCGCACCTTCGCTGCTTGAGAAATTCCGTACTCACAGAGACAGGGCAAACGCTTTGCTGGCCGAGATGACAAAGCTCAGCCATAACGCCAGCGATCAGGATATGGACTCCCATACCAGCCTTGAGGCGCTGCTGAAAGACATCCAGCAGCGGGTCCGGCAATGGCAGGGGATGGCGAAGGCGCGATTGTCCGATGATGCCCATGCTCAGGTGGAGAATGGCGAAGGCGCTACGGATGAGGCATTCGATGCCCTGTTTGAAGACATGCTCCAGCTCAACGAGCAGATCGAGCTGAATGTGCGCCGACAGTTGCAGGCCCATCTGGACCATCTGGCGGAGCGGAGTTTCTGGATGTTCGCTATCGCAGCCTTGCTGGTGCTGCTATCCATCACCTATGCAAGCCTTGCTTTCCGTCGGCGCATGCAAGGACTGCGGCGCGAGAATGAGTTGCTGGGCAGGCTGGGACAGAGCGAGAAGGAGTTTCGCGACCTGTTTGAATTATCGCCCGTCGGCCTCTGGCTGGAAGATTTTTCGCATGTGAAGGTGCATGCGCTCGAGCTTCAGGCTTCCGGTATCAGTGATCTGCGTGCCTATAGTGCTGAACACCCCGGTATGATCAGGGCGTGCGCCGGGCAGGTCGGTATCCTCGATATGAATCAGGCTGCGCTGCGCATGCATGGAGCGGACACCAAGGATCATCTGCTTGCCGGTCTCGAACAGACCTTTACCGAAGAATCATTCGGGGTGTTCCGTGAAGAGGTGCTTGCGCTGATGGACGGGCAGACCGAAATGACCCATCAGGCCTGCGTGCGACGACTCGATGGAACGCCGTTGAATGTGATTGTTTCCCTAAAGGTGATGCCCGGTCATGAAGAGACTCTGGACCGAATACTGGTGGCATTGTCCGATATCAGTCAACAGATCAGGGCTGAGGCCGATCTGAAAGATAGCGAGCGGCGATTGCTTATGGCGCAGGCAGTGGCCCGTCTGGGTAACTGGGAGCTGGATATGCTCAGTGGCCGCTTGCACTGGTCGGCGCAGGTGTTCCGGCTGTTCGAAATCGATCAGACCCGCTTTGCGGCATCCTATGACGCCTTTCTTGAGCGTGTGCATCCTGATGATCGCTCCGCGATCGAGCAGGCGTATTCCCGGCACCTTGAGGAGGATGTTCCCTATGATATCGAGCATCGTCTGCTGTTCGACGACGGACGTATCAAATATGTGCACGAGATGTGCATGACCGAGCGGGATGCGGATGGTAAGCCGCTACGCTCGCTGGGGACCGTGCAGGATGTGACCGAACGGGTGCTGGCCGATCAGGCCAGGGTCACACAGATGCAGAAGATGGAGCATGTGCAGCGGTTGGAAAGTCTGGGCGTGCTTGCCGGAGGCATCGCGCATGATTTCAACAATCTGTTGACAGCCATCATGGGGCATGCGGCGCTGGCCAGGCAGCAGACCGGCCCGATGGATGGAACGATTGAAAGCCTGCGTGCCATCGAGAATGCCAGCAGCAAGGCCGCCGATCTGTGTAAACAGATGCTTGCCTACTCGGGCAAGGGCAAGTTCGTGGTGCAGCCGATCAATCTCAGCGAGCTGGTGCAGGAGATGGCCCGGCTGCTGCAGGTGAGTATCAGCAAGGATGTGTCGCTGCGGCATGAGTTGGCCGGGAACCTGCCGGCGGTCGAGGCCGATGTGGCACAGATGCAGCAGGTGATCATGAATCTGGTGATCAATGCCAGTGAGGCTATCGATGGCAACGCCGGCATGGTGGTGATCGCCACAGGCGTGATGCAGGTGGATGCCGAATATCTGCATACGGTATATGTCGAAGAGGAAAATCTGGATCCGGGCGCCTATGTCTATCTCGAGGTGACGGATAACGGTTGCGGTATGGATGCGCGGACGCGCAAGCATTTGTTTGAACCCTTCTTCACAACCAAGTTTACCGGTCGCGGCCTGGGCATGAGCGCCATCATCGGCATCGTGCGCGGCCATAAGGGTGCGATCAAGGTGTATTCCGAGCCGGGCAAGGGAACGACTTTCAAGGTTTTGTTTCCAATAGTCGAAAAGGATGCTGTTTCCGTGCTTGCGCCCGCTGCGCAGCAGGGTGTACAGCGCGCCCGCGGCACAGTGCTGGTGGTCGACGACGAGGACAGCATCAGGGTCGTAGCCTGCATCATGCTGGAAAATGCCGGATATAAGACCATGCAGGCAGCAGATGGTATAGATGCCGTGGCCCTGGTGCGTATGCATGCCGAGGAGATCGATTGCGTGTTGCTCGATATGACCATGCCGCGCATGGGTGGAGAAGAATGCTTTACCGAGATGCGTCGGATCAAGTCCGGCATCAAGGTGTTGTTGTCATCGGGTTACAATCAGCAGACGGCAACGCAGCGGTTCACGGGCAAGGGGCTGGCGGGCTTTGTACAAAAGCCCTATACACCTGAAATTCTTCTGGATGCATTGCAGCGTGTTCTTGCTGCCAGGGTGGTATCCGGCGATTAACTGGAAATCCCTGCTCTTCGCCAGTCCGGGTCGGCATCAGGAAGTTTAAAAAGCAAAGCCAAACAGCGGTTGACACGGGACTGAAGCCTCACTAATGTTCGCGACCCTTCGACACCCCTGCTGTAAAAGCGCGTTTGTGTCGGGATAGAAACAAAGAAGAGGTAGCTGATGCCAACAATCAATCAGTTGATCCGCAAAGGCCGTCAGGACAAGCGGAAAATCAACAAGGTTCCCGCGCTGGACGCATGTCCGCAGCGTCGTGGCGTTTGCACGCGTGTGTACACCACCACCCCGAAGAAGCCGAACTCGGCTTTGCGTAAAGTCGCTCGTGTGCGCCTGACCAATGGTCATGAAGTCACCGCGTATATCCCGGGTGAGGGTCACAAGCTGCAGGAGCATTCGGTTGTGCTGATTCGCGGCGGCCGAGTGAAGGATTTGCCTGGTGTTCGCTATCATATTCTGCGCGGCGTGCTGGATACATCCGGCGTGGACGGCCGCAAGCAGGCCCGTTCCAAGTACGGCGCCAAGCGTCCTAAGTAAGGAGATCAGTCGATGCCTCGTAAAGGTGCAGCCCAGATTCGTCCGGTCACCCCGGATGCCCGCTACGGTGACCGTATGGTCTCAACGGTGGTCAACAAGGTGATGTGGGATGGTAAGAAGAATACCGCCGAGCAGATCGTGTACGGTGCCATGCAGTTCGCTGCAGACCGTCTGAAGATTGAGCCGCTCAGTGCCCTGCACAGGGCGCTGGAAGCAGTCAAGCCGCTGGTTGAGGTGAAGTCACGCCGTGTCGGTGGTGCCACCTATCAGGTTCCGATGGAGGTTTCCGAGCGTCGCAAGGAGTCTCTGGCGGTTCGTTGGCTGGTTGAATATTCCCGCAAGCGTTCCGAGCACACCATGCTCGAGAAGCTGGGTAATGAGATCGTGGATGCGGTGTCCGACCGTGGCGGTGCATTCAAGAAGCGTGATGAGACCCATCGTATGGCTGAGGCCAATAAGGCATTTGCACACTACCGCTGGTAGGTGGTTCAGCTTTAAGTTTCGCCGTTTAATTTGATTGTTGTTCTTAACAGATATGATGAAGGAGTAAGGGATCGTGGCCCGTAAGACACCATTAGCGCGTGTGCGCAACATCGGCATTATGGCTCATATTGACGCCGGCAAGACGACAACGACCGAGCGTATCCTTTTTTACACCGGCGTAACCCACAAGATTGGTGAGGTGCACGACGGTGCCGCAACCATGGACTGGATGGCTCAGGAGCAGGAGCGTGGTATTACCATCACCTCCGCTGCGACCACCTGCGAGTGGGATAATCATCATATCAATATCATCGACACCCCCGGACACGTGGACTTCACCATCGAAGTGGAGCGTTCCCTGCGCGTGCTGGATGGCGCTGTCGGCGTGTTCTGTGCGGTGGGCGGCGTTGAGCCGCAGTCCGAGACTGTGTGGCGTCAGGCCGACAAGTACCACGTGCCGCGTATTGCCTTTGTCAATAAGATGGATCGCATCGGTGCGCGCTACTTTGAAGTGGTGGACGAGATCGCCGAGCGTCTGGGCCACCACGCTGTGCCTATCAATCTGCCGATCGGTAACGAAGAGAATTTCAAGGGCATCATTGATCTGGTAAAGATGAAGGCCGTGCTGTGGCACGACGAAGCCATGGGCGCCCAGTACGACGTGGAAGAGATTCCCGCCGACCTGGCCGATCAGGCTCAAGAGTACCGCGAGAAGCTGCTCGATGCCGTGCTGGTGCACGACGACGCGCTGATGGAGTCCTACCTCGAAGGCGCAGACATCGACGAGGCAGCCCTGAAGGCCTGCATCCGCAAGGCTGTGGTCAATATCGACATGATTCCTGTTCTGTGTGGTACCGCATTCAAGAACAAGGGTGTGCAGACCCTGCTGGACGCCGTGGTGGATTACATGCCGGCCCCGACCGACGTGCCGGCCATCAAGGGCGTGAGCCCGGATGATGAGACCAGGGAAGACACCCGTCCGAGTTCCGATGATGCCCCGTTCGCAGCTCTTGCTTTCAAGGTGATGACCGACCCGTTCGTCGGCACCCTGACCTTCTTCCGTGTTTACTCCGGTGTGCTCGAGGCTGGTTCCTATGTGACCAACTCGACCAAGGACAAGAAGGAGCGCATCGGCCGTATCCTGCAGATGCACGCCAACGAGCGTAAGGAAATCAAGGAAGTCCGTGCCGGCGACATCGCTGCTGCCGTGGGTTTGAAGAGCACCACGACAGGCGACACGCTGTGCATCGAGTCATCTCCGATCATTCTGGAGCGCATGGAATTCCCCGAGCCGGTGATCTCCGTCGCTATCGAGCCGAAGACCAAGGCCGACCAGGAGAAGATGGGTATCGCGCTGAGCAAGCTGGCAGCCGAGGATCCGTCCTTCCGTGTCCGCACCGACGAAGAGACCGGTCAGACCATCATCTCCGGCATGGGCGAGCTGCACCTGGAAATCATCGTGGACCGCATGAAGCGCGAGTTCGCAGTGGAAGCCAACGTCGGTAAGCCGCAGGTGGCCTACCGCGAAACCATTCGCAACTCCGTTCGTGCAGAAGGCAAGTTTGTGCGCCAGTCCGGCGGTCGCGGTCAGTATGGTCATGTCTGGCTGGAGATCGAGCCGCAGGAGCCAGGTACCGGTTTCGTGTTCGAGGACAAGATTGTCGGTGGCGCCGTGCCGCGCGAGTACATCGGTGCAGTCGGTAAGGGTATTGAAGAAGCCATGCAGAACGGTATCCTCGCGGGCTTTCCGATGGTGGACGTCAAGGCAGCTTTGGTTGACGGCTCCTACCATGATGTCGACTCCTCTGAAATGGCGTTCAAGATCGCCGGTTCCATGGGCTTCAAGGAAGGCGCAGCCAAGGCCAAGCCTGTGCTGCTCGAGCCGATCATGAAGGTCGAGGTGGTGACACCGGAAGATTACATGGGCGATATCGTCGGCGATCTGAATCGTCGTCGCGGCACCATTCAGGGCATGCACGACCGCAGTGGCGCAAAGGTTGTCGATGCGCACGTACCGTTGTCCGAGATGTTCGGCTATTCAACACAGCTGCGCTCCATGTCGCAGGGCCGCGCCAACTACACGATGCAGTTCGAGCACTACGAAGAAGTGCCGACCAACATCACCAAAGAAATCATCGCCAGCGTCAAGGGTTGAGACGAGTAAGGATAGGAGCAGAAAATGGCTAAAGCAAAATTCGAACGTACCAAGCCGCACGTTAACATTGGTACCATCGGTCACGTTGACCATGGCAAGACCACGTTGACTGCAGCGATCACCAAGGTTCTGTCCGAGAAAGGTCAGGCGACCTTCAAGGACTACGGCGACATCGACGGTGCCCCGGAAGAGCGCGAGCGCGGCATTACCATTGCCACCGCCCACGTTGAGTACGAGACCGACGCGCGTCACTATGCCCACGTTGATTGCCCGGGACATGCCGACTATGTGAAGAACATGATCACCGGTGCTGCGCAGATGGACGGCGCGATTCTGGTGGTTTCGGCTGCCGACGGCCCGATGCCGCAGACCCGCGAGCACGTGCTGCTGGCCAAGCAGGTGAACGTTCCGCACATGGTTGTGTTCCTGAACAAGGCCGACATGGTGGACGACGAGGAGCTGCTGGAGCTGGTGGAGCTTGAGGTCCGCGAGCTGCTGAGTTCCTACGACTTCCCCGGCGACGATATCCCGATCATCCGCGGTTCCGCGCTGAAGGCTCTGAACGGCGACCAGTCCGAGATCGGCGCCCCGGCGATCAATGCGCTGATGAAGGCTGTGGACGATTACATTCCGACCCCGGAGCGTCCGGTGGACAAGACCTTCCTGATGCCGATCGAAGACGTGTTCTCGATCTCCGGCCGCGGCACCGTGGTGACCGGTCGTATCGAGCAGGGCATCGTGAAGGTTGGCGAGGAAGTCGAGATTGTCGGCGTGAAGCCGACCCGCAAGACGACCGTGACCGGTGTTGAGATGTTCCGCAAGCTGCTGGACCAGGGTCAGGCAGGCGACAACATCGGCGCGCTGATCCGCGGTGTGGAGCGTACGGACGTCGAGCGTGGTCAGGTTCTGGCCAAGCCGGGTTCGATCACGCCGCACACCAACTTCAAGGCAGAAGCCTACATTCTGACCAAGGAAGAAGGCGGCCGTCACACGCCGTTCTTCAACGGCTACCGTCCGCAGTTCTACTTCCGTACCACGGACGTGACCGGTTCGGTGACCCTGCCTGAGGGTACCGAGATGGTGATGCCCGGCGACAACGTGTCGATGATCGTCGAGCTGCTGACGCCGATCGCCATGGACAAGGAACTGCGCTTCGCCATTCGCGAAGGTGGTCGTACGGTCGGTGCCGGCGTCGTCACCGAGATCATCAAGTAAGGGGGCTTTAGTGGCTACCGAAACGATTCGTATCCGTCTTAAGGCATATGACCACCGCATTCTGGATAAGTCTGCGGCGGACATCGTGTCCACTGCCAAGCGCACCGGCGCCATTGTTCGTGGTCCGATCCCGATGCCGACCCGGATTGAGAAATTCTGCGTGATCCGTTCTCCTCACAAGGACAAGGATTCCCGCGAGCACTTTGAGATTCGCACCCACAAGCGTCTGCTGGACATTGACAGTCCGACACCGCAAACCGTGGATGCGCTGATGAAACTTGATCTCCCGTCCGGTGTGGACGTTGAGATCAAGCTGTAAGCAGGAGAGAGAAATGGCTGCAGGATTGGTTGCCCGCAAGGCTGGCATGACCCAGATATTCGCCGAAGACGGCGCTGCTGTACCGGTTACCGTGTTGACCGTTGAGCCGTGCCGTGTGGTTGCGCTGCGCACTGCCGAGAAGGATGGCTACGATGCCATTCAGGTCGGCTTCGGTGTTGCTCCGCGTTTCCAGACGCGCGCTGTTCAGGGGCATTATGCCAAGCAGGGTCAGGATGCAATGCGCTCGCTGAAAGAGTTCCGCCTGAACAAGGGTGAGAGCTTCGAGCTCGGTCAGGAACTGACCGCTGAAATGTTCTCCGTTGGTCAGAAGATCGACGTGTCCGGTACCTCCAAGGGTCACGGTTTCTCCGGTGTCATGAAGCGCTACGATTTCGGTGGCGGTCGTGCCACCCACGGTGCCGAGAAGACCCATCGCCAGATGGGTTCCACCGGTCAGTGCCAGTGGCCTGGTCGTGTGTTTCCGGGCAAGAAGATGCCTGGTCACTACGGTGACGTGCGCATCACCACGCAGAATCTGACGATTGTGCGTATCGATGCCGAAGCCGGTCGTATCCTGGTCAAGGGCGCAGTCCCCGGTGCCAAGACCGGCTATGTTGAACTGCGTCCGGCAGTGAAGGGAGCATAAGATGCCTGAGATTTCAGTTGTTGATCAGAACAACAAGCCGGTCGGCAAGCAGAAGCTGAACGACGCCGTGTTCGGTCTGGAGGCGGATGCCGCTTTCGTGCACCGCGTGTACTCGGCCCTGTCGCTGGCTCAGCGTGCTGGCACGCACAGCACCAAGACCCGTGCGGAAGTTTCCGGCGGCGGCAAGAAGCCGTGGAAGCAGAAGGGAACCGGTCGTGCCCGTCAGGGTTCGACGCGTGCCACCCAGTGGCGTCACGGCGGTATCGCCCACGGCCCGAAGCCGCACGGCTATGCCACCCGCCTGAACCGCAACGAGCGTCGCCGCGCGCTGTGTCTGGCTCTGTCCAGCCATGTGCGTGACGGCAGCATCGTGGTGCTCGACAAGCTCGAGTTCGACGGTATCAAGACCAGGGATTTCGTGGCTGTCATGCAGAAGCTGGATGTTGCCAATGGTCTGATCGTGCTGGCCGATGAAAGCCGTGAAGTGATGCTTTCCGGTCGTAATGTGAAGCATGCCAAGGTGGTTCTGGACGGGCAGATGAATCTGCACGACCTGCTGAAGTATGACCGTCTGGTCATGACCAAGGCCGCTATCGAGAAGCTGGAGGGACGCCTGTCATGAGTGCTCCGTCATATGATGATTTCAACATCCTGCGCCGCCCGGTTGTGACCGAGAAGAGCTACACGGCTACCGGTGCAGCCAACCAGTACACGTTCCGCGTTGCTACTACTGCCACCAAACAGCAGATCAAGCATGCCGTGGAATCCATTTTTGAAGTCGAGGTCGATAAGGTGCAGGTGATTAACCTGCCCGGTAAGGCCAAGCGTCGTGGCAACCATGCCGGTCGTCGCGCCGACTATCGCAAGGCCGTCGTGCGCCTGGCTGCCGGCCAGACGCTGCAAGTGGCGGAAGAGGCTTAAGATATGGCACTGAAAGCACTGAAACCGACAACCAACGGAAGCCGCGGCCGTATCGCCGCGACCAACCCGGACTTGTACAAGGGTCGTCCGGAGTCGAGTCTGACCAAGGGTCAGTCGCGTCACGGCGGGCGTAACAACAACGGTCGTATCACCACCCGTCACGTGGGCGGTGGTCACAAGCAGCTGTACCGCATGATTGATTTCAAGCGCGACAACTTCGGCATCCCGGGCCGTGTGGATCGTATCGAGTATGATCCGAACCGCACCGCCTACATCGCCCTGATCGTGTTCGCCAACGGCGACAAGCGCTACATCCTTGCTCCGCAGGGTCTGCGTGCCGGCGATAGCGTGATGAGCGGCCCTGATGCCGAGATCCGTCCGGGCAATGCCATGGAGATCAGCCGCATCCGTGTGGGTACCATCGTGCACAACGTGGAAATGAAGCCGGGCAAGGGCGGCCAGATGGCACGCAGTGCCGGCATGAGCGTGCAGCTGATGGGTAAGGAAGGCGGCCGTGCCGTCGTCAAGCTGCCCAGCGGCGAGTTCCGTCGTATCGATGCGCGCTGCATGGCAACCATCGGTGTGCTGGCCAACTCCGATCACGCCAACCGCAAGGTCGGCAAGGCCGGTCGTACCCGCTGGCTGGGTGTCCGCCCGACCGTGCGCGGTGTGGCCATGAACCCGATCGACCATCCGCATGGCGGTGGTGAGGGTCGCACCTCCGGTGGCCGTCACCCGGTGACCCCGTGGGGCGTACCGACCAAGGGTCACAAGACCCGCGATAAGAACAAGTCTTCGAGCCGCGATATCATTCGCCGGCGCAAGCAGAAGTGAGGTAGGATATGGCTCGTTCACTGAAGAAAGGTCCTTACATCGAGGACTCTTTGCAGAAGAAAGTCGAAGCTGCGAAAGAGGGAACCCTGAAGGGTGTGATCAAGACCTGGTCACGCCGTTCCACCATCTCGCCGGAATTCGTCGGCCTGAACTTCGCCGTGCACAACGGCAACAAGTTCGTGCCGGTGTTCGTCAGCGAGAACATGGTGGGTCACAAGCTCGGCGAGTTCGCCCCTACACGCACATTCTACGGCCATGGCGCCGATAAGAAGGCGAAGAGGTAAGTCATGACTGAAGAAGTACGTGCATTAGCTAAAGACAGCCAGATCAGCCCGCAGAAGGCTCGCTTGCTGGCGGACGAGATCCGTGGCCTGCCGGTCGGTCGCGCACTGGCGATCTTGTCGCTGTCGCCGAAGAAAGGCGCCCGTCTGATCGAAAAGGTGCTGAAGTCCGCCATCGCCAACGCCGAGCAGAATCACGGCATGGATGTGGACGAATTGCTGGTTTCCACCGCTCGTGTGGATGCTGCGCAGACATTGAAGCGCTGGCGCCCGAAGGGCATGGGGCGTATCCGCAGGCGTTACAAGCGTCGCAGTCACCTGATGGTGGCCGTGGCCGAGCGCGGCTGAACAAGGAGCGAATGGAATGGGTCAGAAGGTTAATCCGATTGGTTTCCGCGTTGGTGTTACGCGCGGTTGGGAATCTCAGTGGTATGCCAAGAAGAATTTCGGCAAGCAGCTGATTGAAGACATCAAACTGCGCGAGCTGGTCAAGGCACGCCTGAAGCATGCGAATGTCTCGCGCATCGTGATCGAGCGCCCTGCGGGCCAGATCAAGGTGACCGTGCATACCGCCCGTCCGGGTGTGGTGATCGGCAAGAAGGGTGCGGATATTGAATTGCTGCGTCGCGAGCTGACCCGCATGACCGGTCAGGATGTGCAGGTGTTCATCATGGCAGTGCGTCAGGCCGAGGCCGATGCGCAGCTGGTGGCCGAGAACATCGCTTTCCAGCTGGAGCGTCGTGTGGCTTTCCGCCGTGCCATGAAGCGCGCCATGCAGGGAGCCCTGCGTATGGGTGCCCTGGGTATCCGCGTGTCCTGCTCGGGCCGTCTGGGTGGTGCTGAAATCGCCCGTACCGAAGGTTACCGCGAAGGCCGTGTGCCGCTGCACACGCTGCGCGCCGATGTTGATTACGGCTTTGCCGAAGCTCACACCACTTATGGCGTGATCGGCGTCAAGGTGTGGGTGTTCCGGGGCGAGAAGCTCCGCGCTCCGGCCGAAGAAAACGCTGCTTAAGCGAGGATAGGAATCATGCTGCAACCGAAGAGAATCAAATGGCGCAAGCACCACAAGGAGCTGCAGCGTCTGCGTGGCATCACGCCGCGCGGAGCGAGCCTGAATTTCGGAACCTATGGCCTGAAGGCCATGGAGCCGGGCCGTATCACGGCACGTCAGATCGAAGCTGCGCGTATTGCCATGACCCGTCACATCAAGCGTCAGGGCCGCATCTGGATCCGTATTTTCCCGGATCTGCCGGTTTCCTCCAAACCTGCTGAAGTCCGCATGGGCTCGGGTAAGGGTTCGCCGGATTACTGGGCGGCTGCCGTTCGCATGGGACGCATCATGTATGAGATGGAAGGCGTGGACGAGGCTACAGCACGTGAGGCACTGACCCTGGCTGCTTCCAAGCTGCCTATCCGCACCAAGATTATTGTACGTGGAGTGGGCCGATGAGCGATATCAAGAAGGCAAAAGAACTGCGCGCCATGAGCGAAGCCGAGCTGAAAGAGCGTATGGACGAGCTGGCTGCAGAGGGCATGAAGCTGCGTTTTCAGCAGGCCACCATGCAGTTGACCACTACAGCGCGTCCGGCGCAGGTGCGGCGTGAAATCGCCCGCATCAAAACCATTCTGGCCGCTCGCGCGGTGCAGGGAGCTTAAGGCATGAGCGAACAGAATATCGAAAAGAAGAGCAACAAGCGCATTCTTGAAGGCGTGGTAACCAGCAACAAGGCGGAGAAGACCGTCATCGTTCAGGTCGAGCGCAAGTATCTGCATCCGCAGTACCGCAAGACCGTGCGTTCGCACAAGAAGTACATGGCGCATGACGAGGCCAACGAATGCAACATCGGCGATACCGTGCGTATCGTCGAGTCCCGCCCGCTGTCTGCACGCAAGCGCTGGGTACTGCAGGATATCGTTACCCGCGCCGAGCAGCTGTAAGCGACATTTGAAGAACGGGGTTAAGAGATGATTCAGACAGAGACTGTACTTGATGTTGCGGATAATTCCGGCGCACGTCGTGTCACCTGCATCAAGGTGCTGGGCGGCTCCAAGCGCCGTTATGCACGCGTTGGCGATGTGATCGTCGTGGCCGTGCAGGATTGCATGCCGGGCGGCAAGGTAAAGAAGGGTCAGGTGACCAAGGCTGTGGTTGTGCGTACGGCCAAGGAGTTCCGCCGTGCAGATGGTAGTTCCATCCGCTTCGACGGCAACGCCGCTGTGCTGCTGACCAACCAGGGCGAGCCTGTGGGCACGCGTATTTTCGGACCGGTGACACGTGAACTGCGGGGCAAGGGATATATGAAGATCATCTCCCTGGCGCCGGAAGTTCTGTGAGTCGGGAGCAGGAGAAAGCAATGAGCATGCAAACAACACGTATCCGCCGCGATGATGAAGTGATCATCATTGCCGGTCGCGACAAGGGTGCGCGCGGCAAGGTGATCCGCCTGATGCCGAGCGAGGGCAAGGCCCTGATCTCGAAGGTCAATATGGTCAAGCGCCATACCAAGCCGACCCAGAACAGCAAGGGCGGTATCATTGAGAAAGAAGCCCCGATCGCCATTTCCAACGTGCAGTTCTTCTGCCCGTCCTGCAAGACCGGTGTGCGCCTCGGCGCCAAGGCTTTGGAAGACGGCCGCAAGGTTCGCACCTGCAAGAAGTGCGGCGAAGTGCTGGATAGCTAGGAGATTATGACATGGCACGTTTGAAAGACGCATACAACACCACGTTCAAGGCGAAGCTGCAGAAAGAGCTGGGTATCGAGAATGTGATGGCTATTCCCAAGATCACCAAGATCGTGGTGAACATGGGTGTCGGCGAAGCATCGCAGAACGCCAAGCTGCTCGACGGCGCGGTGGCTGACATGACCGCCATCACCGGCCAGAAGCCGGTGATCACCAAGTCCCGCAAGTCCATCGCCAACTTCAAGTTGCGCGAGAACATGGGCGTGGGCTGCCGGGTGACGCTGCGTGGCGACCAGATGTGGGAGTTCCTCGACCGTCTGGTGAATATCGCCTTGCCGCGTATCCGCGACTTCAAGGGTATCAGTGAGAAGGCATTCGACGGCCGCGGTAACTACACGCTGGGCCTGAAAGAGCAGATCATTTTCCCCGAGATCGAGTACGACAAGGTGGACAAGGTGCGCGGAATGGATATCACCATCTGCACCACAGCGACAAACAACGCAGACGGTCTTGCACTGCTCAAGCAGTTCAGCATGCCCTTCCGCAACCAGGTACAGGAGCAGAACTGATGGCAACCAAGGCATTGATTGCTAAATGCAATCGCAAACCCAAATTCGAGGTGCGTGCTTATACGCGCTGCCAGTTGTGCGGCCGCCCGCATTCCGTGTACCGCAAGTTCGGCCTGTGCCGTATTTGTCTGCGCAAACGCGCTCTTGCCGGTGAGATCCCGGGCATGATGAAGTCGAGCTGGTAGGAGAAACGCTATGATGATGGATCGAATCGCAGACATGCTGACCCGCATTCGCAATGCACAGGTCGCCGGTCTGGAGAAAGTTGAAATGCCTTCCAGCAAGTTGCTGGAGGCCTTGGGCAATCTGCTCAAGGATGAAGGTTATGTGCAGTCGGTGAAGTCCTTTAACCACAAGGGTCATCAGCAGCTGCGTCTGGTGCTGCGTTATGATGACGACGGTGCCCCGGTGATCCGCGAGATCAAGCGCATTTCCAAGCCCGGCCGCCGCGTGTATGCCGGAGCCGACGACCTGCCGCGTGTATCCAACGGCTACGGCGTGGCCATCATCAGCACCTCGAAGGGTGTGATGTCCGACCGTAAGGCGCGCGAAGCGCGTGTCGGCGGCGAAATTCTCTGCACGGTATTTTGAGGTAGTTATGTCACGTATTGGAAAACAACCGATTGTTATGCCGTCCGGTGTGTCGGCTACGCTGGCCGCTGATTCGGTGACCGTGAAGGGCCCGAAGGGCGAGATGTCCTCTCCGCTGTTCGACGGCATCACCGTCGAGCTGGAAGGCAACACCCTGCAGCTGGTCTGCTCCAACCTTGAAGACAAGGTCACCAAGTCGAAATTCGGCCTGGCCCGCGCACTGCTGGCCAATGTCGTGACCGGTGTCAGCAAGGGTTTCGAGAAGGTGCTGGAACTGCGCGGCGTGGGTTATCGTGCCCAGGTGCAGGGCAGCAACCTGAACCTGTCGCTGGGTTTCTCGCATCCGGTGGTGTACGAGGTTCCCGCCGGTGTCGAGGCCAAGGTTGATGCCAGCCGCATCATTCTGTCCGGCATCGACAAGCAGAAGGTCGGTCAGGCTGCTGCCGAGATCCGCGCCTACCGTCCGCCAGAGCCTTACAAGGGCAAGGGCGTGCGCTATGTCGATGAGCACGTCAATATGAAGGAAGGCAAGAAGGCCTAAGTCCTTAAGGTGATATCGGGAGATAAGTAAATGAGTGTGAAGCTTTATGAAAAAAATCCGGCCGTTCGCAGGGCCACCCGAGTACGTTCGCGCCTGAAGGCCTCCGGTCGTCTCCGCCTGAGCGTGTTCCGCTCCGCCCGCCATATTTATGCGCAGGTGATCGATGATGCCGCCGGCACCACGCTGGTGACCGCCTCCAGTCTGGATGCGGATATCAAGGGCAATGGTAATTGCGCCACTGCTGCCAAGGTCGGCAAGCTGCTGGCCGAGCGCGCCAAGAAGGCCGGCATCGAGGAAGTGGCCTTCGATCGTGGCAGCTTCCCGTATCATGGTCGCGTGCAGGCGCTGGCCGAAGGCGCCCGTGAAGCCGGGCTTAAGTTTTAGGAGATCTTTGAATGATTAATGCTGACGAACTCGATCTGACTGAGAAACTGGTGTTTGTGAACCGCGTTGCCAAGACTGTGTCTGGCGGCCGCCGCATGGGCTTTACCGCCCTGATGGTGGTGGGCGACGGCAACGGACACGTCGGTTTCGGCCACGCCAAGGCGAAGGAAGTGCCTGAGGCTATCCGCAAGGCAACCGAAATCGCGCGCCGTTCGATGATTCATGTGCCGCGTAAAAACGACAGCACCCTGTATTACGAGGTCGTGGGTCGTCAGGACGCATCGCGTGTCATGCTCAAGCCGGCCTCTGAAGGTACCGGCGTGATCGCCGGCTCCAGCGTGCGTGCCGTGATGGATGCCGCCGGTATCCATGATGTGCTGACCAAGTGCCTGGGTTCGCGTAATCCGCTGAACCTGATCCGTGCAACCTTCAATGGCCTGAAAGCCATGGAGACGCCGGCTCAGGTGGCCACGCGCCGCGGCAAGAACCAGTAAGCAGGAGAGCGGAAATGAGCAAGAAAACAACGATTCGCGTGCGCCAGGTCAAGAGCGGCATCGGCTACGCCAAGGATCAGAAAGCGACCCTCGTCGGTCTGGGTCTGCGTCGCATGAATCAGGTAGTTGAACTGGAAGATACGCCGGCTGTGCGTGGCATGATCAATAAGATCAACCACCTCGTGCGTATCGAGGCCTAAGGAGTCAAGGGCATGAAGCTGAATGAACTGAAAGCAGCAAAGGGTTCCCGCCCGTCGAACAAGCGCAAGGGTACCGGTATCGGTTCCGGCCAGGGCAAGACCGGCGGACGCGGCCATAAGGGTCAGAAGTCCCGTTCCGGCCCGACCGTCAATCGTGGCTTCGAAGGCGGCCAGATGCCGTTGATCCGTCGCGTGCCGAAGCGTGGTTTCACGCCGATTTCGCGTCAGGGTTTCCAGCTGGTCAACGTAGCTCAGCTCGAGCGCTTCGACGCAGGCAGCAGCATCGATGCAGCCGTGCTTTATGAAGCAGGTCTGGTGCGTAACGCCGTTGATCCGGTCAAGGTGCTGGGCCATGGCGATCTGACCAAGAAGCTGGTGATTTCTGCTGCAGCTGCGTCTGCGCAGGCAGCCAAAAAGGTGGAAGCAGCAGGCGGCAGCCTGAACCTTTCAGGGGTATAAATCGTGTTTGAGCGCGCCAACCAGATGGCGGGACTTGCCGATATGGGCAAGATTCCGGAGTTGAAGAGCAGAATTCTTTTCACACTGGGCCTGCTGGTGGTGTTCCGCATCGGCGCGCACATCCCGGTTCCCGGCATCGATGCCGTGGTGCTGGCAGAGCTGTTCAAACAGGTATCGGGCACCATGCTCGGCATGTTTGATATGTTCTCCGGCGGCGCTCTTTCCCGCCTGACCATATTCGCCCTAGGCATCATGCCCTACATCTCGGCAGCCATTATCATCCAGTTGATGACCGTGGTGTCTCCGCGTCTGGAGCAGTTGAAGAAAGAAGGCGAATCCGGTCGTCGCAAGATCACCGAGTACACGCGTTACGGCACCGTGGTGCTGGCGTTGTTCCAGTCCGTCGGTATCGCCATCGGTCTTGAATCGTTCTCGATGAACGGCCAGGCGGTGGTGATCGAGCCGGGCATGGCTTTCCGTCTGATGACCGTGCTCACGCTGACCGCAGGTACCGTGTTCCTGATGTGGCTGGGCGAGCAGATCACCGAGCGCGGTATCGGAAACGGTATCTCCCTGATCATCTTCGCAGGTATCGTTGCCGGCCTTCCTGCAGCCATCGGTGGCACTCTTGAGTTGGCCCGCACCGGTGAATTCACCGCCTTTACCGTGCTGTTCCTGTTTGTCATGGCGATTGCAGTGACTGCCGTGGTGGTGTGGTTCGAGCGAGCTCAGCGCCGTATCCCGATCCAGTATGCCAAGCGTCAGGTGGGTAACCGTCTGTATGGCGGCAAGGCGACCTTCCTGCCCCTGAAGGTGAATACCGCCGGTGTGATCCCGCCGATCTTTGCATCCTCGCTGATTCTGCTGCCGGCCACGTTCGCTCAGATGACGCAGAACGCCGATGGTTTCCACTGGCTGGGCGATGTGTCCGCCATGCTCAACCCGGGAAGCTGGCTGTATCTGACCCTGTTCTCGCTGTTGATCGTGTTTTTCTGCTTCTTCTATACGGCCATCGTGTTCAACCCGAAGGATACTGCCGACAACCTGAAGAAGAACGGCGGCTTCATTCCGGGCATCCGTCCGGGTCAGAAGACGGCCGAGTATATTGATAACGTGCTGACCCGCCTGACCGTGACCGGTGCTGCCTATGTCACGCTGGTCTGCCTGCTGCCGCAGTGGCTGATTTCCGAATTGTCCGTGCCGTTCTATTTCGGCGGTACCAGCCTGCTGATCGTCGTGGTCGTGACCATGGATACCATGGGTCAGATCCAGTCGCATCTGTTGTCCCACCAGTACGAGGGACTGATGAAGCAGGCCCGCCTGAAAACAGGTCGCTGATGCACCACGTAGTCCTGTTCGGACCGCCGGGTGCCGGCAAGGGAACGCAGGGCGACCGTCTGGCGGCTTCCCTTGGCATCGTTCATATCGCAACCGGCGACATGCTGCGTAAGGCCGTTGCCGAGCAGACCGAGCTGGGCATGAAGGCCAAGGCCTGCATGGATGCCGGCAAGTTTGTTCCCGATGATGTGGTGATCGGCATGATCGAAGAAAGCATCACGGCGCCTGCCGCCGCCAACGGCTTCCTGCTTGACGGTTTCCCGCGCAATGTGGCGCAGGCCGAATCGCTGGATGCGATGCTGCATCAGCACGGTCTGGATCTGGATCATGTGGTCTTTTTGGATGCCTCCGAGGATCTGATCGTCGAGCGCCTGTGCGGCCGGTTGTTGTGCAGGGCTTGCGGTTTTGGATTTCATCGGCATTATTCGCCCCCCCGTGAAGCAGGCCTATGCGACCGGTGCGGTGGTGAATTGTACCAGCGGGCCGATGATAACAAGGAAGTGATCGTGCAACGGCTGCATGTGTATCAGGAACAGACAGCCCCGTTGCTGGATTATTATTCACATCAGGCTGCGTATCGCCGGGTGGATGCCGACGGTGGCGTGGATGAAGTGTACGACCGTCTGGTCCTGGCGATACAGGACTCGGATTAAAGGACTGGAAAACAGGTATGGCGAAAGAAGATATTATCGAGATGTCGGGCGAAGTGGTTGAAAAGCTTCCCAACGCCATGTTCACAGTCAAACTGGAAAACGGTCATGAAGTGCTGGCCACCATCTCCGGAAAGATGCGCAAGTTTTATATTCGCATCCTGCCGGGTGATAAGGTAACCGTGGAGATTTCCCCTTACGATCTCTCCCGCGGCCGCATCAGTTATCGCGAGAAGTAAGCAACAAGTCCGCTTTGCGGGCAGGAGGAAGTATGAAGGTTCGGGCATCGGTTAAGAAGATGTGCACCAAGTGCCGCGTGATTCGGCGCCGTGGTGTGATTCGCATTATTTGCGACAATCCGCGTCACAAGCAGCGGCAGGGTTAAATTGAGCTTGCGGACAAAGGGCAACGCCGCTAACATCGCGCGCCCTTTGAAGGTGTGTGCGTCGGCAGTTGTCTGCATGACGCTGTGTAAGAGACAGGAGGCTTAAGTGGCACGTATTGCCGGAGTAAACATTCCGATTCAGAAGCGCGTTGAAGTTGCGCTGACCTATATCTATGGCATCGGACTGACCAGTTCGCAGAACATCCTGGCTAAGGCCAAGGTGAGTCCCGAGACGCGCGTCAAGGACCTGACCGACTCCGAGGTCAACGCGATCCGTACAGTCATCGACAAGGAATATACTGTCGAGGGCGATGCCCGCCGCGAAGTCTCGATGAGCATCAAACGTCTGACCGACCTTGGCTGCTTCCGCGGCCTGCGTCACCGCAAGGGTCTGCCCTGCCGTGGTCAGAACACCAAGAATAATGCCCGTACGCGCAAAGGCCCACGCCGCGCAATCGCCGGCAAGAAGAAGTAAGGACGAGGTAGAGAGATGGCAAGTCCAAAAACTGCGCCCAAGAAGCGCGTCCGCAAGAACATCGCCAATGCCGTTGCGCATATCAAGGCGTCGTTCAATAACACAGTGATCAGCTTCACCGATGAAGCCGGCAATGCAATCTGCTGGTCCACCGCCGGTGCCCAGGGCTTCAAGGGTTCGCGTAAAAGCACCCCGTTCGCAGCCCAGGTGGCTGCCGAGGATTGCTGCCGCAAGGCCATTGATCACGGTGTGAAGAATGTGGTCGTGCTGGTGCGCGGTCCCGGTTCCGGTCGCGAATCCGCGATCCGTGCCATCGCCGCATCTGGTCTGAATGTGACGTTCATCCGCGATGTCACCCCAATCCCGCATAATGGCTGCCGCCCTCCCAAGCGGCGCCGGGTTTAAGGAGTTTCAACGATGGCCCGTTATATGGACGCCAAGTGCCGGCTGTGCCGCCGCGAAGGTGAAAAACTTTTCCTCAAGGGTAGCAAGTGCTACTCCGATAAGTGCGCTGTCGAGCGCCGCCCGTTTGCACCGGGTATGCATGGTCAGGGCCGTCGCCCGGGCCGCGCATCCGACTACGGTATGCAGCTGCGTGAAAAGCAGAAAGTGAAGCGTATCTACGGCCTGCAGGAAAAGCAGTTCCGCAAGTACTTCCAGGATGCCGACCGCATGCCGGGCGTCACCGGTCTGAACCTGCTGCACCTGCTGGAGTCCCGTCTGGACAACATCGTGTTTCGCATGGGTCTGGCCAGTTCCCGTACCGAAGCCCGTCAGATCGTGCGTCATAAGCACATTCTGGTTGACGGCGGCGTGGTGAACATCCCGTCGGCCCGTGTTTCTGTGGGTGCACGCGTTGCTCTGGCCAAGAAGGCTGCCGAGCATCTGCGCATCAATGCTGCAGCAGAGTCCGCCGGACAGAAGGGCATCGCCGAATGGCTGGATGTTGATCTGCAGGCCAAGCAGGGAAGCTTCCGCGAGTTGCCTGCGCGTGATCAGCTTGATTCCTCCATCCGCGAACAGCTGATCGTCGAACTGTACTCCAAGTAAGTAACACAGGGGATTAAGCATGAAGTTGATTAAACCGCGCAAGGTCAGTGTCGAGGATATCGTTCCGGGTCGTATTTCGAAGATCACCTTCGAACCGCTGGAACGTGGCTACGGCACAACCTTCGGCAACAGCTTGCGCCGCATGCTTCTGTCCTCGCTGGCCGGCGCTGCCGTGACCCAGGTTCGTATCGATGGCGTTTCGCATGAGTTCGACACCATCAAGGGTGTTCGCGAAGACGTCATGGACATCATCCTGACCCTGAAGACGCTGGACCTGAAGTCCGACGACGGCGAGCGCCATGTGCTGAAGATCAATGCCAAGGGTGCCGGCAAGGTGACCGCTGGTGATCTGAAAGGCTCCGGTGCCGTGCATGTTCTGAACAGCGATCTGGTGATCGCCCATCTGAACGAAGACGGTGCATTGAACATGGAAGTGACCATCGAATCCGGCTTCGGCTACGATCCGGCGCAGAATCGCGAGAGCGATGAGCGCGCTGCAGGCACCCTGCTGGTGGATGCTTCCTTTTCTCCGATCCGTCGCGTGGCAACCCGTGTGGAGAACGCTCGTGTCGGTCAGAACACCAACTACGACAAGCTGATCATGGAAGTCGAAACCAACGGCGCGCTGTCGCCTGAGGATGCCATTCATCAGGCTGCTTCGATCATCAAGGATCAGCTGGCAGTGTTCGTCAGCTTCGACGCTATCGAGCGTGAAGAGGTTGAGGCAGATACGGCTGTGAACCTGGAAGATCTGCTGCGTCAGCCGATCGATCATCTCGACCTGTCGGTTCGTTCGATGAACTGCCTGAAGAGCGACAATATCTTCTATGTTGGCGATCTGGTGATGCGCAGCGAGCAGGAAATGCTGCGTACGCCGAATTTCGGCCGTAAGTCGCTGACCGAAATTCGCGAGGTACTGGACAAAATGGGTCTGGATCTCGGGATGCAAATTGACAACTGGCCGCCGCAGGATCTGCCGGCCATCACAGAATAAACGGGGATTACTATGCGCCATCGCAAACATCACGGATCACTGGGTTTGGTGACGGGTCACCGTCGCGCACTGCTGGCCAATCTGGCTTCTGCACTGATTACCCATGGTCGCATCGAAACCACACAGGCCAAGGCCCGTGCGGTGCGTCCGTACATCGAGAAACTCATCACCTTGGGCAAGAACGGCGATCTGCATTCCCGTCGTCAGGCCCTAGCCAAACTGCGTCATCGTCCGGTTGTGGATAAGCTCTTCGACGACGTTGCCGCAGCTTTTGGCAACCGCCCGGGTGGTTACACCCGCATCATCAAGACCGGTTTCCGCGTCGGCGATGCCGCTCCGATGGCCATGATCGAACTGGTTGAAGCCGGTTTCGAGGCCAAGCCTGCCAAGGCCGTCAAGAAGCCAGCCGCCAAAAAGGAAGCTGCGCCAGCCAAGCAGGAAGAGGCTGCACCGGTTGAAGCCGCCGCCGCTGAAACCACCGCTGAAGTAGCCGTCGAAGCCGAAGCTGCTGCTGAAGAAACCAAGGCAAGCGACAAGTAAATCGTTTGCGCTGAATCAAAAGGCCCCGCTCTGCGGGGCCTTTTTTTGCCATTATTCAGCCGCAATGATGTGATGCCGGATCGCAAGTTTGGTCAGTTCGACATTATTGGGGATGCCGAGCTTGCGTAGAATGGCGCAGTGATGGTTGGCCGCCGTTTTACCACTCATGTTTAATAATCCGGCGATCTGTTCAGTCGGTTTTCCTTCAAGAATCAGGCCGAGCACCTGATACTCACGCTGCGTCAGTGGCGCAAACGGGGTTCTGCTATGACAACTGCTCTCCGCCAGCAGTATGGCCATGCCGCTGTCGGTGTATGGACGGCCCCTGGCAACTGCTTGCATCGCTTCCCTGAGTTGTGTGATGTCCTCCACCATGCTGAGCAGGCCGAGCGCTCCGGCATCCCTGAGTTTGCCTGCAGTCACAACATCCATACCTTCGCCGATGATGAGGATCCTTGATCTGCTCTGCATCGCGCTGATGCGCTGAACCAGTTCCAGACAACTTAAGCCCTTGTTGCTGCAGCGTATGGTGATCAGCTCGGGCTTGAATTCGCTCAGCCCGTTCAGGCATTCCCGTCGGGAGGCGCACACCAGTACGTTGCTGTCCGGGAATACCTCGCGAATCAGCTGATCGAGGCCTGAGCGCCAGATCAGATTCGAGGAGATGACAAGAACGCGTAAAGGCATGTTCTCCTCCACCTGTATCCATTACATAGTCTGAACTTCAGGTGTCGTCAATCGGGATTGATCTTCATTCGGGAAGTTTTCCTATGGTTTGAGCCCCATGAAAAGATTAAAAAGAGGGGTAGTTCGGTAAGAGGAAGCAGTTCCGGTTTGAGGAGGGTAGTTGCCATGAAACATACGATAGCTTTCGGCTCCTGGTTGTTGGCCATTCCATTGATCGCAGGTATGGCAATCCAGCCTGCGTACGCAGACAAGGACAAGGACGACGGCAGGCATGGCCATCATGGCAGTGTCACGACTGGTGTTCCCGGCCCGCAGGGCCCGGCAGGCCCTGCAGGTCCGCAAGGGCCCATCGGTTTGACGGGTCCGGCCGGTCCAGCAGGTCCTCCTGGACCGCAGGGCCCCGCTGGCGCTGATGGTCTTCCCGGCCTTCAGGGTCCGCAGGGGATTGCCGGTCCGACAGGTCCGCAAGGTCCACAGGGCGTGGCTGGAAGCAATGGTCTGGACGGTGCCCCCGGAGCTGATGGCGCTCCCGGCCCCAAGGGTGATACAGGTGCAACCGGCCAACAGGGCCCGGTTGGCCTGACTGGTGCGCAAGGCCCCAAAGGTGATCCCGGACCGCAAGGTGTTCCGGGTCCGAAAGGCGATCAGGGTATTGATGGTGTCGCAGGCGCAAACGGCCTGAACGGAGCCCCCGGTCCCAAGGGTGATGCCGGTGCGTCTGGTCCCCAGGGTCCGCAAGGTGTAGCAGGCATTGATGGTGCGCCCGGCCCTCAAGGTATTCCGGGTCCGATCGGCCCGCAGGGTGTTGCCGGTAACGATGGTGCTCCGGGACCTCAGGGTGTGCCCGGTCCGATCGGTCCGCAAGGTATCCCGGGTCCAATAGGTTTGACCGGTCCGGCGGGACCCGCAGGGGCTTCCCCCTGGTTGCTGAACGGCCTGAATACCTACTATTCGCAGGGTCGGGTTGGTATCGGAACCTCTGCCCCGACCTCGCCGCTGCATATCTATCGGGCCGTTACAGGTGCATCCCTCAATTTGAATTCGGCCATACATATCGATGGCGGAGCTGGCGGTTATGTCGCAATGGGTGTGGTTGATAACAGCGAAACCGGCATTCTGTTCTCCTCTCCGTCGAATGGGGAATCTGATGGACGTCTGATATACAACTCGGCTGCGGGCGGACAGAAGCTCGAGTTCTTCCTCGGTGGTGCAAATCGAATGGTTATCGACAAGACGGGCAGGGTCGGTATCGGTACGGCCAGCCCTGTGGTTGACCTTGATGTTCAGAACCCGCTGGATGTCGGATTCCATTTAACAGGTGGCGGTTCATCCAATCTGATACTGAGCCGTGGTGTGGGTATCGGTCATGCGGCAATCGGCTATGCCAACAGTGGATCGCAGGTCTGGTATAACGGTTTGATCGGCAGTTGGGGGGACAGCTTCAGGTTCACTTCCGGCGGTGTCCATCATCTTGTCCTGCAAACCAATGGCAATGTCGGTATCGGGCAGCCGAATCCGACTGCCAGATTGCATATCGGAGGGACCCCGGGTGTAGATGGCATCCGTTTTCCGGACGGGACATTACAGACCACGGCCAGCATTGCAGGCCCGCAGGGACCAGCCGGCCCGCAGGGTGCAACCGGCCCGCAAGGCATTCCCGGGCCGATGGGGCCACAGGGATTTCAGGGTAACCCCGGTGCCGATGGGGCACCCGGACCCCAGGGCGTTCAGGGTGTGGCCGGTCCGACCGGCCCTGCCGGCCCGGCTGGCGATACGCAGTGGAGCACCAACGGTACGGATGTCTGGCGAGCTTCGGGGAATGTCGGAATCGGCAATACCACCCCGCAACGGGCGTTGGATGTGACTGGTGCGATTCGGGGCTACAGCCTTGAATCGCCCGTCGCTATGGACTTGTCCATCGGTTCCCCCAGCGTCGCTGGCGGTTCCGGCAATGGCGGGTCGGTCAACATCGGAGCTGCCACGGCAGGGACGGCTTCCGGAGGATCCGGTGGCAACGTGAATATCACGGCCGGTGGCAATATGCCGATCGGCGGCAGCGGATATGCCGGCGTCGGTCCGTCTGGAACGCTGAATATGAAGGGCGGCGACGGATCCAATACGGTCGGCGGCGACGTTAATATACGGGCTGGAACCACCAGCACGTGGACGACCTCTTCGATGCCATCCTCGGTTCATATCAATGGTGGTCCGCTGGATGGTGACTTCACCTCCACGGCGGCCGTTCACGTCGAGGGCGGCAAGCAGTTGAGCGTCTTCGGGCCCAACAAGGCCGGCGGGAACATCATCTTGTTGCCAGGCCAGGGGCAGGGGAGTGGCGGAGCAGGCAATGTCGGTATCGGTACATCTTCGCCGTCCAATATCCTGACCGTGGTGCAGGGCTCTGCCACCGATCCGATCGCCGATTCCTGGCAGGTGTACAGCTCGAGGCGCTATAAGACCGATATCCATACGCTTGAAGGTGCGCTGGACAAGGTCGGGCAACTGCGAGGAGTGAGCTACAAGGCCAGGGCCGACGGGCAGGACAATATCGGCCTGATCGCCGAGGAGGTGGGCAAGGTGGTGCCGCAGGTGGTGTCGTATGAGGCGAACGGCAAGGATGCCCGCTCGGTGGATTACGCGCGGCTGGTGGCGCTGCTGGTCGAGGCCATGAAGGAGCAGCAGGCCCATATCGAGGCACTCAGGCAGCGACTCGATGTGGCCGAGAGCGCGGCGAAGTTGAGCAATGCCTCGCTCAGCGAGCGTGTACGGCAACTCGATGCACATGGCCTGCAGGTGGATGCCGACAAGGGGGCGCAGGTGTCGAGCCGCTAGGTTCGTCCACACAGTGCAGGGAAACGACAAGGCCCGCCATTCGGCGGGCTTTGTTTATTTGTAGCTGATGCTGAAGCCTTCGCTGGGGGCCGGGCCGGTGAATGCGCGGGTTTTGCAGCCGCTCACCTGGGCGTTGTCCGGACCGTGTGCCAGCCATGCCAGCATGGCGTCGAGCTGTGCGGAGGTTCCGCAGATCAGGGCTTCGACATGGCCGCTGGGCAGGTTCTTCACCCAGCCGCTGATGCCCAGTTCACGTGCCTTCATGCGGGTGAAGTGGCGGAAGCAGACGCCCTGTACATGGCCGCTGACCAGTACCTTCAGGCATTGCATGGATGATTCATCGTTCATAACAGGTCCGGTGCCAGCACGGTGTCGTGCGGCTTGTCTAGGGTGTCACGGTGGTCCGTGGAGAAATGCAGGCCGCGCGATTCCCTGCGCTGCTGGGCTGAGCGTACGATTAATTCGGCGACCAGTGAAAGGTTGCGTAATTCGATCAGGTCGCGACCGATGGGATGCTGCCAGTAATAGGAAGCGATTTCCTCACGGATCATGGCAAGCCTGCGGCGGGCGCGGCGCAGACGCTCATCCGAGCGTACGATGCCGACATAGTTGGACATGGTGGTGCGGATCTCTTCCCAGTTTTGCTTGATCTGTACGCGTTCGGTGGCGGGCACCACGCCGCTGGCATCCCATTCGGGCAGACGGGGCGGGCGCTGCGTCGTGTCGCCGGCGATCAATTCGGCGCACAGTTCGGCCATCACCAGGCATTCGAGCAGTGAGTTGCTGGCCAGACGGTTGGCACCGTGCAGGCCTGTGCAGGCCGATTCTCCGATCACATGCAGGCCGTCCACGGGGGTTTTGCCGGCCACATCCGTTTGCACGCCGCCGCACAGATAGTGTGCGGCCGGCACGATGGGGACGGGTTGTGTGCGCAGGTCGATGCCGATCTTCAGCAGGCGTTGCATGATGTTCGGAAAATGCGCCTCGATCTTGTCGCTGCCCAGATGCCGGGCATCGAGATACATGAAGTCGCAACCCTGCTTCTTCATCTCGTAGTCGATGGCGCGGGCCACGATGTCGCGCGGCGCAAGCTCCGCCAGCGCATGGTATTCGGGCATAAAGCGCCGGCTTTTGGCATCGGTGAGATAAGCGCCTTCGCCGCGCAGTGCTTCGGTGAGCAGCTCCGTGGAGCCCAGCGGATTATACAGGCAGGTGGGGTGGAACTGGATGAATTCCATATTCATCACCGGACACCCGGCCCGCCAGGCCATGGCCACGCCGTCGCCGGTGGCGACATGCGGATTGGAGGTGAACAGATACACCTTGCCGGCTCCGCCGGTAGCCAGAATGGTATGCTTGGCGGCAATGGTGATGACTTCGCCGTCCGGGGCCAGCACATAGGCGCCGAAGCAGCGGTCGGGACCCTGCATGTAGCGGCCGAGATGGCGAGCGGTGATCACATCCACGGCCATGTGGCGCGGAAAGGCTTTGATGTTCGGATTTCTGGCTACCGGTGCGAGCAGCGCCTCGCCGACTGCTTTACCAGTGGCATCCTTGGCATGCGCGATGCGGCGATGCGAATGCGCTGCCTCGCGGGTGAGGTGCAGCACGCCGTTATCCGAATCGAAGGCTGTGCCGAAGGAGATCAGTTCCTCGATGATGCGGTTGCCCCGACCGATGATGTTGCGCACCGCATCTTCATGGCACAGGCCACAACCGGCCTGCAGGGTGTCGGATACGTGATGTTCCACCGAGTCGGTGGCATCCATGACACCGGCGATGCCTCCCTGCGCATACCATGTGTTTGATTCGGAGAACTCTCCCTTGTTGACCACGGCCACCTTGCCGTGTTCGGCAAGCTTACTGGCAGCAAACAACCCGGCAGCGCCGCTGCCGATGATCAGGTAATCGAATTCGTATCGGTTTTGCATAAAGGAATTGCGCGCATCTTACGCCTGCTCCCTGCATCAGGTAAACTTTCGGCTGCAGGCAGGTTCAATCCGTACAGGATGGCAATGAGGTGAGCATGGAGCAGGCAGTTGTCGTTGTTGAGGTAAGTGGTGCCGAGGCGCTGGTGCGCGGTCGTCGGGCCACGGCCTGCGGCAGCTGCGCGGGTAAGAGCTCTTGTGGCACGCTGGGTTCGTGGGTGGAACGTTTTGCCGAAATGCGAGTAGCTAATCCTGTGGGGGCGAAGGTGGGCGATGATGTGACCATCGATGTTCCGGAAGGTGAATTTCTGCGTGCCGCGCTGCGACTTTATGGGGCACCGATGGTCGGGTTTTTCTTGGCTGGATTCACAGTGCGTGCTGTGGCGATGTACGCTGACCTGCCGAATGCCGAGCTTTGCGCGGCAGTTGCTGCAATCGGCGGTTTGTTTGCCGTGTTTCTCTGGATAAGGAATACCGACAGAGGGCACAAGAGCGGCGCACGTATCATTCGCATCCGGTCGCGTGCCATCAATGTGCCTGTAGTGGTTGCCAATCCCTGAAAACAGGGGGGGATTTTTCATTTGTCTTTCATCTTTTTGCACCCACAATGGCCGCCGCTGAACACAGCCAAGGAGATTATTGCGTGAAATTTGTCCGTTTGCTTGTTGTTTGTGCCTTTGTTTCATTCGCTCTTCCTGTTCAATCCTATGCTATGCCCGATAGCTTCGCCGATCTGGCTGAATCGCAGGCCGATGCCGTGGTGAATATCAGTACCACGCAGATTGTGAAGGGTCAGGCCGGTGGCCTGCCTCCCGGATTCGGTTTTCCTCCCGGTTCCCCGTTCGAACAGTTTTTCCATGATTTTCAGCAAAACCAGCCCGAGCAGGAGCGCCATGCGCTGGGCACCGGGTTCATCATTTCCCCGGACGGCTATGTAGTGACCAATAACCATGTGGTCCAGGAGGCCACCGAGGTGGTGGTCAAGCTGCGCGACGGCAAGGAATACAAGGCCAAGGTGATCGGCACCGACGAGAAGCTGGATGTCGGCCTGCTGAAGATCGATGCCAAGAACCTGCATACCGTGAAGCTCGGCGATTCCGATAAGTTGCGTGTCGGCGACTGGGTGGTGGCCATCGGCAACCCCTTCGGCCTGGAGCAGACGGTGACCGCGGGCATCGTGTCCGCCAAGGGCCGCGTGATCGGTGCAGGCCCGTACGACAGTTTCATCCAGACCGATGCGGCCATCAATCCGGGTAACTCCGGCGGTCCGCTGTTCAATGTCAACGGCGAGGTGGTCGGTATCAATACCGCCATCTATTCCCGTAGCGGCGGCAATAACGGCATCGGCTTCGCCATTCCGATCGCCATGGCGCAATCGGTGATCCAGGAACTGCGCGATACAGGGCATGTGACGCGTGCACGTCTGGGCGTGTTCATTGCCGAGGTGGACAAGGAAACCATGCAGGCGCTCGGCCTGAAGGATAATAGGGGCGCGCTGGTGCGACAGGTCGAGAACGGCTCGGCTGCCGACAAGGCCGGCATCAAGCCGGGTGATGTGATCGTCACGGTGGATGGCAAGCCGATCGAGCATGTGCATGAGTTGCCGATGAAGATCGCCAGCCATCGCCCGGGCGACAAGGTTGAAGTCGGCCTGATCCGCGACGGCAAGGCCATGACCCGCACTGTCGAAGTCGAGAAGATGCCCGAGTCCGACTCGGCCAAGCAGGAGGATGTAAAGAATCCGGTACGCCTCGGTCTGGCCCTTTCCACGCTGGATGCGGATACCGCGGCCAGCCTGCAGACGGCGGTCAAGGAAGGTGTTGTGGTGCAGCAGGTAGTGCAGGGTTCGCCCGCACAGCGTGCCGGCATTGCGCGCGGTGATGTGATCTTCTCTGTGAACCGCAAGCCGGTGACGAGTGTGAAGCAGTTCATGGCGATGGCCGAGGAGTTCAAGGCGGGCGATGTGTTGCAGCTGTTGCTGGATCGTCAGGGCAGCACTGTGTTCGCTGTGCTCCGTCTGCCGAAAGAGCCCGAAGAGTGAGTGCCGCCCTTGCCCATGTGCAGCTGATGAGCCGCAGGGAATGCTGTCTGTGCGATGTTGCCAAGCAGGTTGTTGAGGATGCTGCCGCTCGGGGGTTGTGTACCTGGGAGACAGTCAATGTGGATACCGACAAGGCGCTGTTGGTGAAATACGGCAACGATGTGCCGGTGCTGCTGATCAATGGCGAGAAGCGTTTCATGCACCGGGTCAGCCCGGAGGAATTGCATCAGGCGCTGGAGGCTGTCGCATGCTGAAGAACTGGTTGCTGATCGGCGGCGTGGTGGCTGTGATCGTCGGCGTTGCCTTTTTCTCCCTGCCCGAGCCTGTCGGTAAGGTGGTCGAGGGGCAGCTCGCACCTGATTATTCCCTGCCGGACATGAACGGTGTGCAGCAGAGCCTTCCAAAAGGAAAGGTCGTGCTGCTCAACTTCTGGGCGACATGGTGCCCGCCGTGCCGTGACGAGATGCCTTCCATGGTCCAGTTGCACAAGCTGCTGGGCAACGAGGGGTTGAGCATTGTGGCTGCCTCGGTGGACAAGGACATGGGCAAGCTCACCAGCTTTGTGCGTGAGTACGAATTACCCTTTCAGGTGTTGAAGGACACGGATAAGTCGGTCTCGCTGGGCTACGGCGTGGTGCGCTATCCGGAGACCTTCCTGATCGATCGCGCGGGCAAGGTTCGCTTCCATCTGATCGGAGCCGTGAACTGGACCGATCCGACGGTGCTCAAGGCCATTAAGACCATGCTGGCCGAAAAGCCTCAAGCTTGAACAACAGCCTTTCCGCCCGCATCGCGGCGCTGCGCAGCGAGCTGAAGGATCATAACTACCGCTACTACACGCTGGATGCGCCGGTCATCTCCGATGCCGGGTACGATGCTCTGCTGTGCGAGCTTGCGGCACTTGAAGAGCAGCTCGGTGAACCGGTTCCCGCCGATTCGCCGACGCAGATCGTTGGAGCACCGCCCTCGAATGTGTTCACTCCGCGTACGCATGCCATTCCCCTCTTATCGCTTGCCAATGCCTTCTCGGCCGAAGAAGTGGAAGCCTTCGACAAGCGGGTACGCGATATCCTCGGAAACACAGCTTTTTCCTATATCGCCGAGCCGAAGATCGACGGCTTAGCGGTCAACCTGCGCTATGAGCATGGACACCTGAGCATTGCCGCCACGCGTGGCGACGGGAAAAGCGGCGAGGATGTCACCGATAATGTGCGCACCATCGGCGATATCCCGTGGCGGCTGAAAGGCGACGATGTGCCTGAAGTTATGGAGGTGCGCGGCGAGATCTACATGCGCAAGGCCGCCTTTGCAGCCCTCAATGCATCCCAGCTTGCAGCAGGCGAGAAGGCCTTCGCCAACCCGCGCAATGCCGCTGCCGGCTCGCTGCGCCAGCTGGACGCGAAGATCACCGCGAAGCGTTCGCTGAGCTTCTTCGCCTACGGTGTGGGCTTGGGCGGCGACACCCTGTCCGACACCCAGTCCGGTCTGCTTGAGCGCCTGCATGCGATGGGCTTTGCGGTGCAGAACACGCATGTCCTGCCCGATACCGATGCGCTTCTTGCCCACTTCGCCGATATGCAGACGAGTCGTCCGGATATGGACTACGAGATCGACGGCGTGGTGTACAAGGTCAACGAATTGGCCCTGCATGATGAACTGGGCGAGGTGGCGCGTTCGCCGCGCTGGGCCATTGCCCACAAGTTCCCCGCCGAAGAGGTGGAAACAACCCTGCTCGGTGTGGATTTCCAGGTCGGCAGAACCGGTGCCATCACCCCGGTGGCAAGGCTGCACCCGGTGGCCGTCGGCGGGGTCACGGTGAGCAATGCCACGCTGCACAATATGGACGAGATCCGCCGCAAGGATGTGCGCATCGGTGACACGGTGATCGTGCGCCGTGCCGGTGATGTGATCCCCGAGGTGGCGCGCGTGGTGCCGGAAAAGCGCCCTGCGGATGCGGCCGAGGTGGATATGCCCGTGGCCTGCCCGGTGTGCGGTTCGGCCATCGTGCGCCCCGAGGACGAGGCCGTGGCGCGCTGCTCAGGCGGCCTGTTCTGCCCGGCACAATTGAAGGAAGCCATCCGGCACTTCGCCTCGCGCCGCGCGATGGGTATCGACGGGCTGGGCGACAAGCTGGTCGAGCAGCTGGTTGATGGCGGTCTTATCGAGCATGTGGACGGGCTGTACCGGCTGAGCCTCGGGCAGGTCGCGGGGCTCGAACGCATGGCCGAAAAATCGGCGACCAACCTGTTGGCCGCCATCGGGGCCAGCAAGGACACCACACTTGCCCGCTTCATTTTCGCGCTCGGTATCCGCGAGGTCGGCGAGGCGACGGCGGCAGGTCTTGCCCGCTTCTTCGGCGATTTGGACAGCCTGATGGCTGCCGATTTGGATACCTTGCAACAGGTGCCCGATGTCGGCCCCGTGGTGGCGCAAAGCGTGCTCGATTTCTTCGCCCAGCCGCACAACCGCGAGGTGATTGAACGTCTATTGCAGGCCGGTATCCATTGGCCCAGGGCGGAGCAGGCGGGTGAACGGCCGCTGGCCGGCAGGACCTATGTGCTGACCGGCACCCTCACCGCCATGCCGCGCAACGAGGCCAAGGACAGGCTGCAGGCTTTGGGTGCCAAGGTGGCCTCATCGGTATCGAAGAACACCACGGCGGTATTCGCAGGCGAGAGCGCCGGTTCCAAGCTCGACAAGGCGCAGAGCCTCGGCATCCCCGTACTCAGTGAGGAGGATCTGATTGCACTCATCCATGTTTGATCCTCCCTACGTGCCGCCCACCGAAGAGGAAGCAGCACTCATTAAAGCCGTGGAGGATGGCGATGCAGCTGTCGTGCAGCGCCGGTGCCGGGCTAGAACTGACGACCCGTCTGGCGACCGGAAAACTTCAGCAACTGATCGATGCCGGCACCGTTAAAGTGTCTGAGCTGAAGTGCTGAACTAAGTCCCGGAACAACCTCTTCTTTTAGCGATCATGTAAGCAATGTAAGCAATGGCGGTATCGCCATGCGGCGGCGTTGGTGCCGTGTTTCTTGATCCGCCACTGATATCTGGTGCTCCTGCGTTCAGCGGAACCACACCCTGTGGGATATGCTGACTGGCTGCATGCAGATCGTCTCCCGTTCGCAATCTGTCCCGGACCATTCGATAGAGCGAACCCATATCATCCTTTGGGACTATATCGCACTTTTTTACTCAGGGTTACAATTTTCCATGTATTGCCTGCTCGCTGTGTGTGAAGCGTCATCGACAGAACACCCGGAGATTGATCGGGCAGGCCAGAACAAGGTATTTGTCTAAATAAGATTGAAAGGAAGGGAATATCATGGTGAAGAAATTTATTGTTATCGGCCTTGCGGCCATGCTGCTCGCTGTGGCGGCACCCGCCATGGCGGCGACACAGACATTGACCATACTTGGTGGCAACGGTGTTCAGGGCGATCTTGACCCGTACACGGAGTTTTCCACCGATGGTGGTACCACCTGGCATCAGGCATATATGAGCGGCGGTGACGGCTCGCCGGGCAATCCGGCAGGTTGCTGGCATCCGTGGGGCGTCATTTCCGGCACTAGCTGCTGGATCAATCAGGATCCGCTAAACACGGTAGGCATCAATATCACGACCCTGTACCGCGTGCGCTTCAACGTGCCGGCTGATGCGGTGAACCCGACGGCCTCGATCCAGTTGAAAGCAGACAACCACGCCGATGTGTCCCTGAATGGCACCTTTCTGGGCTCCTTCGAAGGCGGTCCGCTTGCGGGCAACCCGCTTCCGACCGCGGTTTTTGCCAGTGCCGTGCAGCCTGGGTTGAATGAAATCACGATCAACCTGAACGACTGGGGCGGCATTGTCGGTTTCAATTACCGCATCGACCTGACGATGGATTCGAGCAAGCCGCTGTCTGTCGCGCCTGCATCTTCATCACCGGCCGGCATTGCCGCAGCATCGGGCAATATCAGCAGGACGGGTTGGGAAATGAACCGGGGTGGTTCATGGTCCTTCCTTGGGTTCTCGCTGCCGTCACACGGCTATTCCACCGCCTATAACAATGCGGTGATACCGCCGGTCGGCGATGCCGGATGGGGTCCGGCACCGAACTCGGAAACCATCGGCTTCTCGGAATATTCGATCCTTCCCGGCTACTGCATGCAGGCCGTGGACTACACCTATTTCCAGACCTTCGTTACCGTGCCTTTTAATACGGACGTGACGCAATTCACCATTGCTTTCTCGGGCATCGACGATGGCGGGCGGGTGACGATTTTCAATTCGGCCTATCCGAACGGCATCCTCGTGCCGGGCAGCTACGTCTATCTGGGCGGGAGCGGCACAGCCAATCTGGCGAACTATATTGTTCCGGGTGAGAACCGCGTTGTGGTCACCCAGGTGGATGACTGCCCGACCGGCAATAATCTGCAGGTTGCACAGGTTGTGCTGAACGGCCAGACGATCAGCCACAACCAGCCGCCGGTGGCCGATGCCGGTGCTGCGCAGACTGTTGAATGCAGTGGCTCCTCCAGCGCCAATGTCACGCTGAACGGTGCCGGTTCCTCCGACCCGGACAGCGACCCGCTGACCTACAGCTGGAGCTGGTCCGGCGGTTCGGCAACGGGCGTGAATCCTTCAGCGTCCTTCCCGCTGGGGACCACCGCAGTGAGCCTGACCGTAAACGATGGTCAGGGTCATACGGCTACCGCGGGTACAACGGTGACGGTGCAGGACACCACGGCACCGACGGTGAGCGCCGGTCCGGATGTGACGCTTGAAGCCACCGGCGCTGCCGGTGCTGCCTTTGATGTGTCCGGCCAGTCATCGGCCTCGGATAGCTGCTGCGCTGTCAGCATCACGGCACCGGCTGCAGGAACCTACGGTCTGGGCACGCACAGCCTGACGGTGTCGTCTAGCGATTGCTCGGGCAACACATCCGGCGATTCGATGCTGCTGACGGTGGTGGATACCACGGCTCCGGTACTGACGGTTCCTGCCGCAGTGACCGCCGAAGCCAATGCCGTGAACAGCACGGTGGCTATCGGATCGGCAACTGCCACCGACATCTTTGCTGTCGCCATCACCTCCGATGCGCCTGCCACGTTCCCGCTGGGTACAACTGTGGTGACCTGGACCGCTACCGATGCCAACGGCAACGCAACCTCCGGCACGCAGAATGTGACGGTGGTGGATACCACGGCTCCTGTGCTGACGGTTCCGGCTGATGTGATCGCCGAGGCCAATGCGGTGAACAGCACGGTGGCTATCGGTAACGCCACGGCCACCGATA
>Ga0210054_1000116_pt1 | contig 84182 bp, 75 predicted proteins | sample CryGeymeta201516_FD_185470 | JGI IMG/M metagenome (GOLD analysis project Ga0210054, IMG submission 185470) | Groundwater microbial communities from Crystal Geyser aquifers in Utah, USA - Crystal Geyser metaG 2015-16 (SPAdes) (version 2) | ecosystem: Environmental > Aquatic > Deep subsurface >... | reverse complement strand
GATATTCTCTTCTTCTCGGTCAAGAGCTGGGATTCTCAATCGAAGAACTCGAAGAATTACACGTTGCTGCACTGCTTCACGACATCGGCAAAATCGGCATACGCGAGGAAATCCTTTTTAAGCCCTCGTCGCTAACAGATGAGGAATACAAGCAAATTATGGCACATCCCGATATCTCGGCTCAAATCGTGGGCAGCATTCCCAACCTGGCAAACATCGCCACCATGATCCGCCATCACCACGAGCATTATGATGGCCGCGGCTATACCGAGGGCCTGGTTGGCGAAAGCATCCCGTTGGGCTCCCGTATACTCGCGATCGCCGATTCGTTTGACGCCATGACTAGCGACCGCCCGTATAGAAAAGGCTCTAGTGTAGAAGAGGCGCTTAATGAGATAAAGCGCTGTGCGGGCACTCAATTCGATCCCATGCTTACTGAAGCCTTCATTAAGGTAATGGATAATGCCGACATCAGTGATTGGGGTGATATACTATCAATCGCATAACCGGCTTATTGTGGATAAGTGAGAACGCACAACGAGCATATGGCAAGCTACAAGGCAGTAGGTTTGCGATTGACTTCACCTTCCTCGGATTGCGTGCTGCAATCATGGGGATTTTTGTCATCGCTCTAGTAAGCGGCATGATCGAGCCTGCAGGGCAGTTTCTTACATGGCTCGGCGCGTATGCGGCCACCACCCTTGTAGCGATGGTCGCAAAAAAAGAATTCTGCCGGTTCTCCTGGTCGTGCTTGCTGATATTAATCCCCGATGCCTTTTTTGTTATCAAGATGCTCACCAGTTTCGGCACCCTCGAGGTTTACCTGGTTTACGCATACTTCATCCTTGTTGCGCTCTCCTCGTTGCAGCTTGGGCTTAGGGGCAGTGTGGCAACGGCGGCGTTTATTTCAGTTTTTGATTATATCTACGCAAAGCTCCCCTCGGGGGGCCCTTACCTGTATAGCCCAATCGTATTGCGCATAGGTCTGGTATGGCTTGGCGCCCTGGTTGTCGGGCTCAGCTTCCGCCGCCTCGCGGAAAACCAAAAGAAAATCCAGCGGTTGAACGACGAGCTTGATAGCAAGGTAACCGTACTGGTCAGCGCAAGCCGCGTGTTGGGCTCGATAAACGACCTCGATAAACTCCTCCTCTATTTTCAGGAAACAATCGGGCGAATCTTTGGCCTTGACGCGCACGCCCTTATTATTAAATCCGAGCATCATATCGACCCGATCGTTATCTCCAACATAGGCATCAACGAGACCGGTCTCTCCGAAAGCCTATTTAAGGTCAATAAAGAAACGCTAATAGCGGGCACCGAGTTTAAAAATCTGGGCCTCACAATAGGCGCGACTCATAAAGGAACGCAAGGCTTTTATCTGCTTGTTGTTAAAAGCACTGAGCTACAAACTCTGCTAACCGACAAGGATATCTTCGATACAACCTTTAGCCAGTTTATATTGGCAATCGATAACGCCTTGCTTATGCGCAAGGCGAAAGAAGCCTCTCTTACCGACCACCTTACAGGTCTTTATAACCAACGGTACTTCTACGAGCGCATGACCGAGGAACTTAAGCGGGCACAGAGAACCATAGGTGAGCTATCGTTCCTCATCATCGACGTGGACAACTTCAAGGCCTATAACGACCAACACGGGCATTTAAGCGGAGATAAAGCGCTCTCAATAATCGCCGGCGTTATCTCTGATTGCTGCCGGGAGACCGATGTGCCGTGCCGCTATGGCGGCGAGGAATTCGTGGTCATTTTGCCCGATTCAAATAGCAAGGAAGCAAGCGTCGTCGCGGATCGGATCATACAAGACATCCGCAGCGCGCCCTATCCGATTACGGGGGGCAGCCGGTATGACACCCTGACGGTGAGTGTCGGCATCGCAAGCTATCCGAACCAGGGCACCGAGCCGATGGAAATCATCGAGCAAGCCGATAGGGCCCTTTACAGGGCTAAATCACTCGGCAAAAACCGGGCCGTCACAGCACGAAAAAAGAGGGCAGCTGCAAACAATGGCCGGCAAAGAAAGCTAAGGGGTGCGTAGTGGGATTCTCTCAAGAACTCCAGGTACTTCTAGACGGTGTTATAGACTCACTGGTTAAGTGGGATCTCATCGCTTACCTGCAGAAAAATCCAAACGACCGCAGATCCGCCGAAAACATCGCCGGTTCTATCGGGCGAAGCGTCGACGAGGTAATGCAGGCGCTCTCTGAACTATCAGACAGAGGGATTCTCCAGTATGAAGACGATGGAGAGGCAATCTATTACCGGTTCCATCCAAGCAAGCAATGGCAAAAACATATAAATGCGTTTACCGAGGGTCTGGCGGATAGAAATACGCGCTGGCTGATCCTTAATTATTTAATAGAAAAGCACGGTTTTCAACAAGGATAAAGAGGGGGAACAGTAAGTGGAACTTTTAGAAGGAATCAAAAGTAGAAGAGCGATCAGGAAATTTAAGAAACAGGAGGTGCCAAAGGAAACAATTGAGCGCATATTTGAGGATTCCAGGTGGGCGCCGGTTGTCGCCGCCTTCAGGGGCTGGGATTTTGTGATCGTGCGCGGTGAAATGCGCGACCGGTTGGCTGACCTTCTAACACAAAACACGGTTATTCTTCGCGACCTGTTTGCGATGATGGACCCGGACAGCGAGAAAAAAGCGCTTGAGTATTACAAGAATCTTGGCGATGCACCGACGCTGATGTTTGTAACGATTCCAGAGCTACCCGAGGAACAGCGCTGGGAATATTCGTTCCAAATTTTAACTGCAACCACCGAGTTTATGCAAATCTGGCTGCTCGCGCACCGTGAGGGGCTTGGCGCCTGCGGTATTACGGTGCCCCCGTATATAGGGAGGCAGATACAAGAAGAACTCGGCCTTGGAGGTCGCGAGGTGATCTACGGTTTAAGCTTAGGGTATCCGGATGAAGAGCCTATCGCAAAACCGCACCCACGCGTTAATGCAACCTATATCGGCTATTAATCGCTTTATGCATTAGTAGCCTTTATTAGCAGCTTTTAAGTCGAAGTTTCTCCTCTAGAACAGTAATTCCCTTGGGCAAGGCTCAAGGGAATTATTATGTTTGTGGTAGTGGTTGAAATACAGTGTAACTCACTATAGAATCGTTCTGTGGAGAATTTTCGGATTATGCTCAACACCGGTCAAGTAATAGGTCTTTCCGATAGCCAGGGCGCCACATGGAATCTCGGCGTCAAACATTACCTTGCGGGCAACAGAGTCCTGTGTGAGCTTCTTGGCAATGACATTAATCCACCCGATAAAGATACAGGCGATCTTAAGCTCTCCGTTCCCCATGCTGCAGGTGTCTACGTTATTGCGACCAAGATCGCCGGAGTATCGCGTGATGGCCATGAGTACAAACTCTTGCTGGGTAAAGAATACCAGCTGTTCCAACGCAGAGGCTATTACCGCTTATCCGACCCCCAACTACGCATTCAGTGCCGGATCTACGGCGAAACGGTGGAGGATGTAACGGCTATCGACATAAGCGGCGGCGGGGCGGCACTGGTCATACGCTGGGATCAGCTGGTAAAGATTAAAGAAGATATTCCGGTCGGCCTCGATATCACGCTCCCCGAGGGCGGCAAAATTCAAGCGCACGGCAAAACACTTCGAGTCGGTGAATCCAAAGATGGAAACGGCTACCACGTGGGCATAACCTTTACTAAACTCGACCGCGCCGACCGCGCAAAACTCATCAAATACATCTTCGACGAGCAACTTTTAAGAAACAAAGAAAGCGGCCTGGAGCTGTAAGCTCAAGGATTCGCACAAATCTTTGGTTTTCTAGGGTCTTTCCTTCGAGTGTGGGTAAAAATAGGTATGGTTGGTACACTTATTTAAAAATGAGGCGATATGCCTGAAGTAAAATTAAAGCATCGCTATGAAAACGGATATCCTTTTATAGAGTTTGAAGGAGACCTTAATCTTGCCAACTTTTCTACTCTGTTTCGATTGGTGCAATTATCTGTTATGGAAAGTGATCTGCCGGCTATTATTGATTTATCCGGCGATGTGTCTGTTTGGGAAGAACTTCGTTCCTTAAGGCATGGGTGTAGGGGCTTGTTAGGATGTCCTTTTGGTATCACTTATGCCCTCTTTGTTATTGTCAGCCCACAAAAGCGTTTTAAAAAGCTGCAGGGTTTGCTTGAAGTGTCATGCCCTTTGCGCTGTGCAGAAAGCATCCAAGAGGCAGTTGATATGTTAAACAAAACGCAGAGAGATGCCTGATAACTTGAGGTATCGATCGGCTGATATCGGGCGGTCCATTCCATAATGTTCCGAGTGCCGATAATGGGCCTGGAAAAAAGCTTGCGTAATATTAAAACTCCGCTTTCCGATTCTCTTTTGGCAAGGGCCTGTATTTTTGCCATATCTTCCTCACGAAGCTTTGTTATTTGCTTTGAAATATTGATTGACTCATTGGCGGTTTCGATAACACCGTCAAGGAAAAAATTAACCCATTCCTCAACCTCGCCGTCATGATAGCCATGCAATTTGCTGTAATAAACTTTTTGGTGTTTTTAAAAATATGCGGACAAAAATAGTACGGGTCTCTCAAGCAACTTCCAATAGCATAGCAACATAGTGATCAAAAGCCTGCCTGTTCTTCCATTTCCATCAAGAAACGGGTGAATGGTCTCAAATTGGGCGTGCGTAAGAGCGATATGCAAAAGCGGCGGCGCTTGTAATCCTGCGTGCAAAAAACTCTCGAAATCGTGTAAAGCACGGTTCATCTCATCTACCGAAGGGGGCACAAATAAGGCATTAGACGGTGAGGTACCGCCGATCCAATTTTGGGAACGGCGAAACTGACCGGGATCAGCAAAATGAGGAGTTCTTGCTCCCTCGATAAGTTGTGAATGGACTTCACGAATTAATCGAAGTGAGCGTCAACTATCGTTGCTTTTGTTCCCTCGATCTGAGCGGAAGAAGTGGCGTCTTTTGCCACAAACATGTAGAGGAAAAAATCGACATCCGGTAGCGTATGAGTGATTCCATCAAGTTTACCGATCAGGCGATCCGCTTCAGCAGATTTTATAAGAATTTCTTGGGAATAATTAAAAATGCCTTCCGGTGGAAAAGCTCCCGGCGCAAAGGCGGAGAAGTCCTCTTTTTGTTGCTGATACCTGCCGATTTCAATTTTCATAAGTTAGTTTCTATTCATCATTAAGATATAAACTATATTGCCATTTAGTTTATATTAAGTCAAGCAAAGTAAACTAAATTACACTTTTAAGTTTATTGGCTGTCACGCCATTCATCGCCAAGTTTTTAAACATTACAAGAGTTTTGTCTTATACGAATAAGCCTCTAGCTTCTGAACTGGGGCATGTAGGTTATTTACTCTCATTAAAAAACGTCAGAACAGCATTCAATTTCAATTCGTAAATGCCTTAAAAGGCTGGGTTGGGTGCTTGGTCTAATATTTTAGACATCAGTCTATTATTTTAGACTACGCGTCGATAAGTATAAGCTCCATTGAGTGCGCTTGAACCTACAGAATGGTAGCAGTGGCCGGGAACGGGCTGAACCGCGGACACGGTATAACTGTTTTTGTTAGATGAGTGTTAGAAGGCATGGCGGTTCTTTTATGTTTGCGCTACATACGCTAAACTAATATAGTAATGTTCTCTCACTAAAGCAAGCTACAATTGTTACTAATTTTCACCTAAAGGGTGAAAAACTATTTAAAGTTGGGTATAATGGATGTAGAATTTAAGACGAATAGATTAAAGAAGTGCTATGAAAATCACCGTGAGGCCGTAAGAAAATATGGCAAGGTGGTCGGTCTAAACTATATTGCATGCATTGATTTAATTTATAGTGTTAACGATGTGAATGAGCTTTATGCCTTCCCGCAATATTACTTTCACCCGTTAAGAGAAGACCGCGAAGGTCAGTACGCATTAGAGCTGACGGGACGGATGAGATTGATAGTAACACTTAAAGGCGATGAGTTACAAATCGTGCGCATTGAAGAGGTGAGTAAACATTATGAGTAGGACAAAGGAACGAATCTATTCGGACATAGCTATTCCTCCAGGCAAGATACTTCTGGATACAATAAAGGCATTGTCAATATCGCAGACCGAGCTAGCTAGACGCATGGATCGGCCAATACAAGCAATTAACGAAATCATAAAAGGAAAGAAGGAAATTACTGCCGACACAGCTGTACAGCTAGAAGATGTATTGGGCACGCCTGCCCATATATGGCTAAACCTTGAGAGGGACTACCAGCTTAATAAAGCTCGCCTTGAAGAGATTGAAAAATTGCGCAAGCAAACTAAAAAGCTCGACGATTTCCCAATTGGGGCTATAGCAAAACTGGGTTGGATCAAGAAACACCCAGATAAATTAGACCAAGTTAAGGAATTGCTAAGTTTCTTCGGGGTTGCCTCACTAGCCGCCATCAAAGACCCACGACGGGTCGCTTTTCATAAATCAAGTTTAAGGAACGCCTCCCCTGGTGCTATAGCTGCATGGTTACGCAAGGGAGAGATTGAAGCCGCCGCTACGGAAACAGAGCCTTTTAATGAGAAGAAGCTACGGAATTCGATAAATGAGATACGTAGCCTTAATCAGCAAGCACCTAAAGAGTTTGAGCCAAGACTAAAGCACGTATTAGCACAGTGCGGGGTAGCACTAGTATTTGTGCCGTATCTACCTAATAGTTATGTAAGTGGTGCAACATATTGGCTTAATCCAAAAAAAGCAGTTATTCAACTAAGCTTTAGGTTTAAATCAAACGATCAGTTTTGGTTTAGCTTATTCCATGAAGTTGGCCATATACTGTTACATGGAAAGAAAGACCTCTTTCTTGATGATTGGGCGACAGATGATGAATATGAAAGGGAAGCGAGTGCTTTTTCTGCTAATATCCTTATAGATGAGACTACTTATAGGAAGTTCTTAGAGACTTCTCAGAGGATGACAAGGGAAGTAATCATTGATTTTGCCGAAAGAATGGATATTGCACCTGGTATAGTTATTGGCAGACTACAACATGATGGGCGATTAAGGCACGAATCAACACTAAATAAGCTTAAAGTTAAATATGAATGGTAGCAAAAGATAGCATTTAAGCCGAAATGGAGAATGATGTTGGAAGATATGCAAAAACCGCCGGGCAATAATCCGGTGGTTTTCTTATTTTTCCTGCTAAACTATGGTGGCCGGGGACGGACTTGAACCGCCGACACGGGGATTTTCAGTCCCCTGCTCTACCAACTGAGCTACCCGGCCAATTTATTAAATTATGCAGCTCAAAAAGCTCGAATAGCTCAAAAAAGCCACTTCATTAGATTACGCAAAAGTTGGAAAAAAATCAAGTCTGAGGCTCTTTGGCTCGGCCGCTTTTGTCGATTTCGCTGTAATCGAGCGCTGGTTTTCTGTATGATTTGAGGTAAGTGTTCAAGATGCGACGCGGGGTGGTGGGAATTATTAAAGTTAGGCCATCGGTAGTTTTGGTAAATGAGGGTAAAGTGCTTCTGATGAGGTATCTTTACGGTGAGACAATCGTATGGGGTATCCCGGGCGGCGGCGTGGCCGAGGGCGAGAGCCTGATCGATACCTTAAAGCGAGAGCTTGATGAGGAACTCGGCGTTTCAATTGAGGTCGAGCAACTGCTCTGCGTCCTAGAGACGCCGTCCGCGGGCAAAATCGAGCACACGCTGCATTGCGTTTTTAGCGGCACGGTGAGCGGGGGCACCCCTGCAGTAAATCCTAAGCATACAAGCGCTATTTCGGTCGAGTGGGTCGACGCGGAGAAACTGGACGGCAAGGTCCTTTATCCCCCGATTAACGACATAGCGAAGAAAGCGGTTACCGGGGATACGGTATCCCGATCTCAATCTCGATACCTTGGAGTACGTAAGCGGCAGTGGTTCTAGATCGCAGCGGCGAGGGCGTTACTCGATAAGACCCTCTTTTAGTTTCTTGGATTTTTCCTCTAGTTGCGTGCGGATCTTCTCGCGCTTTTCCTTGAGGCGTTGGGCGATCTTAGGGTTTGATACGGCCAGTATCTCGCAGGCCAGGTACGCGGCGTTTGCGGCGCCATCTATGGCAACTGTGGCAACCGGTATACCCGACGGCATCTGTACCGTGGCGTACAGCGCATCCACACCGGCCAACGCGCCCGATTTTAAGGGCACGCCGATTACCGGGAGTGTCGTGTGCGAAGCAATGACCCCGGCGAGATGCGCGGCCATCCCCGCGCCCGCGATAATCACCATCAAGCCGCGCTCACGCGCCGTCCGGGCGTACTCGGCGGTTTTATCGGGCAAGCGATGGGCCGAGGAGATATCCATCTCATAGGGCACACCCAGCTCCTGTAAAACGGTGGCGGCTTTTTCCATTACGGGAAGGTCGCTGTCGCTTCCCATTAAAATCCCAACCAGCGGTATAGTATTCTTGGATCGCATCGCTATCGCTCCCGGCTCAAGAAATCCTCAAGCACCATAATTAAAGCATAGTAATTAAAGCACTATGATATCATAATCGGCCTGTATGTGGGCTTGGGTTAGGGTATCAGACGGCGGCTTTAAGTGCGGCGAGCATCATCGCCTTACTGGGCCAGCCCACGGTCCCCTCTTCGGTACGGTAGAGCCGGCACTCCATCCCGTAATCGATGGCCTCACGCGCCGCCGGGTCGACATCCTGTCCGTTAACCCGGATGGTCGGCGAGCCCAAGAACTTAAGCTGTTGGGCTTCCTGCTCACCCCGCACGTCTATTACCTCGACCGGCTGGTCTATCCCCAACTCTTCCATAGCCTCGGCAAGCACATCCTGTGCGTTCTCGAAATGGGGTCAGCCCGTAAAATAAAGCAGCTCGATATTCATAAACGCCTCGTTCCTTTGGTGGTTATTATCCCGCATACCTCTTTAATTATAGCATCGGGAGCGTTAGCGAGGTTAGCAAAAAGCGGTAAACAAAAAACCCACCGGTTAGTGGGATTTTGGCGGGAGCGACGGGATTCGAACCCGCGATCGCCGGCGTGACAGGCCGGAATGTTAAACCGCTACACTACGCCCCCATTTGTATTGCCGTTTTAGCGGCTAGCAAAATTATACTGATTTTTAATATGATTTTCAACGACCCCGTGCAGGTCAAATACCTACTGGTGGGAGTTACAGGATTTGAACCTGTGACCCCCTGCTTGTAAGGCAGGTGCTCTCCCGCTGAGCTAAACTCCCAGTTCACCAAAGGTGACTCTCGTGCCCCCAGGGGAATTCGAATCCCCGCCGCAGCCTTGAAAGGGCTGTGTCCTAGGCCACTAGACGATGGGGGCATGGTGAGCCGTGAAGGGGTCGAACCTTCGACACCCGGATTAAAAGTCCGGTGCTCTACCAGCTGAGCTAACGGCCCAATTGCGAATCACGGATTATCGAAACCCGTAAACAAAAATAGTGTAGCGGCATGTGAAGCATTACCGCTACAGCAAAAGATATGATACTACAGCTAACCCCCGATGTCAAACGCCGGATGCTGTTGTACGCATCGTTGCTATCCCCTGATTTGCGCGATTCAAGCCTAATACCAGGGGTTATTACACGCGATTAATGCCTGAAGTGGCGCTTGCCGGTGAAGACGAGCGGGATGCCGTATTCGTTCGCCGCAGCGATTACCTCGTCGTCGCGAATCGAGCCGCCCGGCTCGACAATGCATGCCGCGCCCGCCTCGACCGCGGCATCAAGGCCGTCTCTAAACGGGAAGAAGGCATCGGACGCAACGACAGCGCCTCGTACCTTTTCCCCACCCTTGCGGGCTCCGAGCCAGGTGGAATCCACGCGGCTCATCTGACCGGCACCCACACCAACTGTGGCCTGGTCTTTTACGTAGATGATGGCGTTGGATTTGACGTGTTTTGCAACCTTCCAGGCAAAGGCCATATCCTTCCACTGGGCATCGGTCGGCTTGGCCTCGCTTATGACGGTCCAGTTTGCGACCGGCTCTTCGATATTGTCGAAGTCCTGAACGAGGACGCCGCCGTTGACCCTGCGAATGTCGTGGTCGAAGTAGTCCATCTCGGTCACGCCGCCGGTATCGATCAAGCGAAGATCGGTCTTTTTGGTAAGGGTGTCAAGTGAGTCCTGATCAAATCCGGGGGCGATGATGACCTCGACAAAAATTGAGGCGATTTTTTCAGCCGTGACCTTATCGACCATCTGGTTAAGCGCGACGATGCCGCCGAAGGCTGAAACGGTATCCGATTCGTAGGCCTTCTGGTAGGCGTCGGCGAGGTCGAGGCCGATGGCGCAGCCGCACGGGTTGCTATGCTTGATAATGGCGCAGGCCGGGCCGGCGAACTCACAGACCAGACCCCAGGCCGAATTCATATCGAGGATATTATTATATGAAAGCTCTTTGCCGTGTATCTGCTTGAAATTGACCAGCGTATCCGCAGGTGCGCCCGCCTGCTTGTAATAGGCCGCCTTTTGGTGCGGGTTTTCGCCGTAGCGGGTATCCATTATTTTCTCTAAGGTATAGGTTAGCACCTCGGGGAACTCTGCTTTACTGTCGTGTCCGTAGAGCCACTGGGCGATCGTCGCGTCGTACATCGCGGTGTGTTTAAACGCCTCTTTGCAGAGCGCATAGCGGGTATCGCGGGTAATCGCGCCGTCATTTGTCTGCATCTCGTCGACGATCTTCGAGTACCAGGATGCATCGACGACGACCGCTACACCCTCAAAATTCTTGGCGGCGGCGCGAATCATGGTGGGCCCGCCGATATCGATGTTCTCAATCGCCTCATCAAGCGTTACGTCGGGCCGCGCAATCGTTGCGGCGAACGGATAGAGGTTAACGCAGACGAGATCGATCGGCTCTATCGCGGCCTCGGCGATCTGGCGCATGTGCTCCTCTTTCCTGCGGTCGGCGAGGATGCCTCCGGAAATCTTGGGATGAAGGGTCTTCACCCTGCCCTCCATCATCTCGGGAAAGCCGGTGTACTCGGATACCTCGACCACCACGACCCCGGCATCGCGCAACGCCTTCGCGGTGCCACCGGTTGAGAGAATTTCAACCCCCATTGATTTTAATCCCTTGGCGAACTCAACTACTCCCGTTTTATCCGAGACGCTAATAATAGCCCGCCTGATTTTAATTTTATCGATCATATTCGTCCCCCTTGAATTGATAATCTAGTAGCATGCTACTGATTATACTGTAAGCCGTGGGCTTAGGCTATCACTTGGGGACTAACTTGTGGGATTGTGCATCAATGCGGGCAGGATGTGGCTCTCTGGAACCAGGAGTATCTAAGCTTAGACCCTCCTGCACATGTAGAAGGTTTCTGCGCCCAAGATTCTTCAGTCGCATTCGCTCCTTCAGAATGACATGCACAGAAAGTAGGATGTCGCGGTACTAGTGTGCTCTAGATTCTTCACAACGCTTCAGAATGACATCTAGCGATTAGGCTTACTAAAACCCCTAGTTAGACCGCCCTAATCGCTATTCTTTAATTCGGACCTTCTTGCCCTCAATGGCAAGGGCGTCCTCGCAGTAGAATTTAACGGCGCGGGGATACAGCACGTGTTCGACGGTGTGGATTTTTTGGGCGAGGGTGTTTTCGGTGTCGTCCTCGGCGATTGAAACGGCTTCTTGCAGGATAATAGGGCCTTCGTCGAAGATCTCGTTTGCGAAGTGGACCGTAACACCGGTCACTTTAACCCCATAATCCAGGGCGTCTTTGATGCCGTGGGCGCCGGGAAACGATGGCAAGAGCGCCGGGTGCAGGTTTAAGACTTGATTCGGGTAGGCGTCGAGGACTTCCGGACCCAGCAGGCGCATGTAGCCGGCCATTACGACAAGCTCGACATCGTGCTCCTTTAATGCGTTAAGGATGGCCATGTTGTAGAAGAATTCATCCGGATAGTCTTTACGCACAAGTACGACCCCCGGGATGCCGTGATTCGCGGCCCTGGTCAGACCATACGCATCCGCCTTGTTGCTGATGACAACCGCAACCTCGGCGGGCAGATAGCCACTTTCGCATTTGTCGATAATCGACTGCAGATTGCTGCCGCTGCCCGAGATCAAGACGCCCAACCGGGTCTTCCTGTTAGACATACCTGACCTCACCGCCCCCTTTGGTAATCGTGCCAATTTCAAAAACTGACTCGCCCTCTTGAGCCAGCAGAGCCATGGCCTCTTTAACGTGGGCTGGATCAAGCACCACGACCATGCCTATCCCTAAGTTAAAGGTGCGGCGCATCTCGTCAAAGAAAACTGCGCCCTCGTGCTGGATGAACTCGAAGATTGGCGGTACCGGCCAAGAGCCTACCCTAAGTGCGGCATCCACTGTCGCCGGCAGTATCCTCGGGATATTATTCGTCAAACCGCCCCCCGTTATGTGGGCAAGGCCCTTTACGGGGTAGATTTGGATGAGTTTTAAAATGCTTTTTACGTAAATTCTCGTAGGGGCAAGGATGGCCTCGCCGAGGCTTGTCGACCCCTCCCAATACGACTGGCCAAGCTTGAGTTCCCTTGTCTCGATGAGCTTTCGTATGAGCGAATAGCCGTTGCTATGCGGGCCGGTCGAGGCCAAGCCGAGAATCGCATCGTCCTCGGCGATACCCTCACCCGTAATGATGTTGTCTTTATCGACAATTCCCACGGCAAAGCCCGCGAGGTCATATTCGCCGGGCGCATAAAAGCCCGGCATCTCGGCGGTCTCCCCACCGAGAAGCGCGCAGCCGGCCTGGCGGCAGCCCTCGGCGATTCCCCCGATGACGGCGGCGGTTTTTTCCGGCTCAAGTGAGCCGGTTGCAAAGTAATCCAGGAAAAACAGGGGCTCGGCCCCCTGCACCAGGATATCGTTTACGCACATGGCGACAAGATCGATGCCGACCGTGTTATGAATATCAAGCTCGTGGGCTACCCTTAGTTTGGTGCCGACCCCATCGGTGCCCGATACCAGGACCGGCTTTTTATAGCGGTCTTTATCGATCCCAAACAGCCCGCCAAAGCCCCCGATATCGGTTAAAACGCCCGGTCGAAATGTCGAGCGGACCGATTTCTTTATAAGTTCAACAACATGCTCGCCGGCTTCGATATCCACGCCGGCATCCTTGTAGGTGAGACCTTTTTTCTGGGTATCAGCTTTATCAGCCATTTATCTTTGATTCTTCCTCTTCGAGCATCATCTTGGTTATCTTTAAGTCATCCGGCACATCTATGGGGTAGACGCCGTCGAAGCACGCCAGGCAGAAGTTCTCACGGACGTTCTCGGTGGATTTTACCAGCCCTTCAATACTGAGGTAGCCTAAACTATCCGCGCCGATGAACTGGCGTATCTCTTCGATCTCATTGTTCGCTGCGATGAGCTGGCCCCGGTCGGCCGTATCGATGCCGTAGAAGCAGGGCCACTTGGTCGGCGGCGAGCTTACCCGCATATGAACTTCTCTCGCGCCCACCCCACGAAGCATCTCGACAAGTTTTTTGCTGGTGTTACCGCGAACGATGCTGTCGTCGACGACAACGATCCGTTTATCTCTGATAACCTCGCACAGAGGATTGAGTTTTAGTTTTATTCCCGCCTGGCGGACGGTCTGAGTCGGCTGGATAAAGGTGCGCCCGATATAGCGGTTCTTGACCAAACCTTCACGGTACGGCAGGCCCGATTGCTGGGAGTAGCCGATTGCCGCCGGTACACCCGAATCCGGAACCCCGATGACAAGATCGGCATCCGCAGGCGCCTCTTTGGCAAGCTCTACGCCCATGGTCTCGCGGGCGCTATAGAGGAGCCTATCAAAAAGCCTGGTGTCGGGGCGGGCAAAGTAGATGAACTCAAAGATGCAGAGCGAAAGCTTCTTCGGCTCTACCGCCTGGACGCTTCGCAACCCGTTCTCATCGATAATCACCAGTTCACCCGGGTTAACGTCGCGCATGTAATCGGCGTCTATGATATTAAGCGCGCAACTCTCGGAGGCAACCGCAAAGTTTTTGCCGAGTTTCCCGATGGCGAACGGGCGTATACCGTACGGGTCGCGAATCGCGAAGAGCTGACTTTCGGTCATAATGGCCACCGAATAAGCGCCCTCCAGCTGCTTCATCGTTTCTATTATCGCGCCTTCGATCCCTTTATCCGCAAAGGATGCGATAAGAGATGCGATGACCTCGCTGTCGCTTGTAGAGCGAAACCGCTGCCCGTTTTTGCTCAGCATGGTGCGAAGCTCTTTCGTGTTGGTTAGGTTTCCGTTGTGGGCAAGGGCGATGCTGCCCTCTCTAAATGCCTTGTAGATGGGCTGTGCGTTCTCCCAGTGGCTTGACCCGGTGGTCGAATAGCGGGTATGCCCGATGGCGACGTCTCCGATGAGGCACGCCAAATTTTTCTCGTTGAAAACTTGGGGGACGAGCCCCATGTCCTTATAGGTGATAATAGTGTCGCCGTCCCCGACCGCAATGCCGGCGCTCTCCTGGCCCCGGTGCTGCAGGGCGTGCAGACCAAAGTAGGTAAGCTTGCTTACGTCGTGCCCCGGTGCATACACACCGAAGACACCGCAGGCTTCTTCTGGTTTATCCGGACGGTCGTAATCGTAATCAACGTCAAAACTCAAAACTAAATGCTCCTTAAGAGTTTACCTTATTGATTTTACCATATCAAATATTAGGGCCCGATAATAGCCCGGCTACCGTGCTTTTCACCTTTTCTAAAGCTCTCTTTTTACATACTCGACAGCGTTTTTGAAGATCGCGAGGCCGTCGCCTTCATCGGGGAGGTCTTTTCTTGTCCAGTTGGGGTGTTGGGTGCGCTGGATGTAGTTTTCGGGATGGGGCATCATGCCGAAGATTCGCCCGGTTTCATCGCAGATGCCGGCGATGTGGGCGACCGAACCGTTCGGGTTGACCGGGTAGGTGCCGAACTCGCCGGTTTCATCGACGTACCGCACCACGACCTGGCCGTTTTCCTGCAGGCGCGTTAAGACCTCGTCGTCACGCGGGATGAACTTTCCCTCGCCGTGGCAGATCGGTACATAAATACCCTTTTCGATTCCCCTGGTAAAGACGCATTTCGACTCGGGATTAACTTTTAAATTAACCCAGCGGTCTTCGAATTTGCCGGAATCGTTGTTGGTGAGCGTCACATCCTGGCGCATGTAGTCTCCGTCAATGCCGGGCAGCATCCCGAGCTTTACCATCACCTGGAACCCGTTGCACACGCCAAGGATCAGTTTCCCGTCAGCGATAAACTGCAGCAGATCATCCTTAAGCTTGTACTTTAGCTTGTTGGCCAGGACTTTCCCCGAGGCGATGTCGTCGCCAAACGAGAACCCGCCGGGAAGCATCAGTATCTGGTAATCGGCAAGGTGCTTTGTGCCGTCGGCTATGTCGTTGATATGCACCCGCTCGGCCTCGGCCCCCGCCAGGGTAAAGGCATCTTGTGCGTCTTTGTCCCGGTTGATTCCCGCCGCGAGCAGGACGAGCACTCTTGGTTTATCACCAGACTTATTACTTAGATTATTTCTTAGATTATTTCTTGGGTTATTTCTTAGGGTATTATTCAGATTATTAGTCATTTACTATCACCACCTGAGAGGCGCTTTAAAGGCCTCTTTCAGTTCGTCTATCGATGCATCTATCAAGGCCGTCCCGCCGTGTCCTGTGGCGGTAAACCGGCCTTCCTGCGTGACTTCGCCCACCGCGGCAAACGTGCGACCGGCCATCGCGGCCTCAAAGGCCTGCGCGTTCTCGGGCGAGACGGTCACGATAAAACGGCTGTTTGATTCGGAGAAGAGCACTCTTACGCCCTCCGTCGCTTCTGAGGCCGGGGTCTTGCTGATATCGATCATCATGCCAAGCCCGCCGGCAAAGGCGCTCTCTGCGGCCGCAACCGCGATTCCGCCCTCCGAGCAATCATGGCAGGATGCGACAAGACCTTTTTCGATCGCCGTATGGAGCGACTTGTAAAGTGCAAGCGCCTCGTTGGTATCTACCTTGGGCACCCGGTTTCCTTTAACGCCGCTCAGCATATAGAAATGCGAACCGCCGAGTTCGTCATGGGTTTCGCCCAGGACGTAGACGATATCGCCCGCTTTTTTGGCATCCATGGTGACCGCTTTCTCAACGTCGCCGATTACACCCATCGCCGAGATGAGAAGCGTCGGCGGGATTGCGATCGTCCGGTTTTCCAGGCGGTATTCGTTGTGAAAGCTGTCTTTGCCCGAGATAAAAGGTGTCCCCAAGCCGACCGCAGTATCGTAGCACCCTTTCGTGGCGCGTACCAGTTGTGCGAGCTTGTGGTCGCCGTCCGGGTTGGCCTCGGAGAGAATCGGGTTGCCCCAGCAAAAGTTATCCAGAATTGCGACGCGCTCGGGGTCGCCGCCCACCGCAACGATGTTTCGAACCGCCTCGTCGATCGCCGAGGCCGCCATCCGGTAGGTATCGATCTCGCCGTATTTAGGGTTGATGCCGTTGGATACCACGATGCCGCGCTTGGAAGAAACCAGCGGGCGGATGACCGAGGCATCCGATGGCCCATCGTTTGCCATACCGACCAGCGGTTTTACTACGCTTCCGCCTTGCACCTCGTGGTCGTACTGGCGGATGACCCACTCCTTGGAGCAGACGTTAAAACTGCCGAGGATGTTCATAAGGGCATCATTTAGTTCTTTGGTAATATCATTAGTAAGATCATTAGTAAGATCTTCGGTGTGGCCATCGGCGGCATACTCGGGCTCTTGCTCAAGCGTTGGTCGCCAGGTAGCGGTTAGCTCTAGACCGGGAAGGCCTTCGTGTACGAAATCCATATCCAGGTATAAAACTGTTTTCTTATCATATTTAACGTGAACTTTGCCGGTATTTGCAAACGTGCCGATAACCGTGGCTTCGACATCGCGCCTGCGGCAAAGGTCCATAAACGCATCGATTTTTTCCGGTGGGACGGCGACCGTCATGCGCTCCTGGGATTCGGATACCCAGAGCTCCCAGGGCTGCAGGCCCGCATACTTGGTCGGGGCTTTCTCGAGGTCGACCTCGCAGCCGCCGCAAAACTCGCTCATCTCACCCACCGAGGATGAGAGGCCGCCCGCGCCGTTGTCGGTTATCGCCCTGTAAAGGTCCATCTCGCGCGCCTCGCGCAACGCGTCCTGCATCTTGCGCTGGACGATGGGGGCGCCGATCTGCACTGCGGCGGAGGATGTCCCTTCATCCAATGCCACCGAGGAGAACGTCGCGCCGTGGATGCCGTCTTTTCCGATGCGACCGCCCACCATTACTATGAGGTCTCCCGGATTTACCGTCTTTACGTGGGACGGCTTGCCGTTTATCTCTTTTTTCATAAGACCGCCGGTACCGCAATAAACCAGCGGGTTGTAAACGTAAGCCTCGTCGAAGAGGATAGCGCCGTTTACCGTCGGGATTCCGATCTTGTTGCCGCCGTCCTCAACGCCCTTGCGCACGCCTTTAAAGATGCGCTTTGGATGCAATACGGATGCCGGAAGCTGCTCGTATGGGAAGTCCGGGGGACCGAAGCAGAAAACGTCGGTGTTAAAGATAAGCTCCGCCCCGATGCCTGTGCCCATGGGGTCGCGGTTGACGCCGACGATGCCGGTCACCGCGCCGCCGTAGGGGTCGAGCGCCGAGGGGTGGTTGTGCGTTTCGACTTTAAAGACCATATTGTGCTCGCCGTCGAAGTCGACCACGCCCGCATTGTCGACAAAGACCGAGACCAGCCAGTCTTTTTTCTTTGCTATCTCTTCGGTCGCCTTGCGGATATATGTCTTAAAAAGGCTCTCGATTTTCTCGGTTTTTTCGCCTTCGGTGTACTCGATGGTCGCGTTAAATATCTTGTGCTTGCAGTGCTCGGACCAGGTTTGCGCAAGCATCTCGAGTTCTATGTCGGTCGGGCGGGTGCTTAAGCCCACCTTCTCACGCTCGGCCTTAACTCTCTCATCCTTGAAGTAGTCGCGGATGATCCGCATCTCGGCAAGGTTGAGCGAAAGCACACCTTTTCTGCTTATCTCAAGAAGCTCCTCGTCGGAGACATCGAGATCGACCTCGGCGACTTTCGGGTCAAACTTCGTGCTGCGCGAAAGCGCCGTCACTTTTTTAACCGTTGCCTGGATGTCGTCGCCGGTTTGCCAGATCTGGTAGTGCTCGATGAGCGGGTTGGCAAGGAGGCCAACGCAGATTTTCTCGGCATCGTCCCTTGTGACCGAACCGGTGATCAGATAGAGTTTTGAGGTATGTACCGAGCCATCTTCGGGAAACTTAATCCCGAGCAGATCCTCGATTCCCTCGATGGCGGTCGCCGCAACGTTGTCGGTGACACCCGGTTTGTAGCCGACTTCGATTGCTACCGAAAACGGGCGCTTAAAGCTCTCGTTTATCTTAACAACCTGGGTGATGGGATCGGTGAGCAGGTCCTTTGCGATTGAGATGACCTGTTTTTGGGTAAAGTTCGCATCTATCGTATAAATATTAAGAGACTGGACCGACTCGACATCGATCAGCAAGTCTTCAATTATTTGTTTTCGAACAGCGTTTCCATGGGCATCGGTGATCCCGGCCCTAAGAGCGACTTCAATCCGCCACATCTAGAAGTTGCCACCCTCTTTTGATGTCCCCGTAACGCGCGCCAGGACCTCCCGGTAGGCCTCTTCAACCCGTCCGAGGTCACGCCTAAAGCGATCCTTATCCATCTTTTCGCCCGTCTTCTTATCCCATAGGCGGCAATTATCCGGGGAAAGCTCGTCGCCTAACATCATGACGCCGTCTTTTAAGCCGAACTCGAGCTTGTAATCAACCAGGGTGAGCCCCAACTGGTCGAAGAAACGCACGAGGACGTCATTTACTTTCAAGCCCGTCTCGCGCATCTCTTTAATCTGCTCTTTGGTGGCGATGCCGAGTTCTGCGATATGGTCTTCGTTTATCATGGGGTCGCCGAGATCGTCTCGCTTATAGTAGAACTCCACGATGGTGTTCTTAAGCGGCACGCCCTCGTCGTAACCAAGCCTCTTGGAGAGACTTCCCGCGGCGATATTGCGCACAACCACCTCAACCGGAACCATGTCGAGTTTGTCGGTGAGCATGGTTCGATCGTTGATCAGCTCTCTATAATGAGTGCGCACGCCCTGGTTCTCGAGAAGCGTGAAAAGGGCCGCCGAAATCCGCGCGTTCATCGAGCCCTTCCCGGCTATCTGGCCTTTTTTCTTGCCGTCAAACGCGGTCGCGTCGTCTTTAAACTCATGGATGACCGCACTCGGGTCATCGGTTGAATATAGCTTTTTTGCCTTTCCTTCATAGAGTTGATCTTGCTTTTGTACCATGTGTTCACCTCTGACTTCGGCTCCTCGAGCCGGTTTATTTCGCTCCTTCATATTACCTGTAAGTTGGTGCTTTTTCAAATGGGAGTTTCTCTTGTAGCTGCCAGCTCTCAGCTACATCCACGTAATGAATGGTTGTCATTCTGAGGCTGTAAAGCCGAAGAATCTAGCGGGCATTTCTCATTCTCTGCCACTGAGTTCGTCTAAGCTTAGACTCTCCTAAAAGGGGGACGTTGTTTCCTGTGAGTCCTAACTCAATAAGTTAGGACTCACAGGAAACAACGTCCCCCTCGATCCCCCCTCGACAACGTCCCCCTCGACGTCCGAATGACAGCTAATGGACCCACTCTCTCGACCTACACCTTCTGGACCCTGATGCTAGTCCTCAAGTTTCTCCAGGCGGTCGTAGATAATTCCGACGTTTCGTAAGAAATAGGCGGTGTCGAAGAGTTCATCGAGTTCCTTATCACCCAACAGCTCCGCGGCTTGCTTATCCTTTTTAAGCAGGTCTTTGAGTTCGCCTTCACCGCGCCAGGTTGCCATGGCGTTTCGCTGGACGATCTCATAGGCTTCTTCCCTGGATATCCCTTTTTCGACAAGGGCAAGGAGCACGCGTGACGAGAAGATGAGCCCGCCGGTGCGCTCGATGTTTCTCTTCATGTTCTCGGGATAGACAAGGAGACCTTCCAAAAGCCATTTAAGCTTGTTAAGCATGTAATCAAGAAGTATCGTGCTATCGGGGATGATGACGCGCTCGACCGAGGAGTGGGAGATGTCCCGCTCGTGCCAGAGCGCGACGTTTTCAAACGCTACCAGTGCGTTCGCCCTGATAATCCTGGCCTGGCCTGTAAGGCGCTCGGCTATTATCGGGTTTCTCTTGTGCGGCATGGCGGACGAGCCTTTTTGCCCCTTTGCAAACGGCTCTTCGACCTCACGCGTATCGGTTTTTTGCAGTCCCCTAATCTCAACGGCGATTTTTTCAATCGTAGCCGCGACGATGGCAAGCGCGCTCATGTACTCGGCATGCCGGTCGCGCTGCAATACCTGGGTGGATATCGGCGCCGGGGTGAGCCCTAAGCGCTCGCAGACGTATTCCTCGACCCACGGGTCGATATTTGAGTACGTACCGACCGCGCCGGAGAGCTTGCCGACCGACATCGCCGCTTTGGCGCGCTCAAGCCGGTTTAGGTTGCGGTGCATCTCAAACGCCCAGTTGGCAAACTTTAAGCCGAAGCTCATCGGCTCGGCATGGACGCCGTGAGTGCGCCCGACCGAAACGGTATCTTTGTACTCGAAGGCTTTTTTCTTCAACACGCCGATCACGTCACGAACATCCTCGATGATGATATCGATGGCATCCTTCATCTGCACCGCAAGCCCGGTATCGACCACATCCGAGGAAGTAAGGCCGAAGTGAACGTACCGTGAGGCGGGGCCGATGTTTTCGGCCAGGTTGGTTAAAAACGCGATTACGTCGTGGTGGGTTTCGGCTTCGATCGCCTCGATGCGATCCACGCTAAAGGCCGCCTTGGCTTTAATCTCCTCAAGCGCTTCCTGCGGTACTACCCCTAGCTTCACATGGGCTTTCGTGGCCAAGATCTCTATCTGAAGCCACGTGTCAAACTTGTTTTCAAGCTCCCAAATAGCCCTCATCCGGGGCAGCGAGTATCGTTCAATCATGTTGTAAAAGCCTTCTTCCGTTTTATAATAGCGATCAGCTGTCAGCTAAAACCTTCATCAAGTGTTTGCTTTATCTAAGCTTAGACACTTTCACTTCTAATAATGCTTACTGCTCTCTAGATTCTTCACTTCGTTCAGAATGACAGCTACCGTCTTCCCTGCGCGACCGCCCTGTCGATGGGCGGTCCATCTAGATTCTTCACTTCTTTCAGAATGACAGCTACCGTCTTTATGCTGCCTGCTGCATACTCCCTACTGCCTACTAGAACCCGCATTCTCGACCCGTATTCTTAAGCTGATTGCTGAATGCTGAGAGCTGAGCTACACTCTAGACCTTCACTACAATGCGCGAAGCGCTATGTCGTTTCTAAAGTGCATGTTATCAAAGTGAATTTTGCCGACGGCCTCGTAGGCCTTGCGCCTGGCCTCCTCGAAGTCTTTGCCGAGGGCGCTCACGTTGAGCACGCGCCCGCCCGCGGTAACGATACGGCCGTCTTTTACCTTGGTGCCGGCGTGGAAAACAGTCACGCCTTCAACGGTGCCGGCTTCATCAAGCCCCTTTATGGGGTAGCCGGTCGAGTAATCGCCGGGATAGCCGCCCGATGCCAGAACCACCGTAATGCATACATCATCGGTCCATGCCAGGTTTACACCCGAGAGGTCACCATTGGCAACCGCGAGCATCGGCTCGATGATATCGCTGGTAAGCCTGGGTAGAATCGCCTGGGTCTCGGGGTCGCCGAAGCGCACGTTAAACTCCAAAACTCTCGGCCCATCTTTGGTGAGCATGATACCCGCGTACAGCACACCGCGGTATTCAATCCCCTCAGATGCGAGACCCTCGATGGTGGGCTTAAGAACCGTCTCGACGATTTGCCCGTAAAGCTCTGAGGTAACGATGGAAACCGGCGAGTATGATCCCATGCCTCCCGTATTCAAGCCCTCGTCGTTGTCGTAGGCGCGCTTGTAATCCTGGGCGGGCACCATCGGGATTACGTCCTTGCCGTCGCTAAACGCGAGAACGGAAAGCTCCGGGCCTTCCAGGTATTCTTCAATGAGCACCAGCTTGCCCGCCATGCCGAACTGCTCCTCGACCAGGCAACTTTTAAGGGCGGCTTTGGCCTCGTCTTTATCTTTCGCAATAAAAACCCCTTTTCCGGCGGCCAGACCGTCGGCTTTAATCACATAGGGGGCTTTGAGTCGCTCAAGGAAGGCGGCGGCGTCCCCGTAGTTATCGAAAAGGTTCGCCTCCCCTGTGGGGATACCGTACTTATTCATGATGTTTTTGGCGAAGCTCTTGCTCCCCTCAAGCTCGGCCGCCCGTGCGCTCGGGCCGAATACTTTTAAACCCTTTTTCGCGAATACATCGGCTATGCCCGCTACCAGGGGCGCTTCGGGACCTACCACCGTGAGGTCGATCGATTTATCCTGTGCGAAGTTGGCCAGCGCCTCAACATCGGTCGGGTCGAGCGCAACGCACTCGGCCAACTGTGCAATCCCCCCGTTTCCGGGAATACAGTATATCTTCTCGACCTTGGGACTTTGTTGTATCTTCCATACCAGGGCGTGTTCGCGCCCGCCGCTACCAATGACCAGTATCTTCAAGACTCCTCCATTTCACCTGACACAACGCAAGCCTTACCACTTTTAATGAAAATGCGGTACAATAGTTAGCAGAGCAATTTGAAAAAGTTAGACCACCGCATTTCTTAATTTTACGTAAAATCAGTCCTAGCTGCAATAAAGCAAGGTGACCGCCCAGCAATCCAGCAATCGTATATCGAGATTGGGCTGATAGAGTGATTTAAAAGGCTCCTATTAAGGGTAGAAACTTACTACGGCTAAATTATTGGTTTGTTATAGGTTTGGGGTAGAATTTTATCCCAACTGGTGTCATATTTGCAATAGCAATAGAGTTCTTGTAATAGAGTTCCTTAATAGACCGTATTAATAGAACACGCTGCACTAGAACAGTTAGTAAGTCTTTATTATAGGTCTATCAGAGGTGGTACGGAAGTAATGTAAAGAACCGCCGTTTTCATAAGCTGTTGTAGTGGGTCTAGCGGCTCACAATAGGACAGTAGGTCACATTAGGCCACAATAGTTTACTTATTTCATAGTCGTGGGTAGAAACGAGGTTGATGTTGAAAAGGCTCTTTATATCGTTGCACTTAGCAGTAGCACTAATCATAGCCCTTATGGTACCGGCAGCCGCAGCAGTGAACACGGACACGCCGAGTGGGGGTAAGGTTGTCATTAGTGAAACGACCGTTTCAACCGTGCCGGGGTCAGAAAGACCAACGAGAAAATCGACAACTACAACGTCGACCACAGAACGTAAAAAATCGCAGCATAACAGCAGCGGATTAAGCACAACCAGCTCCGATCGGGCAAACGCAAGTGCTCCGGTTAAAACTAAAAAAAGCGCACCGGACACGACAAGTAGTTCAACCACGTCGACCGACGCGTATGCCCCGGTGAAGAAATCGGTGGCGACGAGCACCTCGACGACGCTCAAACAAAGGGTTGTTGTCGAAGGGGAAAAGATAAAAAACCCGGCGCTTGCGGCCAAAGTGAAAAAACCCAAGGTCAACAAAGCGGGGATCGATTTTAAGCCGTTTCTTGCCATGGCGATCTTGTTGATTATCGCCGGCAGGACAAGTTTTGAAAGAACCTCCTTCTCGCCAGCTTGGGGCAGGGAGAACAAGATCAACAAAAGGACGGGAACCTTATGATGCATCCGGCAGAGGCATATAGCGAATACTCGTTTCCTGCCCAGGGCAGAAAAACCCGGCCAAAGATTTCCATAGTCATACCGGTATATAACGAAGAGGCGTTCCTGCCGACCGCCGCCTCCGACTTCTACGACGGTCTGCAGCAGCTGGGCGTGGCGTTTGAGATCATTCTGTGTGAGAACGGAAGCACCGATGATACCAGGCGGATAACCAAAGGGTTATCTGAGGAGCTGGATAACGTGCGGACGCTGACAATAGGTGTTGCTGATTACGGTAGGGCCATGCGGGCCGGCATGGTCGCCGCTAAGGCCCCGTATATCTTTATTTTCGATATCGACTATTACAGTACCGATTTTTTGAAGGAAGCGCTCGGGCTCCTGAAAAAATACGATGTGGTCATCGCCTCCAAGCTCGCGCCGGGGGCCGAGGATAGGCGCAGCTTTTCGCGCAAAATGGCAACACAGGGCTTTTATCTGTTCATCAAGATGCTCTTTAACGTGCACGTTAAAGAGACGCACGGAATGAAGGCGTTTAACCGGAAGAAAATCGAGCCGATTATCGAGCGCGCGTGCCTGGCAAAGGACCTGTTCGATACCGAGCTCGTCATCAGGGCCGAGCAAAGCGGTCTTAGAATAAAAGAAGTCCCGGTCGTGGTCGAAGAGAAACGGCCGGCGCGCTCGAGCATGGTAAAACGAATCCCTCGAACGATTATCGGCCTTTTCATGCTTCGCTACTTCTTATGGAAAGAACACCTTGCACAAGGATCATCCACGTAGGAGGGGACCAAAATAGAGAGGCTGGTATCCCGGATCAGGACCGTGAGGCTCTCACGCCTTGCGGTAGTGCTTGGATTTATAGCGATCTACGGAACGCTTTTTTCATTTTTTAAACCGGATTTGATCTTCTCCGCAACGACAACCGCCGGAGGAGATACCGGCGCGCACCATTATATCGCCGACTTCCTTATCCATAACCTGCTGCCCAAAGGCAGGATAACGGGATGGTCGCCCGGCTGGTATATGGGATTTCCAATGCTTCATTTCTACTTTCCGCTCGGCTTTTTGGCGATAGCGGCCATGAGCACCGTCATCAAATACCAAATCGCCTTTAAAATCGGCACGCTGCTCGGTGTGTTTCTGCTTCCCGCCACCACTTACGCGGCCTTTAAAGTGCTGGATTTTAAGTTTCCCTTCCCCCTAATAGCCTCGGGCTTTACCCTGCCGTTTCTGTTCATGGAGAGCTACTCGATTTACGGCGGCAACATCTTGAGCACGCTTGCCGGTGAGTTCGGCTACAGCTTAAGCTTCTCGCTGCTGATTTTATTTTTAGCGCTTCTTTACCGGGATATTAAAGAGCAGAAATTCAGGGTCTCTACCGGTGTGCTGCTCGCCATGGTCGTGCTCTCGCACGTGGTCACCACCATCATGGCGCTCGCCTTCTCGACATATTTTCTGCTCAACAAGCTGAACGTAAAGCGTTTTGCCATTCTTGCCGGCGTGTTCGTGCTGGGCTTTTTGCTTACCGCATTTTGGTCGCTCCCCTTTGCCGCAAAAATCGGTTACACCGCACACATGCAATGGGATCAGCTCCAGGGAATCAACGAGATACTGCCCGATCCCCTGCGACCCTTTATAGCACTAAGCGCCCTCGGCATACTGGGGGCGATTATCAGGCGCGATAGCCGGATGTATATCTTTTTGTGGACGTTCGTAATGTCGGTGGCGCTGTTTTTCCTGGTGCCGCCGGGTCGGCTCTGGAACGGGCGGGTCGTGCCCTTCTTCTACTATTTCTCGTTTATCTGGGCGGCGTACGGCATCTGGTTTTTACGCCGGGTTCTCGCCGGGCTCTTCTATGATTACGTGCTGCTGCCTAAACGCTATGCGGATTACGCGGTAGCAGCGATTGCCGTTGCCGTGGTCGTTGGCAATGTATTTGGAACCAGCCAGACCGCCACGGCCTGGATCAACTGGAACTACTCCGGCTTCGAGGGCAAAGCTCACTGGAACGATTTTAATGCGATCAATAAATATATAAAAAGCCTGCCTCCGGGGCGGGTGATGGTCGAGCACTCCTCGAAGATAGACACCTTCGGCACGCCACGTGCCTTTGAGCTTTTGCCCTATTTCGCGGGGCACCCCACCATCGAGGGCACCTTGATGGAGGCTTCGATCTCGGCGCCGTTTCACTTTATAAACCAGGCAGAACTCTCAAAAGAGCCGAGCTGCGCGATACTCGGCATCCGGTACCCGCAGCTTAACGTGGCCGATGGCGTGCGCCACCTGCAGCTATACAATATCGATTATTTTCTTGCCCTTTCAAACGAGGTCAAGACCCAGGCGGAAAAAGACCATGACCTGGCGCTCCTAAAAAAGTTTAAAGTGCGCGGCACCGACATGGAGTTTGCCCTCTACAAAGTCAACACCGATGGCTACGTGGTCATCCCAAAATATATGCCGCTGATGGTTGACACCAAGGACTGGCGCGCAACCGCTCTCGCCTGGTATTCAAAACCCAAGCTCTTTGATGTACCGCCGCTGGTCGACGCGAACCAGGCGCGGGCTCTTAAAGACTCGTTCAGGACGGTTTCAGCCGACTTGGAGGGCACCGTCCAGCATGAGCCGGCGCGCAAGGGCAGGATCACTAACGTGCGCATCATCGACGATGGGCTGGATTTCACGACCTCCGCCATCGGGGTGCCGCATCTTATAAGGATTTCATATTTCCCAAACTGGAAAGTCGAGGGTGCCGATGGGCCGTATCTGGCCTCACCGACCATAATGATGGTCGTGCCCAGACAGCGGCACGTGCACCTCTATTTCGGCGAGACCTGGTCTGATACCGCAGGCAGGGTTCTCTCGGATATCGCATGGCTCTTCGTTGCGGCGTATGCGCTTATGTTCGCCGTGCGAAAGATCTCGTCCCTTCGCTCTTCCTCGCAACCCGAGGACGCCGGGCAGGGGGATTCTACCGGGTTTGCGAAGGAACGGAGCGCATAGGTGCCGATTTTTAGCCTTAACAACCGCGAGCTTAAAAAGATACACGAGGCGTCCTGGCCCGAGGGTGTCGATACCGGCTGGCTTGCCGGGCAGATAGCCGAGCGCGACGTGCTGCCGGAAAAACTTCTCGTTATCGGCGACTGGAACGCAAAAAACGGCGCCGGCGGCCTTATCGCGCTTGATGAGAACGCCTCGCTCGTCGCCATACTGTTCGCACCGAAGTCACCTCCCCATGAATGGATCGAGGAAGCTGACGGGCTTGCCTGGGGGGCGCGAAACACCGGTTATGCCGAGCTTAACCAGATGGCCGCACGCTATTTTGAATCGCACGGGCTGGTGGTCGAAGACCTCACCGAGATGCACCGGAGCTATTTCTCGTACGATGAGAAAAAGCGGCCCGGCCATTTTAACCAGGATCAGCGGCTTTTCATCATAGCCACAGATTTTTTTAAAGAGGTACTTTCCGCTCTTAAGTGGCGCAAACTCGAAGTCGACACAACCGCGTACCGTCTGAAATTCATGGAGTTGGAATCCGCAGAGCTGCTCATGAGCATCGATCCGGTGGCCGAGCTTGAAGGCGGCAGGGTCGCCTCACTGGTTTCGGCGCTCTTCGAAGTCCCTTCGATCGTCGCAAAGCGGCTGCTCGGCGACTCTCCTAAAGGGGCCGGGCCTGAGCAGGATGAAAAGGATGATGGTTCGCAAAGACCGGTGGCATCCAGGCTCGACGTTCTGGTCGCACTCGATGCAAATCCCAGGAAATACGAATATGCGGCGCTCGCCGCCATGGTCGCGCTCTACGTGTTTACGTTTTCCTTTATCACCATTCGCAACCACAATAACTACGGGACATTTGGGTTTGACCTTGGTATATTCGACCAGGGTGTCTGGCTTTTGAGCCAGCTTAAGGAGCCCTTTATAACCGCGAGGGGGCTTCACCTGTTCGGGGATCACCTCTCCTTTATCCTGCTGTTAATCGCACCGCTATACCGGATATGGGCCGACCCCAGGCTGCTTCTGATACTGCAAACGGTGGCGCTTGCAATCGGCGCCGTTCCCGTGTTTTTAATAGCGAAAGAAAAACTTTCGAGCAGGATATTAAGCCTGGCACTTGCCGCCTCGTACCTGTTATACCCGGCGCTAGAGTGGGTCAACAACGATCACTTCCATCCGGAGTCACTGGCGACACCGCTCTTGCTGTTTGCGTTTTACAGTGCCATGCGGTCAAGGTATATCGCCTTCGCGGTCTTTTCACTCGTCGCCATAACAGCGAAGGAGGACGTCGCCCTTGTTATCATGCTGATGGGCATCTATATCGGGCTCACCGGCAACCGCAAGGTGGGGTTCACCACCGCGACACTCTCGCTGGCCTGGTTTTTCGTGGGGCTTAAGTTCATCCTCCCACACTTTAACAGTGCGGGCTTTTTCTATATTCAAAACTTCTCGCGCCTCGGCTCCACACCCGCCGAGGTAATCAACAACACGCTTACCAAGCCCGGCCTGGTGCTATCCATCGTCGGGCAGGAGCGCAAACTCATGTACCTTTTAGAGCTTCTTGCGCCGATGGCCTTCTTCCCGCTCATGAATATCGAGACGCTTCTGATAGCGCTGCCCACCCTGTTCTCGAACCTGGTGAGCCAGCAGGGCTATATGGACTCGATACAGTACCATTACACCGCGACCATCATCCCGTTCGTTTTCGTTTCGGGCATCCTCGCAATCGAGAAGCTGGGGCTTAAAGCCAAAGGCAAGGTGCTTATGGCGGGGCTCATTATCGTCGCAGCCCTGGTATCCAACTACTACCTGAGCCCATCACCGCTCTCACCCAACTTTACCCGCGGCTACTGGACGAATAGCAACGAGCGAAGGGGCAGCATGGATGAGGCGCTCTCCTTGATACCGAAGGACGCTGCGGTGAGCGCATACTGCAGCATGGTGCCGCATCTGGCCCACCGGCAGAAGATTTACGAGTTTCCCAATCCGTTTAAAACCGTAAATTGGGGCGTTAGGGGAGAGCACCCGCATAAGAAAGCCTTGATACAGTATGTGGTAGTAGATGTGAAGAACCTGCCGGGTGACCAGCGTTTGTTGATAGATGAACTTAGAAATAAGGGCTTCAGGCAAATCTTCAACCGGGACGAGATCCTGGTTCTTAAGAGAAAGTAAGAGCGCGTATGGCCGGTGATCGCTTCTCACGGATATTACGAATAGCGGGACTTATACTGATCGCCGTTGGCGTGTTTATCTTGCTGAAGATAAACTATACCGATGTTGAGACAAGCTATACCCAGGAACGGATGCACGACGAGTGGATAAAAGCCGAGAACCGCACCCGGGGCAGTGACTTCCACGAGGACCTGCCGGTTGTATCGGCCCCATCCCGGCGTACGGCATCGACCAAACGCGAAACAGCATCCTCGACCGAAACCACATCTTCAATCGCGCGGGATCAAAAAGCGGTCAAGCGGGTTGCGGTGGCGCATCTAAAGCCATTCGCCAGAATCGTTATCCCGCGAATCAGTCTTGACGCCATCGTGGTGCAGGGGGTTGACGAGCAGGCCCTCGCACTTGGGCCGGGCCATATGGAAGAGACCGCCTATCCCGGCGAGGTGGGCAACATGGTTATCTCAGGCCACAGGGTAACGCACAGTCACCCGTTTTACTACCTCGACGAGCTAAAAAAAGGCGACCCCATCGAGATTTACTCGTTGTCAAACAAGAAATATACCTACTACGTGGTCGGTCAAAAAGTCGTTATCCCTACCGATGTGAGCGTAATCGCGCCCACCAAAGACAAGACCTTAACTCTTACCACATGCAACCCGCGCTACAGCGCAAAAACACGGCTTATCATCACCGCCAAGATGTTGGACGAAGATAAGCTCCTGAATTAGATTTACCGCAGGATGGTCTGCATGCGGCTCGGGCCGACCGAGATCATCTCGATTGGAACGCCGGTCATCTCCTCAAGTCTAACGATGTAGTCCTGCGCCGCCTTGGGCAGTTTATCGTAGGAGTCGGCGCCCGATATATCCGTGTTCCAGCCCTCCACTTCCTCGTAGACCGGGGTGCATTTGTGGAAGATACTCTGGTGGCACGGCATCTGCTCGTAGAGCTTGCCCTCGTGCTCGTAGCCGACGCATATCTTAATGGTCTCAAACCCCGAGAGGACGTCAAGCTTGGTAAGGGCGATGCCGGTCAGGCCGTTTATTCTGGCGGCGTACTTGGCGATAACGCCGTCAAACCAGCCACAGCGCCTGGGGCGCCCGGTCGTCGTGCCGTACTCACCGCCTACGCTTCGCATGGTCTCACCGGTATCGTTCTCCTGCTCGGTTGGGAAGGGGCCCGCTCCGACTCTGGTGGTATACGCTTTAACGATGCCGATGATGCGGTTGATGCGCATTGGGCTTACCCCGGCGCCGACGCACGCCCCACCGGCAATCGGCGAGGAGGATGTCACGAACGGGTACGTCCCGTGATCGAGATCGAGCATCATGCCCTGGGCGCCCTCGAAGAGCACGTTCTTGCCGCCATCAAGCGCCTCGTTGATAACCCGGCTGGTATCGCCGATGAGGTTTTTAAGCCGCTCGGCATGCAAGAGGTACTCATCCATAATCTGGTCGATATCCAGAGGATCGACATCGTAGATTTTGGTTAAAACCTGGTTTTTAAAGTTAAGCGCGACTTCAAGCTTTTCCCGGAAGATCTTCATGTCCATCAGGTCCTGCATGCGAAGGCCCACACGCGATGCTTTATCGGTGTAGGCCGGGCCTATCCCTAAACCCGTCGTGCCGATTTTTGACTTGCCCAGTTTCACTTCGGATGCCTGGTCGAGCGCCCGGTGGTACGGCATAATGAGATGGGCGTTTGTACTGACTACGAGATTTGGCTCGCCGATGCCGATGTCTTTTAAGAGATCAAGCTCCATGATGAGGGCCTGGGGATCGATAACCAATCCCGAGGCGATGACCGAGACGACATGCGGGCGCAGTATCCCTGACGGCAATAGATGAAGTTTGAGCTTATGGCCTTCGGCGATTACCGTGTGCCCGGCGTTGTGTCCTCCCTGGTAGCGAACGACCATATCCATGTCGTTGGCCAGCCAGTCTGTAACCTTTCCTTTTCCTTCGTCACCCCATTGAGTGCCGATTAAAATCGTTGCAGGCATTATTTCCTCCCAGATACTTGATTAAGAATTATGCTTAAGAATCGCGCGTGCAGCGACGATGCCGCTTGCCGAGGACTGCATGAGCCCCCGCGTAACCCCGGCCCCGTCACCGATGGCATATAGGTTGTTAATTTCGGTCTCCAATTGCGGCGTGAGTTTCATCCTCGATGAATAAAACTTTACCTCTACGCCGTACAGGAGCGTATTTCTCGAGTTAACCCCCGGCGCCAGTTTATCGAGCACCGTGAGCATCTCTCTGATATCGGATAGATAGCGATACGGCAGCACAAAGCTTAAATCGCCCGGCGTCGCATCGGTAAAGGTCGGCGCGGTCGTTCCCCGTGCAATCCGCTCGGGGGTTGAACGCCGCCCGTCCATTAAGTCTCCAAGGCGCTGCACGATGATGCCTTCACCAAGCAAGTTCGCCAACCGTGCGATATACTTGCCGTACTTGATCGGCTCTTTAAACGGCTCGGTAAACACCGTCGAGACCAGCAGGGCGAAGTTGGTGTTGTCCGTCTTTTTATCCGCGTAGCTGTGCCCGTTGACCGTCGTAATCCCATCGGTCGACTCGGGAGCGACAATACCGTACGGGCAGACGCAGAACGTGCGCACCCTATCCTGAAACGACTTCGATGTATAGATGAGCTTTGGCTCGTAAAGCTCTTCTGTCAACGGCTCCATAACGACCGCGGGAACCTCGACGCGCACCCCGATGTCGACGGCGTTGTTGACCGGGGCCAGCCCGAGGCGCCTGGCCTCTACGTTAAGCCAATCCGCGCCTTCCCTACCGGGGGCCACGATGATGAACCGGCCGGTGATCTCTTCGCCCGACCCGGTTCGCACACCGACCGCACGCCCGTCCTCGACCAGGATATTTATCACCTGAACGCCCGTTTTAATATCGATCGCGGGATCGAGGTGGCGCTTCATCAGCTTCAAGATATCGTTACTGCGATCGGTCCCCATGTGGCGGACCTTCTGCGGAACAAGCCTCATGTCCGCAAGGGTTGCCTGGCGTTGCAGCTCGCGTATCTTCTCATCGTCGGTGCCGTGCACCACATCGGTCGCACCAAAGGCACGATAGACGCCATCGACATAGTCGACCAGCCTTGCAAGTTCCGCCGTTCCCACGTAATCCGAGAGCCATCCACCGATCTCGGTTGAGAGGGTAAGCTTGCCGTCGCTAAAAGCGCCGGCGCCTCCCCAACCCGAGGTAATACGGCATGGCTCACAATGGGCGCATTTTCCCGTAAGCCTCTCAGGACATTTTCTTTTGTTAATATCCGGCCCCTTCTCAATGATAAGAGTTTTTAGCTTGCTCTCTTTTACGAGTTCAAGCGCGGAAAATATACCCGCGGGGCCGCTTCCGACAATGATGACATCATACTCTGCCATCCGTTACACACCTTTTATACGCACAAAAAAACTCAAACAGAAGGCTCTTGGGATACTCCCTACAACCCCGCCGTCCATCCGAGTCTGGCGTTTTTCATTTGGTTGTCCGCATTGCAAATGCAGACCGATCACGCACGTTTCAAGGTTATGCGTTTGTACCATTGCACGCCTTAAAATGTGAACATGTGCGTAATTAGCATAGCTAAACGACCAGCTAAAGTCAAGAAAACAGCCGGGAGTCGTATGCTCCCGAACCTGCTTTCAGGTATAATATTCAGCAATCGGGGGACGAGTAGTGGGTATGATAATGAGTTCGATATCGCCTTTATCGTACTCGGCCTGCACGAGATGACCGTTCAGGGCGCTAAAGAAGCGCTTAAAAAGGCCAGGCGGATTTCAAAACGCCTGGTGATAATGGAATTCGGCTTCGCGCGCTGGCCCGCCTTCTGGAAAAACTTCAAATACTTCCTGATAACCGAGCCAAAAGGCTTCTTCGAGTTCACGAAACAAAATGTCGGCGAGATGATAAAACAGGTCGGCTGGACCATCCAAAAAGAAAACGAAAGCTTCCCGTTTGTAACCTATGTCTGTGAGTAGATGATAGCCCTGGGAGATTTACATCCACTCAGAAAGATCTGATTTCAGGAATTCGTCCACGGGGATTCCGTCGCCCCCGATTAGAAGTTTATGCTGTGGAGTAAAGGCTTTGCTAAAAGCGGTCATGCCCGACAGAACACCTTTAGTTCGACCGCTTTTAACCTCAATGGCTGTAAGCTTGTTTCCTCTGCGGATGACAAAATCAACTTCTTTATCGCCCTCACGCCAGTAAAATAGCTCGATCTTACCACTGGATGCGATGTTTAAAAGGTGGGCTCCGACAGCCGACTCAACAAGACGACCCCAAAAACTACGGTCCCTCTTGGCCTCTTGGAAAGATAAATGAGATTGGGCCGTTATAAGCGCCGTATCGAATACCTGTAGCTTTGGGCTTGAGCCCCTTCTGCGCACAGCTTGACCTGAAAACTTGCTCAAGCCCGTAACAAAACCAGCACCTCTTAACAACTCTAAATAGTGTGCGAGGGTGGTTGTATTCCCCGCTTCCTGCAATTGTCCCAACATCTTTTGATATGAAAGAACTTGCCCGGAGTATTCGCATGATAGGTAAAAAAGTCTTCGCAGAAGTGCCGGCTTATCAACACGGGTCATCAGCAAAATGTCACGAGATATCGTGGTCTCTATTAACGAATCTTGAATATAACGTATCCGGCGTTCCGGCTCCTCAGTAAGCGGGGCGGCTCCAGGGTATCCCCCGTAATAGATAAAGGTATCCACATCCCAGCCAAAATATTCCTGGCACTCCAAGAACGACCAATGGCCAACTCTAATAACCTCAAATCTTCCGGCCAAACTTTCCGTAAGGCCTCTCTGCATGAGAAGTGGTGAAGAACCAAGCAAAACTACCCGTAAAGGGGTATTTTGAAAGGTATCTTCATCCCATAAGCGTTTTATTACCTCAGGCCAATTCAGTATTTTTTGAACCTCATCCAAGACTAAAACAGCGTCCTTTTTACCTGCCGCCTTCAAGCGCCCAAGTTCCCACTGCTGTTCCAGCCAGGTCTCGTCCCTCATGGTAGGTTGATCGGCCGATGCATAGTGAGAAGGTATATTTACCTCCTCAAGAACTTGCTTAACAGCCGTTGTCTTACCAACCTGGCGTGGCCCATAAAGAACCTGGATAAACCGGCGCGGTTCAGAAATTCTTCCGATTAATTTTTGGTTTATATCCCTGACGTAAAGTTTCAGCACGTCTACACCCTCTTTGATATTTTACTCAATATGTTGAGTAAAATAACTCAACATATTGAGTAATTTTATTACTAAGCGTGCTGGCCGTCAACTCTCTCTTCCTTGTTTTACCTTGTTGTAATGAATCATCTGTCGCACCCAAACTTCGTTAAGAGAACCTTCGCAGATAAAACTCTTGCGCAAATCATTGATTGTAGCTACAATGTAGCTACAATACTTGTCCGACCGGCGAGGAGCAGTTCATGGCAATTCGCGTTACCGATTTTCCACATTTTAAGAACGAAGAGGAAGAGCGCGAATTTTGGAAAACCCATAGCGTTACTGAATTTCTTGACGACATGGAGGATGTGACTGATGAGATAATAGTCACACGCCCGAAGAAACGATTATTATCATTTCGGATCGACGATGAGGTTATCGAGCGCCTTCAAAAGCTTGCTCAGCGCAAGGGAATTGGTTATCAGACATTAATGCGGGTTTGGGTTATCGAGCGCCTTGAAGAGGAAGAGAGACGCGCTGGTTAAGTTAATTTAAAAGCCCTCTACATGCAATCACGGCTTTATCCACCATTACAAAATCCCTCTATCTGCAACCGATTTCAGAAACTCCTTGCGAAAGTACTGTATATGAGGAAGATAATCGAGATACAAGGCCAGGGTCCTGGTTTCATATGAAACCCGCTCTTTTTCATCTACACTAAACAACAGGATACCCCTGGTGAGAATCTCCCCCTGAATGGCAAGCGACATATCATTCATGACTCGCACGTCTATTGGCGCAAGCCCGCTTAGCTCTTCGATCTCGCGACCCAGGGTTAGCTCCTCATCTAGCGACAGGATTGAATGCGGCCTTACATAGAGGGCAATGTCAATATCGCTTCCCAGGTGGATGTCTCCCTTGGCGTAAGACCCAAACAGATACGCGCTCACGACAGGGTATTTGGCCAGGATTTTGTTTAAGCTTCCGGTCAAAGCGGCAACTGTTTTCTCCGTTATATTTTCGCTTCTTTTTTTAGCGCTCATATCACTCATATTATAGCCTGATCCTCAACGGTGTACACGTGTTAATAGTAACGATTGGATTCGGCACTGTAAACTGCATGTGCAACGCCAGGAAACCTGCCGAACCGATCGCCGTGCTCTCGTTGTCTGGCACTCCCGTTGTCTAACGCTTGACACCGAAAACCCAATAAAATACCTTGAAACAATGAGCTTGAGGATTTCGAACTATAAGTTAACGCGAGACATGATCAAAGACGCCGCGTTGCCGGCGATCTACAGCCGTGGCCGTGAATATTATCAAGACGGCAAGGTTGTGGATTGGGAGGAGCACGAGCCGGGATACATCACGGGCACGGTTAGAGGTTCCGGAAACCACCGTTACACAACCGGAATCGACTTCAGGGACGGGGACCTTGATTGTTGGTGCAGTTGCCCGTACGACCGGTCGGATGTCTGCAAACACGCGGTAGCCTTAGCCCTGACCTACCTGGATTATAGCTCGCAACCGATAAAAGAAGACGTTCATCCAAGAGGGTTTAACCAGCTCGCAATAGAGGGCCATGGCGGCTATGTCCCGTGGCAACTTGCCCTGGATAAAATCGTTGGTTCAACCGCGCCGGAGCGAAAAACCGGCTACTACCGCCTTATATATCGACTAGGCGTAACCATAAATTCCCAATTGGCGATCGAACTCTTTAAGGCGCGAATTGGAAAAAACGGCAAGGGACAGGAGGAGCATTATTACTATGACCCGATGTCGCCGAGCACATTCGTTCGTGACAGGGATAAAGCTATTTTGGGTTTATTTGCTTTTGGCAGAACGCTGATTTATTCCACGACCTATATTTCACCCGATATCATCGATCCCCTGCTGAGGATGCTTGCCGACGAAGAACATGTTTTTCTCGGTTCTACCCAGATAAAGGCGCATATAGCTTTAGCCCCGGTAAAGGCTGTCCTCTCCCTTATTGAGGATGGCGAGAACCATAAATTCGAAGTATTGTTTTATCCTGAAAAAATCAACGAAGTCAAAGACAAGCTTTTTGTCCTGGGTGAGAGCAAACCATGGGTAACCAACGGTCATGGTTTTTTTCCTCTCGAAACAAATCTGCCCGGCTCAGTTCTCAGGGCGTTCTTAAAGGAACCGCACGTTGTTAAAGAAGAGCAGGTTTCGCTTTTTATGGAGCGCTACTACGACCCGCTCTTAGATAAAAATGCGTTAGAAATAAAAAGCACCAGGATACAGGATGCCCGGAACGACATTCAGCCGCGACCGGTCCTCTACCTGGATGGAGGTAACAAGGGTCTTATTCTAAAGCCCTGTTTCGCCTACGGCGACGGCCCCCCTCAAGTAAAGCCGGGCGCTTCAGCGAAGATACTAAAAGCTACGAGCGACGGCGATTCGTTTTGGGTTCGACGGCGACTGGATGATGAAGAGAACGCCCGCAAGATGCTTGAAGAAGCAGGCGTTATGCTCGACCCTACCGGAACCGGCTGGCTCGACGGTGACGACGCTTTAGATTTTCTGTCGTATTCGGTTGCTCCATTAAAAGCTCGGGGCTGGGAGGTCGTGGGAGAAGTCGGTTCTCTTCGCCTGAATAGAGCCAGGCCGAAAGTTGGAGCGAGAATATCGTCGGGCATCGATTGGTTTGATCTCAACCTTGAGATCGGCTACGGCGATTCGCTTGTCGATATCTCCACCGTGCTGGCAATTTACAAGTCGGGAAGAAAGTATATCCAGTTGGATGACGATAGCTGGGCGCAATTGCCGCTTGACTGGCTGCATAAAGTAACCGCGCCTCTTGAAGAACTGGCGGATATTGAAGGACAGGAAATAGCCGCTGCCACAAACAACGGCAAGCTAAAACTCAGGTCGCACAATATCCCGCTGGCGGAAGAAATCCTGTCGGGGGTGGATCTAAGATCAATTCCCTCTTTTGATATGCTAAGAGAACGACTTGATTCGTTCAAGGGGATAGAGAAGGTCGATATCCCCCACGGGTTGACAGCGACGCTCAGGGAATATCAAAAAGACGGCCTGGATTGGCTTGGCTTTCTCTCGAGCTTTTTCTTTAACGGCATCTTAGCCGATGACATGGGCCTGGGGAAAACCGTCCAGACGCTCGCCCATCTTTTACGGGAGAAAAACGAGGGGCTTGCCACAAAACCCTCGTTAATTATAGCGCCGACCTCGGTCTCGTATAATTGGAAGGAAGAAAGCCGCCGCTTTACGCCGGATTTAAAGGTATTGGTGCTTACCGGCCCACAGCGACACCAGGGGTTTGAAGATATAGCAGGTGCCGATATCGTTATCACCACGTATGCCCTGCTGCGCCGCGATTTTGAGAAGCTACAGAAGCACGCGTATCACTACATAATCCTTGATGAGGCCCAGTTTATAAAGAATCCGGCAGCCCAAACGAGCAAGCTTTGCAAGCGTTTAATTGGGAATCATAGGTTAGCCCTGACGGGTACGCCGATGGAGAATAATCTTACCGAAATCTGGTCGATTTTTGATTTCCTGATGCCGGGGTTATTGGGCAGCCACAAAAGTTTCCAGAAACGGTATGAAAAACCGATCGCGAAAACCGGGGATATGGTGGCGCTTCAGAGACTGAAAAGAAGGCTGAAACCCTTTATCTTGCGAAGGGTAAAGCGGGATGTCGCAAAGGAACTGCCGCCTAAAACTGAGATCGTCGCTTACTGCGAAATGACTTCATCCCAAAGAACCCTTTACCAGCAGGTTTTAAATACCTACCGGGCTAAAGTGTTTGAATCGATTGCCACAAAAGGCATAGAGCGGTCGCATATTACGATTCTCGACGCCCTTTTAAAGTTACGGCAGGTCTGCAATAACCCCCAACTTCTTAAGGTCGCCCCGCATAAAGTAAAGACATCCGGCAAAATGGAGCTTTTTGAGGAGATGGTCGGGCAACTTGCAAACGAAGGGCACCGCGCCCTCGTTTTCAGCCAGTTTACGCAAATGCTCGGCTTGTTAAAGCGATGGCTCGATAGCAAGAATATCCCGTATTGTTACCTGGACGGGCGTACGCGCGACCGCTCGAAAGTCATTAAGGAGTTTAATGAAGGCGATGTTCCTCTGTTTTTAATAAGCCTTAAAGCCGGCGGCACGGGGCTTAATCTTACCGCCGCCGACTATGTCATCCACCTTGACCCCTGGTGGAATCCTGCGGTCGAGAACCAGGCCACGGACAGAGCCTACCGCATAGGCCAGGATAAACACGTGTTTGTCTATAAAATGATTACCAAAGACAGCATCGAAGAGAAAATACTCGTGCTCCAGGAGCACAAAAAAGCGCTGTTCGATAACCTCCTATCCGAAGGCGACCTGGGCAAATCCCTTACCAAAGACGACCTGGAAGAGCTTTTTAGACGGGTAGATGTATAAAAACACGAGACGAAGTAAGCAACGTCGATTTTAAAAGCCTATCGTTCATTTTCTTCTAACAATCTGTTGGCAAGTTCCCGCATATACCCGATATCCGGGCCGAAGTCCTTGCCGTATTCGTGAAGCAGGGTTCCCTCATAGATAAGCTCGTGGGCCTCTTCGCCCAGGATATCCCCTGGGTAATTATCCGTGAGGTAAACATTCAAAAGGAAATACGAGTTTCGCGCTTTCCAGGGTTCGAGTTTGCCGGCCTCGATCTGGCCCAGAAACCAAAGGGTGAGGCGGCCCAGCATATGGCGGGCATCGTCGATCTCGCCCTCCTCGATCTTTAACGCGATTGGTTCGACAACAATGAACACGTCGCGCGTTACCTCTTCTGCATACTGACTAAACGGGATATCCGGTCGCATAGTATATGTATATTCCATTAAACCGCATAACTCAACAAGAGAAGCATCGAATCGCCATTTTGACTATAAGAATGACGCCATATGATATCGCTTAAGCTCTTGCTTTACTATCTAAAGTCATCAGAATAGCAGATGCAAGGTAAAGGACCAACACGACCCCATACCACTTAAAAATACCGGGAGTCAACGCCATATAGAATCCTGTCGGAAGAGCCAGCAAAAACGCGCCATACATGAGCAACGGTTTCTTGATAAGAATAGAGGCCATGGCGAGGCACGCGGGAAGGAGTACCATAACAAAAGTATTAAATACAACATCGCTGCGAACCGGCCCATTATACGGATTAGTAAAAACCATCCTCACCCAATAATAAACAGCAAGGGCTGCAGCGAATAGCCCGCTAATCAACGCAACTTTATGGATAATTGATCTCCCCTTGGGCTTAAATTGCCTCATCTACCCTCCTATTTGCTAGAAGTTTTAATTATTTTACAAAAATAGTTACCAATATACCAGGAACCATAAATATAATATCGAATATTCGGCGATTGTATTGTTTGTAAAGATTTCTATTTGAATGTTGTTATCTATTTATATTATGTTTTTATATCATAATATAGTTGGGTGTTTGTACTCCATTAACACATGCAACTTGCAACCTAGTAAAGGAGGTGAGCACAATGCAATAAACCAACCTGCTATAATACGAAGGCCAATCAAACACACAATAACTTAAATGCACATGTCAAGAAAGGAGAATGTGACCGATGAGAAGATTTGTCTCACTTATTCTTATGGTTGCCCTTGTTTTGTCTCTGTGTCTGGCACCAATGGCCACAGCCCAAGCAGGCATCAAAAGCGAAAAAATCTTAAAGCCAGAGAAAGGCAGCTACGTCGTCCTTGATAAAGTGGAGTTTATCCAAACTGATAATGGTTCGACAGTTAATATCAAGGATTCTTTCAAGACGAATCAGACAATCGAAGCATACAATATTAAGGTCGACGGGAAAAAGGGAACGTATAAAACTGCAAAGATTGAGACCACTACTGTCGAGGAAACAGCGGGTACGAGTGGTGTGTCTGCTGCAACAGTAACGCGTTATAATTGGGTAAAACTCGTTACAGATGATCCGGTAGGCTACGACTTGTGTTCTACTAAATTAAGGGTAGACTGGTATGATTATGGAAGCTCGCTTGCCTTTAAGAGCCACAGCATAAGCCCATGGGCGGCCTATCCATCGCAAGCAGGTACTCACTGGCATATTAGCAGCTATTGGATTGGCGACCCGTACATTTACTATGCATGGTCGAGAATGGATCAATCAGGGAATGGAAAGTATTATAATTGGGACTTCGGTGACGATGCACAGCGAACAGACGTCGCTCACTATATAACAATTACGTGCTACGCCGGTGGTTATGCCGAGCGCACTATAAGTTGGACTCGAAGCGGAGAATATTGGTGGCTCTTAGATCTGGATGTATATAGTGGTTACGGCTCGTATTAGCTCATAACGCCTAACAAGAACTAATATGCGCAAAGCGGGCGGAGAGTTTTTCTCCGCCCGCTGCTATTTCATTCATGGGTTACCGATTAGACCATTTACCGGCTCGCCAAGCTTACTCTACTCCACAGCGCTTCTTAAGCCGCTCCCAGTTCTTGTCAACCTGGGACTGGAATTCTTCGATAAGGTGCTCGTTGCCCGGTTTGAAGAAATGCTTGAAGCGGCCCTGCGGCTTCAAGAATTCCTCGACCGGCCTAAGCCCCTTTGCCGGCTTGAAGTTAAGCTTCCACTCGCCGTCTTCAACCTCGTAGAGCGGCCAGAATCCGGTCTGTACCGCAAGTTTTGCGATCTCAACCGTCATCTCATTTGGCGTCCTCCAGCCACGCGGGCAGGGAGACATTACGTTAATAAACGCCGGGCCGTCAACTGCGAAAGCCTTCTCGGCTTTGTTGACCAGGTCTTTCCAGTGGCTGATACTCGCCTGCGCAACATACGGGATGTTGTGGGCCGCCATAATCTGGGTAAGGTCTTTTCGCGCCTGCGGCTTGCCCTGGCCCACTTTGCCGGCCGGCGACGTTGTCGTCGCTGCGCCAAACGGGGTTGCGCCCGAGCGCTGGATGCCGGTGTTCATATACGCGCCGTTGTCGTAGCATACGTAGAGCATGTTATGGCCGCGCTCCATCGCACCGGAGAGCGACTGCAAACCGATGTCATACGTGCCGCCGTCGCCGCCGAACGCCACGAATTTTATCTCTTTATCCGCAGGGATTTTCCCTCTTCTCTTAAGCGCATTGTAAGCCCCCTCGACGCCGCTCATTGTGGCGGCCGAGTTCTCGAACGCGTTGTGAATAAACGGGGTACCCCACGCGGTAAACGGATACGGGGTCGTCGAGACCTCAAGGCACCCGGTTGCCGAACCGGCGACTACCGGGTTATCCGTGCCCAGCAGCACCTGGCGAACTGCGATGGAGGCTCCGCAACCGGCGCACAGCCTGTGACCGCCGGTAAGGCGCTCTTCTTTATGACTAAGCTCTTTAATAGTTGCCATCTGCCTCCTACTCCTTTACTCCAAGTAATGTAACGGCCTCGCGCGGGGCTTCTTCGCCGCGCGCCACCTTCTGCAGGTCCCCGAAGACCGTCTCGATCTGGTCCGGGCCGGTATCCCTACCGCCAAGACCATATACGTAGCCCTGAACATGCGGGCGTTTTGTAGTGTTATAAAGTGCCGCTTTTACCTCCATGTAGACCGGTCCGCCCGGTGCACCGATGGAATCGGAGCGGTCCATAACCGCAACGGCCTTTAAGTGCGAAAGCGCATCTGCCATCTCGGCAGACGGGAACGGCCTGAAGAGCCTCGGCTTTAGAAGGCCGACTTTCATGCCCTTATCGCGCAGTTTGTCGACGACATACTTCGCCGTGCCGGCGGTCGATCCCAGGACAATAACGGCGATATGCGCGTCATCAAGGCGATACTCCTCGAACAGGCCATAGGTCCTGCCCGAGAGCTTGCCGTATTCTTTCGAAACCTTCAACACGACATCTTTTGCGTTCTCGAGAGCCACGCGCATGGCTTTTCTCTGCTCGTAATAATACGGCGGCATCGCAAACGGACCGAAGGTCATCGGATTATCCGTATCGAGCAGTGCGCGCTTTGGCACATACTCACCGACGAACTTCTTAACGACCTCGTCGTCTAAAACATCAAAGCGATCGATTGCATGGCTTGTGATAAAGCCATCGTGCATGATCATGACCGGCAGCATTACCTTCTCGTGCTCGGCCACACGCATCGCGATAATCGTGTTATCGTATGCCTCCTGGGCGGTCTCACCGAACATCTGCACCCATCCCATATCACGTGCACCCATCGAATCGGAGTGGTCACAGTGAATATTGATTGGGCCGGAGAGCGACCGGTTGACGTTGTGCATAACGATAGGCAGCCTCATCGCGGACGCGATAGAGAGTTCCTCCCACATGAGCGCAAGGCCTTGAGACGAGGTTGTCGTCATAACCCTGGCCCCAGCGGCCGATGCGCCGATGCACGCGCTCATCGCGCTGTGCTCGCTCTCGACGTTGATATACTCGGTATCTACCACACCGTTCGCCACGTAGTTTGCAAACTCCTCGACGATGGTTGTCTGGGGCGTAATCGGATATGCCCCAACAACATCGGGGTTGATTTGCTTCATGGCAAGCGCACATCCCGCGTTACCGGTCATGGCAACAGTCGTCTGCTTTGTAGTCGCTTTATTAGCTGTTGTCGCCATTATTTCTCGCCTCCTTCTTCGACCATTGTAATGGCTTTTGTCGGACAGACATTGGCACAGATGCCACAGCCCTTGCAATGATCGTAGTCAAAACTGTCCCATTTCTCGTCTTTAACGCGAATGCTCGAGTCTGGGCAATTAATCCAGCAGATAAGGCAATTCGTGCACTTTTCTTCATCCCAAATCGGCCTATTCGAACGCCATCCGCCGGTCTTATAATCAGCGGCATTGCCCGCCTCGGGGATGGTAGCGCCCAGCGGGTGCTTCTTCCAGCCCCAATTCTCAATGCCTTTAATATTCCATTTGGTTTGCGTCTTTATCTTAGTTTTGCTCATTATTCTGCTTTCACCTCCGCATAGGCGCGCTCGACGGCTTTTACGTTGCCCTCGATGATCTCCTCGGAGAACTTCTTGCCGAACGACTTACGCAGATACTCCGTCACATTCTCGATCGGCATTATGCCTGTAACCCGAACCAGCGCACCCATCATGGGCGTATTTGGAATTGCACGGCCGATCGTCTCCTTCGCGATCTTAGTCGCATCGACCGTATAGACCTTGCGGCCTTTTAGCTTCATGGCTTTACGAATAGCAGCCGGTTCCTCATCGGTGTTGATAATTAAAACACCGTCGGTATCCAACCCTTCAGTAACATCAACCGCACTCAAAAGCGTCGAGTCGAGAACCACGACGATTTCGGGATTGGTAATGCTGCTGCGAATGTGGATAGGCCCGTTGCTGATTCGCGTAAACGCCAAGATCGGAGCGCCCATTCTCTCAGGGCCGTACTCCGGAAACGCCTGGAAATACTGGCCTTGCGAAAGGGCCGTCTCTGCCAGGAGCTTTGCGGCCGTAACCGCGCCCTGGCCGCCCCGTGCGTGCCAGCGAATCTCAGTAAGTTTTTCCACTCCCATTGTCACCTCCGAAAATATCTAAGCTCCCACAAGCCAATGGCCACTAGCCAAAGGTTAATAGAAGTAAACTACATTTCCCGCCTTCCTTCAAGGGCGCGACCTAAGGTTATTTCGTCGGCATACTCAAGATCCCCGCCCACGGGCAGACCGCTGGCGATGCGTGTGACCTTGATACCGAGGGGTTTGATTAGCCGCGCAAGATACATCGCCGTGGCCTCGCCCTCGATATTGGGGTTGGTCGCGACTACAATTTCGCGCACATCTTTTTTTTCGCCAAGCCGCTTTAAGAGTTCTTTAACCCGGATATCATCCGGCCCGATGCCGTCGATAGGAGAGATCGCTCCCTGCAAAACGTGGTAAAGACCCTTAAACTCGCCGGTTTTTTCAAGCGCGACGATGTCCCTGGGTTCCTCCACAACGCAGATAACCGCCTGGTCGCGGCCTGGGTCCTTGCATAATTCGCATATTACCGCATCGGTAACGTTAAAGCACTCATCACAAAAGCGTATTTTATCTTTTACCTCATCGATGGCCCGCGCCAGTTTTTTCGCATCATCCGGCGATGCCTTGAGGATATAAAAAGCAAGTCGTTGTGCGGTTTTCGGCCCGACCCCCGGAAGCTTGGAGAGCTCCTCGATCAGGCTTGCAACCGGGCCAGCGTAGTAGGACATAGCTTACTATAACACCTTACTTTCTCGTTGTGGCTGCAGCTATCAGTTCATAGGACTCAGCTTATTTATAGATTTACACTGATTTTCTAGAGATGGCTGAGAACTGATAACCCCTTTATTATACCTGATTCTTAAAAATAATTCTTGGACAAAAAAGCGCCGGCTCAAGAGATGTCGGCGCTCGTAAACGATCTTTATCCCAGGCCCCTGGACCCTCTTTTAGAATCCCGGTAAGCCCAGACCACCTAAGCCGCCCGCCAAAGGCCCGGTTACCTCGGCCATCTTCTTCTGCGCAAGGTCCTGGGATTGGCGTAGCGCTTCATTGACCGCCGCTACGATCATATCCTCGAGGATCTCGACGTCTTCGGGATCGACCACCGAGGGGTCTATTCTTACCTCAAGAAGCTGTTGCTTGCCGGTCACGACGGCTTTAACCGCGCCACCGCCCGCGCTCGTCTCTATTTTGGTTTCCGCCAGTATTGCTTCGGCCTTTGCCATATCGGCCTGCATCTTCTGGATTTGCTTCATCATGTTCCCGTACTGTGGACCGCCCTTCATCTATGTGCCCTCCTGGTTTTTAATCTCTTCAATCGAAATTTCTTCGACTATCTTAGCACCAAATGTATCCCGAACCAATTTAATATAATCATCTGCGGGTATCATATCAGACGGGGTGAGGCCGTCTTCCGCCGTGGTATGCGTAACCGCCACCGTCTTGGCGCCGCCACCGGTTGCGCCACTCGCTACACCGCTAACCGTGCTGCTAATTCCATCATTGGCTTTGCCGCCGGTTGCTTCATTGGCTGCTTCCTTGGCAAGCTCACACACTATCGGGATGGTAACCCCGCTTGCGGTCTTGAGCACATCGCGGAGCAGCTTCAGATTTTCCGGTGTTTCTACAAATGCCTTATCGCTCTCTTTAAGGGCGAGCACCAATCTCCCGTCTTCGACGCGGTCGAGTACGGCCCGCGCAAAGAAGTCGTACCGCGAGCGCTTCTTTTCTTTTATGATTTTTAAAACCTGCGGCCAGGCCCGCTTCACCAGCTCCATATCGACTATGGCGCCCGCCGGCATCCCCTGCCCCTTTGCGGGGGTGCGGTGCGGGACATCTTTTGCGGTCGCCCCGCCCGCCAGAGCGTTCTCCAAACGCTCCACCCGGTACATGACGCCCTCGATAGAGGCGTCATCGCCCGTTTTTACCATTTTAAAGAGGGCGATCTCAAAGAGCAGGCGCATATCGGTCGCCCACCTCGACTGGTTATAAAGATCGCTTAGCGTGTTTATAAAAAAGAGGAGCGGGCGCGGGTTGACCCGCGACGCCTGCTCGATAAGCTTCTCCTTCAGCTCATCCGGTACGCCGGCAAGGCGCATATCGGGCACGGTTTGCGCAAGATACAGGTTGCGAAGATGCCCCAAAAGGTCCTGGATAAACTGGCGAAGATCAAAACCCTTCTCAATGAGACCATCGATAAGCAAAAGCCCTTCGCCGAGGTCGCCCTTGATAAGGGTATCGGAAAACTGCAATAAAAGCTCGCTGTCGGTGATACCCAACAGTGCGACGACATCGGCGCTCTCTATCTTCTCCTTCGAGAAGGAGGCAAGCTGGTCCAGCACCCCGAGCGGATCGCGAAGCGACCCTTGCGCGTGGTGTGCGATTAAAAAGAGTGCGCTCTCATCGATATCGATATGCTCGGCCTCGGCGACAAAACGCAGGCGCGCCTCGATATCGGCGACCGATATACGCCTGAAATCAAACCGCTGGCATCTCGAGAGGATCGTGGGCAACACCTTATGCGGCTCGGTGGTCGCCAGCACGAAAACAACGTGCTCGGGTGGTTCCTCAAGCGTCTTTAAAAGCGTATTGAACGACTCGGTGGTAAGCATGTGAACCTCGTCTATGATATAGACTTTCTTACCGCCCTGCGTCGAGCTGTAGGGGATTTTCTCGAGAAGGTCGCGAATCTCTTCGACCCTGCGGTTCGAGGCCGCATCAAGTTCCAGTACATCAATGGAGCTGCCGTCATTGATCGACCTGCACGAATCGCACTCGTTGCAGGGCGTTGGCGTAGGGCCCTTGACGCAGTTGATCGCTTTCGCCAGGATGCGCGCCGTGGTTGTTTTTCCGGTGCCGCGCGGACCGCAGAAAAGATAGGCGTGGGCGATTCTCCCCGCCTCAATCGCGTTTTTTAACGTCTGGATAACGTGGGGCTGGCCTGCTATCTCATCGAAGGTCTGCGGTCGCCATTTTCGATACAGCGATACGTACGCCACTTTTTTTGCCTCCGGCGGTTCCTGGTTGAACATAATTACAAAAAGATGACGACCGTGCACCTGCTTTTGACATCCGGCCCCAAGCGCTGCTACGTAGTTAGCTCCAGCCAGGCTTCCCCACGGCACACGGAATAGCCCGTTTACCGCTGCTTCCTCCCGGACCTGACGGGGTTCACGAGTTTCCGTTGCGCAGGACCCGACCTTCAACACCACTTGCGCAACAACCGACCTCACAACCGGGGAGCCTGGAGCAGGGATTCAGTCCCGCTATAGCGGATTGCGAGCAACAGGGCACCGCTACCTCCCCACCTAGCACGGTCATCTGCGGAGGAGGAGGGATTCGAACCCTCGAGACGGTTCCCCGCCAACACGATTTCCAGTCGTGCGCACTAGGCCAAGCTATGCGACTCCTCCGGATGAAACATCATCGTGAAAAAACGCTCGAACGTTTTTTCACCTTGCAATTTTACCACACGTTTAAAAATTTCACATACAACAGGGACCTCTCATTAGGCAAGCACCTTGCGGAGGAGGAGGGATTCGAACCCTCGAGACCCTAATGGGCCTAACGGTTTTCGAGACCGCCGCACTCGACCGGGCTATGCGACTCCTCCAGTTGTGGCTTTTAGATAGACGTACGCCGGACGGGCTCGCCCGAACGGCGTAATAATTTTACCAAGTCTTGTGCACTAACACAATGTCAGCACGGTGCCGTGTAATTGCTCGGTGCCGGTTATCGTCGATCTAGCAGAATGCTCATCAATATCCCTGGTCGTTATCCTTGGCTTTTGCCCTGCGCGCGCGGAAGAAATCCTGCAGCAGCTCTCTATTTTCTTCTTCGAGAACACCCCGCGTAACTTCAAGCTGCCAGTTAAGGCGTTCATCCTGCACGATATTATAGAGGGTTCCGGCCGCGCCCGACTTTTGGTCGGATGGCCCGAAGACCAGCCGCTTCATCCGGGCCTGAAAGATCGCGCCCGCGCACATCGGGCAGGGCTCTTTGGTGACATAGATCGTGCAATCGCTCAGTCGCCAGCGCCCGAGTTTTTTCGAGGCCTCCTCAATCGCAAGGATCTCGGCATGCGCCATTGCACTCTCGCGCTCTTCACGCTCGTTTCTGGCTTGCGCGACTACCTCGTCATCGCACACGATAACCGCACCGACCGGTACCTCGCCGGCACGTGCTGCCTGCCTGGCCTCCTCGATCGCTTTTTGCATATACTTGATATCGTCATCGTTGGTCATCGCGTACTAATCGATTTTCTTAAACATGCTCTTCGGGGCCTGACATACCGGGCACTTCTCAGGGGCCTCATTCAGATGAACGTGCCCGCAATTACCGCAGATCCAATACTCGACCGCATCATTACTGCCGAGAGCTTCAAGCGCCTGTTTAAATAACACGGCGTGCTCTTTTTCGACCTCATTCGCGTTCCAGAAGCTTATCCTAGCACCCTTCTCGGCTTCCGCCTCCGCATCCCGGATCATACCCGGATACATCTGCTCGAACTCGTAGGTTTCCCCGTTAATAGCAGCATTCAGGTTGTCCGGGGTGGAGCCGACGCCCTTCATCACATTTAAATGTTTAAGCGCATGCACCGTCTCGCTCTCGGCAGCCGCCCTAAACAACCGCGCCACCTGGGCATAGCCTTCCCTTTCAGCTTTGGCCGCAAACGCCAGGTACTTTCTATTTGCCTGCGATTCACCGGCAAACGCATCCCGTAAATTTGTAAGAGTTTTCTCTCCCATCAAGGTCTCCTTTCCGTAGCCTTTTGCTTTATTATAAACCAACGTTGGACCGGATGTTACTATGCTGAAAACAGCTAGATGTTACAACGTAATTCACCCAATCGGGTGGATCGGCAGGCATAGTATGCAATCCCAGAGAAAGCGTTATGAAAGCTAAAGCCTATTCAACAACGCTATGTACTGCAGAGTTTAAGCGTTATAGTTAAAGGTATATAAGGCTTTGCGGCAATAATAAGCCACGACACAAAAGGAGTCGGTATGTGGGTTTGGGTACAGCAAACTACCAAGCATGGCGATACCGTAGAAATTGATAGCGCCGGGATTTACGACATGGCAGGTTTCTCATTTAAGGCATACGGTAATCACTACGAGTTCTACGGAATTACGCTTCCGAACGGCGAAGAGGTGCGAATATGGTCATATTCCACGCGAGAAGAAGCGATTGGTGCAGTAAAGAACATTCGTGCGACACTGCAGGATGAAGCGGGTGTAGTCTACGAAATTGGATACGATGGCGTAATGAAGCCATCAGGGCAAATTGAGGCCTAAGAGTATCCGCGTAAACGGATTGGCGCCAGGCGGCGCACTATCGCGTGCCCGGAGGGATTCGAACCCACGACCTCTTGATTCGTAGTCAAGCACTCTATCCGGCTGAGCTACGGGCACATTCTGGTCTCCGGCGCATGCGCCTTGATCCAGCTGGCGGAGAGAGAGGGATTCGAACCCTCGAGGGAGTTTATAACCCCCTACTCGCTTAGCAGGCGAGCGCCTTCGACCGACTCGGCCATCTCTCCAACTCTAAAAATCCAAAACTTTAAAGCATCAAAAGCTAAAAGCCAGATAATTAATATACATGACAGGACGCATTTTGTCCACTGCATATGCTGGTTTGCTAGCCGACTTGCTTGATTTGTTTTAAGCTCCAGCCAACTAAAGTAAAAATGGGAGCAGTAGAACACTAAAGCATCTCCCGATAATTTCATGATTTTTTCTTTTTAGAATCTAATAATTTTTTGACTTCACGATCAAAGTCGGACTCAAGCATACGGTCTTGAATAACTCGGTATTTTTCATATTCGCTTTCGGCTAATGCCACTGCTACTTCATGACTGATCTTGCCGCTATCCTGCAAAACTTCTTTTTCGTTGAATTGCAAAAAGGCGTCCAATTTTCCTACCCAGTCTTTCATATACATCACAACACCCTTTTGCGCCTGCACTTCCGCATAATCAAGATACATCGTGACAATTCTGTTCAGTCCGTCAAGTTCTTTTTCATTGAGATAATTCTTGGCAATACTAACATCGGTTTTTCGGATTGTCCCTTTTGGAGCGTTTTTCCATGTGGTTAGTCCCATATTTGGTTTTTCACTCCCAACCCTTTGATAAATAATTTCTGCCGCTGTTTGGTCGCTTATCGCCCAGTGGAGTTTGTTTTGCACGGTAGCAAAAAATTGCTTGGTGATTTCTTCATTCGGATTATAGTCAGCGCTGCACTGTGCGTAAATATCGGTAATTTTCTGGTAGAATCTACGCTCGCTACTGCGAATATCGCGGATACGCGCCAGTTGTTCTTCAAAATAATCTTTGCCGAAAATGTTGTTGGGGTTTTTCAGCCGTTCGTCATCCATAGTAAATCCCTTGATAATATATTCTTTTAGTCTTTCCGTTGCCCAAATACGGAAATGCGTTGCTTGACTTGAATTGACGCGGTAGCCAACGGAGATAATGGCGTCGAGGCTATAAAATTTGGTAGGATATTTTTTCCCGTCTTCGGCAGTATGTTCCAAAATGGAACTAACTGAATTTTCATGTAACTCGCCGCATTCAAAGATGTTTTTGAGGTGTTTCGTAATAGCTGGTCTTTGCACGCCAAACAAAAGAGCTATTTTATCTTGGGTAAGCCAAATATTTTCATCTCGCAAAAATATCTCCACTTTTACCTTGCCGTTTGGCGTAGTGTAGAGCAGGAATTCTGTAAAACTGTTTTGTCTGGCAATCTGTTTATTCTTTTTCATAAGTTTATGCCTCAATTGCGCCGCTCATCAGCCGCGGCAAAAGCAAATCCCTCGCCCCAAAGTCTTTTTTCGATTGCTTCATATTAGGAAGAGAATCATTAAATGGACCTCAAGGTTTCCTTGGCAATATCCAAGTCTTTGATTTTTGCCATAATCAAATCTTTATTAAATCGTCTAAAGTTATCCCCAAACCATTGGCAATCTTAGTAATTGTCTGCAGTGTACTTAAGCGGAGAGAGAGGGATTCGAACCCCCGAGAGACTTACGCCCCTAACGGTTTTCAAGACCGCCGCATTCAACCAAACTCTGCCATCTCTCCATATGAAAGACGCGTCCTTATGTCTTTGGCCCGCGCCTTTTACATTGCGTAGTTTATCATATTCTACCGGCGCTCTCAACGCGCCGCTCTTCTCGTCGCGCAAGCCGAACCAACACTTAAAACTTCTTCGGTGTGATGACTTCTGCGCCTCCCATGTAGGCTTTCAGCGCGTCCGGAATACTTACCGCGCCGTCGGCCTGCTGGTAGTTCTCGAGTACCGCTGCAACCGTTCGCCCGATTGCCAGGCCGCTTCCGTTGAGCGTGTGGACAAACCGGGGTTTAGCCTTCGGGTTTTCCCGAAAGCGTATATTGGCGCGCCTCGCCTGGAAATCCTCGAAGTTACTGCAGGAGGATATCTCCCGGTACCCGCCGGACCCCGGCAGCCAGACCTCGATATCATAGGTCTTGGCAGAAGAAAATCCCATATCCCCCGTACTAAGCGCCACAACCCGGTAATGAATATTGAGCGCCTGTAAAATGGACTCCGCATTGGCGGTAAGCTTTTCAAGCTCATCGTATGAAGTCTCGGGGTTGACGAACTTCACCAGCTCTACCTTGTTGAACTGGTGATGACGGATAAGCCCACGGGTATCTTTGCCGTACGCGCCCGCCTCGCTTCTAAAACATGGGGTATACGCGCAGTAGTAACGCGGCAGGTCGTCGGCCGCGAGTATCTCGTCGCGGTGGACATTGGTTACCGGTACCTCGGCGGTCGGTATCAAATACAGGTCTTCCCCCTCGACTTTAAAGAGGTCTTCCTTAAATTTAGGCAGCTGGCCCGTGCCGGTGAGACTTGCGCTGTTTACAAGAATCGGCGGGAATACCTCGGTATAGCCGTGCTTTCCCGTATGCATATCAAGCATTAGATTAATGAGCGAGCGCTCCATCCTGGCACCTAAATCCCAGTACAGCACAAAGCGCGCTTTGGCGATTTTCGATGCCCGCTCAAAATCCAATATTCCAAGATCGATCCCCGTATCCCAGTGCGGTTTGGGCTCAAAGTCAAACTCGGGCTTCTCGCCCCAGGTTCTGATCACTACATTTGCGGTTTCGTCAAACCCGATGGGAACGCTTTTATCCGGAATGTTGGGGATGTCCAGGAGCATCCGATTAAGTTCATCCTCGATTTCAGCGAGCTGCTCGTCAAGCCCCTTGATCTTGTCGCCGAGTTCGCGCATGGCGACGATCTTATCCTCGGCCGGCTCCCCGGTTTTTTTAAGCCTGGCGATTTCGCCCGATACCACATTCCTGCGGTTTTTTAGTTGCTCGACTTCAACGATCAACTCGCGCCGCGAAGCATCGAGTTCCTTAAAGCGCGTTAGGTCGACTTTAGAGTTTCTGTGCTCCAGCGCCTCCTCCACGACATCCAGGTGCTCCCTTACCCATTTCAGATCAAGCATCAGCTTGTCACCCCGTTTGCCATCGGATATGATCCTAGCACCTTTACCTCTCTCACCTTGCATTTCAGGCACTTGAGCGTTGATGCGATTATCTCGTCGTCCATGTGGCCTTCGAAATCGATGAAGAAGCAATAGTCGCCGAGCGCCTTTTTGGTCGGCCTCGACTGTATCTTAGTTAAGTTTATATACCGGTATGCAAATTCCTGCAGGATTAGAAGAAGACTTCCCGGACGGTCCTCGTAAATAAAACAGACGATCGAGGTCTTGTCGTGGCCGGTTTTCGCTGCCGGCTCTTTTCCGACCAGCACAAAGCGGGTCTGATTGTCTTCAAAATCCTCGATGCCGATGTCGAGCACGTTTAATCCGTAAATCTGGGCGGCAAGCCTCGGGCCGATGGCCGCTAAGGTGCCACCCTGTTCCGCAACGAGCTGCGCCGCCGCGGCATTGCTTCCGGCAAGCTCAAGATTTGCTTGAGGCAGTTTCTCGGAAAGGTAGCGGCGGCATTGGGCGATGGCTTGAGGGTGCGATAGCACGGTCGTGATATCCTCCAGTTTTACGCCCGGCTTCGCCATCAGGCTATGGTTGATGGGTATGATTATTTCTCGTTCGATAACAAGGCTTGCCTCAAACGCTAAAACATCCAGCGTCGCATTGACCGAACCCTCGATAGAGTTCTCTATCGCGACCATTCCCTTGTCCACCTCGCCGCGCTCGACGGCGCGTATCACATCGGCTTCCGTCGGATACGGAACGATGTCTTCGTCGCTGACCAGTAAAAGTTTTAGAAGCGCCTCCTGGGTATAGGTGCCACGCGGCCCCAGGAAGCCGATCTTTGTGTCGTGTTTATCTGGCAAATGCCTGCAGTCCTTTCCTTGCACTATTGTCAAAATATTATTTCGCTCTTAGTGCGCTCCTGTTGCGCTGTTATCGCTCTTATTACTATATCGGTGATTACACCAGTGTTTTTGTAGCGGTGTTTGAAAACGCCTCTCGTATCGCCTGGTGCTCTTCAGCGGAAAGCGTAAACTCAGAGGTGTTGTTTCGTATAGCTTTGGCATAGCTCCTGCTCTCCTGGCGCCCGTTAATGGTGCTTAACACAGCACCGTTTCCGTTGTTATCCAACAGCGCCACTGCGAAGCTCAGCCTTCCCCCGATATCATCGAATGCGTCGAATCGTACCACGCCGACCCGCTGTACGGCACTGCTAAGCGTATCCGCGAGGTGTGCCTGGTCTGCTTTGACCTCGTTTATGGCAGAGTTTAAAAGCGAAAGCTGATTCAAACTGCTCTCTACCGCACCCGCGAAATCCCCATGTTCCCCGGCCTTGACGATTGCTTTCGAGCGCCTGTTTATCTTTTTAAGATTCAACGAAACGACAAGAAGCCATAGTGCCAAGACGAGCCAGCCGGCTGCAACCAGTGCTAGAATTAAGCTACCATTACGAATATCCATTGCTACCCCTTCGCTTAGAGGAAAATTTCCGCCATAATTGTCACAAATTATACAATAAAAACCTAACCTTTGCATTTGGGAAAAACCTGTGTAAGCAGCGAGAACTTTCGCGCTTGTAACCACGTAAGGAGATGATTACATGAAGGTCGCTTATTTTGACTGTTTTGCCGGCATCAGCGGGGATATGATCGTCGGCGCCCTGCTCGACTTAGGGCTACCTTTAGAAGAGCTTGAAGCTGGGCTAAACAAAATCGCCGTCGGCGATTACGAGGTGAGCGCAAAAAAAGTCACAAAGCAACATATCGGGGCCACAAAGTTCGACGTTGCCGCCGAGGAGCAAAAGGTGGTGAGAACCTTTAGCAACATCCGTGAACTCATCGGGGACAGCGACCTTGCCGACAGCATAAAAGCCGATGCGATCGCCATATTCAGGCGGATCGGCGAAGCCGAGGCCAAAATCCACCGCAAAACCATCGACCAGATACACTTCCATGAAGTCGGCGCGATCGATTCGATCGTTGATGTGGTTGCAAGCGTCATCGGGATTCATTCCCTCGGCATCGAGAAGATCTACTCCTCGCCGGTCGCAACCGGCATGGGGATGACGAGAACCGAGCACGGCATGCTCCCTATCCCCGCCCCGGCCACCATTGAGATCCTCGCGGGGGCGCCGGTGTATAGCTCCGGGATCGCCGCCGAGCTTACCACCCCAACCGGAGCGGCGGTCCTTATGCACTACGCGACCTTCACCGAGGAAATGCCGCTGCTTGCCCTTGAGAAAACCGGCTACGGTGCCGGAACCCGCGAACTTGAAATCCCCAACGTGCTTCGCGTCATGTTCGGGACGCAGGCCGGGGTTGAGACCGAAGAGGTGATGCTCCTCGAAACCAACATCGACGATGTCTCCGCAGAAGTGCTCGGTTACACCATGGACGCGCTGTTTGAACGCGGTGCGCTCGACGTTTGGTTCACCCCAATCGGGATGAAGAAAAGCCGGCCGGCCGTAACGCTAAGCGTGCTGGTGCCCGTAGGAAGCGAGGAGGAGGTAATCGACACGATAATGACAGAAACCGCAACCCTGGGCCTCAGGCTCTCCAAGCAATCCCGCCGGGTTGCAGAGCGAGAAATTATAAGCGTGAACACGCCTCTTGGTAGAATCCATGTCAAGGTGGGCACATATAAGGGGCGGGTTATCTGCATTGCGCCCGAATACGATGATTGCAGCAAACTGGCCGCCCGAAGCGGTACACCTCTTAGGGAAGTCTATGACCTTGCACGAGAGGCGGCAAGCAACACGTTCAAGAAAGGCGGATAAATCGTGCAGGATGCTCGGGCTTGCTTTTCTACGCCCAATCCGACCCCAGCACCCAAGCCTGCGTACCCGATTGGGTACTCCACCGCTTGCTTGCATACTTACCCGCCTAGCGGATAGATAGAGTAAGGGCGTCCCATGGTCGGCATGGCGACGTTTCTCACCGGAACACCGCCCGGCGTCATCCCCTTCTCCGTGCCGTAGTGGGCATGGCCGTGCAGCACCAAATCCGCACCCAACTTGTCGATCGGCTCGGCCATAATCGATGCCCCAAGAAACGCATACACTTCGGGAGGCTCCCCGAATAGCGTGTCTTTTATCGGCGAGTAATGAAGAAGCACGATCCGAAAATCCGGCTCCATAACCTCCAAGGTCTCAAGGCCCCAGTGAATCCGCTCCGCCTCGTTTACGCCTTCCCTGTACATCATGCGAAAGATCTCCTCTCCAAAGTCAGGCAGAGCCCTGATGCCAAACCCCCCGCCAAACCCCTTGGTACCGATAAACCCCGCCCGAAAGCCGCCCGCCTCTACAACGGTGGTCTCCCCATCGAGCACGATGATGCCGCCTTTTTCAAGCACCCGCCTGATATCCCCCTGCTGCCCCATATGGTAATCGTGATTGCCGAGGACAACAATGATCGGTATCTTCACATCCTTAAGTGCAAAGGCCAGCTCCCCAGCCTCTTTTGCCAGGCCATGTGCGGTTAGGTCCCCGGCGATAGCGAGAACGTCGGCCTTGGTATGGATATTAGCAAAGCCCGCTTTAAGCATCTGAACGTTACCCGTCTGGGCGTGCACATCACCAACAGCGGCAATTCGTATCATTTCAATAGCACCTAACAAGATCACCTGGCGATATCTATAAGAAGATATTCCACTCCTGCGGAAATGTTAATTCTAAGCGATCAAAGAAATATGGGATGAGTGGCGGGTAAAAGCTCCAATGTCTATTGTTCTATTGTTCTACAAAAAAATAGCCGCAAAAAAGCGGCTATTTTTTGTGCGAGAAGGGGGACTTGAACCCCCATGTCCTTTCGAACACTAGGCCCTGAACCTAGCGCGTCTGCCAATTCCGCCATTCTCGCGTAAGCTTTTGTGTTCTTATCCGTCTGCGAATCTGATACTATTAAAGCTGATCGCATCAAATCCGCGCAGAATAGATTATACCATTTTTATGTTTTGCGCAACACAGGCAAGGGAAAAGCGCTACAAGCGTCGAATCAATAAAAGATGTACATGAAAACGGAAGAACTGCTACTTGACCGATACAAGATCATTTCGAAGCTGGGCAGGGGCGGCTTTGCCGATGTCTACAAGGCCTTTGATACGCGCATGGAGCGTGTCGTGGCCATCAAGCAGATTCATGTCAACCGCCACTCGGCGGAGCGCGTGCTCCGCGAGGCGCGCACGGTGGCGCTTCTTAATCACCCCAACATCGTCACCATCCACGAGTTTGAGGAAGACGGCGACGACTGCTACCTAATCATGGAGCTTATCGAGGGCATACCCCTCTCAAAAATATTAAGCCGCATCTCGCCGCTCTCGGTGCACGAGGCGCTCATCATCACCATCGAGATTTGCCGGGCCCTTGAAGCCGCGCATTTAAACGGCATCATACACCGGGATATCAAACCCGAGAACATCATGATCCTCTATGACGGGCGCCTGAAAGTCATGGACTTTGGCATCGCCCGGTTTAAGGGGGGCTCAAGCGCAACCGACGACGATATCATCGGCACGTTCGCCTACATGTCGCCCGAGCAGGCGCGCGGCGACGCGGTCGACGAGCGAAGCGATATCTGGTCGCTTGGGACCATGCTGTACGAGATGCTCACCGACTGCATCCCGTTTAGCGCCGAGTCGGCAACCGAGACCTTAAATATGGTGCAAAAATACGAGCCGTTTCCGCCAAGCCGCAGCAACCCGGAGGTAAGCGAAGAGCTCGATCGGCAGGTAATGATGACCATTACCAAAAACCCCGATGAGCGCTACGTCTCGGCCACTGTCTTCCGTGAGAACCTGATCGAGTTTTTGCCTTCCCACGAGCCGGCCGAAAAGGTGCTGTCCGGGCTCGTCGGCAGGTACATAAGCATAAACAGCGAGATGGCCTGGGCCGAAGAGACCGGCTGGCGGGGGCAGATGTGGCGGTTCATCGAGGAGCACAAGGAATCGATCACCCGCACACCGATGGCCGTCTTTTTGAGCTACCCGTTTTTCCCGATTCTGCGCCAGTGGTTCGAGATACCGCGCAGCCTCTCGCTCTTTGCCGCAACCGGGGTGTACCTCGCGGTCCTCTTGCGCCCGGATTACGGAATCGGCATCGCCTTTTTCCTGCTTTCACTTGCCATGATCAAATACTCCGCCGGGCTCTTTATCATCATGTTCTTTATCTTGATGCCCTACTGGGCGTTCGTTTCACGCAGATGGCCCGTGCTCTCGATTTCCCCGGCGATCGGCTCGATATTCGGCATCATCCAAATACCGTTCGTATTCCCGGTCCTGGCCGGGCTCTTAACCAACCCGCTCATCGCGGCGGCAACGGCAGGCATCGGGTGTGTCGCTTTTGAGCTCATGAACCTCTTCCTAAAAGAGAGCACCATGCCGGACCTCGTAAAAGGCTACGCGATCTGGTCCTCCATCAAAGGGGTCTCAAACCCGGCGCAGGTTATCGATCTCATCGTCACCCCGTTTACCCAGAACCGCATCCTGCTCTTCCAGCCCGTGCTCTGGGCGCTCGCGGCCGCCCTAACCTCGGCGATCAGGGGCAAACGGCGGTGGTTTTCCGGAGCCGTGACCGGCCTCGTCGCGCTTTTGATGGGATACCAGGGGATATTTACCAACCTTAAAGGGAGCAGCCTTGACATGGGGGGACTGATGCAGGGTTTGTCGTTTTCACTTATAATACTCTTACTGATTCCCATTTTCCGCCCGCCGGCGGCAAGCGTGAATACAGCGCCCGAGCTAGCAGAAGAACTCGCGGAATAGCCGCTATGGAGGAACAACTTTGAGCGTTCTTAAAGACTTTGAACATAGACTTGAAGCACTCTTTGAAGGATTTTTCGCCAAGCAGTTCAAATCGGGCATCCAGCCCGTTGAGATCGCTAAAAAGCTGGTGCGCGAGATGGACGCACACCGCACCATCAGCGTCTCCAAACTCTACGTCCCGAACCGCTACAGCATTTTAATAAGCGAAGCGGACGCGGAGCGGATAAAACCCTTTGAAACAACATTGGTCTCGGAGTTTCAAAGCTTTTTAATCGCCCACGCCAAAAAAGAGGGCTACGAGCTTTTGGGGCGCCCGCAGATCGCAATAAAAGCCGTGCCCCGGCTCTCCCTCGGTGAGGTCCTCATTGAGAGCACCCTCGAAAGCAGGGAGCCTGGGGTAGAAAAAGAAGGGGCGGGCGATGCGTACCTGGTTCGCTCCGGGGCGGGCGGCGAAACCAAGTTCTTGCTCGCCGATACGACGATAAAGATCGGACGGGCCGCCGACAACCACATCATCATATCCGACCCTAACGTTTCACGCTATCATGCGAGAATAGAGAGCGTTGGAGCACAACACCTGATCAAAGACCTTGAGAGTACGAACGGCACCTTTGTAAACGGGGCCAAAGTCGATGAGCGCCGGCTAAAAAACGGCGACACGATCGCCATCGGCACCACTAAACTATATTTTAGGAGAGAGGCCGGTGTTTAACGAGCTTACATTAGGGCTGCACGTGCTGCTGCTCGCTTCGATCTACGTATTCTTGTTTATCGCGGTTAAGGTGATCTCAAAAGACCTCGCCTGGGCGAAAGGCGCAGCCACCGAGAAACTACCGCGAATCGTGATCGTCGAGGGGGCCGAACCCGGTGCCGCAACCGACTACCCGATAGACGAGCAACTCATCATCGGCAGGTCGCCGGATTGTGATATTATTCTTGAGGATACCTTCGCTTCGGCGCACCACGCGCGGGTCTATCCCGCAAACTCGGCCTACTGGCTGGAGGATTTAAAGAGCACCAACGGCACAACCACCAACAATAAACAAATCAATGCGCCGGTTCGACTTAAGAAGGGCAGTACATTTAGAATAGGGCAAAGCGTTTTTAAGTTTATGGACTAATATATGAAATACGCAGCTTTATCCGATGTTGGCAAGAAACGAAGTCTCAACGAAGATAGCTACATAGCGAACGGCAGCATTTTTGCTGTTGCGGACGGAATGGGCGGGCACCGCTCCGGCGAGGTCGCAAGCGCGATGGCGCTCGATGCCTTGCGCTTTGGCCTTTCCAAACGCTCAAGAGACCCCTTTGAAGACAAGCTTATCGACGCGATCAAGCGCGCAAACAAAAAAGTCTACGAAAAAGCCTTAAAGGATGCGGATGTCCGCGGTATGGGCACCACGATAACCGTCGCCGTACCAAACGAAGACAAACTCTATATCGGCCACGTCGGCGACAGCAGGCTGTACCTTTTGCGTGACGGCAAATTACGGCAGCTTACCGACGACCACTCCCTCGTCGCCCAGATGGTGCAAAAGGGCCACTTAAAACCGGAGGAAGCCGAGATGCACCCCCAGCGAAGCATCATCACCCGCGCGGTCGGAAGTGAAAAAGACGTTCAGGTCGACCTCATCATCGAGGAAGTCCTTCCGGGAGACCGCTTTCTGCTCTGTACGGACGGCCTTAACACCATGCTCTCCGACGAGCAGATCGCCGAAATTCTGCGCGACAAGGACGACCTCGACGCCGCCTGCCGCGAACTCGTGGATTGGGCAAACGACCGGGGTGGAAACGATAATATCACCGTAATCCTCTTCGAGAAGAAAAAGACCTCGACGCCCCGCTTAAGCCGCCTCTGGCGGGTTGGGCGGTGATGGGGCCTGCAACGCCGAAACACCGAGCTTATCCTGCTCATTCTCGTTATCGCAATCATATTTATCGGCTTTTACCTGGTCTCACAGACAACCGGACAACCGCTCGACGTTTCGCTCAAGTTTGCCGGGCTGGTTTCGGTCATGTTTCTCGCTCTCAACATTGCAAACCGCTTGCTGGTCAAAGAGGCCGACCCCTACCTGCTTCCCTTTGCCGCGTTATTATCGGGCCTTGGCTTGCTCATGATCTGGCGCTTAAAGCCAAACCTCGCGACGGCGCAGTCGATGTGGATTTTAGCCGGCACGATTGCGGCTTTAATCACCCTGGTGGCCGTGCGCCGCTACCAGTGGCTTAAAGAATATAAATATACCTGGGCCATCCTCGGTATCCTGCTGCTTTTTTCACCGATCTTCATCGGTGTCGAGCGCGGCGGCTCGAAACTCTGGCTGGTCTTAGGGCCGTTCACCTTCCAGCCGGCCGAGATGGCCAAGCTACTCTTCGTCTTTTTCCTGGCCGCCTATCTCGAAGAGAAGCGCGAACTCCTCTCGATCTCGACCCGGCGCGCCTTTAAAATATGGTTGCCCGAACTCAAACACCTGGGCCCGCTGATAGTGATGTGGCTGATGTCCCTCGTCATTTTAGTGCTCGAGCGCGACATGGGGACCTCGCTTCTTTTCTTCGGCCTCTTCCTGGCCATGCTCTATGTAGCCACCGGGCGCCCCATGTATGTCACCCTGGGCTCGTTTCTTTTCGTTGCGGGTGCCACCGCCTGCTATTTCGCCTTCTCGCACATTCAAACCAGGGTCGATATCTGGCTCGACCCCTGGATGGACCCATCGGGGAAAGGATACCAAATCATCCAATCCATCTTCGCTATAGCGAGCGGCGGTCTTGCCGGGACCGGTCTGGGGCTGGGCCACCCAACACTCATCCCAGCGGTGCAGACCGACTTTATCTTCTCGGCCATCGCCGAGGAGCTGGGCTTGCTTGGCGGAACTGCCATTATCCTTATCTACCTGCTCTTTATATCACGGGGTCTGCACATCGCACTTTCGGCAACCGACAATTTCGGAAGGCTCGTCGCTACGGGTCTTGCCTGCGTGTTCGCCCTGCAAAGCTTCACCATCCTTGGCGGTACCACAAAACTGATACCGCTAACCGGCGTGACCCTGCCCTTTATCAGTTACGGCGGCAGCTCGATTCTCATGAATTTCATACTGCTCGCCCTGTTTTTGGCGGTCTCGGCAAAGCGAGATGGTGCCGGTGAATAAACGAATCTCCCGGCTGGGAGCGGTGTTTACCGCTTTGTTTTTGCTGTTAACCGTAAACTTAACATATATGCAGTTCTTCGCCGCCGACAGCCTTACCGCGCGGCCCGAAAACATCCGCCCTCTCCTCAACGATAAAAGGATAAAGCGCGGCGATATCATAAGCGCCGATGAAGTAGTACTCGCGACCACCAAGAAATCCGCCGACGGCTATAAGCGCTCCTACCCAAAAGCAGAAATCGCCGCCCCCATAACCGGCTTTTACTCCCACAAATACGGAAGGGCCGGCCTTGAGCTTACCTTTGATGAGTATCTTTCGGGGCAGACAAAAGTCTCGTCGATCGACGACTACATAAAGCGCCTCCTCGGCCGGGAGGCGCCGGGAAATAACATAACGCTCACCATCAACATTGAGCTGCAACGAACCGCCATGCGCGCGCTCGGCTCAAAAAAAGGCGCCATCGTCGCCCTCAATCCCAAAACCGGCGCGGTCCTCGCCCTCGCCAGCCGGCCCAGCTACGACCCCAACGAGGTAGATAGTCACTGGGCGGAGCTGAGCAAAAACCCCGACGGCGTTATGCTCAACCGCGCCCTGCAGGGCCGTTTTACCCCCGGCTCCTCCTTTAAAATCATAACAGCAGCGGCGGCGCTTCAAGATAACGTAACCACCGTGGATAAGATATACGACGCCAGCTCAACCGTTAAGATTTACGGCGGTAAAGTTACCAATTACGAAGGAAAGAGCTACGGCAAGCTCTCCTTTGCCGAGGCCTTCGCCAAATCTGCAAACACGGTATTCGCCCAGATAGGAAAAGAATTGGGCGGTGCCAAGCTTGTCGACATGGCAAAGTCCTTTGGGTTTGCCGATAAAATCCCGTTTGATCTGCCCACGGCACAGAGCCGCATCCCGGCCGCATCGCAGATGGACGACCTCGAGGTCGCCTGGGCGGCGGTCGGCCAGGGCCGCATCCAGGCAACACCGCTGACCATGGCCCTCGCCGGCGCGGCTGTGGCAAACAACGGCACGATCATGCAACCCTACGTTGTCGAAAACATCCGTGAGCACGACGGCAATACCGTCTACGAGCACCGTCCGAGTACCTGGCAGACACCGATGTCCCAAACCACGGCCGAAACAATAAAATCCCTCATGGAAAAGGTCGTGAGCGAAGGAACCGGAAAAGCGGCCCGCATCGATGGGGTGCAAGTAGCAGGCAAAACCGGTACCGCCGAGGTCGGCCAAAAGAAACCGCACGCCTGGTTTGTCGGCTTCGCCCCGGCAGATAACCCCCAGGTGGCAGTAGCGGTGATCATTGAAAATGGCGGTGTAGGCGGCAGCGTAGCCGCACCCATCGCACGCGAAATTATTTTATCGGCATTAGGCAAACAACGCTAAGTTTGGTAATATGGAAACAATCTGGACCCTGAAACGCAATCGACCAAATAATCAGAGCAGGAGACGAAACTAATTAACATGGGAGTCCTAGATCAACCTATGGAGCAACAAGTCTTTAACGATAGGTATAAGATTATCGCTAAAATCGGCTCGGGAGGCATGGCCGAAGTATACAAAGCCATGGATACCGTCCTGGACCGACCGGTAGCGGTTAAAGTACTACACCGGCACTTCGCCGAGGACGAGGATTTTGTCACGCGCTTCAGACGCGAGGCCCAGGCCGCCGCAGGCCTTAACCATCCCAATATCGTCAGCATCTATGATTGGGGCAGCCAAAACGGTACCTACTTCATCGTTATGGAGCTCTTGGAAGGAAAAAGCCTCAAGCAATATATGACCGCAAAGGGCATCATACCGCCCGCCGAGGCCATGGAGATCATCAAGAAAGTCCTCTCGGCGATTAACTTCGCCCACAAGCACGATATCATCCACCGCGACATCAAACCGCACAACATCATGCTGACCAGGGAAGGCGAGGTTAAGGTCACCGATTTCGGCATCGCCCGCGCCGGCGTTTCCACCATGACCCAGACGGGAACCGTTCTCGGAACCGCGCATTACCTCTCCCCCGAACAGGCCCGCGGCCAAGATGTCGGGGTGACATCGGATATTTACTCCGTCGGCGTCGTCCTTTACGAGATGACCACCGGCAAGGTACCTTTTGATGGCGAAAACCCGGTGGCCATCGCCCTTAAGCACGTCCACGAGATCCCGGTACGCCCCCGCGAGCTTAACCCGGATATCTCCGAGGACTTGCAAACCATCATCGCAAAAGCAATGGCGAAAAACCCGGAAAGCCGTTACCAAAGCGCGGCAGAGATGCGGAACGATATCATGCGCCTCATGGAGGGCATGCCTATCGTCGCCCTCGCCCCCGATGAGCAAGAAACCCTGGTAATGGCCCCACCAAGCAAAACGGCACGCGCCACCCAGGTTAAACGTCCGACCACCTACCAGGAACCACCCAGGCGACGCAAAAGCCGCGCACCGATGGTTCTCCTGGTGCTGTTCTTAATACTGGGGATGGCCGGTGCCGGCTGGTATGGCTACACCGCCGGCATTATCCACAAAAAGATGGTGGCCGTTCCCGATATCCAGAATAAATCGCTCGTAGATGCCGAGCACACCCTGAAAAAGAACGGCTTAAAACTCAAGAAAACTGATGAGATGTTCAGCAACACCATTGCCGCCGGCCTTGTTATCCAGCAAAAACCGGATCCGGGTGAGAAAAGAGAAGAGGGTAGCGTTGTCGAGGTCACTGTAAGCAAGGGCCAGGAAATGACGACGATTCCCGATGTAACCGGAAGCCGTGAATACAAGGCGACAAGCAGGTTGATAGAAGCGGGGCTAAAAGTCGGGGATTCAAACTACGAAAACAGCGACGAGATCGAGCAGGGCTCGGTGATAAGGACAGAGCCGGCCGCCGGTGAATCTGTGCCGGCTAGAACCCCGGTTAAGCTCGTGATAAGCAAGGGTCAGGCATCGTCCGTCATACCCGATGTCTTTGGAAAACCGCTCGCAGAAGCCAAGAGCACCCTTGAGCAAGCGGGTTTTATGGTCACAACCCTGGAGATGTTCAGCGAGGATGTCGACAAAGGCAACGTCATGCGCACCACACCCGCCGGCGGCAGTGAAGCCAAGAAGGGCGCAACCATCAGTGTTTACGTCAGCAAAGGCCCCGAGCTTCTGACCGTCCCGGAGGTCCGCGGCAAGCTCGAGGACGAGGCGAAAGATATCCTTACCGGTAAGGGCTTTACCGTTGATGTGGTCGTCATAGACGGGGTAAGCCCCGCCGACGACAGCAAGGTATTAAGCCAAGATCCGGGCGCGGGCGAGCAACTTAATAAGAAAAACGCGAAAATCACCATAAGCGTAGGAAGAGCGGCTCCATAAACGCAAGCACGTAAAGCGTACACCATGCATAGTAGATAAAGGCCATCTAGCCAGCTAGGGGCCTTTTTTATTGCCCTGAATCCGGCGTCGCAAAGCCCGGAAGGCCTGTCGCAAAAACCTCAAGAATGCGGTGGTTTTGCCGATACATGCATATGTAATCAGGAACAGCATTTTAGCTCTATCTAGATAGTTTACATATTTTGAGAGGTAAGTAATGGATCTCGCAACAATCATAGGCATAGGTCTTGCCGTTTTTTCGTTGCTAATCTCCATTTTTATCGAAGGTGGAAGCTTAGGCTCACTTATTAACGTATCAGCTGGAATACTCGTCTTAGGCGGCACCTTCGGCGCTACCATGGTGTGCTTCCCCATTTCAGCCGTCAAGCAAATGCCCAGGTGGCTTGCTGTAGCACTCAAGGATCGAAAAACCGATATCCATGAAGATATAGCTATCATCGTCACCTTGGCCGAAACTGCCAGGCGCGAGGGAATCCTTAAGCTTGAAAACATGGTTGAAGACTTGGAGAACGCATACCTAAAACAGGGCGTTAATCTGGTTGTTGATGGTACCGATTATGAAGTCACAAAAGCGATCATGAAAACCGAACTCGAGCTTATGGAGGAACGACACAGCCTTGGCGCAAAGTTCTTTGAAACCGCCGGTGGTTTTGCCCCGACAATGGGAATCATAGGAACCGTCATGGGTTTGGTCAATGTTCTCGGGCACTTATCTGATTCAGGCAATCTCGGTGGAGCAATTGCTACCGCATTTATCGCAACATTTTATGGAATATCCACAGCAAATATCCTCTGGCTACCCATCGCAGCAAAACTCAAATCACGCAGTAACGACGAGTCCCTCGCACGAGAAATCATCATGGAGGGCGTGCTCTCGATCCAGGCCGGCGAAAGCCCACGCATCATCGGGGACAGGCTTAAGTCATTCCTGCCGCCTGATGAACGACAGAAAAGCGTTGGCCACGAAGTCCACGCATAACACACCACTTAATCACACCATTTAATCAAGCTTACTTAATAAATTATTTGATCAGTTAGTAAATAAGTTAGTTGATAGATTAATAATCCGTAAGGAGTCAAAATGGGAAGATCCAGCCAAAAGAGTGATGGACACGATGGGCCGAGCATGGAGCGATGGCTGCTCACATACGCCGACCTTATCACTCTTCTTATGGCGTTTTTCGTCATAATGTACGCCATGTCGAACGTTGACGCCTCGAAGTACTCGGCCATGGCACAATCCCTTAAGATCGCCCTCGGTGTGGAGGATAGGAGCCCGGGCTTAATCTCGACTATGATGACCGGCCAAAAGCCGGGCAACGACAAGACGCTCTCTCTAAAAGATAAAAACAAAGACAAAGCAACCGCCCAAATGCAGCAAATCCAGCAAAAGTTAAACACGCGCAACCCGGCGGAAGAAAAAGAGTTCGCCGCTATGATAAGCAAAATCAAGGCATATGCCAAGATGAAAGGCATCGTCGCCAATGTCGATGTAAAAGAAGATGGGCGCGGTATCGTGATAAACCTGTCTGATAAGGTTCTATTCGAATCGGGTAAAGCCGATCTTTCACCAACAGCGAAGGCGATGCTCGATGATATTGCAGGCATCTTGTTTAGCTCAAGCAAGAGTATAAAAGTTGAGGGGCATACGGATAACATCCCAATCAACAACGAGCGATATCCATCCAATTGGCAGCTCTCTACCGATAGGGCAACCAGCGTAATCATGTACTGGCTCTCTAAATACCCTGCGGATGCCGGACGCCTCTCAGCGGCCGGTTACGGGCAATACCGACCGGTTGCCTCGAACGCGACACCCAGCGGACGCGCTAAAAACAGGCGCGTTGAGATCATCGTGCTTCGCGACCTGATCAGCAAGGGCGAGCCGGGCACATTCAGTACAACACAAAGTTCGAACAATCTGGGCGAAAAACTGCCCACGGCGGCCAAAAAGTAAAAAGCGCCTGCTGCTGTAAGGCGCTTTTTTGAGCGGGCAACGAGACTCGAACTCGCGACCCTCAGCTTGGGAAGCTGATGCTCTACCAACTGAGCTATGCCCGCATTTTTTTGTTGCGTCAGATTTATGATGAGTTATAACTAAATTATAACTGAAATCTGCGATTCTGTTAAGAAGCGACAGGCGTTCGCTTGCCGGCTCTCCCTACTCCGTCCTCTCGAAGTACCATACGCCGAGAGCGAGCGCAACCGTACCGAAGCAGAACACGATCCCGAGATCGAGCCAGATAGGAAAGACTTTTAAGCCCACGAGCGTTTGCCTTAAGGCGTCGACTCCGTAACTTAAGGGATCGATGCGAACGAGCACTTGCATCCAGACGGGAAGGCCTTTGCCGGTTGGGAACATCGCGCCCGAGAGGAAAAACATGGGGAGTAGCAAGAAGTTTACGACTACCTGAAACCCCTCGTGGGTGCGCATGCGGGTCGCAATCAGGATACCGAACGATGTCATGGAAAAAGCGATCATGAACATGATGATAAAGGCGAAGAAAAGCTGCACTAGGCCAAATTTGACACCGATAAGTGGTGCTACTAGGAGGATGATGGTGCCCTGCATGACCGCAACGGTGCTGCCGCCGAGCGCCCGCCCTACGGCGACCGACCAGCGCGGTATCGGTGCGACCAGTACTTCTTTTAGAAAACCGAACTCGCGGTCCCAGATGATGGAAACGGCGGAGAATATCGATGTGAAGAGCACCGACATCGAGATGATTCCTGGGTAGATGAAGCGAAGGTACTGCGAACTTCCGCCTCTCACAAACGCTGTGGAGAGTCCCAGTCCCAGCACGAAGAGCCATAGAAGCGGCTGTGCGGCCGAGCTTACTATCCTTGGTTTGTCACGTAAAAACCGGATGACGTCTCTGAGCCAGAGCGTGTATATCCCCATGAGCGCCTCTTTCATCGGGTGCGCCCCCTTCTTGCGCGCATGCGCACGCGCGCCTGATCCATGCCCTCGACTTTTTCGTCCCGGATGCGCCGCCCTGTTAAGTCCAAGAACACGTCCTCGAGTGTGGGTTTTCTCAGCGAGATCGAGATAACCGTGGTCTCGAGTGCCTTGATAAGCTCGGGCATGAAGTGGCTGCCGTTTGCCACCTTAAGCGAAAGCTCGCCGTTTACCTCTTGCACGGCGATATTGAATTTATCCTTGATCTCGAGGGAAGCCTTCCGGTTGTCTTCGGCGACAATCAGGACAACTTCGCCGCCGATGCTTTCCTTGAGTTCCTCGGGGGTATTCATCGCGATGAGTTCGCCGTCATCAATAATGGCGATTCGGTCGCAGTTTTCCGCCTCATCCATGTAATGCGTGGTTAAGAAGATGGTGAGGCCCTCGTCTTCTATAAGTTGCTGCACGTACTCCCAGATATGGTAGCGGGTTTGCGGATCAAGGCCAAGGGTCGGCTCGTCTAAAAAGAGCACCTTGGGACGGTGAAGCAGGCCGCGGGCGATCTCCAGGCGGCGCTTCATGCCGCCGGAGAAGGTCTTGACCAGGTCGTTTTGTCGCCCGGAGAGTTCTACGAGCTCAAGTACATCGGGGATACGCCTGTCACGGTCAGCCTTGCCGATGCCGTAGATCATAGCGTGAAATATTAGATTTTCGAGCGCGGTAAGGCGCTCGTCAAGGCTTGGGTCCTGGAAGACCAGGCCGATTGATTTTCGCACCGCAAGCTTGTTTTTAACGACATCAAAACCGTTGACGGTGGCGCGCCCGCCCGTCGGGATCAAAAGGGTGCAGAGCATGCTGATCGTCGTGGTCTTCCCCGCCCCGTTGGGGCCTAAGAAGCCGAAAATCTCGCCGCGGTCGATCGTAAAAGAGACCCCTTTAACCGCGGCGATGTCGTTGTAGCTTTTCTTTAATTCCCGCACTTCTATAATCGTGGCACGTACCTCTTCTGTGAAACTTTAGTGTTTTGTTTCCATGCGCTCGTCCTTGGCTGCAACGCCCGGCTCCACCCGGGGCTCCTCTACACCCGGTGTCGGAAAGGACTGGCGTCTCTGTCTTCTTTGGGTCTTTTTACCCAAAGCAAGCGATTCGTAAGCCTCGGACAAGATACTGAGAAGCGCCGAGCGCGGCGGCGATTGGTCTACCGGCTCTTGCGGGTTTTCATGCATCTCGGCGTAGCGAAGCGCCTCCTCAGCGACCACCATCCCCGCCCCTTGCGCGTAGTCATCAAGCTCGAGGTCGGATGCCGTATGCAGCAAAGCCTCGCGAATTAGCTGCGGCGATGCGCTCTTGTTTGCCTCAAGAAGGAGTGCGATTATGCCGCTTACGTGCGGGGCGGCCATGCTGGTTCCGGTGGCCGATGTGTAGTGGGCGTTGACCTGTTTACCTGCGCGGGTTCCGGTGGCGCGCACCGATACGATATCGACGCCGGGTGCGACCACCTCGGGTTTGAGCCGATCGTCGGCCGTCGGACCGCGTGAGGAGAACTCGGCGACCAGACCGTTTGCCGTGGTGGCGCCGACCGTTATCGCCATGCGGGCCGCCGCGGGACTGCCTATCGTTCTTCGCGCGGGCCCGTCGTTTCCGGCTGCGACGCATACCACCACGCCGGCTGCGACCGCCATATCGCAGGCCTCGCAAAGCATATCGGCGCCATCGGATGAGCCGCTTGAGCCGAGCGAGAGGTTAATGATATCGGCTCCCAAATCAACCGCCCACTCGATGGCGGCCATAACATCGCTCGCTCTGCCGCTACCGTCGGCCTGCAAGACCTTACCGGCTAAAATCAGCGCATTTGGCGCCATTCCTTTGTATTTGTCATCAGAATATGCGCCGCTGCCTGCGGCGATTCCGGCAATATGGCTTCCATGGCCGTTGCTGTCTTTAAATCCTTCGAGGGTAAAGTCTCTGGTTGCAACGATGCGCCCTGCAAAATCGGGGTGATCCGTGTCGATGCCGGTATCAATTACCGCCAACATTACTCCCTTACCTGTATAGCCGGTCTGCCGGACTGCAGGTGCTCCGAGCGGGCCGTCGGACTCGTCAAGGACCGCGTAGACCTTCTCGTCTTCTTCGATCCTCTCAACCCAGGGCTCCTGGGAAAGTCCTTCGATGTGACCGGCCGGTATCAAAAGCGACACGGCGTTTGCCGTTTTAAGCACATGGCGAATGCTTACAGGGGGCCTTTTAATAAGCTCTTCTATAAGTTCTTTCTCGAGCATGCGCATTTTTATGATAACGTGCACTTGCTCGTCCATTGGTAGTTTTGAAATTCTTTCGGCCAATTTAGCCGCAACTCGCATGTGTACCTCCTTGTGGGGTGGTGCTGGGTAGTATTATAAAATCGATGTTAGACCGATATTAGATTGGTTATAGGGTCGCTCTGCTTTCGGTACGAATTACCTTGCGTCGATGTAACCGAGCAACAGGCCGATAACAACGGCGATAAGCCAGCAAACAGCCATAAAGCCCAGTGCCTTGCGATATCCGACCCAGCGCCCCAACACCGACAAAACCGGAAAATTTATCAGTGGTGCGGTAAGCATAAGCGAAACCGCGGCGCCGAGATTCATCCCTTTATTTAAAAGGACGCTTAGCAGCGGGATCTCCGCACCTCCGACAAAATAGAAGGGAATCCCGATAAGGGCCGCTTTGAGCGCCGAGAAGGGCCCGCCCAGGAGCGCCTCGACGGTCGCCTTCGATACCACCACGTCGACCAGGGTCGCCAGGAAAAGGCTTAAGAACAGCCACGGCAGCATAACCCTGGCCAGGCCGAGCAGGTTGCGCCAGACGCCGGCAAGTGTCACGCTGCCGCCGGCGTTGTTGATATCTTCTGCTGAGACTTCAGAAAAGTCCCGGCTGAAAAGCGTCTCTACATCCGAGTCCATGGCAACCGCCGCAAGCCGCGGCTCTATCAGCTTGACGATAAAAAGCGACAGGGCATAAACAAAAAGAAGCGCCACCACCAGGCGTAATATCATGAACTGTACGCTTACCATAGATGTCATGATAAGGGCCGATAAGCCGGCGCCGGCGCCGGCGATAAATGTGAGAACCGGCGTCCACTGTGCGCCGCTTCGCCTGGCTATGGCGGCCATGGAAACGCGAAAGGCGGGTGTTGCGGGGATCAAGACGCCCAAAAACGCAGAGACCAGAGTCTCCCGATTTTTCATCTGTTGGAGCAATTTATCCAGCCCGCGGGCTGGGAAATACTCGACAACCACCGCGGATATTACAAGTGCTATAATAAAAAACGGGAGAATGTCGATGACCAAGCCGCGGAATGTTTGCAGTATCTGTACAAAGATCAAGGCTATCTCTCCCGATAAAGTATTTTACTAAGTTTAACCGCTTTTCAATAAGGCTTTCAACTTAAACCGAGATATTTTAAAATCATCACAGCGATTTTAAGCGCCACGAGACAGCCGTAGCGAAGCGAGAGATACTTGGTGTTGAAGGGATAGAGATGTCACCTAAACGCGCCTTGCGCCGGATTACGCGTGACAGGCGGGACGCCTTGTGTGATGATGAGCGCCAATGTAAGGCTTTAGCCATAAAAGAAATATTTTTCGCCCAGCCGGAGTTTAAAAAGGCTAAGGTAATACTCTTTTACGCGGCTTTCGGGAGCGAAGTGCCGACGCTCGATATGATGGAGGATGCCCTGCGACTCGGCAAAGAGGTCATCCTGCCGATTACCGACGTTGAGACCAATGCCCTCGTGCTTAGACAAGTCTTCGATCTCGAAGGCCTGCAGCCGAGCAAATACGGCATTCCCGAACCGGTTATCGAGAAAACCGCCCACTGTGAGGCAAGCCGCATCGACCTCGTGCTGGTGCCCGGTATGGTCTTTGATGAGGCCGGCAATCGTATCGGCTACGGCGGCGGTTACTACGACCGCTTTCTACGGCAGCTCGACCCATCGGTTTCCTGGGTATCCGTTGCATTCGAGCTGCAGATCGCACCCCTTATCCCAAAAGAGAGCCATGACCTGCCGGTTGATAAGATCATTACCGAGCAGCGGGTTATCGATACCCATGGGGGACGGTTGCGAGAGCGGAATCCGTCCGGGGATAATCTCTAAATCACACCAACCCGAATTTCCAAAACACCAGGATGGCGATGGCGGCTGCTACGAGTGAGCCTGTTATAAGTTGGGCTGGCGTGTGCTTGTTGAGGGTGAGGCGGGCCCAGAATATGACGGGGATTAAGAGAATGGCCGGGGTTGCGGTTACGCCGAACAGAGCGATGAGGGCGACGACGGTTGCAGTTGCGCCGGCGGCGTGCAGGCTAATCTTCCAGAAAATGGTGGTCGCCGTGATCGCGGCGCCGGTGATGACTACCATCCACGAGACCGCTTTTACAGCGGCCGGGGCCCCGATTATGTATACGGCAATTAATCCCAAAGCCGCACAGGCAAGCGAGAACAAAAAGGGCTTAATCCTGTCTTCGCGCCTGCTGATGTGGGCGTCGCTTACCATCTTCAACCGTATCCTGCGGTTAATATCCCAGAGTGGAAGGGCGCTAAAAAAGAGCGCTGTTACCAGCCAGTAAAGAAGGGCCGTCTTAAGGCTTCGCGACGAGACGATGGCTACGAGCAGGAAGAACGGGGCCGACAAGTAATAGGGGTTAAAGATATCAGATATGCGACTGGCTACTTTTTCGCGGTTCAAAAATCTTCACACCACCCATCTTCTGCTTCCGATAGGCCACATTAATCTCCGCCCCTATTAAGAGGAGCATGGCGGAGATGTTGAGCCAGAACATGAGTAGGACAATTGTTGCAAGACTGCCGTATACCACACCGTAGCTTTTGCTGGCAAACATATGTATATAGACGGCGAACCCGTATTTTACCACCTCTGAGGCGAATCCCGCCACAAGGGTGCCGAGCCAGACATCCTTAAACTTAAGCTTAACGTTCGGCACGAACCGGTAGACGGTTAAGAAAAGCAACAGGGTCGATATAAAGCCGATGGCGTAGGATAAGAACGTCCAGGCAAAGGTTACAACCTGTCGCGGGAAAAACAGGTTTAACACCTGGTCCCGGAATACCGAAGCAACCGACGTTGCCCCAAACGAGATCAACAGGAGCAACATGATGAGCAAAAACACTCCTAGCGCGATAAGACGTTGGATGATGATATTCCTCGTCTCTTTAACCTCGTAAACAGCGTTGAGGGCTACTCCGAGACCGCCGAATAATCCGGTTGCCGACCAGATAAGGCCGATCAGCGCGATAACGCCCGCGCTTGGCCTGTGAGCGATGAGCTTATTTATAGTATCCTGTACGGCCTGCTCTATCGTCGTTCGTATGGTGTCGGTAAGCGATGGAAGGCTCTTGAAGACATAGGCGATGATCTGCTCGCGCAAGGCCGGGCTCTCAAGAAAATAACCGAGCGCGATACCGACGAGAATAAGGATCGGGAAAAGGGAGAGAAACGTAAAAAAGGCGATGCCGGCGGCGAGCAAAAACCCGTTGTGTTCGTTGAACTTGAAATAGATCGTTACCGCGAATTTATAGATGTTTTTCAGCCGTTGCACTGGGTGCCGCTCCTTTGTTCCTGTTCCCGGCGCGTCTAAGGTTTTGCTTGAATTGATCCATTCCTAATTCGGTCTCAGATGCCTCCTTTCCTTTAATTAAGTTGCGCTCGAGGCGAAATTCCATCTCGGCGCCCGTTACCGCCAGGCTATCGATAGCAACCAGCTTCTTCTTAGAACTGTCTATATTAAGGAGGTCAAGCGTATACGGTACCCCCGCTTCATTCTGGAATGTGCGCAGGCCCGCCGCTCCGGTAGTGCCCGCGTTGTCTATTACGCAGCCATTCTTTTCGGTAAGCCCGGCCTTGTGCGTGTGGCCCACCAGGACAATCGGAACCTGTCCGAGGAGGCCCCGCACCGCTTTTGGATTATGCACCGCAAGGATGAGCGGTTTTTCTGGCTGAGATTCAAGAATACGTTTGACTTTAAGCCGGAACGTCGCCATCACCGCGTCGTTGGCCGGGGCTACTTCAGAGCTTGCCGATGCCGGATCGGCCATGCCCAGAATCGTTATCCCTTTAACTGTGACCGGTTTTCCATCAAGGAATACCACGTTTTTGATTTTGCGCATAAACGAAGCCGTGGCCGACGAGTCATGATTTCCCGGTACGTAGACATACGGCACGGGAAGCGAGGAAATCCCTTCGGTGAGCTTGGTCTCAACCGGCGTGCCGAAATCGGTGATATCGCCGGTGTCGATGACAAGGTCAACGTTAAAGTCCTTGACGACCCGCTTGATCAAATCCAGCGCCACCGGGTTGTTGTGGATATCCGAGACATGGAGCACCTTGATCGTATCTTCCTTGATGGGGTGCCAGGCATCGATTTTCGAATAGAAGCTGTCTACGCTTGCGGCGATAGCGCGTATTTCGTTTCTGAACGCCTTGATATCGCCGAGGCGTTTGGCTATCTCTTCGGTCGCCCACGGCGCCGCCGTTAAAGCCCCGCTATAGCTCGGCTGTTTGAACGCGTAGACGTTAAATGTTGCGTACGTTCCCCAGAGGAGCACCCCAACGAAAGCGACCCCCACGAAGGTGCCCGCAACCGCCTTATAGATGCGCCTGCGCGGTGAGGGGGCGGCGCCCAGCATCCCCCCGATGGCGGCAAGCACTATGAGGCGAATGACAAACTGCCTGAAAGCCTTTTTGCCCTCTGTCTCGATTTTCTTGACCAATTCGCCGCCGGTATCGATTTTATCGGCGACCTGGCCGATCTCGTGCGGATAGATGCGCTCCACCCCGACCCGTATACGAAGCGGTGTCTTATGCGTTGCTGCCGTGACCTCGCCGAACGGTGGGATGGCAAGCTCGGTCTGCCCGTGCGCGGAGGGTTCTATCCCAAAGCCCAGGCGAAGTCCATCAACGTCATAGGAGGAGTAGCCAAACAAAAGGGCAAAGGTACCGCTTGCAACTATCGCGATTATCAGGGCGACGGCCCAGGAGGAGAGTATCTTTCTAACTACGTCGGGCAAAAAAACCACCAACAGACTTCCTAGATACTTATAAAAGATTTATTAGAGACTTATTAGAGACTTGCTAAAAACTTATTGGCCTAGCGAATAAACGATACCGGCGCGCCGACATGCCCGCGCACGGGGATCTTGAGTCCATCCAGTGCAAATTGGATATTTATCTGCCATCCGACAAGCGCTTTTAGTTCCAGGCGCATCAGCGGAAATTTCGGGTCGTCTCGTATGATATAGAAACCATTTTGCAGGTAGAACTCGATAGGCCCGAGGGCGTGCTTCTCGTCCCGCGTCGCAAACGTTTCTATGGCTTTCACTTTGCGCTTGACCAGGCTTGCTTCAACCGATTGCAAAAGCACTCGGCCAAGACCGCGCCCGCTTGCATAGGAGCGAACGTATAAACACGTCAAAAGGTATGCGTCATCGCTGACCGGGGTTGAGAACCGTTGCGCTCCCGGAAAAAATCTTGCGGGTCCGTACTGGGCGTAGGCAAGTGCCTCGTTGTCGACGTAAATCATCTTGCCGCACGCACCGCACTCTCTAATAAGGCGCCTCATGCGGTCTGCTTTGGCTTCATGCGCCCGCTCGGGGTCGGTCTCTGTCGGCAATCCTTCCCAGCGCGTGCAGCTTGCGCACTCCAAACCGGAGCGCAGCAGCGTCTTTGGCGTTACCGGCACTATTTTTCTGCGCATAGCGATCCCTCGAAATCGATGAAGTTCCTCTTATTTAATTGTAGGCAATACTCGCCCGACTGCAAGTTCGTGCGCTTTCTCTCCCACCAATCAAAAAACCGCTTGTAACCAGGCAGGTTGCCCGATATCAAGCGGTTAATATTAAAAGTTTAAAAGCCCGGCTGCAATAAGTCTATTTGGATTCTTCTTCCTTTTCTTCCGGTTTCTCGGCTGGTACTTCAACCGGTTTTTCAGCTGGTGCTTCGGCTGATGTTTCAACCGGTGTTTCGGCTGGTTTCACAGCCGGCTTTTTAGCCGGTTTCTCCGTTACCTCTTTGGTCTTTTGCTCGGCGGTTGAAACCGCTTGCTCGGCTTCCTCGGCCGCTGCGTTGATCTTTTCGCGCACCGTTTGGGATGCGGACTCAACGCCGGTTACCAGGCGCTCTCTGGCCTCCTCGATGCGGCCCCTTAACTCCATGCCCCGCTCGGTCGCCATGCCGCGTACCCGGTCGAATTGATCCCCATATTTCTCGCGGCCTTCCTCCATCATCTCCTCGGCGCGCTCTTTAAGGCGCTCCCTGGTTTCTTGGCCAGCGCGCGGTGCAAGCAACAATCCGCCGACCGCGCCGACCGCGCCACCGACCACGAAGGCAAAAAACCTCGCGATCTTGCCTTTTCCTGTGTGTGCCATATAACAACCCTCCAAATTAAATTAAACTTTGCTCATTCTAATGAGCTACCCAACTTGCGCTGTTTTTAAACAGCTTTCTTGCGCTTGAGTGCAAACCCTACCAGCATCTCTACGAGATCATCGAACTCGATGCCGTGTGCGGCCGCCGACATCGGCAGCAGGCTTGTCTCGGTCATACCCGGGCTTGAGTTAAGCTCGAGTACGTACGGGTCGCCTTTCTCGCTTACCATGATGTCGATCCGTGAAACATCGCGGCAATCCAACACGGTGTGTACCTTTATTGCGATGTCCTGAATCTTCTGAAGGAGGTCCTTCGGAAGCCTTGCCGGGATATGGTACTCCGCCTGGCCCATCGAGTACATCGAGTCGAAGTCGAAAAACTCCTTGCTCGTGCTGATCTCGATCACGGGAAGAGCTTTCGGGTCATGGTCGCCCAGGACGCTCACGCTTACTTCGACACCCTTGATGTACTGCTCAATGATTACCTTGTCGTCGTAGCTGAGCGCACCGATCAAGGCGCCGGGAAGCTCTTCTTTGGTGTGTGCGATCTTGATACCGAGGGCCGAGCCCTGTCCGGCGGGCTTTACGACAACCGGCAGGCCGAGGCTTTCCACAACGTCATCAAGGACCGCCGCCGCCCCCATCTCGCGGAAGCTGCCGGCGGTCAGCGTATAGTACGCCGGCGTTGGGATGCCTTTTCGTTCAAATATTTCTTTGGAGAGTGCTTTGTCAAAACTAACGGTACTGGCATAAACGCCGGGCCCGGTATACGGGATGCCCATGATCTCGAGCAACTCCTGCACCGTGCCGTCCTCGCCGTACTTTCCATGCAGTGCTATATATACTAGATCGACCGGATTCTGCCTGAGGTTATCGACGAGGTTTTCATCCACGTCGAGCTTGATGACCTCAAAACCTTTCTCCCTTAACGCTTCAAATACCCGATGGCCGCTCTTAAGCGATACATCGCGCTCGAGCGAGCGGCCTCCCATGAGAACCGCTATCCTTTCTCTCACAGCCGTATCCCCCATTTCACTGGCGTAAAAACTCCCTTCGAACTCACTTCGTTTTGTTAAATCCGTTAACTAATAATGTACAACGTTTTGCGTAACGATTGTAAATAACACTACTTTTTCTCGGGCGTATATCCACGCATAAGCGACTTGTAAAGAACTAGTTGGTGCTTGATAACTCCGCCCAGGCGTTTTATTCCCTCATCGATTACTTCGGGAGGGCAATACGAGAAGTTAAGCCTCATATTACTCTTGCCGCCCTCGCTCGCAAAGAACCCCCTGCCGGGCACGTAGGCCACTTTGGCCTCACGGATGGCTTCTGCCAACATCTCGCCGGAATCGAGCCCATCGGGCAGTGTCGCCCAGATAAACAGCCCTCCGTTGGGGCGCGACCAGCTTGAGCCTTCCGGAAAGTACTCCTCAAGCGCATCGAACATCGCATCGCGACGGTCTCTATAGAGGTCGATCAGCACATCGACGTTGTGTCGCCAATCAAACGAGTTCATGTACTCCTCGGTTATCCGCTGGGAAAACGAACTCGTGCATAAGTTGGCCGCCTGCTTGGCGTTTATTAGTTTTTCCAGGATGGCCTTGGGTGCGATAACCCAGCCCAGGCGCATGCCCGGGGCAAATATCTTGGAGAAGGTCCCGAGATAGACGACATTTTCATCCACCGCGCGCAGGAGCACCTTCGCCTCGCCGTCAAAGCGCAGTTTGCCGTACGGGTCGTCCTCTATAACGAGAAACCCGTATTTATCCGCAAGCTCGAGCACTTTGAGGCGCCGGTCCGCCGACATCGTAAATCCCGCCGGGTTCTGAAAGTTGGGGATAACATAGAGAAACTTCGGCTGAATGCCCTGCCTGGAAAGCTCTTTAAGCTTGTCTTCTAAAAGGTCGACTTTCAGGCCATCGTCATCCATGGGGATGCCGACGACGTTGGGCTCATAGCCCGCAAAAGCCTGCAGCGCCCCCAGGTAGCTCGGTGCCTCGACCAGGATGGTATCTCCTTTTCCGATGAATATCTTGCCCAGAAGCTCGAGCGCCTGCTGTGCGCCGTCGGTGATAATCAAGTCATCTACGCCGATTTTCACGCCGCCTTCGGCCATCATCCCCACGATCTGGCGCTTGAGCGCCTCGTATCCTTCCGAGCTGCCGTACTGCAGGGCTTCGGGGCCCTCGCGCAGCATCACCCGCTGGGTTGATTCCACAATCTGATGAACGGGAAACACCCGGGTATCGGGCAGGCCCCCGGCAAACGATATTATATCCGGGCGCGCCGCGACCGCCAGCATCTCCCGTATCTCCGAGGGCTTCATTTGGCTTACCCGCGGCGCGTATAGCTTTGTCCACTGGTCTAATCTAAACTCCGTCATTATCTTACCTTCGGCCCAGCACGCTACCACTTTACTCTGTCTTTATAGACAAAAAACCCCTCATCCCAACGGGACGAGAGGCTTGACTTTCCGCTCGCGTTACCACCCATCTTCGCCGCTACCTCACGGTTGCGGCCTTATGGAGTCGCACGACCCCGGTGATAACGGTACCTCCGGTCGGGCTTACTTTTTGATTCTGCCCGACTGCTCAGGGACGGCTTCCCAGCTAAACCAGGTACCGGCTCCCAGCCACCCCGGCTCTCTTACACCGTGATCTAACCGTACTCTTCCCTTCTACGCACATCTATGTGTTACTTATTGTGTACTAATTGTGCTCCATTTTAAAGTATTATGATAGTTGAGAGAGCCGGCAAAGTCAAACCACAACCAGCCCCCGCCAGCCAGCCTGATGGTTGCAGAGGGGGGTTTTACCGGCCTTGACGCGATACCGTACACCTTTTATACTCAATTATGTTAAAATTAAAAATTCGCCCTCGTAGCTCAGGGGATAGAGCACAGGTTTCCTAAACCTGGTGTCGCATGTTCGAATCATGCCGGGGGCACACTCATTTACCAGGGATGTTATAAAAAAGTTAACAGTTTCTGGGCCGTCCACTTCACTATTTGCACTTGTTTTGCACTTGTAATTCTCTCTCACCCCATCGACTGGCTTCTCGTACTTAAAATAACATCACCCTGCTATCTCACTGGCCTTTCATGGTCTGGCTGCTCGATTACACATCAAGGCCAACTTTGTAGTCGCCGACTGATTAAGTAGTGTATTTTATGGGAAATATTATCCTTAAGCTTAAAACAATAGGGCATCTGAGCTTGTGTTATTGATAGCTCCCAAAATGTATTTTTCTCGAATTTACTTTCAACTTGCCCTCACCTCTGTTAGACTATAGGCTACAGTACTAGGGATAGTGATTTATATGGGCGACAACTCTCTAGAGCAAGAATTCTATTTCCAGTGGCACATCACCGAAAGGTGTAATCTTCGCTGCCAACACTGCTACCACGAATCCTATAAATCCACAGGGGAACTCGAGTTCACACAGCTTAAAGAGGTTCTAGCCAAAATCGAACAGGCACTTACCGTGTGGCAAAAGGTCGGCTCTCTCTCGCTGACTGGCGGCGAGCCGTTCGTTCGTAAAGACGATTTGTTCAATCTAATAGATACAATCGATGAAAGTGACGTCATCGATTACTTCGATATCTTAACCAATGGCACATTAATCTCCCCTGAAGATGCAAAACGCTTACAACAATCACGTAAGTTACGGCGGGTTCAACTCTCCCTTGAATCTCCACACGCAGGCAAGAATGATGCAACCCGTGGCGATGGAAACTTCAATAAAGTCATAAACGCTATTCGATTACTAAAACAAAATGACCTTGAAGTTAGCATCATGACTACTATCACGAAAGAGAATAAGAGTGACATTCCTACTCTGCTCGATCTTCTGACTGCCGAGCACGTTGATACGTTTGCAATTGAACGTTTTATACCTGAAGGATCAGGCTTGACTATAAAGAACTTGGCCTTAAGCAAAGAAGAGGCACACGAGGTTTTCGAAAAGATTCATGAAATCGGCATTAATGAAGATCGCGTCCGGGTTTTGATGTACCGCCCTCTGTTTTGCTTAGTTGATAAAGATGATCCCACAGTAGGCGCCATGTGTTCAGTTGGCACAAACGCCCTTACGATCATGCATGATGGAACGCTATATCCATGTAGAAGGCTGCCAATCGCTATTGGCAACATTCTTCAAGAGGGTATTTTTAAGGCTTGGTATGACAGCGATCTTCTATGGTCAATTAGACAAAGTAGCAACCTAAAGGGCAAGTGTGGATCATGCGAGTTAGTTCCCATTTGCAGGGGGTGCAGAGCCATGGCTTATTATGTTACAGGTGATTACTTAGAGGAGGACCCGCACTGTTGGAAACAACCAAATCAATCTACTGCCTTAGCCCAAATATTGCGTTGCGCAAGGTAGATGATCTAAATAAGTACTGGGCGTTTAATCTAGTTGATGGAAGTCAATATGAGCTCAATACAACATCGTATTGGTTATTAGAGAATTTTGATGGCAAAAACAGCCTGAACGTGATTATTGGTGAGTTTTTAAACGTATTCGAGGTCGAAGAGTTGCAATATAGAGCGGATATTATGGAAATAGTTGGTGAATTTATTAACCAAGCGCTTATAATAGAAAAGAGGTGTAGTCATGAAAAAGACTAAAAAGAGGGCATACGAAAAACCCATTGTAAGAAAACAAGCGAAGATGGAATTCCCGCTCCAGATTATTAATGCCGATAATCGCGAACTCGCTTGCCGGCAATGCTCCTCTTGTCATGGATGCAGGTAGCATTAAAGGATATAGATGAACGAAGAAGATTTTCGAGCACTGGAAAAATTTAATATATTGTACGACCTTGCCATCGATGAAGAGGAGTACAATCAGGGCAAAAACAAAATTATTCTACATATCGGCGGTAAGGGCCAAAAAACTGATGAAGAACTTTTGGAGACCCTTGGATCCGAAGTAAAGACCGACGTAGCCTCATTCCTCTATAATAAAGCAAGCTTCAAGAAGGTCTCAAAGATAACCCTTGAGACAGAATCCAGTGTATCTCTGGAAGCTTTACCATCTGATAATTCTGTCGAGCATGCTTGGTTTAACCTTTTCTTAGCGAAAAGGTTACGCGCGCTATTGCAGCGCGCAGGTAATCCACCAGGCCAACTTGATGAGGTCGCACGCTTCTTGCTAGCAAACCACGCACCATACCCAAGCAAAACAGCTATGTCTCATGATTACGAGATGAATAAGACCTTATACCTTGTTTATTTAAATGAAGTAAGTGCTTGTTATAAGCGTGAGCTATCAATTGGTTATGCTGACAAGGCAATAACATTTATTAAGCAAACCTCAGCGATTGGTGAAAACATTTATGAATTACTGGCTTTATTCAATAAGGGTAGAGGTTTGCAGCATTGCCATCGGCATAGTGATGCTTTAGATACTCTCAACGAGATTCTTAGTGTCTTCGACGAAAATGGCGAGTTATCTAATAGCGATAACGCTAACTACTATATCAGCAACAAATCGCAATATCGATCAGGAAAAATCTGCAGTGAGGATGCAGCCCTCTGGAGAAAATATATTTATTACCCCACCGTTTTGACCTTCGCAGAAATTTTATCCGATTTAAATAGATCTACGGAAATTATAGGAACGCTTGATGATGATTGGCACCATGAGACACCTTATAAGGACAAGTGGCGCAACGTCTTAAGAGCTGATGCTGGAATAGATGGGGATGCCTGGGATGCATGCGATATTACAGCATCTTGTGATTGCAATATCAAATACTGTAAAACACTGCTGGGTGGAAAATCTGCTTTTGATGACAAAAAATATAGAGACAAAGTGCCGATACTGTACCAAAAGTATTGTTCGGTTCTTCTCAGATATGATGTTGAGAAATTTAGGCGAAGTATTATTTGTAAACTCCGTCAATTTAGAGAAAAGGCTAAAAAGATCGAGCAAGGTTCAATTGAAACCTTCAGGGGACAAGATTTACTGGATAAGATAATAAGCATAGAAGATGCCTCAAGTAAATTCAAAACGGACTTTGAGACTTTATTGGAACTTGCAAGAGCAATTTCAGGTGATATGAAAAACTCTGATAAAATTAAGCAAGTATACCTTTTATGGTTAGATTATTATGATGCGCTTAACAAAATAAGACAGTCTATAAAAAATGCAATAGATATCATCGATAAACTTAAACCAAGCGATAAGTCAAAAGATAAGATAAAGACATGGCGAGATCAGCTAGATGCTCGCGCTAAAAAAATAGATTGGAAAAACCATAAGAGTACTATTCAAAACATCTTCAACAGTTGCTTCAAAGAGAACCGTCGGCTGCAAGATAAAGAGAGCCGCCAAGAAACATTTCTTGGGCTTTTAGAAGATATCAATAAGTCAATAGACAATCAAAAGTATAAGAAACTAGAGATGGATGCATTAAAGATAGTTGTGTATGACCCTAAAACGCTTGAATGGAGAAAGGCTAAATATCAACGAAGATTACAGGTGTTAGACCCAAACATCTCCGATCTTCTCTACCGACTACCAAAAACATGTAGCGAGAAGGTTATTGAGTTCTCGGAGATAGTCTATTGCGATAAAGATGACGGGCTGAAATGTAAAGATAGGCCATTTAAAAACTGTACATATGAATTCGATGATGACATAGCAGGTAATGAACCACCAGTAACATGCCGCGCTAATGCGTATTATCAGATCTTACGAAAAAATACTGACAAATTCGATAAACAGTTGATTTACCCATCAGTGCGGCCTATTAAAAACTCATATTGTCTAACGGTCCTTCGAAGATGGCAATCATTCACACCCGCACTATCAAGTGGTATCGAAATTAATAGTAAAGGTGGCGGCTATTTTGTTTACAAAACTGGTACTGATGGCTTAATCGAGGAGGGCATTGTTATCGACCCAGGGTTTGATTTCTTAGAGAATTTCCAGCGTGAAGGGTTCTCAATACGGGACATAACAGCGGTTGTCATGTCACATGCACATGTTGATCACACAGTTGATTTTATTCCGATCATTAGCTTATTCGCAGAGTACAACAAAAGAACGAAAAGCAAAGATAAAAAGCTTCTCGCAATAATGTCAGCCGGTTGTTTTGATAAATACTCGCAAGCAATAACTCAGTCAAAAGAGTATTTTTGTGATGTTATTGTTGCTAACTATAAGAATGGTAATGTTAAGCAACTTCCATCAATAGACCAATTAGAGCATTTTACGATAAATGTTAGAAAAGCATTACACCAGGACTACACTGCATACGATACATTAGGGATAATTATAAGCGCAAGACAGAAAACGCCACAGACCGAGACTGTGAAACCAATAATCGGTTTCACGGGTGATACAAGATGGTGGGAAGGCATGGAGGAACAATACGAAGGTATTGCAGCAATGTGTATAAATCTGGGTGCAATCGTCAACGTGACAAACCGTGAACAAATCAATAGGACCCTAAATAAGCATGAAGGTGTAGAGAAGATCTTGCGTGACGAAAACCATTTATATTGGCCGGGATTTACACTACTAACCGAAAAGCTCACCAACGGACGTAAGATACCGAAATTAATAATCATATCTGAGCTTGGCGAAGAGCTTAAAGGCGGGCTGAAAACAGACTTGGCAAACCAACTAAATGAAACGGCTGAGCAAACACATTTCTTACCTGAAGACGTCGGTTTGACCATTAAACTACTTGGCGATATCTCAAACGAGCCACAACCGAAAACATTTTGCTTTGCATGTGGTTCTTTGGTCGAGCCCAAAGACATAGAAATTGTTCCCTACGGAAAAGAAGAGGCGACTTATTATGTCTGTAAAGCATGCTGGAGTTATCGAGAAAAAATGGTTATGGAGCAAATAAAAGACTACCATGAGAATGGCTGGCTAGTAAAAGTTAGAGAAGATTTATAAATGTCCTATTTGTCAAAAGCGCGCAGATCTCTTATAGCCTCACAAGAATCTTTGCTTTCAAGGTGCATGGAACCTAAGCGTATTTGTAGGATTACATCAATTGCTTATAGCAATCAAAAAGTGGAACATGCACAAAAGGTCGCTTCTTTTATATTAAAAAAGCAACTCAAAGACGGCGGATGGTCAGATACCGAGGAGACGATCTGGTGTGCAAAAGCATTATGTAATTTCGGCGGACACTACCTTCCTAAAATTAACGATGCCTTAAAATGGCTCAAATCGATGCAGCATCCATCGGGCGGCTGGGGTCTAACAAACCGAGACATGCCAAGAATCCCTACAACAAGCCTTGCTCTAGCCTTACTTCCTCAACTGTTTTGTGAATCCGCGTTCTCGTGGTTAGAGAATGAATGGGCAAAAGATATGAAAGCTAAGGTAAAGCTCACCTACAAGGGTGGACTCACACTTATGGCATTTGGACGAAACGCGATCCAACCGAAAAACCCCAGTCTCATCGAGCAGACGCTAACTTATCTCGCTGCTGAGCAGATTGACGATGGTGGCTTTGGACCGTGGAAGAACCATCCTATCGGAAGCGATCCATGGAGTACCGGAATAACCCTGGTCGGATTAACATCTTATCCCGGATTAGTAGATAAAAAAGTTATCG
>Ga0210054_1000095_pt1 | contig 91137 bp, 89 predicted proteins | sample CryGeymeta201516_FD_185470 | JGI IMG/M metagenome (GOLD analysis project Ga0210054, IMG submission 185470) | Groundwater microbial communities from Crystal Geyser aquifers in Utah, USA - Crystal Geyser metaG 2015-16 (SPAdes) (version 2) | ecosystem: Environmental > Aquatic > Deep subsurface >... | reverse complement strand
TGCTTCAACGAGCCATGCGCGGCGCCAGCGGTCTCGTTGGCGTTTTCGCTCAGCAGGACCTGCTGCGAGACAGCCGACGCGATCGTCGAAATCGACGAGGACAGCTCGTTTGCGTGTTCCGCGAGATTGCGGGCGACATCGGAAGAGCTGTTGGCGTGCAGGGCGGTTTCCCGGGTTATCACGCTTGTCCGATTGGCAGTCGTGCGAAGTTCGCGCGCAGCGTCGGACAGATCAGCAGAGGCACGGCCCACCATATCGACGATGGCGATCACGCTCTGCTCGAACTGATCGGCGATGACATGCATGTCGGCTCGGCGTCGCTCCTCCGACGCTGCTTCGTTCGCGAGGCGCCTGTCGCGTTCGGCATTCTCGCGGGCCTGCGCTTCCTGGAGATCATGAAGCGCGCGTTCAAGTTTCGCGCGATCGCCCTGCGCTTCGCTCGCCAAAGTATCGGCGAGATGCCGTGCCTTCTCCTGTCTGTGGGTAAGGCGGCGCAAGCGTTCGGTAATGTAGGCTAGGACAGCGAACTGGAGACCCACAGCCACGGCGTGCACCATGACACGTAGGAATGTGCCCGAACCCGAAAAAACCCAAGTCGGCGCGATAAAATCGAGCGCGAGATGGTGCACGGCGATAAGGGCGGACGCCAAGGCGATAGGGCGCCAGTCACACAGGACCGTCAATGCTGCCAAGGCGACGAAGAAATACATGTGCCCGTCGATCTGCCAGCCGTGACCGGCTAGAAGATAAACGCCGATCGCCGGATAGAGCGCGGCGAGCGTCGCGCAGGTGAGGCGGGCAGTCTGGTCGAAGCGCCCCCTGATTGCCATCCAGGTGGGGGCGATATTTGTGGCCAGGACGAGACCCGCCGTGAGCGTGGTTTTGCCAGTCTGCAAATAGAGCGCCATCCCGACGAGCCAGACTGCCCCGCACCACGCCGCGAGCACGAGGATCAGAATGCCGCGTGCGCGCAGCCGATCAAGCTCGGTCATGTCAAATCTCCAAATCCAGAACAGCCCGCTGACGGGGCAGCCACCAGAAAGGAGGGAATCCCTTGGAGCCGACGGGACACAACGGCGCGATCGCCTTCGACGACGAACGAACCGTCGAAAGGCCCGAAGCCAATCAGGCGGATGCCGTCCTGTGCCATAGCGGTGAGCAGCTCGGTGTCGTTAGCGCCGGGCAGAGGCACGATTAGGAACTTTCCACTTTGGGAAGGCCAGAACGCCAACAGTCCGAAAGCGCTCAATGTGACCGCGAGCTGGCCTAGAAGCGGAGCCCGTGATGTTGGATGAACGGTGCGCATTCCCACCCGATACGGGCGTCAAGGTTACCCAATAGTAAAGAAAATCATGGCCTTTGAACCAGGTGGATCGCAAATTACAAAAATTTGCAGCAAGATAATTTCTGCACCACCAGGTGGTCGGACATAGTTCGATCGGGCCATTGGTTTTGGCGGTCAAAGGATTAGCCAAATGAGTTTTCCAAGGAAAAGCAGCTATTTCATGAGAGCTTACACTGCGAGACTAGCATATAATAATCCACTCATCTGTGGTGCTCTGCCGATCAGAGAATGTTTTTTTGTGAAAGGCTTTGAGCCGCGCAAATACTTAATTGCGCAAAATACTTGAATCGTCAAAGAATGGGCTTTCGGCGCGATTGTGTTCCATTGCGGAGCCTTCTGGTCTTCCGCAATCCCGGGCGAAGAGCTCCGCCTACCTCACGTCACTGGCAGCGATGCGGACGACCATGCAGCAGCCTTTTTCAACTCGGTCGTGTATTTCCATATAGCCATCGTGCAAGTTCGCGATGCGCTGGCAGATGGTAAGGCCGAGACCCAGCCCGTCAGCGCTGCCATCCTTGAAGAACTGCGTGAAGACCGCGTCCTTCTTCTCTTCAGGTATGCCCTTCCCGTTGTCGCCGACATAGAACACGTGCTCGCCGTCTTCTTCCTTGTGGTGGATTGTAATGACGAGCCGATCGGTTCCGGCGTGCTTGATCGAATTCTCGATCAGGTTCTGGAACAGCTGGCGCAGCAGGTTCGGCTCCACCGTTGCGACCGGCAAGCGAGTGATATTGAGGCTCGCGTCGATACCTTCGAGAGCTGCAGAGAGATTAAACCGCACTTCCTCGAGCAGGATATTAAGATCGTATTTCTCGAAATTCAGCCTGGTGGTTTCCTCCGACGCCGCCTTGAGCATGGACGAGATGGCGCCCGAAAGCCCCATCGCGCTGTCTCGCAGAGCGCTCAAAATGGCGGTCGCCCTGTCGCCCAGAGTGGTGTTCTTGTCGCGCTGGATCAGATTTAAGCCACTCAGGATGCTGGCGATCGGGTTCTTCAGATCGTGCGCGATGCTGTGCGAATAGATTTTCAGTTGGGCGTTCAAGCGAACGAGCCGTCGTTCACGCGCGGCCAGTTCCGTGATGTCGGTCGAAATGCAGACCAGACGTTTCTGACCGTTCTCGTTCGTGAAGACGACCTTGCGGGTTAATAGCGTGCGCCGATCCGCTTTCCAGTCAGTGATCTCTTCGACAAGTTCCGAGTGCCCTTCTCGGAAAGCGCGACGGTCTTCGCTCAGGAAGAGTTCGGCCTCTTCTTCCGGAAAGCTTTCGACAGTCGTCGTGCCGATAATCGAGTTGCGCTGATCGGGTGCGTAGACCGAGAGAAACGCCTTGTTGGCGTAGACTAGCCTACTGTCCTCATCCTTGATGAAGATGAGTGACGGTCCGTTCCCAAGCAGGAATTCCACAAGTCCACTGTCCTCGGGAAAGGGCGGCGGCGGTGTCGCGCTTATGTGCGAAAATGGCATTGCATTTTACCCCCGATCCAAAGTGGTCGGAGTAATGCAGAAACCCGGGAAAATTGCAATTTTTAAGCCACTTTGGCGTAGGATATCAATGCAGACAGATCGCAGGTCCCTTCGACGAACCGATGATCCTGCGAAATATTTAAGTCGGGAATCGTCTTCATCAGCGGTCGCTGTGTTAATCGAATCGATAGCAGTCAGAAGATTCTGGGCAGAAACTAGGCAGATAGCCATCATTAAAGTTGCAGATGGGACAAACAATTACGTAGAGAGTTCCCGGAGCTCACAGCTCCCACTCGCTGCGAGAGACCTCAGCGGCGCTACCACAAACTTCAGCATCGTTCGAAATCGGATTTAATCAGGTCGGGTTTCCGCGTCTCGCTGGAAAGGTAAGATATGGGCCGGAACGTTCGAACCGTGCTCAGGATCGCGAGCTACGATAAAGCCTTCGTCTTGTAGAGCCTGGAGCGCATTGGTAGCGGCTTCCTTCGCATCCGCGCTAGGGTCGCCACATTCTTCGCTGAAGTTGGCGGCCAGAACGGCTTTGACTTTAGCGTCATTCGACATAGTTAAGCTCCCTCGGCTTTTCTTCACCATTTTGCCAACGCGTCAATCAGGTTGCAAGCCCGGCAGATAGGGCTGTCCTGATAGACTACCCGTTTTAGTTAGGTTCTAAATTAGGTCAAAAGCTGAATTTAAATTATTTCCAGAACGTGAAGGAAAATCCGAAGATTAAAATGCGAAAAAGGTAAGACTTTAGATATCCTGCAACACAGAGCGCACGTAGTTTCCGACCTCAATTTTCATTTTCGCACGGCCAGAACAACTCGTCTGTGCATACTGTATCGCCTTATTCAGAGGTACATGGAAACCTAAGCTGATCGACCTTTCATTTACGATCTGCCACTCCATCTGGTGGTTGCGCAAGGTTACATCGGCTTGCTCGCTAAGTTCTGTCTGCTTTCGTGAAAAAAGCGCCGCTACGAGACTGGCCCGAAAGATAAAATTGCAGCCGGGATTTTGTTAGTAATTGTAGCGTGGGCAGTTTGGGAAAAGGGATTACTCGAGGCAATCACGGAGTTATCGGCGATGCCGCTTTCCACCCCAAATCGACTTTGGTGGTGTCGAATGGACAGGCGCAACCGACGGTCCGCTTTTAGGAATTCCTTAGGAGAGTTCGAACGTCCGAAATTGGGGCGCAAAGCTGACGCCCTCCGCAATTGGATGAGAGTCCGTTTTCCGAGTTGCTCAGCAATTCCGAAAGGACCGATTGAAGAGGCGCCTAGCTGTCATCCAATGCTCGCCGCTCTGCGCGTTGTATTGCTGACCGACTAACGCCTACGTGCGCGGCGACTTCCGCTAATGACGCACCAGCTTGGCGCATTGTTAGAGCTTCCTCATGTTGTAGTTTGGTAAGCGCACGTGGCCTGCCCAGCTTTTTCCCTTCGGCCTTGGCGCGTCGAAGACCCGCCTGGGTTCGCTCGACAAGAAGGTCACGCTCAAATTCGGCAACCGCGCTAATGACAGACATCGTCATTTTGCCCGCTGCGCTCGTTAGGTCAACGCCCCCCAGTGCCAGGCAATGGACCCGCACATTCTCCTTCGCCAGCAGTTCGACGGTACTGCGAACGTCCATCGCGTTGCGCCCAAGCCGATCCAATTTCGTGACGATCAGAACATCATCCCAATCCATGCGATCGATCATTCGCCGAAATTCTGGTCGCTCCATGGCTGGCACAGACCCGGAAATCGTCTCGCAAAATGTTCGGCGCGGTTCGATCTGGAAGCCAGCCGCGCTTATTTCCCCGATTTGATTTTCCGTAGTTTGCTCGATGGTACTGACCCGACAGTAAGCAAAAGTTCGCGACATAGACATTCTCCGTGGCTCGATATCGTGTCACGAAATTAGTAATGTATCGAAACTCGTTTGCCTATATTTGGAGCGATGCCTGAGGCTCTTCAGTGCGGTCACGAAAACGCTCCTTTTCGAGCCTGAGATCAGATTGGTGAAGAAAAGATCGGAAATTACTTCGTCCGCTTCGCGCCCATTATAAGTCGTTCAACACGCTATCCGGCTCTCCCGAAAGCCGCCATTTCTTGATATCCTCGTTACGCGACGGCGAGTGACAGAGATTGGGATGCAGGGATCATTCCTTAATACCATGCCAAGCGACAGGCTGTGTCGGTAGCTGACATTCGCCGTTTGGCCGAACGGTCCACTCGTGCGCCAAGCATACTCTAGTTATGTTGCAAGCCACGCTTGGAGCGCAGCCATGGCATTCCCAAGATATCGCCGGAGACGCGGTTCGATAATCGCGAGGAGTTCCATGTCGGCAAGCAGGTGATCGGCATCCTGCTTGTCGACAACGCTGAACGCCAGCTCGTCCGCCCATTTGCCGAGGTAGGCGGACCAGCCCTCGAACCCCACATGGGCGGCTGCGGCGGCGATCGCGATCAGGAATTCGCGCTGCGCCTTAGGCGGATGGGCGGAATCGATACGGTTTTTGCGCACCATGACCCTGAGCTCGTCCGCCAGTGCCGTATTCCGGCTTGCGCTCGCGACACCGGCAAGTCCGATGAAAATGTTCTCGCGCATCTCTTGATCGACATCGCCGTCGAACCGGTGCCCGGCGGACCGCATCAGCTCTACCGCCCGCTCGACCCGGTGGTCGCCGATCGAGAACAAGCCGCGCAAATTGATAAGTGCGGTGACACTCTTCGGGCTGAAATCCTGCGGCGCCAACGCTTCCGCGAGGATCGCGTCCCATTCCGCCGGCATCATCGGAGTTTCTCCGCCGGTGCGCCCTTCGAGTGGCCCAGGCAGAAAACTGCCGGGAAAGATCATGCTGCGCGGCAGGTCGGTCTCGCCACTGCCAAACAGCAGGTCATGGAGCGGCCCCGCCTGGACATTGTCCTGATATGTCGAAGCAGCGTTCGAGATTCGTCCGAGGAACTCCGCCTTCAACTGATTCGGCGTGCAATAATCCGCGACCCAGCGCGGCTCCTCAAGCAATTCGCTCAGCGTCTGATAGTAGAAACGCCGTCCGCGCTGCCCGATCGCCCATTTCGTAAAATGTTCGACGCCGACATGACCATAGGCGTGCCGCTCGAACAGCGCCGCTTGCGCGAAGATCGCCAAACGTCGCTGGAACGGCGGCAGGTCGGCCAGCACGCCGGTACGGCTGATGTCGCCACCGACATATAGCAGGATGCCCATCAGGAAATGCAGTCTTCCCTCGACGTCCGTCGGATCGAGGTCGCGGATCGAGGTTACAAGTGCGAGTATGGTCGGCTCGAGCGAGGGAATCCTCGGAAGAACAGCCAACCCAGTCTCGATCGCGCCGATGCGCGAAAGCAGGTCGCCGGAGCTGGCGGCCCATTCCAGCAGTGCCACCAGCTCGCTCTCTGCGACCTTCGCTATGTCGCTCGCGGCGAGGATTGACGAGTGGCTGGCAAGCAGCAAGGTCAGACGGGTGACGTCGGGGTCATGGAGCCCAAGCTGCCTATTGATATGCGGCGCGAGGATTTCTGCGGCGAGTTGCGGGACTGAAGATGCCACCCCCTTGCCGATGAGGTTCTCGTAATAGTCACGGTCGGCGGGTACCAACGTGTCGGTCTTGCCGGTTGGACCGCTGAATTGCTGCTCGATTTTTCGCCCGATCTCGGGCGGCGTATGGTCGAGCGCCGCGTCGAGGTGGCGAAGCTCCTCGTTGCGGAGAGGCCGCTCGGTCAGTCGTACGCGCCAGTCAGTCAAGGCGTCGCGACCGAGCCCGGCATAGGCGAGAGCGGCGTCGAATTCGTCAAGCCGGGATTTCGCGTCGTGATGCAGAGCGACAAAGCCGTGAAGCTGAAAACTCGCCTGTGCGTTCCGGACCTTCAGGATCTTGCGCCCGGCGTCTTCGCCGCGCTCGATCGACCATTCGTCGCCGTCGTCGTCCTTCACCGTCGCCGACGCATCGCCACTGCGGTACAGTTCACGGATCGCGTCGAAGAATGCGGCGCGACCGAACCGCGCCTTGTCGCCGTCGAAGACAATCATACCGTCCAGCTTGAGGTCCAGCACCTCGCGGAATCGGTCGTCCTCGACCACCTCTCGCAGGATCGTCTCGGGAAAGAGCGACAGCGCTTCGCGACGCGTGAGCGGCATGTCGTCCTCAGTCATCGCCGATCGCATCTTCCACGAACATTAATATAAATTGCCGCACATGATCGATCAGCCACGCGTAGATTCTGGGCTCGATATGTTTGAGCGGCTCCAGCACGTCCTCGCGCATCCAGCTGTCGAAGCGATCGCGCGCACTGAATTCGATCTGGGGACGGTTGATCAACAGGCTGTTGACCGGGATTGCGAGACCATAGGTCGCCATCGCGGAGCCATCATGGTCGGTAATCATCCCCGACCAGTTGCGCATGTCGGCCAATGCCAGGAGCCAGCGCGATCTCGCGCGAGCAAGATCGTCTGCGATCGTATCATTCCATTGCAGGCCGATTGTATCGACGAGGACTGAAGTAAGTCGCTGTAGCCATTCGGCCTCGGCCGGCAGTCGCAGCCACGACCGCATCTGGATCATCATGAGATTCTCGCGAAATGCGCGAAGCTCGCCGGTCTCGAGCATCTCGCCGTCCTTCAAGCGCGACCGCGCGACAAGTTCGGCCAGCTCCTCCGACGTGGCGGGGATCAATAATAATCCCGAGCGCCGCAAGGTCGTCAGGTAGCGGCGATGCTCGTCTTCGCTGATTGCGTTGTCGGCGAGTAGCGCGGCGAGGAGGTCGAGCGACGTCCAGACCGGAGACGCGCCATTGTCGCTGTCGATATTGGCATGGCGGTTCATGTACCGATCGTCGGAGACGATCGCATCGACATGGCCGGCAAGCTCGATCACGGACATATCGGGATGAGCTTTGAGCTCATCGGTTTCGCCGCTTGCCGCCAATTTGACGGTGCCCGACGCGATCCCGGCCGCCAGCGGCGCCCGGAGCGATTCGATCACCGCTTCGATCGCGGTCGCCTTGCTCTCCAGCCCAATCAGCGCATTCGCCTCTTCGACCTGTTGTTGCGAGACAAAGACCTTCAAGCCGGCCGCCGCGATCTTGTCCAGCACGCCGGCTGTGTTGAGGTAGGATACCGAAAGATCGTCTAGATAGAGTTCGGCCCCGTCCTCGATGGCGATTTCCGTCGCCCATCGCATCTCATTCGCCTCGAGATATGCGCGGGCGCGCTGCTCCTCTTCCAATGTCAGCTGACCGGCTTCGACGAGCTTGTCGACGACCGCGAGGCACGACACCAGATGGTCCGCGAAACGCGCCAGATCGACGCCTTCCCCGCGGAACGATCCGACCTTTTGCACGGGCGCCGAGCGAACCACTATGCGTTGCGCCTCATCCCCGGGCTGGCTTTGCGCTTCGCCTAGCATCGCGGCCAGCGAGCGGCCGACAATATCGACGAGCTTTTCATCAACCGGTGTCGACGGCGTGAACCGGAGCATCCGGCCCGCGCTCAAGGCACGCGACATACGGTGCGCGAACGCGATACGGCTTGGTTGATGGAAGGCAAGCTGCTGGCGTTCGCCAAAGAGCCAGCCGAGCGTCGAATGAGCGATCGTGACGATCCAGCGCGCGGTGACCAGCTCGATCAGGTCGAGCGAGGCGAGAATGATCAGCGAACTTCCATCGAGTGCGATAGAATTGGCCTTGGGGTCGGGCGACCCCCGCACACCGCTATAGGCGGGAATGACCGAGCGTCGCCGCGGGTCGGGTTCGTCACGGTTGGCGAGCATTGCCGGCAGGAGCAGCTCGAGGCTCGGCCGGCGCAGCAGCTTTGCCGCCACGTAGCGCGGGATGTCTCCAGCTTTGAGCTTGTCCCAAGCTTCCGAGACGCGCTTGTCCCAATCGGGCGCCTGGTCGATCAATTGCTCGATGTCCGCCGACTGGACCGGGCCGTCGTCGCCTGAGAGATTGGCAGCCGTCGCAAACCACTGGTGAACATGGTCGGCGTTCTCGAGACCTTGCTGTGTCGAAAGTATATAGCAGCCGATCAACACCTCTGGATCAGCAGGCGCCTTCTCGGCGGCAAGGGCGATCAGGCCGGCCACGCGGGACGATCCGATCTGCGCCGCTAGCTGCGCCATTAGGAGCAGCTCTTCGGCCGTTCGGCTGTCGCGCTTCGACCATTCGTCTTCGACATGCACCGAGAGGTCTGGCCACTGGCCGGACGTGATCAATATGTTTGTCAGCAATGCGCGATCATCGGCGACGTCGCGCTCGGCCCGCAAGCCAGTGAGGACCGCTGTTGCCTGCGCAATGTCGCCGGCGCGGTAGGCGTTCCAGGCCTGAGCCGAGCGCAAGAGCGGCGACGTGTCGATCAGCTCGGGGACATCGCCAAGGACCGTTGCGACGTCATCTGTACGATCGTGCCGCAGTAGGAACTGCACGATGCTCTCGGCATCATGGCGCGCCTTCGTCGTGGTCACCAGCAATCGGGCAAGCTCGAAGAACCGCTCGGAATAGCCTTGGCGCGACATCGCCAGAACGAGCTGCGCAAGATTGGCCGTGACCGGCGACACGGCATAAGCGGCTTCCAGATCCGGAATGCTTGGGCCGGTCGCGCCAGTCGCGATGATTGCCTGCAGCTTGGCGCGCTCACTGTCATCGATACCGTCGGCCTCGTCGAGGCGGCGTTGCGCCTGGTCGAGACGATCGGCCGAGGTCAGCATCTTGATCTCGATGTCGAGGATGCCGGGTCGATTGAGGTGCGCCAGCATGACGCGCATATGCTTCTGGAGATAATCGGCGGCATTCGCCGCCGTTGCCTGACCATTGGCTAAGGCGAGCCGCGCAAGTGCCGTTTCGACATCGCCTTGCGGATTGAATGCATCGGCACGAGTCAGCGCGCGCTCCACGGCGCCAAGATCGAGTGAAATGCCGAAGGCCAGTCCGAGCGGAACCCATGCGATCGGGTCGTCTGCGCCGAGCTTGCTCTCAAGCGCTTCGCGGGCCTCAGCCTGGGTTTCCGTATCGCGCAATCGCAGCCATAGCGCGAGATTCTCGAACGCGCGTGCGGCGCGGTCGCACTTGAACCTATCCGCAGTCTCGGTCGCCGAATCCAGCAGCGCGGCGGCGGCTCGGCGGTCGCGGACTGCCTCGACGGTGTCGAAAAGCGGGAAGGACGCCGCGTCTAGCGGCGTGCCCGAAGCAACGACGCCGCGAAGATCAGCCGGCACATTATGCGTGATCAGGGCCATCGCCACGGCCTGCCGTGCCGCCGGCGCGTCCTCAAAATCATCCTCGGTCAGGGTCTGCGCGCCCGCATAGGCATCATCCCAACGCTGGGCCTGCATGAGCGAGGTAAGCAAGATGTGCTTTCCGTCAGCATCGAGCAGGTCGAGCCCAATTCCGGCGTTATCGGCCCATGCAGCCATTCCCTCAGGCCCGTCGCGATTGAGCACTATCTGAAGTGCCGCTGTCCGCTTTGCTGGAGAATCGATGGGCGCCAGCACCGCTAGGCCGCCTTCTGCGTCGGACCGCGCCTGCAAGAAAGCCCGCGCGATCGCCGCATTCTCGCTGCTCTCAAGCGCGGTCGCGGCACCCAATAGGCCTTCGGCAACCGAGACGTCGTCGTCGCGTGCAAGATACCGTGCGCAATTTGCCAGCGCGACCGCGCGAACCGAGGCGGACGCGCGCGCCAGGTCCCCCGTTTGCATCCGATCTGCGAGGCGGAGCGCGTCGGTTTTGTGGCTGCTGCCTTCAAAGAAGCGGCTGCGCTTCATCCTTCCCAGTTCGCTTCCGATGTGGGCATCGAGAAGATCTATCGGGATGGGTGCCGTCGCGTCGGCGATCTGGCTGGTGACACCGCCGATGGCTTCCATCACCAGCCGGTCGCCGACCGTCAGGTCGCGCGTGATGCTGAGCGCCACAAAGGCCACGGCATATTCGAACGCCATGTACCCTTGGCCTGGCCCATCGGCCTCGGGATATTCGGCGTAGAACGCCGCCGCCTCGTCAGCTTCAGTCTGTATCGCGTCGCCACGGATCAGCGCTCGAACGGCGGACTTGACCAGGCTCTCGATCTTCTCGGTAGAAACCCATTGCGCCGTTGGCGCTTCATCGAAAAAGGCCGGACGCCCAGAGATCTTTCCCTTGAGATAGTCGAGCAGAGCCTTGCCCGGCTTGTCGGCATTCTGGGCTAGGACGGCGAGGGCTGCAGACATCTCTGCATCGACGCCCGCGAACGCGATCGATTTTTCATCAGCACCGCGAAGCTTGGCTTCCCGCCATACGGCCTTGATCACCGGTGCCACCGCGGCGGTGACCAGTTTCAACGGATCTAAGGGAACTGTCACGCGCCGATGCACCCAATCGCAGCGCTTGAACGCGGGACACGACGCCGCGCCAGCAATCGGTTTCCTGATCGTCCATTCGGGTGTTGTTGCGCTGCTGGTCCCACTCGCTCGTCTGCCTATGCGTTGGTATAACTATTGAGCGTCGTAGCTAGCTTGTTTGCTCAGTCATTGCCACGCACCCGCCATCCCAATTTTACCATGGGAACTGCGATTGAGGGGCGACAGAGCTAACACCCTCTGATGATTTGAACGACTGGCTCTGGTCGGAGGGGACGGTTGCTGGCTCGCCTATGCAAATGTCCGCTTCGACGCTACTTCATGCTGAAAGCTCGCGGTCCGCTAACGGCCCACTTTCCGCCAGTCTGCAAGGCGCCCCAATGTCGGACATCACTGAACCGCAGCCGATTGTCTAAAAGCGGACATCGGGAAGATCGCCCTGCAAGGGAGGACATAACGCATAAACGCGGATGGTGCGACATACCGCCCTTCACTCTAAGGCTCTGGCTCTGGCTTTGGCATTGGTTTGCCAAGACCTTTTTCTAAGAGGCTGATATTTATCGCTGTAAGGAGTTGATCGAAGAACGCCTCTACGAGCATTATGTGCTCCGTATAAACTACGAGTTGCTCACCGGCCTTCAGATCAAGTCCTAGCTGAGGCTGTTCCGCGCAAAGGCGACCTAATTCTTCAGACACAAGGTCTTCGCCATGGGTCACGTGGTGGCGAATAAGTCCGACCGTTTCTATAGCTTTCGCCCAAGATCCGATGTCGCTCTGTGTGTACCAACTCGGTCGCTTCAAACCGGCCTTCTTAAAATACGCGGCGAACACTTTGTGCAGACCGTCATAAGCGCGTTTCCTGCGCCAGCCCTCTAGACGCTCGCTCCATGCCGCCAGATAGCTCGCCGCTGCTTCGGGGCTCGTTTCTCGGTCGCGATAGAGCTTGCGAAGCGGTTTGAAATCATCGCCCTTCATCAGGTCCTGCGGATTGGCGTCGAGATAGACTTCGTACAATTCGAACACGACCTCTTCCAGCGCCCCATACATGTCTTGAACGCCATAGCCGCCCATTAGAGGAATGCAGGCTTCGTAGTTCCTCGCCGCTTCTTGGCCATGCCAACGTGCCAGCTCGACGCGCTCAGGACCTTTGGCGCTCGCTCTCACCGTATCGACGCGAAGACCAAGGTTAGAATGTGATTGATAGCGGTCGCGCGCGACGAAGAGCGAATTGATAGTAATCGCCCAGCGCATATATACGCTTCGAAAGACAGATCTGAAATCACCGATCATCTCAGTGGATCTCTCAATCCACTTTTTCTCTTCCTCGTCTGTGCGATAGATAATGTTCTGGATTGGCGGTGGCTCGGCGAGCGCTGGATCGTCAGCTTCAAAGATGTTCTGCTTGAGGAATTGCACTCGGTTTCTAAAACTTGGTCGCATTACCCGCCCTTCGAATATTCAATTTAATGGGCACAGGAAGGCACTGATTGCGATGAACCCTTGTTCTGCCCTTGTTCTCTATCTAGCGTCGCTAACGATATGGCAACACCGGGGTAGCAGTCGAAGACGTTGGCCGGTTCGCACGATAGTCGTTGGACGCGACAGAATGACCACTATCGGGGACGCGCGTGGTTGCTGACTAACGTCTGCCATGTGCGCGCCAGCCGAATGTCTGCTTCAGCCACCTTTCGCCTCAAAACCAGACAATCTCCTACCGGCTCAATATCGGAAGCTGGACAAGCGATCATAACGGAAACTTGCGCTCGCAAAGTGTCTCGCGATCACTTCGCTAGCTGGATTGAGGTGGTGCCCTCAAATGCAGTCAGCGGGCATCAACAATCCGTCCCAGCGGTACGAAGTTGCCATCTACTTCGAGAAGGATGCTCGAGCCGTACTCTTCTGTGCGATCATGAATCATAACCCTGGGATCGCCGGAGAAATCCGTCGCGAATATCACCGCCCATTCCAACGGTCGCAGCTGAAAGGTCATCGCCGAACCGTTGGCGGCGGGGCTCGGCATGTTGAGCTCCAGCGTTCCTTCACACTGGATATACATTTCGTCGCCGAAGATGTCCCAGGTGGTTTGCTCGGGCTGCGTGACCCATGCAATGTCCGCTTCTGATAGAAGCTGGTTTGCGTCGGCAGGCTGCATGGGCGGCATCACCCGATCGAATGCGGCAAGTCCAGGCCTTGGCTGTGTCAGGAACGACATCATGTAACCGTGCATGGCTTCCGATAGGAGGCGATCCGTGTGCTCGTTTTCACAGGCGCTGCCGTCGTCCGCTATCGCGTACGACCTAAGGTCGGCGACAGGCCCTTCGAACTCAGCTTCCGCCTGTGCTGCTATCCTATCGGCTTCGGCGTTGATGCGGTCGGCTTCAGCTACGTTTGCCGCTAGTTCGGCGGCGGCTTCAGCGTCAGATTGCGCGGGCGGCTCAAGAAGCAAAAGAAGCCCGATTATTAGCACGAGTCCTATCGATACGAAGCGGAAAGCATCCTTGGCGAGTTGCTTGATGAAGGCGACGAAGCTGTGATCGGATGATACATCGGTGAACTCTGCATCCTCAATATGCACCTTTCGGGGTTCGTCCGAGCGCTGACCCCTAATTTCAATCTCGTTGCCCATTCCATATCCCCTCCAGACTTTCCCAATCGGTCCGCTGTGGCGAACTGAGTTCGAAGTTCATCGGTTCAGGAAGAAGCAGCCCTGCACGGCCGCGAGATATCCGCGTGCTTGCATCGCATCGATACGCACGATGGTGGTGCGATCGTACGGGACGCCCCACGTGCCACCGCTTGCTTCACAAGCCTTCTGTTTCTCAGCCATCGCCCTTTGCTGGCGAAGGATTTCGGCCTGTCCGGCTGGCGAGTTTCGATAAGCATCCCGTGCTGCCGCCTGGCGTTCGGCGCTAACGCGCTCTGCGGTCGCCTTGGCTCGATCGAGCCGGGCCCGTTCGCGCGCCTCACCGAGCGGAAGGTACCACCCGTAATAATCGACCCGGAATGGGGTCGCCTCGTCCAGCGCGGCTGCCTCGGTGAACGTCGGAAAGTCACCTCGCGCGGTCCATCCATCGGCCTCACTGGGATCAAGAAATAGGTCATAGGCGATCGGCACCTGGAGCTTTTCGACCATGACCGTGGCGACGCATTTCAGCCCGTTGTCGAGCCTGCTCGCTGCGGAAATTTCCGCTACCGCTACATCGTAGGTTTCTTCCGGCGGCTTCCAATTGTCGCCCACCGGAGCCTCAGTGCCGTTGGCGATTGCTTGCGCCGTCGCGTGCCGACGCGCGGTGTCTTGGCGGACCTTGTCGAGCAGTGCGGCGTATCCCGTAGGAGCGGGGGCATCCTTCGATTGGTCGAAGACCGACTGGTTGACGTTGTCGATCAAGCCATGACGGTTCGCTTCCGCCGTCAGGTATTGCTCGAGATCACGCTTCGGCAGCGAGCAAGCGTGATCCGGGTTCGACCTGATGTACCCGGCAATGGTCGCGATGCGATCTTCCCGTTCGCGTTGCTCGTAAGATGATTGCTGAGCCAGCGACATCGTGGGCGTCAGCATCAGGCAGGCTACAGCCGCGCATGCGGCGGCACGTCCCGCAAACTGCGTTGAGCGCGCCTTCGGATTTTGACCGACCGGCCTCGACGATTGTTTTGAATTACCCGTCATTCGCGTTCCAACCTCCATTACGTTTGGAGGCACCGACGCGAGCCGGGTGTTTGGAACCCCGAGTAGACCCAGAGCGCCGCCACCTTTAGGCGTGCCCTGGACATACGTGACGGCCACCCGGCCGAAAACGTTCGACCGGCGTCTACTTTCAGAGGTTCCAACGCCTCCCCCGCGGGACTGACCGCGAGTGGTGAAATTATGTGGCAGCGGCTTCGAAAACACAAGCGTCGGCATGTCGTCCTCCTACCATTCGCTCGTAAGCATGACGGTGAGAACACGTGTGGTGACGTTCGCGTCGGCAGGATCATCGGACCCGAACTTCAGTCCTGGATCATAATAGTCGATCTTCCAGAACAGATCGGTTCCGCACAGCGTCAGGTCGCCGAAGTCCCGTTCGCCATGCGGGTCATTTTCGGCATCGAACCCGTCGTATGCGGCTAGCGCCGCCAGCAGCGCCGTGCGATCGAACCCGGAAAGCGAAGCTACCCCGCGAGTAACCACGATGGTGCCGCCGGTGCCTGTCTTGCGGAGCTGGTCGTTGATCATGGCAATGGCTTCGGCGCGTGGCACCGCGATGGCCGCCACCGCGCTCATCCTCGCACCAGTTTCAGGAGCTGATCGATCTCGGGCTTGGCGGCGATGCCCAACTCGACGGCTTCCCGGACCGGCGCCATGGCTTCTTCGAAATCGTCGGTCGGCAAGGCCTTTGCCAGCAGGTCGGCTTTGACCACGATGGGCAGGTAGATGCGCTTCCCCGCCACATCGATCTCGAACCCTTTCTTGCGCAGTTTGGCGGCGAGACCTTGATCGGCTTCGAGCTTGGCGAAGTAATGCGCCAACCCCTCCCGGAAGCTAAGCTGCAAGTTCAGTTCGGTCGGGCCCGCACCCAGTGCGGCGGCAAGCCATGTGTGATCCTGCTCATCGCAGGCGTGCTCGACAATCTCAAGCCACACATCGCCGCGTCCGATGCGCTTGGTGGGTTTCCAGTCCGGATGGGACAGATATGCGCTCCATGCCGTGTTCTCGACCATGAAGGGCTCCGGTGCTGCACCCTTCATGGACAGGATGATCATCCGCATCAGCCATTCGCTCAGCAGGCCGTCGGCAAGCCGGTAATCCAGTTCGATTTGCGCCATGTTTTTGACGATGCGGCTGGTAATGGCGGGGTCCTTCGCCATGGCCAAGTCGTTCTGTTCGGTGGTGGTCACACCCCTTCTCCTTCGCTTCGATTGTGTCGGATTGACGATGGCCAGCGCTGTCCAAGCCGCCGAATGCGGCCGAGCAACGCTGACGATTCGAAGCTTAAAGGGGTGGTAGTCGGTGATCCATATTCGGAGCATTCACTCCGCGCCGCACCCGATCTAAGAGTAATTAACACGCGATGGGGTTTTTGGATGAGTGAATGGATTCGTTTGCTGGATGCGGTGCATCTTATCTCTCAAGAATTAGGAGGGGATAAGACTGCAAAGAAAGCTATCGTGGAACGATTGAAGGGTAATTCAATCAGAGCGAAATGTTGGTGGCACGCGAGTGGCATCGACATTGGGAAGCCATACATCGGGTCCCACACCTATCAGCACAAAAAAGGCGAGAAAGCACCTAGTCCTGAAGCATTCAATGAGTGGTATCGGAATCAAACTTTGCCGGTTGTTTCAGATACGCGGGTGGGCGACGGTTTTGCCACTGATGCATTCATGATGATGGACGGAGAACTGGGTGGATCTTTTTGGAAAGCTGTATGCAAAAAGGACCTAGCCCGATGGGATTGGTCAACTGGATTTTGCATTGGAACGGGCCTGCCACCTATTCAAATTTTAGTTTTAGATGAAAAAAATGAAAAGAAAATTCTGAAATTACCTGCGAGGATTTTCGCACTGGGGGTCGAACTTAAACGGTCCAATGTGGAAAAAATAATTCCAGATTCAAAAAGCTCTCCAGTTCAGAAGATTGAATTAACCCCAGATCTTTCAAAAAGGGGGAGACCCCGCAATAATTCTTGGGGGCATTGGGTGGGCGAACTTATACTCCTGCATGAAAAAAATCGTCTTGAGTATATGTCTGCGACTAGTATCGTCCAAAAGATTGACGCAACTCTTGAAGAGGAAGGGTTTCCCGCTCAGGCACCCAGCAGCGCTCATCCGATCGTTGTCACAGTCCTTGAGCATTTGAGGAAACGCAAGAAGTGAGAATTCTCGGATATTCTCGGATGTTCTAGGACAGACCGACATATGCGCGTTGGGTTAATCCTTCTGCATCGCAGGCAGTACGGCCTGTCGATTGTAGGAGAAATAAAATGAATAGTCCTCTTATGTCTGTCCGTGAGGTAGGAAAATACCTCGGCTATAGCGGTAAGACGGCCGGACGCTCGTCGATTTTCGCGCATCTGAAGCACAAGCGGCTCAGGAAGGTGAAGATCCGTGGTCGCACCTTTGTCACCAAAGACAGCGCTGACGCACTGATCCTCGAGAATATCGTGTAAGCTAATTAGCTCAAAACCGAACTGATCGAGGCAACTGCTTCGTAGTATTCAGTTCAACACCCACAACCACCGCAATCCAACCCTTCACTGCTCACAGAGCAGTCGGAGAGGCCAGTTTGCGTCTTTAGGAAATACATATGCCAAATAAATATTATCATGCTCGCAAGCTGCGGACCATCTTTCTGGATGACGCCAGCCCAGCAGAAACTGAATCCAACTCGGAAAAAAAGAATCAAAAAACCGGTACTGCGGAAACCGCTGCCGCCACGCCGAGTAAGGGGAAGTCCAAACCCAAAAGCGAGAGACGTATGTTGGGTTCTCCCACCAGCGCTGTGCACCGGCTGCATCGCAAGGTAGATTCCCACATCGTCATTTCGGATGAGAACCCCAAGAAGCACAAAGAGCGAAGGAAGATTAAGAGCGGCACCAACGCCTCAGTCGACCCCAGCCGTACCATCAACAAGGACGACACGCTGCCGGACTGCAAGACCATCGACGAAGTCAGGCAGTGGCTGAACCTAACCCATCAGGTGTTCGCGGAAAAAGCCATGGGCGGCATCGAACGGCGCAAGGTTGCCGATCAGTCGCGCAGCATGCTTGAGGACCTGCTGACTAAGCCTTCCGCCACCGCCCCCTGCATCATGACCAACCCGCGTCTGGTGACCGATGCCTTCGAACACCTTCGAAAGGCACTGTATGATGCGTGGCAGGCTGATCCGCCGATGCAAATGGCGCTGGTGACCTTGATCGCGGGCGATTGTGAGACCTCCAGCGACAAACCGGTGATCAATCTGAACGCAGCCCAAAAGCGTGCGAAATCGACGTTTCGGGCAATGTCGAAGAACTATATCGCCGTGACGGAATTCTCGCAGTTCGGCTCGATCCCGCATGCCGATGGTGGATTCACACTCAACACTCATGATCATGCGATTATTTTCGGCGATCTGAGTAAGGCTTCGCGGATGGCCAACAAGCACCGTCGCAAGTACCCGACAAACAGCACCGGTGCCGATCCGATCGTGATCACGCCAATCACCGACCCCAGCGAGGTGAACATGGCGCGGATGGCCGCTTACCTCCTGAAGGCTCCCAGTAAGGCGATTAATTATTGCCCGCCGATCGATGACAAGAAGGGTTTCATCAACAAGACCGAAAAGGGCGACCGCAACATTCGTTTCCTCCGCATGGCCCAGCTCCGCACCATGATGACGTTGGAGGAATGCTTCTATGCCGGGGGCAAGGGGCTGGACATCAGGAAGGCACTGGTGGGTGTCCTGCGGGCGCTCTCGGCCTCCGATGCGCCGCCGGCCCAGCGGCTGATCCACCCGGATGCGATTCCGTCTTTTTGGGAGGAGTTGGTGAAGGAGCTGCGCCGTGACCGGTGGCGTCTGCCGGTGATCATGCGTCGGCCTTAATTTTACACAGGGGGCGGGGGTAATTCCCCGCCCTCTTCGTTCGAAGGGACGATGCCCGCGCAATAAGCGGCCCATGTGTCCATCAGCTGGAGGCGCTTCTCAAGAGCACGGCCACGGCGATAAGCACGCTCGGTTGCGGACCCGACCGTATGCGCTAACGCCATTTCGACGACATCACGCGGGAACGCGGTCGTATCGCCCGCCCAATCCCGGAAGGTCGAACGCATACCGTGGACGGTAATTTTCCGGTCCATGCGTTTGAGAACGGCCGATAGGGTCATGTCCGACAGACTTCCCCCACGCGGAGCCGGGAACACAAAATCGGTCGGCGCTAGGCCTTCTTCGTTTACCGCCTGCAAGACGCGGATGGCTGCATCGCTGAGGGGCACCTGATGCTCCTCAGACGCTTTCATTCTGCTTGCGGGCACGGTCCAGAGCTTCACATTGAGATCGACCTCACCCCAAGTCATGCCGCGCACTTCGCCGGAACGAGCAGCGGTCAGGATCGCAAACTCCAATGCCTTCGCCGCGATGCCTTCGCGGGCTCGAAGATCGGCTATGAATGCCGCCATTTCAGTGTAGGGCAGTGCTGCATGGTGCTTCACCGAAGCCTTGCTACGTCGCGGTAGCATCAATTCGAGATGACCCCGCATCCGGGCCGGGTTCTCGCCTTCGCGTAGACCCTTAGCTTTTCCAGCATCGAGCACCTTTTCGATACGGCCCCGAACGCGAGAAGCCGTTTCGGGCTTCTCTAACCAGATCGGCTGTACACAGCGCAACACATCGTCCGTCGCGACATCGGCAATCGCCAGGTCCGCGATCGGTTCGGCATAGGTCTTGAGTGTGTTCGCCCACTGCTGGCGATGCTTCGGATTTTTGAAACCGTCCTCGATCGAAGCCACATAATCGCGGGCGAATTCGCCGAAGGTCACCGGCGCGACAGCGGGTTGCCGGGCCTCATTCCAAACTTCACGTGGATCTCGACCATCGAGAATCAGCAATCTGGCTTCCGCCGCACGTTCGCGGGCCTTGGCCAAGGTCACGTCGAGTGCAGTCCCGAGACCCAGCGTGATGCGCTTTCCATGCAGGGTGCCGACAAAAAACCAAGAGCGCCCAGATTCGCGGATGCGAAGATACAAGCCGCCACCGTCGGAATACATGCCGACCTGCTTGAGGCTTTCGACCTGCTTCACATGAAGCTTGTTACGCGCGCGCGAGGACATCGTGACGCCATTTTAGCAAGCGTTGGCCAGCAATCAAGACAGTGTTTTAGACAACGATAGGCGTTGGTCTGACCCGGTCCGCGATGGACTCTGACGAACTGTCTTTGAGCTACAAGCCTCACAAAACCTATGGTTTGAGCCGTCCAGAACGGTCCGTTGCGGTTCGTGAGAATCCGGGAGGTGGCGGAGACGGAGGGATTCGAACCCTCGGTACCCTGATAGAGTACGGTTCCTTAGCAGGGAACTGGTTTCAGCCACTCACCCACGTCTCCGCAGCGCGCGTTTCGGCTGCGAGGGGCGCGCTATAACGGGGGGTGGGGTTGGCTTCAAGGGGGTTTGCTTGCGCGACGCCACCCAATACGAACGCCCGGACTGACGGCCCTTCGGACTCGCTTCGGCGCGTTTCGGATTCGGTTCATCGCGCGCTCATTGCCGTGGTGCGATCCACATCGTCTCGTATTAACCGTAGAGGCGCGTCCGTGGATCGCGCGCCATTCTGTCTGGCCCAAGGGAGGGGAACCCCGCCATGAACCTGTCCGCCGCATCATTGCCGCGCAACCGGACCATGATCGCCATGCGCCCGCTCTTCACCGCCTTTGCTTCGGGATTGGCCGCACTCGGCCTGCTGGCATCTCCGCTTTCCGCGCAGGTCGAACGAGTCGATCCCAACGACGCCTATGAGGCGCCGATCGATGGCGATCTCGAGGAAAGCCCGGGCGATCGCGACGTCTACGCCGATCCGCGTCCCGTCGAACCCAGCGTGTCCTATCCCGATGACACCGCCACGCAGACATCCGCGCCCATGTGGAGTGATCCCGGGACTGAAATGGCAGGCGAGACCGTGGCCGTTCCCGAGCCGCAGATCGCGCCTGCCGACGATCCCGCGACGACCTATCGCGAAGACGATCTGATCGGTGCGGCCGAGGGCGTCTTCGGCAAGGGCGCGGAAGGGGTCGCGAAGCTGATCGAGAAGTTGCTCGCCGAACAGGGCCAGCCCAATGCCTATATTGTCGGGCGCGAGGCGGGCGGGGCCTTCATCGTCGGCGCGCGCTACGGGTCGGGCACGCTCTATCACAAGGTGGAGGGCGAGCGGCCGGTCTACTGGACCGGGCCGTCGATCGGCTTCGATGCGGGCGCCAATGCGGGCAGCACCTTCGTCCTCGTTTACAATCTCTACGACAGCGAGGAGCTCTACGAGCGGTATCCTGCTGGCGAGGGGCAGGCCTATGCGATCGGCGGGATGACCGCGAGCTACCTGCGCAAGGGGGATGTCGTCCTGATCCCGATCAGAGTCGGCGCAGGGCTCAGGCTTGGGATCAATGCGGGATATATGAAATTTTCGAAGGAACAGCGCTGGTTGCCCTTCTGATCGATCAAGCGGCGTGCCGGTGAAGCCGGCCTCGTCCATGCGATAGACAATTCCCTGTTGCGGGCGCCCGGATGCGCGGGCAAGGACGCGCCCATGCTCGACGCTCTCAAAGCCCAGCCCGCCGATGCGCTGCTCGCGCTCATCAAGCTTCACGCCGCCGATCCGCGTGCGGACAAGATCGACCTCGGGGTCGGCGTCTACCGCACCGGCGATGGCGCCACGCCGGTCTTCAAAGCCATCAAGGGCGCGGAACAGCGCCTCGTCGACGAGCAGGATTCCAAGAGCTATCTCGGCCCGGAAGGCGATGGCGCCTTCGTGTCGGGGCTGATGCCGCATATCTTCGGCGAGGATGCGGATCGGGGCGGGCGCATTGCGGGGATGCAGACGCCGGGCGGGACCGGGGCGGTGCGCCTGGCGCTGGCTTTGGCGCAGAAGGCAGGTACCCGGCGCGTCCATCTCGGCACGCCCAGCTGGCCCAACCATGCGCAGATCGTGTCGGATCTGGGGCTGGAGACGGTGCCGTTCGACCATGCCCTGCCCGATGGGACCGCCAATGTCGAAGCGGTGCTGCGCGTCGTGCGCGAAGGGGAGGCGGGCGATGTCGCGCTGTTGCACGGATGCTGCCACAACCCGACCGGGATCGATTACACGGACAAGCAATGGCGCGAAATCGCCGACGCGCTGGCGACGAGTGCGGTGATCCCCGTGCTCGACATCGCCTATCAGGGCCTCGGCCACGGGATGGACGAGGACGCTGCGGGCGTGCGCCAGGTGATCGACGCCGTGCCCGAAGCTCTGGTGGCCTATAGCTGCGACAAGAATTTCGGCCTCTACCGGGATCGCGTGGGCGCGTTCTACGTGCTGGCGAAAACGCCCGACGATCTCGATGCGATCATGTCAAACGCCAACATGCTGGCGCGCGCGACCTGGTCGATGCCGCCCGATCATGGCGGCGCGGCGGTGCGGATCGTGCTGGAGGATAAGGACCTGTCGCGCGAATGGCTCGATGAGCTCGACGACATGCGCGAGCGGATGCGCGGCGTGCGCGAACGGCTGGCGGCGGCGGACGAGGCCATTCCCGGCCTCAATCTCGGCGCCTTGGCCAATCAGAACGGCCTGTTCGCGGTCCTGCCCCTGTCGAGCGACCAGATCGCGAAGCTGCGCGAGGATCACGGGATCTACATGGCCGGATCGGGCCGGATCAACGTGGCGGGCCTTCACCGCGGCAATATCGACAATTTCATTGCCGCGCTGGAGAAGGTCGCGGGCTGATCAGCCTCGCTGCCGGTTACGCAGGGTCGAGCGCGCGCATTCTCTGAAGATAGCGGGCCAGAACGTCGATCTCGAGATTGACGTGTGATCCCTCATCGAGCCGGCCGAGAGTCGTGACCTCGCCGGTATGGGGGATGAGGTTCAGCGAGAAATCGCAGGACCCGTCCGGCCGGTCGCGCACGTCGTTCACTGTCAGCGACACGCCGTCGATGGTGATCGAACCCTTCGGCGCGACGAAGGGCGCGTGCTGGCGACCGATGCGGATGGCGATCTTGCGCGATCCCCCGTCCTCGCGCGCCAATACGACTTCACCCACCGTGTCAACATGGCCGGTGACCAGATGGCCACCCAATTCGTCCCCGATTTTGAGTGCGCGTTCGAGATTGATGGGGCGGCCCTCGCTCCACATATCGGGAACGGTGCGCGCGATCGTCTCGCCAGAGACATCGACCGCAAACCACGGGCCGTCCGCATCCGTGCCGGTTTCGGTCACGGTCAGGCAGACTCCCGAACAGGCGATCGAGGCCCCCAGCGCGATCGCATCGGGCTGCCATTGCGCCGCGTCGGGGCAGGCGATCCGCACCGCCGTATCCCCGGTCTTCTCGACGGCGGCGATCCGGCCGATGGCGGTGACGATGCCGGTGAACATGCGATTATCCTTTGTCGCGGACGCGCTCGTAGCGCTCGTAGATATCATGGCCGAGAAAGCGGGTCTCCGCCCTCTGCCAGCGGCCATGCGCCTCGGCAAGATCGCCAAGGCCGATATCCGTGATGGCGGGCAGACCGTTCCCGATCACGATGGGCGCGCGGTAGATCTCCAAGCGGCCGACCAGATCGGCGGCGAGGAAAGCGGCAGCGGTGGCTGCGCCGCCTTCGACGTAGAGAGTGAGCGCATCGAGCGTGGCGATCGCTTCGGGTGAAGGGATGCATCGTATACCTTCGACCGTCCCGCGCGTCAGAGCCACCCGTTCGGGGCTGCGATCGGCAAGGCCAGGGAGCCGCACGTCGAGCCGCGGCTCGTCGTTGCGCCAAGTGCATCCGCCGACGAGGATCGCATCGGCGAGCGCGCGCCGCGAATGGACGTGGGCGCGCGCCTCGGGCCCCGTGATCCAGCGGCTCGACCCGTCAGCCAGCGCGATGCATCCGTCGAGCGAGATCGCCAGTTTGAGCGTGACGTGCGGGCGACCGAAATGGGCGCGCGTCAGATAGCCTGCGAGGCTGTCGCGAGATGCGGCATGGTCGACCAACGCGGTCTCGATCCCCGCCGCCTGCATTCTTCCGAGGCCCTGTCCCGCCGTGCGCGGATCGGGATCGCCGCAGCCGACGATGGCGCGCGCGACCCCGCTTTCCGCGATTAGCGAGGCGCAGGATGGTCCCCGTGGCGACAGATGAGCACAGGGTTCGAGCGTTACGTAGAGCGTCGCCCCTTCCGCCTCGGCCCCGGCCTGATCCAGCGCGACCGCCTCGGCATGGGGCCTTCCCCCGGCCTGCGTCCAGCCGCGTCCGACCACGCGGCCTTGTCTGACGATCAGCGCGCCGACGGAAGGGTTGGGCCGCGCGAGCGGACGCCCGCGCAGCGCCAGCCGTGCTGCCGCATCGAGCCAGCGCCGGTCTTGCGCCGTGGTCAGCTTATTCGGCGGCGGTTTCAGGATCGGCTTCGGCTTGCGTCCGGGAGGGGATGCCCGCCGCTTCGAGAAGGCGTTGGCGGCGCGCTTCCTGGCGGGCGCGATCGGCGGCGATCTCGGCTTCCATCGCGTCCACGTCGAGCCCGCTCGCACGGCCGAGCGTGCGATACATGTCGCGCACCTCTTCTTCGCGCACGGCCTGTTCCTCGCGGATCTGATCCTGCAATTGCTGGTTGGCGACATTGGAGGCGACGATCTCCTCGTCCGTCCGCCCTTCGGCGAAGGTCGAGATGAAGGTGACCTCGGGGCGCGCGGGCGGGCCGATGACGCGTTCCTTCGTCACCCAGAACAACAGGCCGAACGTGCACAGCATGGACGCGATCAGGATCGGCCAGCGATAGGGGTTGGGCCGGGTGAATTCGGACCAGAAGTCCTGAATTCCGCCGACGGGGTTGAATCGCGTGGAGAGGCGCATGACAGACAGGATAGAGTGTTGGATGCGAAAGTGCCAGAGGCGAGCGTGTCAGCCGAAATCGGCGTAGAGCGTGCGTCCCTTCGTCGTTAGCCAGGCATCGGCCTCGTGCTGGTCGCCTTCGTAGAGTTCGGCGAGCAGAGCGTGGAAGGCCGGGCTGTGATCGAAATGGACAAGGTGCGCGACCTCGTGTGCGACGACGGAGCGGCGCACCGCGTCGGGCGCCTGCACCAGCCGCCAATTGATCCGCACCGTCCCGCTGCTCGAACAGCTGCCCCAGCGGCGCTGCGCGCGCGAGAGGCGCAGGGGCGGGGCGGCGATGCCCGCCCGCTCGCAATAGAACGCGAGATCACGGGCCATCAGGCGCTCTGCCTCGCTTTCGAGCCAGCGGGCAAGGCGCCTCGACACGGTCTCGGCGGGGCCGCCCAGTGCGAGCGTATCGCCGGACAGGACCGGGCGGCGGGGCGCATCGGCACGCCAGTCGATCAGAAGCGTGCGCCCGCGCCAGAGGATGTGACCGCGCGCGATCGGGTCCACGCGGGTCGGAACCTTGGCCGCCTGTGCTTCGAGCCATGCGCGCCGATCCCGCGCGAAGCGGATCGCTTCGGACTGGCGGCTCCAGCGCGGCATGGTGATCCGCACCGCGCCGCCATCGGGGGCGAGCCGCATGGTCAAACGGCGGGCGCGGGGGTGGCGCGTGATCTGGATGGGGACGGCGCGGCCCAGCAGCTCGATCTGCGGCGGCGCCGCCGGATTCGCCGGGCTGTCCGCGCGCAGCCATTCGATCATGGAGCAGCGCCTGCCTCGTCATCGTCCCATTCGACGATGTGATGTTCGAGCGGACCCGCTCGGGCTTCGCTGATGACGCGACCCGACACCGAAACGCCCGCACGCACCACCGCCTGCCGGTCGCCGGAGATGAGGTAATGCCAATCGGGCAAAGGTCGTCCTTCGGCGCGCACGCGATAGGCGCAGGTGCGCGGCAGCCATTCGACGCTGTCGACGATCTTCAGTGTCAGCCGCAGGCAATCGGGCACGAAACTCTTGCGGTTCCGGTAATCGCTGCATTGCGCGGTTTCGCAATCGAGCAGGCGACACGCGACATTGGTGTCCGCGATTTCGCCGGTATCCTCGTCCTCGATCTTGTGGAGGCAGCAGCGTCCGCACCCGTCGCACAGCGCCTCCCACTCCTCGGGCGAGAGTTCGGCGAGCGGGCGCTCCCAGAACCGGTCCCTCACTTCACCCATTTCTCGAGTTCCTCGGCCACCGCCTCAGGGCCGAGATCGGTCGGCAGCGTGGCCAGCGGCGCGCCGTCGGGCCCGAACAGGAAGGTGAAATTGGAATGGTCCATCAGATAGCCGCCGCCCGGCTGGTCTTCCCCCTTCTGGTAATAGACCTGGAAAACATCGGCCGCCTTCTCGACCTGCTCGGGCGTTCCGGTGAGGCCGAGCAGGCGTGGATGGAAGGCGTCGGTGAATTCGCCGACGACTTCCTGCGTGTCGCGGGCCGGGTCGACGGTGATGAAGATCGGCTGGATCTGCCGCGCTAGTTCAGGCGATTCTTTTTCGAACAGTCTCAGCCCCTGCGCCATGCGCTGAACGTCGGTCGGGCAGACGTCGGGGCAATAGGCGTAGCCGAAATAGACGATCCGGTACTGGCCGTCGAAATCGTCCCATCCGTAGGTCTTGCCGTCTTCCCCGGTCAGTTCGAACGGCCCGCCGATGTCGGCGCCCAGAAGCGGCGGCTCCTCAGGCGGAGCGGCAGGTGCAATGATGTTGCAAGCGGTCAGCAAGGCGGTGGCAAGCGTCACGCAAAGCATGCGGGATTTGAAACGGATCGGAGGGGCCATGGTGCTGCGGTTCATGCTCTGCTAAAGCCGTGCGGGCAAGGGGGCCTGTTCCCCCATCCAACACAGAACGAGGGTCTGGCGAAGTGCGTGGTAAAGATCGGATCGCAGCGACAATTCTCAAGGCCCTGGCCGCGCCGGTGGCCATATCGGCGGTGATGGCGCAGCCGGTCGCGGCGCAGCAGATGTCCGAAGGCTACGAATTCCTGAAAGCGGTGAAGGAACGAGATGGCGATAAGGTCATCAACGCGCTGAACCAGCCGGGCAATACGCTGATCAACACTCGCGATTTCGCGACCGGGCGCACGGCGATGCATATCGTGACCGAACGGCGCGATGCGAACTGGATCGCGTTCCTGAACGCACGGGGCGGCAATCCCGATATTGCGGACAAGAAGGGCGTCACTCCGCTCCAGATCGCGACCCAGCTCGGTTATATCGAGGGAATCGAAGCGCTGCTGAAAGCGGGCGCGCAGGTCGATCAGGCGAATGCGTCGGGGGAGACGCCGCTGATCTCCGCGATCCATCGGCGCGATACCGCGATGATCCGTGTCCTTCTGAAGAACGGCGCCAGCCCCGACCGGACCGACAATTCGGGCCGCTCGGCGCGCGATTACGCGCGCTTGATGGTCGGCGGCGGTCCGGTGTTGCAGGAAATCGCCCAGGCCGATGCCGATCGCGCGGAAAAAGGCGGCGGCAAGACCTACGGGCCGAGCCTGTGAGCGCATCCGATAGCAGCCAGTCGGCGCTCGATCCGGCGGACATGACGCTTGCCGAATTGCGGCTCCACCTCGCGCCGCTGATCGCGGATGCGGCCATTTTCGATGGCTGGAGCGAGGAGGCGCTGGCGATGGCAGCGGATCAGGCGGGCGTCGATCGCGATGTCGCCCGGCTCGCCTATAAGGGTAAGAACGGGCTCAGCCAGATGGCGATGATCGAGGCCTGGATCGCCACGATCGACCGCGAGATGGCCGACAAGATGACGCCCGAGAAACTCGGCGCGATGAAAGTGCGTGAACGCATACGCAGCCTCGTCCAGTTCCGGCTCGACGCGGTGCGGGGACAGGAAGAGGCGCTGCGCCGCGCCACCGCCATCATGGCAATGCCGCAGAACGCCGCCGCCTCACTGAAGACCGCATGGAACAGCGCGGACGTCATGTGGCGCCTCGCGGGCGATACCGCGACCGACTGGAATCATTACACGAAGCGCACCATCCTCGCCGGGATCTACGGCGCGACTCTGGCCGTGTTCGTCTCGGACGAGAGCGAGGACAAGCAGGAGACGCGCGCCTTCCTCGATCGCCGGATCGACGGGGTGATGAAGTTCGAAAAGGCCAAGGCGCAATTGCTGGGCCGCGAGCGCGAAAGCTTCAGCATGATGCGCTTCCTTGGTCGCCTGCGCTATCCGGTGAAATAATCCTCGAGGCACAGTCGGTCCGCGACCAGCGGACCGCAAGCGCACGGCGCGCCCCGCAGGTGCCCCGGCGCGAAGCGACGGGATCAGCACCGAGGATGGACCCGCGGAGGCGGGTCCGTCACCACAGGAAACGCGACCAGCGGACCGCAAGCGCACGGCGCGCCCCGCAGGTGCACAGGCGCGAAGCGGCGGGATCAGCACCGAGGACGGCCCCGCGGAGGCGCGCCCGTAACCACAGGAAACGCGACCAGCGGACCGCAAGCGCACGGCGCGCCGCTATTGATAATCGGTTGCAATTACGTGCTGCCTCTGACAGGGCACGGCGCATGACCTTGGATGCGCTTCGACATGACACACCTGCGCGAATCGTCTCCGTCGACTGGGACCGTCTGGCCGGCGACGAGGCCAAGCGCCTGCGCGCGCTCGGGCTGGACGAAGGCGCGGAAATCGCGCTGTTGCATCGCGGCGTGTTCGGCGGGCGCGATCCGCTTGCGGTCAGGGTGGGGCGGATGACCGTGGCCCTGCGCCGCGCTCATGCCTCGGCCATCGAAATCGAGATCGTCGACGCAGGAGCCACGGCATGAGCCGCGACGATCCTCCCGCTTCCGCGACGAGGCTGCGCAGCGCCGCGCTGGTCGGCAATCCCAACGCCGGCAAGAGCGCGCTGTTCAACGCCCTGACCGGCGCGCGCCAGAAGATCGCCAATTATCCCGGCGTGACGGTCGAGCGCAAGGCGGGGCGCCTTGCCCTGCCGTCCAAGGACGGACGGGGCGACAGTGTCGAACTGCTCGACCTGCCCGGATCCTACAGCTTCGATGCTGCAAGCCCCGACGAGGCGGTGACGCGCGATGTCGTGTCCGGCGAATTCCAGGGCGAACGCGCGCCGGATGTGCTCGTCATAGTCCTCGACGCCGCCAATCTCGAACAGCATCTCGTCTTCGCGCAGGAAGTGCTCGAATTGGGCCGGCCGACGGTGATCGCGCTCAACATGATCGACCTTGCCGAGCGCGACGGGCTGACCCTCGATCCCGAGGCCTTGTCCGATGCGCTGGGCGTGCCGGTGATCCCGACGGTCGCAGTGCGGCGCAAGGGTCTCGCCGAACTGACCGCCGCCATCGCGGAAGCGGAAAGCCATGCGGACGAGGACCTGCATCGCCGCTGGCACCTGACGCTGCCCGAACGGCGCCTTTCCGCCAAGCACATCGCGCGCGCCGCGATCTTGTCGAAAAGCACGCGGCACACGATCGAAAACGGCGCGGACCGGGTTCTGCTGAACCCCTGGCTCGGCCCGATTATCCTGTTCGGCCTCCTGTTCGTCGTCTTCCAGGCGGTGTTCGCCTGGGCGACGCCGTTCGCGGATGCGCTGGAGGGTGTGGTCGCCGCTTTGTCCAGCGTGGTGAGCGATGCGCTCCCGGCAGGGCTGGTGCGCGATTTTCTGACCGAGGGCGTGTTGGCAGGCGTGGGATCGGTCGTCGTCTTCCTGCCGCAGATCATCATCCTGTTCTTCTTTATCCTGATCATGGAAGCGACCGGCTACATGGCCCGCGCCGCCTTCCTCATGGATCGGCTGATGGCCAGCGTGGGCCTGTCGGGAAGGAGCTTCATCCCGCTTCTTTCCAGCTTCGCCTGCGCCATTCCCGGCATCATGGCGACGCGCAGCATTTCCGATCCCAAGGACCGGCTGACGACGATCCTGATCGCCCCTCTGATGACCTGTTCGGCACGGCTGCCCGTCTATGCGGTCATCATCGCGGCCTTCATTCCGGCGACCACTGTGGGGCCCCCGGGAATGCAGATCATCGGCCTCCAAGGGCTGGTCCTGTTCGCGCTATACGTGGCGGGGATCGTCGGTGCGATGGTGGTGGCCTTCGTGCTGCGCTTCACCGTGGCGAAGGGCGGGGCGTCGGGCTTCATCATGGAAATGCCGCGCTATCAGATGCCGCGGATCAAGGATCTCGCGATCGGATTATGGCAGCGCGCCTGGGTCTTCCTGCGCCGCGCAGGCACAATCATCTTCGTGGCCACGATCGCGTTGTGGGTGCTGTTGAGCTTCCCGCAGGCCGAGCCGGGCGAAAGCCAGCTCGATGCGAGCTATGCAGGGGCCGTCGCCGATACGCTTCATCCGGTGCTCGAACCGGTCGGCTTCAACCGCGAGATGAGCCTCGCGCTGATCCCCGCGCTCGCCGCGCGCGAAGTGGCGGTCACCGCGCTCGCCACGACCTATGCGGTCGATGCCGATGACGAGGAGCTGGAAGCGCAGGGCGTCACCGACCGGATCTCGGCGCTGTGGAGCCTTCCTACCGCGCTCGCCTTCCTCGCCTGGTTCGTGTTCGCGCCGCAATGCCTCTCGACCATCGCGGTGACCAAGCGCGAGACGAACGGATGGAAATGGCCGATCTTCATGACCGTCTATCTGTTCGCGCTGGCCTGGATATTCGCCGGCCTGACCTATTGGGTGGCGGTCGGTTTGGGGCTCTAGCGAACCTCGCAGCGCCCGCTGCGAAGCGGCAATCTCACACGAAGACACGAAGACGACGTGCAGGTTCGCCCACGGACCTCTATCTTCGTGTCTTGGTGTGAATCACGAAAGCGCCTGCGCCGCAAGGCACCGGGGGGCAAGTCTCTTTCCGGGCCTAGAATCGAACCGCTTGCTTCGTTAGGCCCGTCGCAGAATTCACGAAGGGACGAATCGATGGCAGGCAGCCTCAACAAAGTCATGCTGATCGGCAATCTCGGGCAGGACCCCGAAGTGCGCAGCTTCCAGAACGGCGGCAAGGTGTGCAATCTGCGCATCGCCACCAGCGAACAGTGGAAGGATCGCAACACCGGCGAACGGCAGGAGCGGACCGAATGGCACACGGTCGCGATCTTTTCCGAAGGGCTGATCAGCGTCTGCGAAAACTACCTCAAGAAAGGCAGCAAGGTCTTCATCGAAGGCAAGTTGCAGACCCGCAAATGGCAGGACCAGAACGGGCAGGATCGCTATAGCACCGAAGTGGTGCTGCGCGGTTTCGACGGTACGCTGACCATGCTCGACGGGCCCGGCGGCGGCCAGCGCGGCGGCGGTGGTGGCGGAGGCGGCAATTACGGCGGCGGCCAGTCGGGCGGCGGCTATGGCGGCGGGTCCGGTGGCGGCTATGGCGGCGGGAACCAGGGCGGCTATGGCGGCGGCCAAAGCGGCGGGTCGGGGAACCAGGGCGGCGGCTCGGGCGGCGGCTCGAATTACGACGACCTCGACGACGACATCCCGTTCTAAACCGACCCAGCGTACCGGCGGATCAGTCCTTCCTGAGAGCGGCGAGCGCGGCGAACGCGCCGCCGGTCTCGGGCTCGTTCAGTCCGTTATCCTCGCGCACGACATCGGCCTCAGGCCCGCGCGAATAGGGGTCCACGGCAAGGCCGAAGCTCTGCGCGATCGCTTCGCCGAGATCGAAGGACTGGCCCTCGTAAGGCACCTCGTCCAGCTCGTCCTCGGACAGTTCGATCTCCTCTTCTTCACCGCCCGTATCGGCATGCGAATAGGCGGGGACGAAGCGCAGGGCGACGGGCTCCTCGACACTGTTGGTGAAGGCCTGCCCCGATACCGCGCAGGCCTGATCGAACCGCGCGGTCAAAGTTCCCTCGGCCGCGATCGCTTCGCCATCACGCTCGAGCCGGATGGTCGCCGTCAGGTCGTGAATGGCTGGCAGGCCGAACCGCCCGGCGAGCCTGCGGCGCTCGTCCTCGCTCGCCTCGATCCGCATCGCGCCATCGGGCAGGCGATCGAGCTTGATGATCCGGCTCATTTCTGGCGCACGCGTATCGGAAGCGGTCACAGGATTTCTCCCGCGAGCATCGCATCCGCGTCCGTCGCATCGAGCCGCAGGCGCAGCGCCCGCAACCGTTCGGCAAGCTTGGGCGCCAGCGAATCGTCAGTCAAAGTCACATTGCGCCGCGCGGCGTCCTCGAGCGTGGGGCCGCTCTCGGCGAACCCTTCGCGATAGGCGCCGAGGCGGCCGCCCAGCGTGCTCATCAATTTGCCGATCTTCTTGCCGACCACCAGATCGCCCACGCCCGACTGGCGCAATTGCCCGTCCATATCCTCGACGAAGATCTCGGTGAGATAGGCGGTACGCGGCGCCAGGGCTGTATCCGTTTCCATGCGCAGCATGACGACGGACAGGGCGGCGGTCACCATGTCGAACCGGCCTTCCAGCGTATCGGCAACACCGCACTCAGCATACCATTCCGGCTCGCGCGCGATTGCGACGGTGCGGTGCCATAACGGGCGCATCGCCTCGCGCGGGTCGGCGGGCTTGCGGAACAATCGGTCGAAAAGGCTCATAATGGCAGGCTCATGCGGGGTCGGGTGCTCCTTATCGGCAAAGGTCGGCTGCGTTCAGCGGCAATTCAAGCCCTGCATCCCAAGCGCGAGGTCGCAAGTATTTGCAAGCCTGGGCGCGGGCGCTTAAGGCGTGGCCCACCAGTTTTATCGTGCGCCGGCCACTTTGCTCGGCACGCCAGACGATACGGAGTTTGAGTGATTTCCATCCGCGCACATGGTCGCAAGATCGCCAGCCTCGCCCTTCTCGCAGGGGCCGTCGCCGTGCTCCCCGCCTGCACCTCAATCCGCGAGAACCGCGGCTATATCGTCGACAGCACGCTGGTGAACGCGATTCAGCCGGGCCTCGATAACCAGCGGTCCGTGGAAGCGACGCTGGGCCGCCCGACCTTCACCAGCCAGTATGGCGACCCGATCTGGTATTACGTGTCGAGCACGACTGCGCGCAAACCCTTCGTGCGCCCGCAGATCGAAGCGCACCGGGTGCTTGCGATAAGATTCGATCCGACCGGCAACGTGCTGGCGGCGGACACGACCGGGATCGACCAGGTGGTCTATCTCTCGCCGGAAAGCGACAAGACCCCGACTCTCGGGCGCGAACGCGGCTTCCTGGAAGACCTGTTCGGCAATATCGGCGTGGTCGGCGCACCGGGTGCGGGCGGCGGCGCGCCGCGCGGCCCCGGCGGCTGATACGCCGTTCTTGAACCGAACAGGCGCGGCCCCATATCGCGCCGCATGAGTGACAGCGAAAATCGCCACGGCCTGACCCAGTGGCACGGCACCACCATCATCGGCGTGCGCAAGGGCGACCGGATCGTCGTCGCGGGCGACGGGCAGGTTTCGATGGGCAATACGGTGATGAAGCCGAATGCCCGCAAGGTCCGCCGCATCGGGGAAAAGGGCGCGGTCGTCGCCGGGTTCGCAGGCGCGACCGCCGATGCCTTCACTCTGTTCGAACGCCTCGAGAAGAAGCTGGAACAGTATAGCGGCCAGCTTTTGCGCGCCGCGGTCGAACTGACCAAGGATTGGCGCACCGACAAATATCTGCGCAATCTGGAAGCGCTGATGATCGTGGCGGATAAGGACAACCTCCTCGTCCTCACCGGCAATGGCGACGTGCTGGAGCCCGAAGGCGGCATCACCGCGATCGGATCGGGCGGCAATTACGCGCTCGCCGCGGCCAAGGCGATCGCCGAATACGAGGACGATCCCGAAACGATCGCGCGCAAGGCGATGCAGGTCGCCGCCGATATCTGCGTCTTCACCAACGGCAATGTGACGGTGGAAGAGGTCTAGGCCCTCCCGCCACACGAATGGCCGCACCAATCGGAATTTTCCTATCTATGTCTGACTCCCTCACCCCCAAGGCGATCGTTGCTGCGCTGGACGAGCACATCATCGGCCAGAAAGACGCCAAGCGCGCGGTCGCCGTTGCGCTGCGCAATCGCTGGCGGCGTCAGCGGCTCGCTGCCGATCTGCGCGACGAGGTTACGCCCAAGAACATCTTGATGATCGGCCCGACCGGCTGCGGCAAGACCGAGATCTCGCGCCGCCTCGCCAAGCTGGCCGATGCCCCCTTCGTAAAGGTCGAAGCGACCAAGTTCACCGAGGTCGGCTATGTCGGCCGCGACGTCGAACAGATCGCGCGCGACCTGGTCGAGGAAGCGATCCGGCTCGAAAAGGACCGCCGCCGCGAGGCGGTGCGCGAGGCCGCGTCGCAGGCCGCGATGGACCGGCTTCTGAATGCGCTCGTCGGCGAGAACGCCAGCGAGGCGACGCGCGAGGCCTTTCGCCAGCGCATCGTCGAGAACGCGATGAACGAGACCGAGGTCGAGGTCGAGGTCAAGGATCAGCCGCAGGGCGCGATGGAGGTCCCCGGAATGCCCGGCAATGTCGGGATGATCGATCTATCCGATATGCTCGGCAAGGCGATGGGCAAGTCGAACCTCAAGCGCCGCAAATTGAAAGTGCCCGACGCCTGGGACCGCCTGGTCGAGGAAGAGGCCGAAAAGCGCATGGACCAGGAGGACGTCGCCCGCGTCGCGCTGGAAAATGCGGAAACGAACGGCATCGTCTTCCTCGACGAGATCGACAAGATCGCGGTATCCGACGTGCGTGGTGGGTCGGTGTCGCGCGAAGGCGTCCAGCGCGATCTGCTCCCGCTGATCGAGGGCACGACTGTGGCGACCAAATACGGGCCGATGAAGACCGATCACGTCCTCTTCATCGCCAGCGGTGCTTTTCACGTTTCGAAGCCCAGCGACATGCTGCCCGAATTGCAGGGCCGCCTGCCGATCCGCGTCGAACTGCGTGCGCTGACCGAAGAGGACTTCGTCGCCATCCTGACCGAAACGCGCGCGAACCTGCCTGCCCAGTACAAGGCCCTGATCGGGACCGAGGACGTGACGCTCGACATCGCGGAGGATGCCATCGCGGAAGTCGCGAAGATCGCCGCGCGGGTGAACGAGAGCGTCGAGAATATTGGCGCCCGGCGGCTTCAGACGGTGATGGAGCGACTGCTCGAAGATATCAGCTTCGAGGCCGAGGACCATGCGGGCGAGACGATCACGATCGACGCGGCCTATGTACGCGAGCGGCTCGACGATCTGGCGGGCGACACCGATCTTTCGAAATATATCCTTTAAGGTTTGAGCCTTCGGACAAAGAAAAAGGCGCCCCCGATCGGGAGGCGCCTTTTTTGTCAGCATCGAGGACGCTTCAGAATTCGGCCGAGATCGACGCGCCGAAGCTGCGGCCCACTTCGTAGCTGTTGATGTCGATCCGGCGCGTGCCGTTGTCCTGGAATTCGAAATGGTCGCGCCCGGTGACGTTGCGCGCTTCCAGTTTCAGTTCGAGCGGCACCCCGCCGAGATTCAGCCCTTGGCGATAGACGAGGTCGAGGCGGAGGCCCGGATCCTCGCCAATATCGGGCAGGTTCGCCGTGCCGCGGCTCGTTACGCGCTCGCTGGCATAGCTCAGCAGCATGGTGAATTGCTGCAGATCCTCGGTGTCTTCGAGGCCGAGTTGCAGGTTCACCAAGTGATCCGACTGTCCGGTCAGCGCCACGCCGTCATTGAAGAAGTTCGACGCGGGCTGATCGGCGAAGGGGAAGACGCTGACGATATCGCCATCGCGGACCTTCAATTCGGATGTCGTATATGTGTAGTTCGCGATCAGGATCGCGCGCTTCGTTTCGAAGAACCCGCCCCAATCGTAGAGATCCTTGCCGAGCTGGGATTCGAATTCGAAGCCGTAGAGCGTGGCAGAAGGCGCGTTGGCGAAGCCGCTGACCTGCTCGTTGTCCGAGAAGCTCGAGAACACTTCGATCGGGTTTTCGATGTCCTTGAAGAAGCCCGCCAGGCTGATCTTGTCGCCCCCGCCGAGATAATATTCGGCGCGCGCTTCGGCGTTGATCAGTTCGCTGTCGACGAGGCGCGGGTTGCCGTTGAACTGGCGATTGGTTTCGGGGTCGAAATAGGTCTGGAAGATCAGCTCGCGGAACTGGGGGCGGGCGATCGTCTTCGATGCGCTGGCACGCAATTGCAGGCGATCGGTCGCTTCCCAGGTGATCGTGCCGCCGGGCAGCCAGTAATCGTTCTTGAGGTTCGTGCCGCTACCCGAATTGAGGGGCACGGCGAACACCTCGACCGGGCTGACGGTCTGCGTCGCATCCTCGTACCGCACGCCGAGATCGAGCGTGACGGTATCGAAGGGCGTGACGTTCACCTTCGCATAGCCGGCATGGACGGTCAGATTGGCGGCGAAGGCCGGATCGCTCTGCGTCGTTTCGAAGATGTTGAAATTGAACGGTCCGATGCCCGCTGCCGCCTGTGCCGCCGGATCGTAACCCAGCTGGATCAGCGAATCGCCCAATAGATTATCGGGCCGGAAGGCGCCGAAGATGTCGGGGAAGCCGGTGGTGGCGCGAATGTCGAATTCGCGCCGGGTCGAGATGCGGTCGGTATCGCTATAGGCGTAACCGATCGTCACGCCGATCCGGTCGGACACGCGATAGCCCAGATCGATCCCTCCGAAATACAGGTCCTCGGTCAGATCGGAGAAGGAGACGATCGCGCCGCCGCGCTGGGGGTCGAGCGTGTTGAGGAACAGATCGCCCAAGGGATCGCCGGCATTGTTGCTGCGCGAATAGGTGAACTCCCACTCATACGGCGCCTCGCGCTGCGTCTGGGCATAGCCGCCGCGCAGATCGACCGAGAGATCGCCGAACTCCATCTCGCCGACGAATTGCGAATTGTAGAGTTGGCGTTCGAACCAGGCCGTATCCTGGACGAGATCGGTGTCCCCGTTCTGGAGATCGTCCCCAAGGGCGAGCGAGCCGCGCTTGAGACTGTCGCGGATGAAGAGGTTGGTGAAGCGGAACTGGTGCTCGCCGATCTCCAGCCCGAACCCCAGCAATCCGTTCAGGAGGATGCGATTGTCCGTCACGAAGTCGGTAAAATCGGACCGCAATTCGAGATCGGCGTTGATCGCGGTCTGCTGCGTGATGCGGCGATTGCGCCATTTGTTGCTGAGCGAGGCGGTGGCGATCACGCCGATGCGGCCGCTATCGCCGAAATCGGCGCTGGTACCCATTGTGATCCCGCCCGACAGGTTGGCGGGCGTCCAATCGGTCTTCTGCAGCAGGATGCGGTTCGGGTTGCCGAGCTGGGTCAGGATCGCCTGCTGATCGACGCCGGGGTCGCTGATGCGCGCACCGCTGTCGAGGAAGCCCTGCAAAGCCGGCACGATATCGCGGCTGCCATCGTCGAAGCCGAACCAGTCATAGTCCGACCCGAAATAGGTGTATCCCTTGGAGAAGGTGGTCTGTTCGTCCCCGCTGATACCTGCCGACAGGGTGATGAAGCTTTCGTCGGGAATCGCCTTGGTCGTCAGATTGATGACGCCGCCGCCGAATTCGCCGGGGAAGTTCGCCGAATAGGTCTTCTGCACCAGGCTGGAGGCGACGACGTTGGTCGGAAAGATGTCGAGCGGGACGACGCGGCTCAGCGGCTGGGGCGATGGCAAAGGGAGGCCGTTCAGGAGCGCCAGCGAATAGCGATCGCCGAGCCCGCGGACATAGACGAGGCCGTTGCCCACGGTCGAAAGGCCGGTCACGCGGCTCAATGCGCCCGCGATGTCGCCTTCGCCCGTGCGCGCGATGGCTTCGGCGCTGAGCACGGAGATGACCTGCGTCGAATTGCGCTCGGGCTCGACCCGGCGGCGTCCGGTCACGACGATGAGGTCCCCGCCGGGGACGGAAACTTCCGGCGTCTCGTCGATCTGCGTGTCCTGGCCGACGCCTGCGGCGGTGTCGGTCAGGACATCGTCGTCCTCCGGGTCGGGCGATTCGCCCTGGGCGACGCCGCTAGGCGGGCCGCCAGTGCCTTGCGCGAAAGCGAGGGCCGGGCAGGACAGCGCCGTGGTGAAAAGCAGCAACCCGGTCAGCTTCTTGCCGGTGGACATGCCGAAGGACATGGATGACCCCCTCATCTGGTCGAATTCATAATAATCGGTGCGGGGCCGGACTCGGCCCGGTCGAAAGTGGTGAAAGGGGGAGCGGACGGATGCGCCCGCTCCCCCATGTCAGGCTGCGATCAGGAATAGACCGGCAGCGAGATGCAGGCGGTCACCGCGCTGTCGAAGGTCGCGGTCGCCGAGTTGCAGGTCCAGCCGTTGATCCAGGTGTTGTTGCCCGGATAGACCGCGCCGATATTCGTCGGGTTGGTGAAGAAGCTGCTCAGCGCCGTCGGATTGAACACCGCCACGCCGTTCTCGTTCGCACCATTGACGAACGTCATCGACAACGTGTTCGTGAAATTGGCGTTGTTGTTGGTGCCCGCGTTGAAGATACCCTGCGTCTGATCGGCGGTCACGCCGCTGCCATTGCGGAAGTCGGTGGCGCAATCGAGCACGAAGGAGTTGAAGCGCGGCACGCCCAGCTCGTCGTCACCCGTGGTCTGGATCGTCTCGGCATTGTCGATGCGCAGGCACGGCGTCGCGCCCTGACGATCAACGAGGACGCTGTTTACGATCGCATAATCGGTGCCGCCGCGGATGCGGATCGCCTGGTCGCGGGTGCCGCTATTGGCGATGAAGGTGGCGTTCGAGATCTGCGTGTTCTGGCGCGGGGTCGAATTGTTGAAGGCGTTGCTCGAATCCGCTTCGATGATCGTGTCGCCGACGCCGGGGCGCTGGACCGCGATCACGAACTGGAGATTGGTCTTCACGCCCGTATCGGTGTCGATCGAATCGTCTTCCGCGCCGACCACGATCAGGCGCGTCATGTTGACCCGGCCGCCGAAGAATTCGACGCCGTCGTCCGAGCTGTTGTAGCTCATCACGCGGTCGAAGGTGGTGCCGGTGCCGGTGCCGCCGGTGGTCAGCGCCTGCAATTCGTTGTCGCCCGACAGGACGAAGCCGGAATAGCGGATCTGGACATAGGCGAGATCGCCGCTCTTGTCGTTCGGAGTGGCGCCGCCGAACAGGGCGGGCTGGGCCGCGCCTTCGACCTGGCGTTCGCAGTTGACGCTGCCCGGCGTGGCGCCCGGCGCGATGCAGTCCGTGACGGGCGCACGGCCCGCGAGGACGACGCCGCCCCACTGGCCCGACGAGCTGTCATTGTTAAGCCCCTGGACGTTGTCGCGGCTGGTGAAGATGATCGGGCGGGCCTGGGTGCCCACGGCGGTCAGGCGGTTGCCGCGATTGACCATCAGGAAGCTCGACCCGGCGGCATAGACGCGCACGCCCGGCTCCATCGTCAGGTTGACGTTGCTGTCGGTCGCGCCGTCCGAATTATCGGGGGCGGGGCCGCCATCGGTCCCGACATCGACGCGGCCGTTCATGCGATACAGGATACCGCGATTGAACGGCAGCGTGCTCGACGCGGTGAAGCGCGCGGGCATGGTGCAGACGCGATATTCGCCGGTCGGGCCAGAGATCGTACCGTCATTGACGAGCTGATCGGGGTTCGAAATCGTGGGGCAGCCCGCCGCCGGAGTCACCAGCGTGCTGGTCGGCGTGGGCGTCGGCGCGGGAGCGGGCGCCGGGGCCGGGGGATTGTTGATGGTGATGTTGCCGCCGGTGCCGGGCGAAACGATTTCGTCGGCCCCGCAGCTCGCCAATGCGAGCGCGCTGGTGCCGAGTACGAGCGTACGGAAAAGATAAGTCACGGGCAGCGGTCCCCTCAAAAAACCGGATGAATTGTGTCGCGAAGCTTGATCGCGACTCGCCCGCTAGGCCCGCTGCGTGACAGTTTGTGTCGGTCCGTGACACTTCGCTTACAAAACCGGACATTCTTGCCAGATGACCGAGCGAGGGGCGGAATTGCGTCGGTTCGAGGGGGAATGCGTAGGCCTCAGATCGCGAATGACACTTAAATGACAATGTTACAGTTATGTTGCATCATCGATCCTTCACCGTCATAAAAGCTGCGGGAAAGAGGAGATGACCGATGTTCGCTCTCGCACAAATCACCGCGCTGGCCCTCGCCGCGCACACGCCCGCCGCCATGACCGTGCAGGATCAGGGCTCAAGCTTCGGCACGCAGGAACTGGTAGAAGGCCGCGATACTGCCGCCATCCGAGCGATCGGCGCCGATGCCGATCAAGCGGCCAAGGATCCGGCGATGCTGATCAACCTCGCCATCGCCCATGCGCGGCGCGGGGACGATGCACGCGCTCGCGACCTGTTCGAAGCGGCCATGATGCATGACGATCGGGCCGAACTGGAAACCGCCGACGGCAAGTGGGTGGATTCCCGCGTGCTCGCGCGCAAGGGGCTGGCGATGCTGGATCGCGGGGCCTTTGCCTCGACCGCGTCGATCGCGTCACGTTAAACTGGTTTAGCAAGTCCGCGCTGCGGCGTGGGGTATGAATACGGCTCGTCCGATCGTCGGACGGGCCGTTTTTCGTTGGGCCGTTTTTTCAATGGGACGAATGGCGGGAACTGGTTCATAACCGTGTCACCCTCGTGTCATGTATTATAGCCAGTGCGACCGGGAGTGTGGAGGGCGCTATGATTCGAGCCATTTCGGCAGGCAGACTATCGCGGACCGCCATGCGCGGCGCCCTGCTGCTTGGCGCGGGCCTGATCGGTATGCAGGCCCTGATCGCAGCGCCGGCAAAGGCGGATGTCCTGCAGATCGACGATGGCGCCGCGCGCTGGATCGCGGGCGGCTCGCCCGAGGCTTTGCCGGAGACGGCGGTGCTGGCGGCCGATGGCGATTTCGAAGCGGTGGAAGGCCTGATGCTGCCCGATCGCGCATTGGCCGATCCGCGCCTCCACGCAATGGGCGTGCCGCAGAACTATCGCGCCAAGGTCGACGAACTCGCCGCGCGCTTCGATCTCAGCCCGTCACTGATCGAGGCGCTGGTCTGGCAGGAGAGCCGCTGGCGTCACGATGCCCGCTCCCCCGTCGGTGCGCGCGGCCTTGCCCAGCTGATGCCGGGCACGGCCCGCGACCTCGGCGTGAACCCCGACGATCCCTTCGCCAATCTGGAAGGCGGCGCGCGCTATCTGCGCGAACAGATCGATCGCTTCGATGGCGACTTGGAGAAAGCCCTGGCGGCCTATAATGCAGGGCCGGGGAGAGTGCTGCGCGCCGGGGGCATCCCGCGCATTCGCGAAACCCAGCTTTATGTCGCGGCCATCATGGGCCGCCTGTCCGATCATTCCCGGGAGTAGTTTGTTCTATGCGTTCCGTATTCCGTGCCGCCGCTCTGGCTCTTCTGGCTTTGCCCACCGCCGCCTTCGCGCAAGGTGCCGATCCCGCCGGTTCGGGCCCAATCGTCGCCGCGCTCGGCTGGCTTCAGGGTACGCTGCTCGGCAACGTCGCCACGGCCGTCGCGGTGATGGCGGTCGCCGCGGTCGGCTTCATGATGCTGACCGGGCGTCTCAACTGGCGCTTCGGGGCAACCGTGATCATCGGCGTCTTCATCCTGTTCGGTGCCGCATCGATCGTCGCGGGCATCCAGGGCGCGGCTTCGGGCGTGTAGGATGAGCCAGCTGGTCCGCCATCCCGTGCACCGTGCGCTGACCCGCCCGCAGATGTTCGCGGGCGTGACGTTCAATTATTTCATCATCAACGGGATGGTGACGACCGAGGCGTTCCTGATCACCGGGAGCTGGCTCGCTTTGCTGGTCTTCGCGGTGATGCACGGGATCGGCTATTTCGCCTGCCTGCGCGAACCGCGCATCTTCGATCTGTGGATCACGAAAGTGTCCAAGTGCCCGCGGGTGAAGAATTACAACAAGTGGGGCTGCAACAGCTACGCCGCCTAGAACCGGCGGGCCGATCGCGCCCGCCAAACGATAAGGATCGCGACCTATGAGCAAGTGGAAAGGCGCAGCGGCCTGGAGCGCGAAGGAAGCGCGCGCCGGAGACCGGCTGCCCTATGCCCGCCTGGTCGACGAAAGCACGCTGCTGCTGCGCGACGGCAGTGTGATGACGGCTTTGCAGGTCCCCGGCCTGCTGTTCGAAACCGAGGACAGCGAGGCGCTGAACGCCCATGCGGCCACGCGCGAAGTGATGCTGCGTTCGACGCTGGATGCGCGGTTCGTCATGTATCACCACGTGATCCGCCGCCGGGTCGAAGTCGATCTCGAAGCGGCGTTCCCCGATCCGCTCAGCCGCCATATCGATGCGCGCTGGCAGGAACGGTTGGGATCGGGATCGCTCTTCATCAACGACCAGTTCATTACCCTGATCCGCCGCCCCGCGCGCGGCAAGGCGGGCTGGGTCGAACGCACCGCCAAGGCCTGGAAGAAGAAGGGCAAGGGCGGCTCCGAGATCGAGGTCGATCCCAAGGATCTGCGCTCGCTACGCGCGGCGGCGACCGGCCTGGCCGCCTCTCTTTCGGCCTATGGGGCGCAGCCGCTGGGCGATTACGCCGGGCCGAACGACACCACCAATAACGAGCTGCTCGAGCTGCTTTCGGCGCTGTATAATGGCGAGATGCGGCCCGTTCGCCGTCCGGGCGACGATGTCGATATCGGCCATATGCTGCCCTATCGCCGGGTCAGCTTCGGGCTGGATGCGCTGGAGCAGCGCGGCTCGGGCGCGCCCGATTTCTCCGCGATCCTGGGCCTCAAGGAATATCCCGAAGCGACCACGCCGGGCCTGCTCGATGCGCTGCTGCGCCTGCCTTACGAGATGATCGTGAGCGAGAGCTACGCCCCGCAGGAGCGGCAGACCGCGCGCGAGCGGATGGATCTGGCGATCCGACGCCTCAAATCCGCCGACGAGGAAGCGGCCGCCGAACGCGGCGACATGCTGGCCGCGCGCGATGCGCTGGGCGCGGGATCGGTCGGTTTCGGCGATCATCACCTGACTGTGCTGGTGCGCGAGCGCGACCTTGCCCGGCTGGACGATGCCGCCGCCGCCTGTGCCGCCGCGATCTCGGATACCGGCGCGATCGCCGTGCGCGAGGACACCAATCTCGAGCCCAGCTTCTGGGGCCAGTTCCCCGGAAACGAGGGCTATCTGGTGCGCCGCGCGCTGATCTCCAGCGCCAATATGGCGAGCTTCGGATCGCTGCACGGCTTCGCTCTCGGCAAGCCCGACGGCAACCATTGGGGCGAGGCGGTGACGCTGCTTCAGACCACCAGCTCGACCCCCTTCTTCTTCAATTTCCACCACGGCGATCTGGGCAATTTCTCGGTCATCGGCCCGTCGGGTTCGGGCAAGACCGTGGTGATGAATTTCCTCGCCGCGCAGGCGCAGAAATTCAAGCCGCGCACGGTCCTGTTCGACAAGGATCGCGGTGCGGAACTGTTCATTCGCGGGATCGGCGGGCGTTACGATTCGATCCGATCGGGTGAGCCGACCGGCTTCAATCCGCTGGCATTGCCCGATACACCCGGCAATCGCGGCTTTTTGCGCGACTGGCTCAGCGTGATGCTGAAGGCCGAGGGGCCGGAAGAGGACGCGATCATCGCCACCGCGGTCGATGCGGCCTATCACAATGACGGGTCGCTGCGCCGCCTGCGGCATTTCAAGGAATTGCTCTCGGGCGCTCGCCGCCCGCAGCCGGGCGATCTGGCGGATAGGCTCGCCGCGTGGATCGGGGATGGCGAGCATGGCTGGCTGTTCGACAATGCGGAGGACCGGCTCGATCTCAGCGCCCGCGTGCTCGGCTTCGACATGACCGCGCTGCTCGAAAATCCGAAGCTGCGCACGCCGACCATGATGTATCTCTTCCACCGCATCGAAGAGCGGCTGGACGGCGATCCGACGATGATCCTGATCGACGAGGGCTGGAAGGCGCTCGACGACGAGATTTTCGCCGCGCGCATCCGTGACTGGCTGAAGACTTTGAGAAAGCGCAACGCGCTGGTCGGCTTCGCCACGCAGAGCGCGCGCGATGCGCTCGAAAGCCGGATTTCGACCGCGCTTGTCGAACAGACCGCGACGATGATCTTCATGCCCAACAGCCGTGCGCGGCCCGAGGATTATTGCGACGGCTTCGGCCTGACGCAGCACGAGCTGGCGCTGATCCGCACACTGCCCGCGCACAGCCGGTGTTTCCTGATCCGCCAGCCCGATGCGAGCGTCGTCGTCCGTCTGGATCTGTCGGGTGCGCCCGAAGTCCTGACCGTCCTGTCGGGCCGCGAAAGTGCGGTTCGCCGGCTCGACCTGTTGCGTTCGGCAGTGGGCGATGCGCCTGCCGACTGGTTCCCGACACTGACCGGCGCGGCATGGCCGGGCGATGCGGGCGATGCCTGGGCGGACATTCCCGAAGCGCTTGAAGCCCAGAAATTGGCCGCCGAATGAGCGTCGATTGCGCACAGATCGCCGCGCAGGCGGGTTCGGGCGTCGCGGCGGCGCTGCGTGCGGTCGATTGCACGGCGGGGCAGGTCACGTCCGAAGCCTTCGGGCGCCTGTTCGCGCCGGGCGGATCGATGGCGACGGTGCTGACGATCCTGCTGACGCTCTATATCGCGATCTTCGGGCTCCAGCTCCTGACCGGCCGGTCGAGCCTCGGCGTGCGCGCGCTGACGCCGCGCATGATCACGATCGGCCTCGTGCTGACCTTCGCGACCAGCTGGGTCGCCTATCAGAGCGTCGTCTGGAATCTCGTCGTAGGTGGGCCGAACCAGCTGGCGGGCATCCTCACCGGCGTAGACGGTTCCGCCACGGACGTCTTCGCGCAGAAGATCGACGTGGTCTTTCTCGCCATTCAGGAAGCGAGCCAGGGGCAGGACGATATCTCGGCCTTTTCCCCGCCGGGGATGATGTGGATGGGCGCGATGCTGTTTATGCTCGGCACGCTGGGCCTCCTCGTCACCGCCAAGATCGCGCTCGCCATCCTGCTGGCGCTTGGGCCGGTCTTCGTCGTCATGGCGCTGTTCAACGGCACGCGCGGGCTGTTCGCGGGCTGGCTGAAGGGTGTCGTGATGCTGGCGCTGGCGCCGCTGTTCGCGGTGCTCGGCGGGACGATCATGCTCGAACTCGCGGTGCCGATCCTCAGCAGGCTGGTGGCGACGCCGGGCGAGATCAACGCCCAGGCGGCGATGGGCTTCTTCATGATCGGGGCGGTGCATGTCGCGCTGATGGTCCTGGTCCTCAAGACGACTGCGACGATGGTCGGCGGCTGGACGGTGTTCGGCCTCGCCGGATCGGACAAAGACCGGGACGCAGGCGTCAACACCGCTTCCGTCCCCGCGGCCCAGACCGCCGCTGCCTATAATGCGCGCCAGACCGAAGCGGCGCAGGCGGCCAGCAATTCGATGGCCCAGGCGCGCCAGATCAACCTGTCGGCCCAGCAGGTCGCCTCTGCGGCCAATGACGGGGCAGGTGGCGCCGCTTACGCTGGCGGCAGCGGCGGCGCGCGCACGGTCAAGGTGTTCGCCACCGCTTCAGGTGGCGCTCAGGCAGCGCCGCTAAAATCCGGCCCGTCGCGCGCGCAAGGGGTAGGAAGCCGGTTCCGCTCGCCCGAAGCTGCGCGCAATGGTGCGAAATCCCTGGAGACAAAATCATGATCCGCCCGGTCGCAACGGCGCTCGCCCTCTTTCTCGCATCCGCAGGCCCGCTCGCCGTGCCGGCCCACGCCGACGATGCGCGCCTGGTCGAAGTCCGCTACGATGAAAGCCGCGTCGTGCGCATCAACGGCCAGGTAAAGGTCCAGGCGACGATCAAGTTCGCCGAGGACGAAGCGATCGAGAACGTTGCCATCGGCGATTCCGAAAGCTGGCAGGTCACGCCCAACAAGCGCGCGAACCTGTTGTTCGTGAAGCCGCTCAGCCCGCGCGCCTCGACCAATATGACGGTGGTGACGAACGAGCGGACCTATCTGTTCGATCTCGTCGCTTCGCCGTCCGCGCGGCCGATCTACGTGCTGAGCTTCACCTATCCCGAAAAGCCCAAGCCCATCGAACTGCCGGGCGAGACGCAGCTGGCGGACGCGCGCACCCCGACAGAAGTCGCCGCCGCGCAGGATCCGCTCGCGGTGCAGGATCCGGCCGAGCTCAATTTCGCGTGGGCCGCCAGCGGCGATGCGGCGCTCCTGCCGGTGCGCACTTTCGACGATGGCGAGGCGGTGTTCATGACTTGGCCGGAAGGAAGAGCGGTTCCCGCCATCCTGATGGCCGGACCCAAGGGGACCGAGGGGCCCGTCAATTTCACGGTGCGCGGCGATACGATCGTGGTCGACGGCGTGCCGAGCGAAATCGTGCTGCGATCGGGCGAGGATCGTGCGGTGCTGGTCTATTCCGGCCCGGACCTCGCGGAACGCAGGGCGGCTGCCTCTGCAAGAACTGCCACCGCCGGATCGACCTTCGCGTCGGCTAAGGAGATGAAATGATGCGTATGGCCATGCGATTGCCGCCCAAGAACGAAGCGACGGGCGCCGCCAACGATGTCGATCCGCGCGATGAGAGCGAGGCCGAGATCATCGATCTCGCATCGCGCAACGCCTATCCGGCGGTCGCGGCCAAGAAGGGCAAGACCGAAGGGCTCGGCATGGTAGCGGGCATCGCTCTGGTCGCCGGGCTCGGCCTGGTGACGCTGTGGAGCATGAATTCGGCGCGTATGGACGAACCCGAAGGCGTCGGCGGTCAGCAGGCCCAGGCCGTGCCCCCGCCCGTCGAACAGGTTCCCGAAGGCGTGGTGATACCGGACGCCGCGGTGACTCCGGCGCAGGGCGGGTTCGTGCAGGCCGATCCGGCACCGTCCCCGGTCTATTCCGCTCCGCCTCTGGTCGCCCCGGCGCCGATGGGCAATCCCTATGCCAGCCCGACCGTTGTGTTCGATTCCAGCGCCTCGCCATCGACGCTCGCGCCGGGTGAGACCGGTGCACCCGCAGGCGGCGAAAGCGCCGTGACGGCGGGCAATTCGCCGGGCGATTTCGCCAGCCGCGTCGGCGGCGTCGGCGGCGCTCCGGCGCGCGCGCAGGCGATGGCCAATCCGGGCACCACGGTCACGCAGGGTACGCTGATCCCCGCCGTGCTCGAAACCGCGATCGATACCAACGTCCCCGGCTATGTCCGCGCGGTCGTCAGCCAGGATGTGCGCAGTTTCGATGGCACGCGCGTGCTCGTGCCCCGGTCGAGCCGCCTGATCGGCCAGTACCAGTCGGGCATCCAGGGCGGGCAGAAGCGCGCCTATGTCATCTGGACGCGTTTGATCCGGCCCGATGGAGCCTCGGTCAATCTCGCCTCGCCGGCGATAGGCTTCGACGGGACGACGGGGCTTGCCGGCAAGGTCTCGGGCGACGGGTTCTTCAGCCGCTTCGGCTCGGCCATGCTGCTGTCCGTTGTCGGCGGGCTCGGCACTCTGGCGAGCGGCGGAGCGGGCGCGGTCGTTCTCGGCGGGGCGGGCACGTCCGCTGCGGCGACGGCGGCGCAGCAGGACAGCCAGCGCAGCCCCACGGTGCGCGTACGGCAGGGCGAACCGATCCGCATCTTCACCGCGCGCGATCTCGATTTCACGCAGGTCAGCTGAACGGCACGACCGGACGATGAGCGCCGAGATCCACCCCTTCCAGGGCCAGCCCGAGGATAGCGATCCCGCCCCCGTCATCGGCGAGCGCAGCGTCTATCTCGACGCCTATCTCGCCCCGTTCCGCGAATGGCTGGACCGCGACACCGTCACCGAAATCCTCGTCAACGGGCCGGGCGAGGTGTGGGTGGAAGACAGCGCGCAACCGGGAATGCAATGCCATCGCATTCCCGAGATCGACGATCGCCTGATTCAGCGCCTCGCCGAACAGGTCGCCCGCGTCAGCCATCAGGGGATCAACCGCGAACATCCGCTTCTGGGCGCGACCTTGCCGGATGGCGCGCGTGTCCAGTTCTGCGGCCCACCCGCATCGCGCCGCCACTGGGCGATGGCGATCCGCCGCCACCGCAGGCTCGACCTGCCGCTCGACGCCTATGATCGCGGACCGCTGCGCCCGGTGACGCATGGTGCGATGCCCGATCCGCAGAAAGAGCCGATCCCCTTCCTGCGCGAAGCGATCCGCCAGCGCCGCACCATCCTGATCTCGGGCGGTACCAGCACGGGCAAGACCACCTTCCTGAACGCCATGCTCGGCGAGATACCGAAGCACGAGCGCGTGGTTCTGGTGGAGGATACGCCCGAACTGAAACTGCCGGGCGATAACGGAGTCGGCCTCGTCGCGGTGAAGGGCGAATTGGGCGAAGCCAAGGTCACTTCGAACGAATTGCTGCAAGCCGCGCTCCGCCTTCGGCCCGACCGGATCGTGCTCGGCGAATTGCGCGGGGCGGAGAGCGTGAGCTTCCTGCGCGCCATCAACACCGGCCATCCGGGCAGCTTTTCGACGATCCACGCCAACAGCCTGCGCGGCGCGCTCGAGCAATTGTCGCTGATGGTGATGCAGACCGGGATCGGCCTCACGCGCAGCGATACGATCGCCTATGCGTCCAGCGTGATCGACGTCCTCGTCCAGCTGGGCCGCGACGATCGCGGCGGGCGCGGGATCAGCCAGATATCGCTGAGCGCCGATCTCGTCTGACCTATCCTGATTGTGCACGTGCGAATGGCGGTTTTTCGCCCGCCAAACCTTCAGAAGATACGCCGCGTAACATTGCTGCGTAGGCCCTTGCCAAGATTACCGTTTGTGTTAGCCTCTCCGCGATAGACCGCATGAAAGCGGCATCGACAGGGAGAGGGATTATGAGGGTCAAGGCCACTCTATTGGCCGGTCTGTGTGCCGGCGCGTTCGCATTGCCGGCTCATGCGCAATCGGCAGGCGACAGCGATCTCGAAGATCCGCAGATCAATTCGCCGACCATCATCGTCACCGCCCAGCGCCAGAGCCAGAGCCTTCAGGAAGTCCCGATCGCGGTCAGCGCCTTCGACGCGGAGGCTCTGGAGGCCCAGCAGATCGAAAACGCGGCGGACCTCCAGCTGACGCTGCCCAACGTCTCCTTCACGAAGTCGAACTTCACCGCGTCGAGCTTCACTATTCGCGGCATCGGCGATCTCTGCGTCGGCGTGACCTGCGACAGCGCCACCGCGATTCACACCAACGGATCGCCGCTGTTCGGCACGCGCCTCTTCGAGACGGAATATTTCGACCTCGAACGGATCGAGGTGCTGCGCGGGCCGCAGGGCACCCTGTTCGGGCGCAACGCGACTTCGGGCGTGGTCAACGTCGTCACCGCGAAGCCCGAAATGGGCCAATTCGCCGGGGCTGCCGAATTCGAATACGGGAATTACGAGAGCATCAAGGCCAAGGGCATGATCAACGTGCCGATCGGCGATACCCTCGCCGCGCGGGTCGCGGGCTTCTACCTCAACCGCGACGGGTTCACGACCAATCTGTTCGACGATTCCCAGATCGACGGGCGCGACATGTATGCTGTGCGCGGTTCACTGCGTTTCGAACCGACCGCGAGCACCACGATCGACCTGATGGGCTTCTATTTCCGCGAGAACGACGACCGTTTGCGCATCCAGAAGCAATTGTGCCAGCGCGATCCGACGGGTGTGCTTGGCTGCCTCGCCAACCGGCTCGATTTCGACAGCACCAACGCCAATTCCACGCTGGCGACGGTGCTGAGCTCGCAGGAACTGTTCCGCATCCAGGGCATCCCGGCCGCGCTCGGCCTGGGTAGCGTCTATGGACGTGACGGCTATGCCGGTTTCGACGAGCCGGACGATGTCCGCACCGTCAACACCGCTTTCACGCCGGATTATTTCGCCGACGAATTGCAGGTGCAGGCGCATCTCGACCAGCAATTGGGGGCGATGAACCTGTCGCTGACCGGCATTTACCAGGAAACCACGGTCGATTCGCGCCAGGACTACAATCTCGGCGTGCTCGACCGGTCGGGCTATGCGACCGCGCTCAACACGCTGGCCTTCTTCGCCGCGAACGGCCTGCCGACCGGCCTCGCACCGCCATTCCCTGCCTTCGTGCCCGGATCGAACGCCTATTTCGCGCCGATCGCCGCCGCGCTGACGCCGCAGGGGCCGGGTGGCCCGCTCTGCACCTCGGACAATGACGACGGCAATCGCGGCGCCTTCGAAGGCAATTCGCTGTGCTCCAGCGTGCCGCTCAACTTCGACCGCTCCAATCAGGACCAGACCGCCTGGTCGGCGGAAGCGATCCTGAGCAGCGATTTCGACGGACCGTTCAACTTCCTGATCGGCGGCATCTATGCCGAAACGGAGGTGAGCGAGAACAGCTATTACGTGAACTCGTTCGGCCTCGATTACGCGACCGCGATCCTCGGCACCTTCTCGGCCTTCGCGAACGGGTTGCCGCCATCCTACCTCGCGACGTCGATGTACCGGAACAACACGACCGACTTCAAACTGGAGAGCTTCGGCATCTTCGCGGAAGCCTATATCGACCTGACCGACCGGCTGAGCTTCACCGGCGGTATCCGCTATAACGACGACAGCAAGACCGTCGCGGGCCGCACCACGCTGGCCAATTTCCTCAATCCCTTCAGCAATGACGGCGATCCGTTCGATTCGCCGTTCGTCGGCTCGTTCGATGCCGATGCAAGTACGGCGGGCAATCAGCTGTTGCAGCAACGCCAGGCTTCGTTCGACGCGATTACCGGGCGCGCCGTGCTCGATTACGAGATCTCTCCCGACAACAATCTCTATGTCAGCTATTCGCGGGGCTACAAATCGGGCGGGATCAACCCGCCGGTCGCGCCGGAATTCAACGTCAACGAATTCTTCGGGCCGGAAAAGGTCGACGCTTTCGAGATCGGCTCGAAGAATATCTTCCTCAACGGCGCCGCGCAGATCAATCTCACGGGCTTCTTCTACAAGTACAAGGGTTTGCAGCTTAGCCGCATCGTGAACCGGACATCGGTCAACGATACGATCGACGCCGACATCTACGGGGCCGAACTGGAAACTGTGTTTCGCCCCAGCGACGATCTGTTGATCAACATGAATTTGAGCGTCCTCAACGCGAAGGTGGCGGGCGACCAGTTCTTCAGCAACCCGCGCGATCCGGGTGGCGGCGATCCCAGCGCGGTCATCATCAAGGACATCTCGAACGGCTCGCTCTGCGCGGTGACCGGGGCTGGGGCTCGCGCCTTCGTCTCCGCGGTCAATCCGGCACTGGGCCTTCGCGGGCCGACCGCCTTCCCGTCGGATGGCGGCATCGCATCGACCGGCGCTTTCTCGATCTGTTCGGTCTTGTCGCAGCAGGCGGCGGCGATCGGCCAGGCCTTTGGCGGGGTCCAGGTGCTGAGCCCGGGTGTCGAAGTCAATCTGCGCGGAAACAAGCTGCCCCAGGCCCCCAATCTCAAGGCCTCGGTCGGCGCGCAATATACGATCCGCTTCGACAACGACATGAGCCTGGTCCCGCGCTTCGATCTCGCGCTGACGGGCGAGCAGTTCGGCAACGTCTTCAACGGCCGCGTCAACCGCATCGAACCCTTCGTGCAAGCGAATGCGCAGATCCAGCTGAACGGGCCTGACAACCGCTTCTTCGTGCGCGGGTTCATTCAGAATATCTTCGATGCGAACTCGATCACCGGCCTTTACGTGACCGATGCGAGCTCGGGGAATTTCACCAATATCTTCACGCTCGATCCGCGCCGCTACGGTATCGCGGTGGGGGCGAGCTTCTAGGAACCGGATCGGAGAGCGATCAGGAAAGGGCCGGGCGCTATCGCCCGGCCCTTTTTCATATCCGCGACCGGTCCTTGGCGAAGGGCGAGAAGTCGGTGGCGGTGTCGAAAATCTCGACCCCCTCGCGCCGCTTCAGCCAGCCCACGACCGCGTAGGTGACGGGTGTCAGCAGTGCTTCCCACAAGACCTTGAGCGCCCAATTGGTGATCATCACAAGCAGGACATCGCCCGTTTCCCAAACGCCCAGAAAAGCGATCGGGTAGAAGAGAAGGCTGTCGACGCCCTGGCCGACCACGGTCGATCCGATCGTGCGGCTCCACAAAGCGCGGCCCTTCGTCCAGATCTTCATCTTCGCCATGACGAAGGAATTGACGAACTCCCCCACCCAGAAGGCGACGATCGAGGCAAAGACGATGCGCGGGACGAGGCCGAAGACCTGTTCGTAGGCGTCCTGCCCGGTCCAGCTTGTCGCGGGCGGCATGGCGACCACGATCGCGCTCATCGCCGCCATGAAGATAAGCGCCGCAAAGCCTGCCCAGATCACCCGGCGCGCGCGGGCATAGCCGTAAACCTCGGTCAATATGTCGCCGAGGACGTAGCTGATGGGGAAGAACAGGATGCCCGCGCCGAAGATGAAGGTCCCGTCCGCGGCGGGCCACCAGCCTTCGGGCCAGAAAGGAACCGGCACGGCGGACAATTTCGCCGCACCGATGATGTTCGACAGAAGGAGAACCGTGACGAACCCCGCCATCACGAGATCGAAATAGCGAAAGCTCGGGCTATCGGGCGCCATGGCCGAGAGGTTTGTGGCGGGCTTTTCCATCGGATGTGCGCTTATCCGCGATTGGCGCGCCCGCAAAGCGGCGTTATGACGCCCCCGGCGCGCGCCCGTAGCTCATCTGGATAGAGCGCGAGACTTCTAATCTTGAGGCAGCAGGTTCGAGTCCTGCCGGGCGCGCCATCATCCCCGCATCGCGCTGTCGAGAATTTCCTCCGTGACCGGATATCCGGCATCGTGGGGGATGCGCAGGACCGGGTGCGGCCCGCTCTCGTCGATTTCGGGCGTGATCGTCCGAACCGGGGTCGCTTCGGCATGAGCGCGCGCCTCGCCATAGCTCGAGAATTGAGCGAGCCGTTCGAGATTGCGCCGCGTTGGGAAGATCACCGAGATCTCGCCCCGTTCGGCCATGGCGAGCGCATCCTTGGCGCTGGTCCAGAACAGGCGCGTGTTCTCGGTCTCGTCCACGGCGACATCCACGGCGCCGGTGCCGAGATCGGCGAGATAAAAGCGGGTGTCGAAAATCCGGTCATGCGCCAGGCCAAGAGGAAGCCAGCGGGCGAAGGGGATCAGCGCGGCGGGATCGAGGCTCCAGCCGAAGCTTTCGAGTACCGGCGCCAGCGCGCCCTTTTTCAAAGCCAGCTCGCGCGCGTCGGCGGCGCGGTCCGCGTCGATCGCACCCGTCAGGCCGAGCGCCAGCCCGGTCTCTTCCAGGGTCTCCCGGATCGCGGCGATGCGATGCGCGAGTTCGTCGCGCTTCTCCTCGCCCGCATCCGGGGCCGAGTTCGCGGCCAGATCGCGGTCTTCGGGATCGACGCGGCCACCCGGGAAGACGGCCATGCCGCCTGCGAAGCGCAATTGCCGAGACCGCACGACCATCAGGATTTCGGGTTCCGGCGCGGCGCGTCCTTCGCGGAAGACGACCAGCGTGGCGGCGGGAATCGGATCGGGGGAGGGGGGCATGGTCGGAATAGTGCCTGCGGCGCGCCATCTTGCCAAGCGGGGCGGAGCGGACGGCTTCACTGGCGTCGGAAAAATTTACATCGCTTGCGAATGGTAGCGATGCGTTAACCATCGCGGGATTAGGATATGCGTCGAAAACGCGAACTGGCACGCTGTGTGCTTAGACTGCCATGTCTATGAAGTCTTCGATCAGAGGCGGGCCATTCTGGTTCTTGGCTCGCTTCCCCGCAAAAAGAAGCCCCCGCGATTTGGTCGTCGCGGGGGTTTTCTTTTGTCCGGGATATCGGGACGATCGCTCGGGAAGCGCGAGGCGACCTAGGCACCTCTGTCAGGAAGCCTTGGCGACCTGCTTCTCGTCCATCAGGGCCAGCATTTCGCCGGCCTCGAACATTTCCATCATGATGTCGCTGCCGCCGACGAATTCGCCCTTCACGTAAAGCTGGGGAATGGTCGGCCAGTCGGAATAGGCCTTGATCCCCTGGCGGATTTCCATGTCCTGCAACACGTCGACGCTTTCATAGCCGACGCCACAATGGTCGAGGATCGCGACCGCGCGGCTGGAAAAGCCGCATTGCGGAAAAAGCGGCGTACCCTTCATGAAGAGCACCACGTCGTTGGAACCGACGATGTCGGCAATGCGGGCGTTTGCGTCGGCCATGAGACCAGATCCTTGAATTATTGCGTTCAAATCTGGTCAGGACGTGGGGGCTTGCGTGGTCAGTTGCAAGGCGTGGAGTTCGCCGCCCATGCGCGTGCCCAACGCCTCGTAGACGAGCTTGTGCTGCTGCACCCGGCTCTTGCCCGCAAAAGCGGGGCTGACGACGTGGGCGGCGTAATGATCGCCATCTCCGGCAAGGTCGCGGATCGTGATATCGGCGTCGGGGAGGCCTTCGCGGATCAGTCGCTCGATTTCGTCTGCTGCCATCGGCATCGGATCAGGCCCTCCCGTCGCGCGCATCGCCCATGAACTGGCGGCGCGCCTCGACACTGCATTCGCTCAGTTTGGCGCGGATGTCGGCTTCGCTGACGTCGCAATCGGCGGCGGTCAGATCGCCGAGCAGCTTGCGGACCACGTCCTCGTCGCCCGCTTCCTCGAAATCGGCCTGGACGACGGCCTTCTTGTAGGCGTCGGTTTCTTCCTCGCTGAGGTTCATCAGGCCCGCCGCCCATTCGCCGAGCAGGCGATTGCGGCGCGCGGCGATCTTGAAGGCGTTTTCCTCGTCAAAGGCGAACTTGGCTTCCTCGCCGCGCTCACGATCCTTGAAGTCCATAAACCGTATCCTCTCGAAAAATCAGGTCGCGAGGCAGATAGGCGCGCGGCGAAGCGCGGGCAAGCGGGTCGCCGCGGCGCGCGTCACATCGTGACGACCAACTTGCCGATCGCGCTGCGGCTTTCGAGCTTGGCGATCGCCTCGTGGGCTTTGTCGAGCGGGTAGGTCTCGCTGATCAGCGGAGCGATCTTGCCATCCTGCCACAGCTGGAAGAGCTCGGCGATGTTGGCGGCGTTCTTCTCCGGCTCGCGCGCGGTGAAGGCGCCCCAGAACACGCCGCGAATGTCGCAGCTTTTCAGCAGAGTGAGGTTGAGCGGCATCTTGGCGATCCCCGCCGGGAAACCGATGACGAGGAAGCGGCCCTCCCAGGCGATCGAACGCAAGGCCGGTTCGGAATAATCGCCGCCCACGATGTCGTAGACGATGTCCGCCCCCTCGGGCCCCAGCGCGTCCTTGAATTGCTGGGCGAGCGCTTTCGACTGGTCTTTGTCGAACGGGGCGCGGTCGTAGATCACGACCTCGTCGGCACCGGCCTTCTTCGCGACCTCGCCCTTTTCTTCCGTCGAAACGGCGGCGACCACGCGCGCGCCATAGGCCTTGGCGAGTTCCACCGCCGAGAGGCCGACGCCGCCCGCAGCGCCGAGCACAAGGACGGTATCGCCAGCCTTGATGTCGCCGCGATCCTTGAGGCCGTGGATCGTGGTCCCGTAGGTCATCAATAGCGCGCTTGCCTGGACGAGATCGATCCCCTCGGGCACCTTGAAGAGCCGAGCGGCGGGCACCACGACCTGTTCGCGCAGGCCGCCGGCACCGATCCCGGCGATCACCCGGTCGCCGACCTGCCAGCCCGACACGCCTTCGCCGAGCGCGGCCACCGTCCCCGAAATCTCGCCGCCGGGCGAGAAGGGGCGGGGCGGCTTCATCTGGTACATGTCCTTGATGATCAGGCTGTCGGGGAAATTGATCGCGCAGGCGGCGACGTCGATCAGCACTTCGCCCTTGCCGGGCGTGGGACTGTCCAGATCCTCGACCACGAGGGTGTCGGGACCGCCGACCTCTTTCGACAAGACTGCTTTCATGGCGGCTCTCTCCTAGATTTTCGGTGTATTGGGTTTAGCGGCTGACGGCCAAGGGGCGATCCAGCCAGGGTAGGTCCTGCGCGCGCCCGGCCTCGTGATGCGTGATCGCATCGGTGCTGGCGAGCGTCAGGCCGATCTCGTCCAACCCCTCCAGCAGGCAGCGTTTGCGAAACGGGTCCACATCGAAGGCGAAACGGTCTTGAAACGGGGTCGTAACGATCTGGTTCTCGAGATCGATCGTGATCGGGTGCGTTTGCGCGACCTCCAACAGGCGATCGACCTGTTCCTGCGCCAGTTCCACCGCGAGGATCCCGTTCTTGAAGGCGTTGCCCGAAAAGATGTCGGAAAAGCTCGGCGCGATCACGGCGGTCAGCCCCATGTCGAGCATCGCCCAGGCGGCGTGTTCGCGGCTCGACCCGCAGCCGAAATTGTCTCCTGCGATCAGGATCGGCGCACCGGCGAAATCCTCCACATCGAAGGGGTTGCCCGGCGCCTGGCGAATGGTTTCGAACGCGCCTTTGCCGAGGCCTTCGCGGCTGACCGTTTTGAGCCAGTGCGCGGGGATGATCACGTCGGTGTCGACGTTCTTGAGCCCCAGCGGAATGGCGCGACCGTGAATGGTGGAGACGGCGCGCATCAATCGGTTTCGGGCGCTTCCCCGGAAGGAATCGCGCCGGGCTGTCTGGGCTTGTTCCGGTCGGTCTTCTGCTTGCGCTTGCCTGCATAGAGCAGGGCGGCGGCGATGGCGGCGGAGCCGATCGCGCCCGCGATGGCGGCGGTGGATTTAGGAAGTTTGCTCATGAAAGTCTCATGCGGAAGGTGGCGGAGGCTGGCAAGATCAAAGCTGGCGGACATCGGCGATGCGCCCGGTGACGGCAGCAGCGGCGGCCATGGCCGGGCTCATCAGATGGGTGCGCGCGCCGGGCCCCTGTCGGCCGACAAAATTGCGGTTCGAGGTGCTGGCGCAGCGTTCGCCCGGCGGCACCTTGTCGGGGTTCATGGCGAGGCAGGCCGAACAGCCCGGCTCGCGCCATTCGAAGCCCGCATCGGTGAAGACCTTGTCGAGGCCTTCTTCCTCCGCCTGCCGTTTGACGAGGCCCGATCCCGGCACCGCGATCGCCCAGCGCACATTCGCCGCCTTGGTCCGTCCGCGCAGCACCTCTGCGGCGGCGCGCAGATCCTCGATCCGGCTGTTGGTGCAGCTGCCGATGAAGACGTTCTCGATTCTGACGTCCGCGATCGGCGTTCCCGGTTCGAGACCCATGTAATCGAGGCTCTTGCGCGCGGCGGCCTGTTTGGACGGGTCGGCGAAGCTGCCGGGCGCGGGCACGCTGCCGCCCACCGCCACCACGTCTTCGGGGCTGGTACCCCAGCTTACGGTCGGTTCGACATCGGCGGCGTCGATAACGACCGACTTGTCGAAGACGGCGCCTTTATCGGTGCGGAGCGAGCGCCACCATTCGACCGCGCGGTCCCAGGCCTCGCCCTGCGGGGCGTAGGGGCGGCCTTTCAGATAGGAAAACACCGTATCGTCTGGCGCGATCAGGCCTGCGCGCGCGCCGCCTTCGATCGACATGTTGCAGACCGTCAGCCGTCCTTCGACACTCATATTCTCGAACACGGAACCACGATATTCGATCACATGGCCGGTCCCGCCGCCCGTGCCGATCACGCCGATGATGTGGAGGATCAGGTCCTTGGGCGTGACGCCGGGGCCGAGTTCGCCCTCGACGCGGATTTCCATCGTTTTCGAGCGGCGCAATTGCAGCGTCTGGGTCGCCAGCACATGCTCGACCTCGCTGGTGCCGATCCCGAAGGCGAGCGCGCCGACCCCGCCATGCGCGGCGGTGTGCGAATCGCCGCAGACGATCGTTGCGCCGGGGAGGGAGAAACCCTGTTCCGGGCCGACGACATGGACGATCCCCTGCTCGGGCGCGACCGCGTCGATATAGCGGATGCCGAAGGAGGGCGCGTTGCGCTCCAGCGCGGCGAGCTGCGCGGCGCTCTGCGGATCGTCGATGGGAAGCCGTGCGCCATCGGGCGCGAGCCGCGCGGTGGTCGGCAGATTGTGGTCGGGCACGGCGAGCGTCAGATCGGGCCTGCGCACCGTGCGCCCCGCGAGGCGCAGCGCCTCGAACGCCTGCGGGCTGGTAACCTCGTGGACGAGATGCCGGTCGATATAGAGCAGGCAGGTATCGTCCGAAGCGGGACCATCGGGCCGCGCCACGACATGGGCGTCCCAGATCTTTTCGTAGAGCGTGCGGGGGCGGCTGGCCATCATGGCGCTTTTTCTGCGGCAGCCTCGTCCCTCGCGCAAGGCGCCAGCGCCCTTCCTCGCAATGGCTTTACGAATGTCATGGAAAGGTAAGGTTTAATGCGCTAACTGACACATATGTCAGCAAAGCCCTTCAGCCATCCGATTACCGTCCACCCCGAAGACATCGACTTCATGGGCCATGTCAACAATGCCCGCTATCTCGGCTGGGTGCAGGACACGGTGCTTGCCCATTGGCAAAAACTCGCCCCTGCGGAAGAGGTGGCGAGCAAGGCGTGGGTCGCCCTGAAGCACGAGATCACCTATCGCCGCCCCGCCTTCCTGCATGACGCGGTGATCGCGGAAACCGTGCTGGAAAAGATCGCGGGCGCCCGTTCGTTCTACAACACCGTCATCCGCCGGGGCGAGGAAGTGCTGGCCGAGGTGCAGAGCATGTGGTGCTGCCTCGACAGCGAAACCCACCGGCCCGCGCGCATCAGCCGCCATGTGGCGGAAACCTTTTTCGGAATGCCGGCGAAGGCGAAGACCAGCGGTGCCTGACGCCCTGAGTCTTTGAAACCTTTGCGCTTGATAGGCTGCGGCCCTATATTCGCGCCATGCGAAGCCGGACCGAGACAGAGATCGCGCCCACCGGGCGGCGACAGCAGGCGGCAACCGGCCTTATCCTGACAGCGGCGATCTTCGCCGCGTGGCTGGCGCTGCACCTCTATGCGATGTTCGGCTTCGTCTTGAGCTGGAGCAGCCTGCCGCTCGCTCTGATCCTCGCCGCGCTGCTGTGCTGGCTGTCGGTCGGAATGTTCATCGCCAGCCACGATGCCATGCACGGATCGCTGGTGCCCGGCGGCGGTGCGATCAACGATGCGATCGGGGGTTTTCTCCTGTTCGTCTATGCCGGCTTCGGGTGGAAGCGGATGCGGGCGGCGCATTTCGCCCACCACAAGGCCCCCGGCACAGCGGGCGACCCCGATTTCAGCGTCGATCATCCCACGCGGTTCTGGCCGTGGTACGGGGTGTTCCTGCGCCGGTATTTCGGATGGCAGTCGATCGCCTTCGTCGGCACGGTGGTCACGGTCTACTGGCTGGTGGCGGGCGTTCCGGTGGCGAACATCGTAATTCTCTACGGACTGCCCGCGATCGCCTCCTCGCTCCAGCTGTTCTATTTCGGGACCTATCGGCCCCACCGCCATGACGAACGCGGCTTCAGCGATCGCCACAATGCGCGCAGCGACGATCTGGGCACGCTCGCCTCGCTGGCGTCGTGTTTCCATTTCGGATATCATCACGAACACCATCGCGCGCCGCATATCCCATGGTGGGGCCTGCCCGCCGCGCGCCGCGCGCTGATCGAACGAGACCGCCTTCAAGAGACCCGCCCGTGAGCCTTCCCGCCATTCTCCTCACCATTGTCCTGTCGATCGTCGGCATGGAGATTTTCGCCTGGTGGGCGCACAAATACGTGATGCATGGCTGGGGCTGGGGCTGGCATCGCGACCATCACGAACCGCATGACAACGCGCTGGAGAAGAACGATCTCTACGCGGTCACGTTCGGGACGATCGTGTTCGCGATGTTCGCGGTGGGATATTTCGTGTCCGAACCGCTGTGGTGGATCGCGTTCGGGATCACCTGCTACGGCCTGATCTACACCGTCATCCATGACGGGCTTGTGCATCAGCGTTATTTCAAATGGGTGCCCAAGCGCGGCTATGCCAAGCGGCTGGTGCAGGCGCACAAGCTTCATCACGCGACCGTGGGCAAGGAAGGCGGGGTCAGCTTCGGCTTCGTCTTCGCAAGCGATCCGGCGAAGCTGAAGGCCGAATTGAAGCGCCAGCGCGAGGCGGGCGCCGCCGTGGTGCGCGAGAGCGCCGGGCTCGACAAGGTCCGCTAAGCCTTATTCCGGGCGGGTGGCGATCCAGGTTCCGGTGATCGCCAGCACGGCAAGCGAAATCCAGTGATAGGGCGCACCCAGCGTCCAGTAGGTCAGCGCCGCACCCGCCACCAGCGAGGCGATCGCCAGATATTTCGCGCGCCGCCCGATCGCGCGCCGGGCCCGCCAGTCGTGGATCGGCGGGCCCCAGCGGGGATGGTCGAGCAGCCGTTTCTCCCAGGCGGGATTGCCGCGCGCGAACAGGAAGGCGGCTAATAACAGGAACGGGACGGTGGGGAGCAGCGGCAGGAATGCGCCGATTACGCCGAGGCTCAGGCTGAGGAGACCGAGCGCGAGATAGAGGCGGCGCATGGCGCGCTTGCGGCACGCTCAGGAAGCGAGGCGCGCGGCATGTTCCTGTACCAGGGCGATCATATTGGGCACGCCCTGGGTCCGGTTGCTCGAGAGCTGGTTCTTGAGATCGAACGGAGCGAGCGCTTCGGCGACGTCCATCTTCGCGACCTCGTCGGCGGGCCTGTCCTGCACGGCGGCGACCACCAGCGCGACGATCCCCTTGGTGATCGCGGCATTGCTGTCGGCGAGGAAATGCAACCGCTCTGCATCGCCGGTGGGATAGACCCACACCGCCGCCGAACAGCCGCGCACCAGCGTGGCGTCGGTCTTCAATGCATCGGGCATGGGTTCCAGATCACGGCCCAGTTCGATCAGCAGGCGATAGCGTTCGTCGCCTTCGAGAAATTCGTATTCTTCGGCTATGTCATCGAGTGCGCGCATGAGCCGCCATCTAGGCGCTTCGCGTCACAATTCCACCCCGCTCGCGATCGCTTCCAGTTTGCGGATGCGTTCCTTCAGGTCGGATATCTCGATCCGGGCCGCGCCGATGGTGCTGCCGCGTTCGGGTTCTTGGTTCATGCCAACCAGCTCGCGCTCCTTCAGCGCCAACCAGCCGCGCCAGCCGACCAAAAGGGCCGTGGCCGTGATCGCGAGCCCGATCAGGGCGGCGACCGCGATGATGATGGTGGGGTCGAACATTTCCCTCATGTCCTTTCCTCGAAGGGGCCATTCGAAAGGCTTGGCGGCCCGTCAGTCCTTGTCGTGTTTCTCGTCCTCGGTGCGCAAAGCGTCGATCTCGGCGGAAAGCCGCCGTGTCTCGCGCGCGTCGAGGGAATTGCTTTCGGTGGCGATGCGTTCGAGCACGCGGATGCGCTCGCGCAAATTCTCGACCTCGCGCCGCAGTTCGCGCGCGTCGCCATCCTCGCGAGGAGGCGGGAAGACGGGATTGCCGTCCTCGTCGCGCGTCACGCCCAGCGTGTGATCGTGGCGGCGCGTGAATATCTGGACGACGCCCCAGATGACGATGCCGACCAGCGCGACCAGAGCCCAGCCGGTCATTGCATGCTCTCCTTCAGCTCATCACCGTCGCGCAGATCCTCGATCTGCATGGCGAGATCGGAGTCGCGATCGGTGGCGATCCGTTCGAGCACGCGCACGCGCGCTTCCAGCTTCTGCGCCTTGGCGGCGTATTGCGCGGCCTGTTCGGCGGTCTTGTTGGCCATCAGCTCCATCTGCCTTTCCTTGTGCTTGAGCCAGGTCTGGAAGGTGTCCTGCGCTATGCCAAGCACGATGGTGACCAGCGCCACGATGCCGATCATCAAGGGGATGATTTCCCAACCCATCAATTCGCCTCCGTGCCGCTGTCCTTGAGCCGCTCGAATTCCTGGCTCAGCTGATAGCCCCGATCGGTGACGATGCGTTCGACATTGGCGAGCCGGTCCTTCATCGCGCCCATCTCGGCGCGCAATTGCGCATTTTCCTGCGTCAACAAACGCACGCGCTCTTCCGATTCGGCGCTCTTCGGGTACATCGGTTTGCCCCAGCCATTGTCGAGAGGATAGCCGTGGCGGATGCGCAGCCAGGTGGTGATGACCCATCCGGCGCTGATCGAGGCGATGCCGATGCCGAACATGGGCGCCAGCGCTTCGAGGAACAGAAGCTTGTCCATCACACGGCCTCCTTGCGAGCGATGTTCAGCGGGGTGCCGCTATCCGTCGTCTCGACGGCGCGCGTATCGCGCAGTGCCTCGATCTGGGTCGCGACGTCGTATCCCTTGTCGGTCACGATGCGTTCGAGGACGCGGACCCTGTCTTCGAGCTGCTGGATATTGCTGGCGTATTGCGCTGCTTTTTCCGCACTGTCTTGCGCGGTGACGCTCAGGCGCTTGCTCTCCAACTTGCTGCGGCTGACCGTCCAGACGATGAACATCACCATCAGGAAGGGCGCGAAAGCGATCATCCATTCCATCTCAGATTCCTCCTGTTCCCCTTATCCTGCGCCCCTCAGCGCAGGCGCTCGATCTCGGCGGTGAGCCGCGGGTTCGAGCTGACGTAGAATGTTTCGACTTCGGCCAGGCGGCGGTCCACGTCCTTCATCTTGGCGCGGATTTCGCGGGCCGTGCGCTTCGGGCTCTGCCGGACGCGCTGCCAGTACCGGTTCTCGTCCTGATCGGCGTAGAGATAGGGCGGCTTCTTATCGAGCAGCAGGCCGGCGATGAAATAGGCGGGCAGGGCGAAGCCGGTGATGAGGACCATGATCACGACCGCCATGCGCAGCCAGAACACATTGACCCCGGTATAGTCCGCGAGGCCCGAGCACACGCCCATCAGCTTCGCATTCTGCTTGTCGCGATAGAGAGTGGTGCGGGGGCTGTTCATTTCATCGATCCTTTCTTTTCGGCCATCATCTGCTCGAGTTCGCGCAGCTGCTGGTTGTCGACCTCGCTGTCGTGGACGAGGCGGGCGGGCTTGAAATCGGCGTTGTCGCTGGCGACCAGGCGCTCGACCGTGTCCATGCGCTCATCGAGGCGCTTGGCGAGGTTGTAGAGCTCTTCGAGCAGGACCTCGTCATCGCTGGTGATCGAAGCGGAGGTCTTCCACTTGGTCACGTAGTGCAGGACGATCCACGGCAGGGCGATCAGCAGAGCGACGACAAAAAAGACTTCTTCCATGGATCAACCCTCCTTGTTCGCAGCGTCGTCGGGCTTGCCGAGCGCTTTTTTCATCTGTGCGAGTTCGTCGTCGATCGCGTCCGAGCCTTCCAAAGCTGCGATCTCGTCGGCGAGGCTGTTCGTGTCGCTGTTGTCGGCGATCGAGAGCGCATCGGCGCGCCCTTCGGCGTAGTCGACCCGGCGTTCCAGCTGGTCGAAGCGCGCCAGGGCCTCGTCGGTCCGCTCGGTGCTCATCAGCGTGCGCAGCTTGACGCGGTTCTCCGCGCTTTCGAGGCGCGCGGCAATGGCGGTCTGGCGGCTGCGTGCTTCGCGCAGGCGGTTCTGCAATTTGGCGATGTCCTGCTCGTAGGCGCGCAGCGCATCGTCGAGCACCGCGATCTCCTGCTTCAGCTGGTCGGAGATATCGGCGGCCTTCTTTTTTTCGACGAGAGCGGCACGGGCCAGATCCTCACGATCCTTGCTGAGCGCGAGCTGCGCCTTTTCGGACCAGTCGGCCTGCAACCGGTCGAGCTGCACGGTCTTCCTGTGCATCTCCTTCTGGTCGGCAATGGTGCGCGCGGCGCTGGCACGGACTTCGACGAGTGTTTCCTCCATTTCGAGGATGATCATGCGGATCATCTTCGAAGGGTCGTCCGCCTTGTCCAGCATGTCGTTGAAATTGGCCGCGATGATGTCGCGGGTGCGGCTGAAAATTCCCATCAAAGGTGCTCCGTTGGAAAAGAATTCGTTGAGTTTCGCTTCGACCCGGCTGCCGTCCATCCAGTCTCCGGCGGACATTCTGTCCGATCGGTCGGATTGGCGCTCGCGCTGGGTCGGGGTGGGGGACCGGCGCAGGCGCTCGACCTCCTCCTCGATCCGCGAGGTGCGTCGTTCGGGACGCACATTGCTGTTGTCCCTCATCAGGCGGGGATCCTCGCGATCGCTCATGCCAGGTCCACCTGGGCGAACCCGCTGATCGGCGGCGCGGGCGGATTGGCCGGGGCCTGGCTCTGGAAGGCGATGAAAGTGACCATCGCGGCCACGCTGACCATCGCGGCGTGGCCGAGGCGGGTGCGGAAGAAGCGAAGGTCGTACATAAGTCTGGTCTTTCCGGTCTGGTGTCGTGTGTTGTTCATAGATCAGCAAGCTGTATGCCAATTGTAATAAGTCATTGATTCAAAGTTATTATCTGTAATTCGACGAACGACATGCTGGTGCCGGTTGCCAAGATATGGGGATTTTCGCTAATCCATGGGAATGGAGCGGGAAAATCAATTCGTCGGACAATCGGGGGCGTTTCTCGATGCGGTGGAGCGGACCAGCCGCGCCGCGCCGATGCGCCGCCCTGTCCTGATCATCGGCGAGCGCGGGACCGGCAAGGAACTGATCGCCGAACGCCTCCATCGCCTGTCCACCCGCTGGGACGAACCGCTCGTCACGATGAACTGCGCCGCGCTTCCCGAAACGCTGATCGAGGCCGAATTGTTCGGGCACGAAGCGGGCGCTTTCACCGGCGCCACGAAGCAGCGCGTCGGACGGTTCGAGGAAGCGGACAAGGGCACGCTGTTCCTTGACGAGCTGGGCACGCTGTCGATGGGCGCGCAGGAGCGGTTGTTGCGCGCGGTCGAATACGGTGAGGTCACCCGCATCGGCGCGAGCCGCCCGGTCCGCGTGGACGTGCGTATCGTCGCCGCCACCAACGAGGATCTGCCGACCAAGGCCGAACGCGGCAATTTCCGCGCCGACCTGCTCGATCGGTTGAGCTTCGAGGTCATCACCCTCCCACCCCTGCGCGTGCGCGAGGGGGACGTGGCCGTGCTGACCGACTATTTCGGGCGGCGCATGGCGGCGGAGATCGGTTGGGAGGGGTGGCCGGGCTTTGCCGACCATGTTCGCGAACAGATGGAGCAGCACCCCTGGCCGGGCAATGTCCGCGAATTGCGCAATGTGGTCGAACGCGCGGTCTATCGCTGGGACGATTGGACGAACCCGATCGGCCATGTCGTGTTCGACCCGTTCGACAGCCCGTGGAAGCCCGCCGCACCGCCGCTCCGCGCCGAGCAGCGCGGGCCTTCAGCATTCACCCGCGAATCGAGCGGACCCGATTACGATTCGATAGCGGACCTGCGCGCCGCGGTGGACGAACACGAGCGCGCGATCGTCGAACACGCGCTCGGCAAGCACCGCTGGAACCAGCGCCAGACCGCCAAGGCGCTGGGCCTGAGCTACGACCAGCTGCGCCACTGCATCAAGAAGCACGGGCTGGGCGAAAGCGATTGAGCTTGCCAACGGTCTGCCCTGCGTCTATCTATACTGGCATTCCCGACATTGTCGCGACACTGGAGGGGCTGGCGCCGCGAGGGGCCGGCCACGAAGGCTTGTCGGTATAGTGTCTTGCAGATTTGGAGAGCGAATGGCCGATCTGGCGCGTCTGACCGAAGTGATCGAACCCGAAGCCGAAGCGCTGGGTTTCGAACTCGTGCGCGTGAAGATCATGCCGTCCGAAGCCGGTGACGGCGCCCAGGCGCTTCAGATCATGGCCGAGGATCCCAAGACCGGCCAGCTCGTGATCGAACAATGCGCCGCCCTCTCGCGCCGTGTCTCCGACCGGATCGACGCGTTGGAGGAAGAGGGCGAGGTTCTGATCGACGGGGCCTATCACCTCGAGGTCAGCTCGCCCGGGATCGACCGCCCGCTGACCCGCGCGAAGGATTTCTCCGCCTGGGCGGGGCACGAAACCAAGATCGCGATGGACAAGGCCTGGGACGGCCAGCGCACCCTGCGCGGCGAACTCAAGGGTATCGAGGATGACATGGTCACCATCGTCGATCGCAAGGCGGGCGAGATTTCTGTCCCCCGCGAACAAATCCATTCGGCGCAGCTCGTCTTGACCGACGCGCTGATCGCCGCCACCCAGCCGCTCGACACGAGTGGTGCCGACGAAATCGTCGAAACTGAAGAAAAGGCAGACGACTGATGGCCAGTGCCATTTCCGCCAACAAGGCCGAACTCCTCGCGATCGCCAATTCGGTCGCCAGCGAGAAGATGATCGACAAATCCATCGTGATCGAAGCGATGGAAGAGGCGATCCAGAAGGCCGCGCGCGCCCGCTATGGCGCCGAGAACGACATCCGCGCCAAGCTCGATCCCAATAGCGGCGATCTGCGCCTGTGGCGCGTCGTCGAAGTGGTCGAAGAGGTCGAGGACTATTTCAAGCAGGTCGATCTCGCCGCCGCCCAGAAGCTCGACAAGGATGCGAAGCTGGGCGACTTCATCGTCGATCCGCTGCCGCCCGTCGATCTCGGCCGCATCGATGCGCAATCCGCTAAGCAGGTGATCTTCCAGAAGGTCCGCGATGCCGAGCGTGAGCGCCAGTACGAGGAATTCAAGGACCGCGCGGGCGAAGTCATCACCGGCGTGATCAAGTCGGTCGAATTCGGCCATGTCATCGTCAATCTGGGCCGGGCCGAAGGCGTCATCCGCCGCGACCAGCAGATCCCGCGCGAAGCCGCCCGCGTCGGCGAGCGCGTGCGCGCGCTGATCACCAAAGTCGAGCGCAACAATCGCGGGCCGCAGATCTTCCTTTCGCGCGCCGCACCCGAATTCATGAAGAAGCTCTTCGCGCAGGAAGTGCCCGAAATCTACGACGGCATCATCGAGATCAAGGCCGCCGCCCGCGATCCGGGCAGCCGCGCCAAGATCGGCGTGATCAGCCATGACAGCTCGATCGACCCGGTCGGCGCCTGCGTCGGCATGAAGGGCAGCCGCGTCCAAGCGGTGGTCCAGGAATTACAGGGCGAGAAGATCGACATCATCCCTTGGAGCGAGGAACAGGCGACCTTCATCGTCAACGCGCTCCAGCCCGCCACCGTCGCGCGCGTCGTGCTCGATGAAGAAGAGGGCCGGATCGAAGTCGTCGTGCCCGACGACCAGCTGTCTCTGGCGATCGGACGCCGCGGCCAGAACGTGCGCCTCGCCAGCCAGCTGACCGGTCATCAGATCGACATCATGACCGAGGAAGAAGCGAGCGAGAAGCGGTCGAAGGAATTCGCCGAGCGGTCGAAGATGTTCGAGGAAGAGCTCGACGTCGACGAGACGCTGTCGCAGCTGCTCGTCGCCGAGGGCTTCGCCGAGCTGGACGAGGTGGCCTATGTCGAACTCGACGAACTGGCCGCGATCGAAGGCTTCGACGAGGAATTGGCAGAAGAGTTGCAGAGCCGCGCGGTCGAGGCGATCGAGCGCCAGGAAGCCGCGCATCGCGAGACGCGCCGCGAACTGGGTGTCGAGGACGATCTCGCCGAACTGCCGCACCTCAGCGAACAGATGCTGGTCGTGCTCGGCAAGGCGGGCATCAAGACGCTCGACGATCTGGCCGATCTCGCCACCGACGAGCTGATCGCCAAGAAGCGCGAGGCGCCGCGTCGCCGCCAGCCCGCCGGCGACATGAGTGGCCCGCCGATGCGGCGTCCGGCACAGCGTCCCGAAGACAAGGGCGGCGTGCTCGGCGAATTCGGTTTGAACGAAGAGCAGGGCAACGAGATCATCATGGCTGCCCGCGCGCACTGGTTCGAGGATGAGGAACCGGCTCCTGCCGCGCCCTCCGATTCACAGGAGGCCGCGCATGCGGACTCCGAACAATGAGCGCCTAGCGTCCCAGACAGACCGAGCCGACCCAATCTCGCCCCCTGATGGGGACGGGGCGGGGAGAGGCACGCCCGCACAGCGCAAGCCGAGCGAGCGGCGTTGCATCCTCGCGGGCGAATCGTCGCCGCGCGAAGGGTTGATCCGCCTCGCCGTGTCGCCTTCGGGCCTGGTCCTGCCCGACGTGCAGGCCAAGGCGCCGGGACGCGGCGCCTGGATCGGCGTCACGCGCGCCGAACTCGAGGAGTCGATGGCCAAGGGGCGGCTGAAGGCAGCGCTGGCGCGCGCCTTCAAGACCGGCCATCTCGAAATCCCTGCCGACCTGCCCGAAAAGATCGAAAATGCGCTCGCCCGCGTCCTGCTCGACCGGCTGGGGCTGGAACTGAGAGCGGGAAGCCTTATCTTGGGCACCCAGCGCATCGCGGAGGCGGCGCGCGGGGGCGCGGTTGAACTGTTGGCCCATGCCAGCGATGCGAGCGAGGACGGGCGCAAGAAACTCGACCAGGCCTGGCGCGTCGGCGCCGAGCGCGAGGGCAGCGGCGATCGCGGCCTCGTCTTGCCGCTGGACCGCATGGCGTTGTCTGTGGCATTGGGCCGCGAGAACGTGGTGCATCTGGCCGTGGGACACCCCAAGGCGGCAGCGCGGATCGCGGGGCTTCTCCAGCGTCTGGTCCATTTCAGCGGGCGCGCGACCGAAGCTTCCGCACCGGAAGCGGCCACGAATACGAACGATACGCATAGCGATTTGAACGATGGCGCGGCCCCCATCGGGGCGGGCCGCGAGATGACGAATACGGAAGAAAGAACGAGCTAGATGAGCGACGACGACACGAAACCTGCCCGCAAGCCGCTGTCCCTCAAGGGCAGCCAGCCGGGCGAGGTCAAGCAGACCTTCAGCCATGGCCGCACCAACAAGGTGGCGGTCGAGGTGAAGCGGCGCCGCAAGCTCGTGAAGCCGGGCGAGACGCCCGAGCCCGCCCCTGCGCCCGCCCCCGCCGCGGCACCCGCACCAGCGCCTGCGCCGGCCCCGGCTCCCGCTCCGGTCGCCAAGGCCCCAGCGCCCAAGCGCCCTGCGCCGTCCGACGAGACTCCGCAGGAGCGCGTCGCCCGTCTCCAGCGCGAGGCCGAGGAAGATCGCCTGCGTATGGCCGAGGAAGCGCGCGTCCGCGAGGAACGCGAAGCGAAGCAGGCGGTCGAGGACGAGAAGAAGCGCGCCGAGACCAAGGCACAGGAAAAGGAAGCGCAGAAGGAAGCCGAGGCGCAGGCCGAAAAGGCCGCTGCCGAGGAAGATGCGCAAGCCGCTCCTGCCGAGAGCCAGGATACGGGCGCCGATGCCGATGGCGAATCCGCAGGCGAGGACGCGCCCGCCGCGCCCGCGCCGCGCCGCTTCACGCCCGTCGCGCGTCCCGAGCCCAAGCGCCCGGAAAAGCCCAAGAAGGACGACAAGAAGGCGCGGACCGCCACGACTGCCGAGCGTCCCGACAAGCGCCGTTCGGGCAAATTGTCGGTCACCAAGGCTCTGAACGAGGACGAGGGCCGCCGCGCCCGCTCGCTCGCTGCGCTGAAGCGTGCGCGCGAAAAGGAACGTCGCGGTCAGGGCGGCCCCAGCAAGCCGCGCGAGAAGCAGGTGCGTGACGTGGTCGTCCCCGAGGCGATCACCGTGCAGGAACTCGCCAACCGCATGGCCGAAAAGGGCGCGGACCTGGTGAAGGAACTGTTCAATCTCGGAATGATGGTCACCGTCAACCAGACGATCGATCAGGACACCGCCGAGTTGCTGGTCGACCAGTTCGGCCACAACGTCCAGCGCGTGTCCGAAGCCGATGTCGACATCGTCAACGAAGACGATAGCGATCCCGAAGACACGCTGCGTCCGCGCCCCCCGGTCGTCACCATCATGGGCCATGTCGATCACGGCAAGACCAGCTTGCTCGACGCGCTGCGTGGGGCGAACGTGGTGAAGGGCGAAGCCGGGGGCATCACCCAGCATATCGGCAGCTATCAGGTGAAGACGAAGAAGGGCGATGCGATCACCTTCCTCGACACGCCGGGCCACGCCGCCTTCACCCAGATGCGCGCGCGCGGTGCGAACGTCACCGATATCGTCGTGCTGGTGGTCGCCGCCGACGATGGCGTGATGCCGCAGACGATCGAGGCAATCAATCACACCAAGGCCGCTGGCGTTCCGATGATCGTGGCGATCAACAAGGTCGACAAGCCCGAAGCCAATCCGGACAATATCCGCAACCGCCTGCTCGAACACGAGGTGATCGTGGAGAAGATGTCCGGCGATACGCAGGACGTCGAAATCTCCGCGAAGGAGAAGACCGGGCTCGACGAGCTTTTGGAGGCGATAAACCTGCAGGCCGAACTGCTCGAACTGAAGGCGCGCCCCGATCGCGAGGCCGAGGCGACTGTGATCGAAGCGCAGCTCGACAAGGGTCGCGGCCCGGTCGCGACCGTGCTCGTTACGCGCGGCACGCTGAAGCGCGGCGATACCTTCGTGGTCGGCACCGAGAGCGGCCGCGTCCGCGCGATCGTCAACGATCAGGGCAAGCAGATCAAGGAAGCCGGCCCGTCCATGCCGGTCGAGGTCCTGGGCCTTGGCGGCGTGCCCAATGCGGGCGACACGCTGACCGTGGTCGAGAACGAACAGCGCGCCCGCGAGGTCGCCGAGTTCCGCCAGTCCAAGGCGACCGAGAAGCGCACCGCGCTCGCCCCCACCAATTTCGACACCATGTTCGCTGGCCTCCAGTCGAACGTGATCGAATTCCCGGTGCTGGTGAAGGCGGATGTGCAGGGCTCGGTCGAAGCGATCAATGCGGCGCTCCACAACCTGTCGAACGACGACATCAAGGTGCGCGTGCTTCATGCGGGCGTCGGCGCCATCACCGAAAGCGACGTCCAGCTGGCCGCGGCCAGCAAGGCGCCGATCATCGGCTTCAACGTGCGCCCCAATCCCAAGGCGCGCGAACTGGTCAAGCGCGATAATGTCGAGATGAAGTATTTCGACGTGATCTATCACCTCACGGAAGAGATCACGAGGGAGATGCTCGGCGAACTCGGGCCGCTCAAGGTCGAGAACGTCATCGGCCGCGCCGAGGTCAAGGAAGTCTTCAAGTCCGGCAAGAAGGACAAGGCGGCGGGTCTGCTCGTGGTCGAAGGCGTCATCCGCAAGGGCGTCCATGCGCGCCTCACGCGCGACGACGTCATCGTCTCGGCAACGACCATCCAGTCGCTGCGCCGCTTCAAGGACGATGTCGACGAGGTCCGCTCGGGTCTCGAATGCGGCGTCGTGCTGGCGGATACGAACGACATCCGCGCGGGCGACCAGCTCGAAGTGTTCGAGGTGACGGAGCAAGAGCGGACCTTGTGAGCTGGTTTATCCGAAATGCGATGATCGGCCTGCTTATCACATGGCTAATAATTAGCGTTTTTGGATTCCTACTCGCATTGGGATTTTCCGGTTCAATTGCCGTTTTGGCGCGATCGCCTGGGGCATGGATCATTTTTGGCGGTCCATGGCTAATAGTTGTAGCACTCTTGTTGCGAAGCAGATTGAATTCTTGATGGCCCGCACTCAGTCCACCTCCGAACAGCAATCCGTCCGCGTCCTCAAGGTGGGGGAGCGGGTGCGGCATATTCTGTCCGAACTGCTCGCCCGGGGCGAGGCGCATGACGACGTGCTGCGCGCGCATACGATCAGCGTGACCGAGGTGCGGATGACGCCGGATCTCAGAAACGCCAAGGCTTACGTAAAGCCGCTGATGGGCGAGGACGAGAGCGCGGTTCTTAAGGCGCTGCGCACCAACACTGCGTTTTTCCAGAAAGAGGTCGCGCAGCGGCTTGGCCTCAAATTCGCCCCACGCCTGAGCTTTCAGCCCGATGAGAGCTTCGACGAGGCGGACCGGATCGAGCGGTTGCTGAGCGACCCCAAGGTGGCCCGCGACCTCGACGAGGACTGATGGCCAAGCTCTATTTCTACTATGCCAGCATGAATGCGGGGAAGAGCTCCACGCTGTTGCAGGCCGATTTCAACTATCGCGAGCGCGGCATGCGCACGATGGTGTGGAGCGCCCGTCTCGATACGCGTGGCGAGGGCATGGTCAGGAGCCGGATCGGGCTGGAGGCGGATGCGCATCTCTACGATCCCGAAACCGATCTGTGGCAGGCGATCCGCGCGGCGCACGATTTGCAACCGCTCGATTGCGTGTTGATCGACGAGGCGCAATTCCTGACGCGCGATCAGGTCTGGCAATGCGCGCGGTTGGCGGACGAAGCGGGAATGCCTGTCGTCTGCTACGGCCTCAGGACTGATTTTCAGGGCGAGCTCTTCCCCGGTTCCGCCGCGCTTTTGGGTATCGCGGACAAGCTCGTCGAATTGAAGGGCGTATGTCACTGCGGGCGCAAGGCGACGATGAATTTGCGCGTCGACGAGACCGGCCATGCCGTCAGTGCGGGCGAGCAGACCGAGATCGGCGGGAACGAGCGCTATGTCGCGCTTTGCCGCAAGCATTTCACCAGCGCGCTGGCGGGTTGACCGCGCGCTTCCTATCTTAACCCCATGACCGAAACCCTCCTCATCGCGGCCATTCTGGTGCCGTGCCTGATCATCGCCATCGTTTTCCACGAAGTGGCGCATGGCTGGATGGCGCTGATGCTCGGCGATCCGACCGCGAAGGAGCAGCGGCGGCTGTCGCTCAACCCCATTCGCCATGTCGATCCGATCGGCACGCTGCTGGTGCCGGGCGCGCTGGCGCTGTTCGGCGGGCCGATCTTCGGCTGGGCGAAGCCGGTGCCGGTGAATGCGCGGCGGCTGAACAATCCGCGCTATGGGATGATGGCGGTCGCGGCGGCGGGGCCGGGTACCAATCTGGTGCTGGCCCTGCTTGGCTCGGTGCTGTTCGGTGTCTTTGCCGGCTTCGCCTTCGATGCGGGCGAGGCGCTGCCCGACTGGGCGGTGACGGCTGGCGGAACCTTCATCCTGATCAATGTCTTCCTGGCGCTGTTCAATCTCCTGCCGATCCCGCCCTTCGACGGCTCGCACATCGTCGGTGGGCTGCTGCCACGCCGCTATGCCCGCCACTGGCAGAAGGCACAGGGGCTGGGCATGGCGTTCTTCGTGATCCTCATCGCGGCCACCTGGGCCTTTCCCGATAGCGGCATTGTCGAGCATGTGGTCCTGCCGCCGGTCATGTGGGCGCAGCAAATTTTCGCCGGGATCGCGGACACGGTTGCGCGGATGATCGCAGGATGATCCATCCCGCATCCGGCTGGATCCTTCTCGACAAACCGCGCGGCATGGGTTCGACCCAGGCGGTGGGCGCGGTCAAGCGGGTGCTCAGGCAGGGGGGCTATCCCAAGACCAAGGTCGGCCATGGCGGTACGCTCGATCCCTTGGCGGAAGGTGTGCTGCCGATCGCGCTGGGCGAAGCGACGAAGCTCGCCGGACGGATGCTCGACAGCGACAAGATCTACGCCTTCACGATTGCATTCGGCGAGGAGACCGAGACACTCGATACCGAAGGCGAGGTGATCCGCACCTCCGACCGGCGCCCGCCCATGGCGGCGGTGGCGGCTGTGCTCAGCCATTTCACCGGAGAGATCGACCAGATCCCGCCCAAATATTCCGCGCTCATGATCGACGGCAAGCGCGCCTACGACCGCGCCCGCGCGGGCGAGGAGGTCGAGATGAAGACCCGCCGCGTGACGGTGCACGATCTCTTCCTCCCCGGCACGGGGAGGGGGACCATCGACGAAGACGATGGTGGAGGGGCACCGTCTGCCATGTCGACCGCAAATGGTTCCGACGTGCCGGTCGCGCCCCTCCACCATCCTGCGGATGGTCCCCCTCCCCTTGCCGGGGAGGAACTGACGAGCGCCTTCGCCACCACGCTCGGTCGGCCCGATCCTTACGATCCGCAAGCGCCGCTAGAACTCGCGGATAGCGTCACGCTGGTCGCGCATGTCTCGAAGGGAACGTACATCCGGTCCTTGGCACGGGACATCGCACACGCGCTTGGAACCGTGGGGCACGTCACCTATCTCAGGCGCATCAAGGCCGGGCCGTTCCGCGAGGAACAGGCGATTTCGCTGGACACACTGGAGGAAATCGCTAAGGGCGCGCCACTTGAACACCTTCTCCTGCCGCTGGAGGCCGGACTGGACGACATCCCGGTCCTACCCCTCGACCCGACAAGCGCGCAGGCGGTCCGCCAGGGCCGGGTCTTGTCGGAATTGCTCCAGCCCGATGGGCTCCATTTCGCGAAACTGGGCGCTGTCCCGATCGCCCTGATGGAGATCGAAGGCGGCACGGCCAAGGTCGTGCGGGGCTTCAACCTTCCCGATGTCGCGGAGTAGAATACATGTCGGTAACCGCCGAACGCAAAGCGGAAATCATCAAGGACAACGCCCAGAGCGAGGGCGACACCGGGTCTCCCGAAGTCCAGGTCGCCATTCTGACCGAACGCATCCGCAACCTGACCGAGCACTTCAAGGACAATCACAAGGACAACCACTCGCGTCGTGGTCTCCTGATGATGGTCAACCAGCGGCGCAAGCTGCTCGCCTTCCTCAAGAAGATGGATGTCGAGCGCTACAACGCCCTGATCCAGAAGCTGGGTCTGCGTAAGTAAGAGTTTTTGCGAAGGGGCGGCTCGATTGTCGCCCCTTCGTTTATCCGGCACCCGTGCAATCCGGCAGGGTGCGGACCATGGAGGCGAAAAGCCTCGGACCGGACCGGGACGGAATACCCGGCACAGTAGGCCCCGCGACGCAATGTGGCGCGCGGGATCGTTAAGGAAAATACATGTTCGACACGAAAACCGTATCGCTGGAGTGGGGCGGAAAGACCCTCACTCTGGAAACCGGCCGCATCGCCCGTCAGGCCGATGGCGCCGTGCTGGCCACCTATGGCGAAACCGTGGTGCTCTGCGCCGTGACCGCCGCCAAGTCCGTGCGCGAAGGGCAGGATTTCTTCCCGCTGACCGTGCACTACCAGGAAAAATTCTCCGCCGCGGGCCGTATCCCGGGTGGCTTCTTCAAGCGCGAAGGCCGCGCGACGGAGAAGGAAACGCTGACCAGCCGTTTGATCGACCGCCCCGTGCGGCCGCTCTTCCCGGAAGGCTTCTACAACGAAATCAACGTCATCGCGCAGGTCCTCAGCTATGATGGCGAGACCGAGCCCGATATCGTCGCGATGATCGCCGCTTCGGCCGCGCTCACCATCAGCGGCGTGCCCTTCATGGGCCCGATCGGCGCCGCACGCGTCGGCTTCCGCAATGGCGAATACGAACTGAACCCGTCGCTCTCCAGCGCGCTCGACGAAGACGGTCGCCTCGACCTCGTCGTCGCCGCCACGCAGGACGCGGTGATGATGGTCGAATCCGAAGCCAAGGAGCTGACCGAAGAGGAAATGCTCGGCGCCGTGATGTTCGCGCACGAGGAAAGCCGCAAGGTCATCGGTGCGATCATCGATCTGGCCGAACAGGCCGCCAACGATCCGTGGGACATGGATACGTCGGATGATACCTCGGCGATCAAGGAAAAGCTGCGCGGGATCGTCGGTGACGACATCGCCGCTGCTTACAAGCTGACCGACAAGTCGGCCCGCTCGGACGCGCTCAACGCCGCCCGCGCCAAGGCCAAGGAAGCCTTTGCCGACGAAGAACCGCAGACCCAGATGGTCGCCAACAAGGCGGTCAAGAAGCTGGAAAGCGACATCGTGCGCGGCGCCATCCTCAAGGACGGCCAGCGTATCGACGGCCGCAAGCTCGATCAGGTCCGCCCGATCGAAGCGATGGTCGGCCTGCTGCCCCGCACGCACGGTTCGGCCCTGTTCACGCGCGGTGAGACGCAGGCGATCTGCACCACCACGCTGGGCACCAAGGATGCCGAGCAGATGATCGACGGGCTGGAAGGGCTCTCCTATTCGCCCTTCATGCTGCACTACAACTTCCCGCCCTATTCGGTCGGCGAAGTGGGTCGCTTTGGCTTCACCAGCCGCCGCGAAACCGGCCACGGCAAGCTCGCCTGGCGCGCGCTGCACCCGGTCCTGCCGAGCCATGAGGATTTCCCCTATACGATCCGCATTCTGAGCGACATCACCGAGTCCAATGGCTCGTCCTCGATGGCGACGGTCTGCGGCGGGTGTCTGTCGATGATGGACGCCGGCGTTCCGATCGAACGCCCGGTTTCCGGCATTGCCATGGGCCTGATCCTCGAAGGCGACGAATTCGCCGTCCTGTCGGACATTCTGGGTGACGAAGATCACCTCGGCGACATGGACTTCAAGGTTGCCGGTTCGGAAGCGGGCATCACCTCGCTCCAGATGGACATCAAGGTCGCCGGCATCACGCAGGAGATCATGACCAAGGCGCTCGAACAGGCCAAGGCCGGTCGCGCGCACATTCTGGGCGAAATGAACAAGGCGCTCGGCTCGTCGCGTTCGGGCGTGTCCAAGCACGCGCCGCGTATCGAGACGATGCAGATCGACAAGTCGAAGATCCGCGACGTGATCGGCACGGGCGGCAAGGTGATCCGCGAGATCGTCGCCGAAACTGGTGCCAAGGTCGACATCGACGACGAGGGCACGATCAAGATCTCCTCAAGCAATGCCGACGAGATCGAAGCCGCGAAGCGCTGGATCGAAGGCATCGTCGAAGAGGCGGAAGTCGGCAAGATCTACAACGGCAAGGTCGTCAACATCGTCGACTTCGGTGCCTTCGTGAACTTCATGGGCGGCAAGGACGGGCTCGTCCATGTCAGCGAAATGAAGAACGAGCGCGTCGAAAAGCCGACCGACGTCGTGTCGGAAGGCCAGGAAGTGAAGGTCAAGGTCCTCGAGATCGACCAGCGCGGCAAGGTCCGCCTGTCGATGCGCGTGGTCGACCAGGAAACCGGCGAAGAGCTGGAGGACACCCGTCCTCCGCGCGAACCGCGTGAAGGCGGCGGCGGCCGTGGCGGCGATCGCCGTGGCCCGCGTGGTGGCGGCGGTGGCCGTGGCGGCGACCGAGGTGGTCGCGGTGGTGACCGTGGCGGCAACCGCGATGGCGGCTCCAGCGACGGCCCGGCGCATGTGCCGGATTTCTTGAAGGACTGATCCTTCGGATGGACCGACAGAAAAGGGGCCGCGGCGATGCTGCGGCCCCTTTTTCGTGTCGGCAGGTCTCCCCTGCTGGCGGTCAGCCCATTTCGAGGATCGGCTTCATCACCTTGCCGTCGTGCAGATCCTTCACCGCCTGGTTGATGTCGTCGAAGCTGTAGCGTTTCACCAGCCGGTCGAAGGGGAAGCGGTCCTGAAGGTGCAAGCGCACCAGTTCGGGGATGAACTGCTTGACCTTGGAATCCCCCTCCACGCAGCCGACGATCTTGCGGCCCGACAGGATCTGTTCGTTGGCATCGAAGCTGTAATCCGTGCCCGAAGGCGGCGCGCCGACCACGACCATGGTCCCGCGCTTGGCCAGACTGCCCCAGGCGGCGCGCGCGGCGTTGGCATTGCCGCTGCACTCGATCGCGTAATCGACACCCTCGGCCACGATCTTGCGGATTTCTTCGCCGAGATCGGTGTCCTTCGACACCTCGACCGAATGGGTCGCGCCCAATTCCTTGGCGAGCTCCAGCCGCTCGGCGTTCATGTCGACCGCGACGATCGTGCTGCACCCTGCGAGTCGCGCGGCCATCACCGCCGACATGCCCACGCTGCCGACGCCCGAGACGAGGAGCGCCGATCCCGCCTGCGGCTTCGCCGTCCGCAGCACCGCGCCCGCGCCAGTCTGGATTCCGCAGCCCAGCGGGCCGAGCAGCGCGATATCGACATCCGCCTCGATCTTCACGACATTGCGTTCATGCGCGATCGACAGGGTCGCGAAACTCGATTGCTGGAAGAAGGCGGCATTGGGTCCATCGGCGAACACCGCGTCCTCATCGCCCTGACGCTTGTTCATGAAATTGAGCGCTTCGAAATCCTGGCAATAGGCCGGATCGCCTTCCTCGCAGGGGCGGCAATGGCCGCACGATCCGTAGGAGAGGACGACCTTGTCGCCCGGAGCGAGATCGCGCACGTGCTCGCCCACGGCTTTTACCGTCCCGGCACCTTCATGCCCGAGCACGACCGGAAAATTCGTCGGCAGATCGGCGTTCTGCACGGCGAGGTCGGTATGGCACACGCCCACAGCGACCAGTTCGACGAGCACCTCATGCGCGCCGGGGTCGTCGATGGTTGTCTCGACGATTTCGAAATCCGCTCCGGCTTTTTCGACCACGGCGATGCGAGCTTGGTTGGGCATGGGGGTGTCTCCTTGATATCTACCCGATCAACCGCTGCCCCGGCTCGACAGTTCCGACGTGCATCGCAGCGAGCGCGGCGCTAGAGCCTGTCGCCATGCTTCCCCGCGAAACTCTGGCCACCGCGCAAATCCCCGGCGGCGACACGCTCACGCTCATTTCTCACGGGCGCGATTTCGTCATCATGCTCGGAAGGGACGAGCTGATGGGGACGCGGATGCAGTTCAGCGAGGAACAGCTGGCGGAACTGACGCTCGCCGAACTGGCGAGGCCCGCCCCGCGCGTTCTGATCGGCGGATACGGGATGGGTTTCACCTTCCGGGCCGCGCTCGCCCATGTGGGCGAGGGCGCCAGCGTGACCGTGGCGGAAGTGGTGCCCGAAATTCTCGACTGGGCGCGCGGGCCGCTCGCCGAACTGACGGGCGAAACCCTGTCCGATCCGCGCGGCGAGGTGGTTCTGTGCGATGTCGCCGCACTGATCGACGATGCCAATGACGGCACCTGCCCGAAATGGGATGCGATCCTGCTCGATGTCGATAACGGCCCCGATGGCATCGTGCGCGATCAGAACAGCCGTCTCTACACCCGCACCGGCCTCGCCAAAGCGCGCGAGGCGCTGAATGCGGGCGGCATCCTCGCCGTCTGGTCCGCCGCGCCGGACCACAAGTTCACGCTGCGCCTTAAGGAAGCGGGCTTCGCGGTGGATGTCCGCACGGTCCGCGCACGGCCTAACAACAAAGGCCCGCGCCACACCATCTGGTTCGCCCGCAAGAGCTGAGCAACGGGGTCGAAACGGCCTAGCGCCGCATGCGCAACCGACCGAGGAAGTCGGTCTTGCCGATCTTGACGCCCAACATGCGCAGGATGTCGTAGGCCGTGGCGGCGTGAAACGCATAATTGGGCTGGCTGAAGCTCAACAGAAATTCCTCGGCATCGAACGGCAGCGACAGCTTCCCGAATTCGAACCGCACTTCCTTGCCGATGAAATCCTCCAGCGCGCTTTCGTCCGTACCCTCCAACGCGGCTTTCGCCTCGTCCAGTGCCGCCCGCAGCCCGTCGAAACTGTCGGGCGGGGGCGCCATGTCAGGGCTGAAGCGCCCCTCGTGCAGAGCCGCGACGGCGCCGCGCGTATGCACCGCCACGCTTTTCACCTGATAGGTGAAGGGCAGCATGTCCTCGTAGATGCGCGCGTTGAGGACCGTTTTAGGGTCGCGATCCTGCTCGCCGCACCAGCTCTCGGCGGTATCGCAAAGACGTCTCGTGCTGCCGATGATCTGCAACGCGCTGGGGACGAAGGCGGCGTGGAGCGAAATGGGCATGGCGGTTCCTTCAGGCGGACGGACGGGGTTGCGAGGGGCTTCAGCCCACCTCTTCGAGGCGGGTGAAATGGCGGCGGAAATCGGTGAGCGCGATCGAGCGGTCGCGCCCTGCGTCCTTGGCGGCATAAAGCGCCCGGTCGGCGCGCTTGATCGCGGATTCGAGGCTGTCGTCGGGGAGGATGGCAGAGAGGCCCGCGCTCGCCGTCACCGGGAAGGGCAGATCGGGCACGCGCCGGGCGACGACTGCTGGAATATTGCGACGGGCGGCTTCGGCATCGCGCTGCCAATCCTCGCCGTAGAGCAGGACCACGAACTCTTCGCCGCCGAGCCGGGCGGGAAAGATGGTCTCGTTCGCGCCGAGCGCAGCGCCGACGGCGACGAGGACCTGGTCACCCGTATCGTGGCCGAAATTGTCGTTGATGCGCTTGAAGAGGTCGCAATCGACTACCGCCAGGCCCCTTGGCCGCCCGCCATCGGTAAGAAATTGCCGCTTCAGACCTCGTCGGTTCGCGATCCCTGTCAACGGATCGATGGAGCTGGCCTCCGTTGCGACGCGCATTTTGGACAGGGCCTCGTCCCGCTCGCGTGCCACGACCATGAGCCGGTCACCGATCCCCGCCGCGGTAATGATCAGTTCCAATACGAAGGCGACCAGCAGAAGCTGGGTATAGAAGGGAAGCGGCGTGCCGAGGACGAGCTTGGAATAGACTGCGGCCAGGCCGACCAGCACCGACATGCCCCAGGCGCAGCTCTGGAAAGCCGCGGCACGGCTTCCGGCGCGAACTGCCAAGGTCAGACCCGCAACGGCGAGAGTGATGAGCAACAAAATCGTCGCGTCATGAATTTGCTCGAACAGCTTGATGCTGGCAATCAGCGGCGCCGCCAGTGCGAGGATCAGGCCGATCGGTGCCATCGCCCATAGCAGGCGCCGGGCCCAAACCGACTCGACCCCCCGTTCGAGATACGTCGCCATCAAGGGCCCGACGATGGCGATCGAAAGATCGGTCGCAATGTAGCGCGCGATCAAAAGGTTCTTCGGATCGGAAAACAGGGCCGCGTTGATCGGAGGAAAGGTCAGCACCAGAAGCCCGACCACGAGCGCGCGCGCGACCATCCACCCGAGGAAGCGACGCCGCAGGATCAGGCCCAGCGCTCCCGCGCTCGCCGCGAAGACGAGCACGCAGGCCAAGAAACCTCCTACAGTGAAACTCGCCCACTCCATGCCCGATGGTCACCCCCAATGCCTCCACGATGCGAGAGACCGGCAGACTTTTGCCGGATCGCGCCTGCGGTAGGCTTAAGTGACGACGTTAACGGGGCAGGCCTGCTCCGTTAAGCTTTATTACCGGGTCTTGCGGGTGCCGTCCGGGCGCGCGATTCAGCGCACGCGCGGACCGCCGAAGGGGAGGGGAGGCGGAGGACGGCGCGCACCGCGGGGCAGCTGTGCCTGATAGGCCCGCCCGCAATGCTCGACGCAATAGGGGAAGCCGGGGTTCACCGCTTCGCCGCAGAAATGGAAGTCCGGCTCGCCCGGATGGCCCATCGGCCAGCGGCAGACCTTCTCGCTTAGGTCGAGCAGGCTGGTCTTGTCCGCGATCTCGGCACTCGGCTTGGCCGGCACCAGACGGCGCGGCGGCGCGGGCGGGATCGGCGGCTGCTGGTCGCCGGGGCCCTGGCGCAGGAAGCCCCCCGGTCCGACCGAGACGATCTTGGGGGAATCGGACTGCCGGTTCGGAAGCGGCTGCGATGTGGCGGAGGAATTTCCGGGCGCGCTGGTCGAAGCGGCTGTCGGGGAAGCGGCGGGCGCAGGAGCCGGTGCGGCGGGTTGGGCCGCCGGACTGGTCGAAGGGGCTGCCGCAGGGCTCGCCGCAGCGCTTGCCGCCGGGGTCGCCGCCGGTGCAGGCTTCTGCGATGGCGCGGCTTTCTTCGTCGCCGGTTTCTTGGCCGCCGCCGGTTTCGGCGCAGTGGCCGGTTTCTTGGCCGCCGCAGCCTTCTTGTCGGCGGATTTCACCGGAGACGGACGCGATTTGAGGCCGAGGCGATGCGCCTTGCCGATCACGGCATTGCGGCTGACCCCGCCCAATTCGTCGGCGATCTGGCTGGCGGTCGATCCGCCCTCCCACATTTTCTTCAGCGTCGCGATGCGTTCGTCGGTCCAGCTCATGGGTAAATCATTTCCTGTCTGAGGCCGCAGTGTGCCCGCTGCCAATTTGCGGGACGACCGGGCCGGGCAAGCCTTGCCAGCACGGGTGCCAGGGCCTAGTCGCGCCATCATGGCCGATCAAGCCCAGACTCCCCCATCACGTCCTGCCGCTCTTGCAGCCGACACCGATGCCGCTTTCGTGCAGGGTGGGGATGCGGGCCGGACCCGATTTGCGCCGCGCGGTCAGCCGGTCATCACCGGGATCAACCGCATCGGCCTGTGGAGCCTCTATATTAAGGAGGTTCGCCGGTTTCTCAAGGTGCAGACGCAGACCATCTGGGGTCCGGCGGTCAGCACGGTGCTGTTTCTGGTGATATTCGACGTCGCGCTCGGGCGCGGCGATCGCAGCGTCCTCGGCGTGCCTTTCGCCGATTTCATCGCGCCCGGCCTGATCGTAATGGCGATGATGCAGAACGCCTTCGCCAATAGCAGCTTCTCGTTCCTGTCGGGCAAGATCCAGGGGACCATCATCGACCTGCTGATGCCGCCGCTTTCCGAAGGGGAGCTGATGGCGGGCATAATTCTCGCCGCGATCACGCGCGCCGTGGCTGTCGGAGCGGCCCTGGCGCTGGCGATCGCGCTTTATCCCGGTGCCGCGCTGCATCTCGCAGGCTGGGGCGGGGCGCTCGCCATCGTGTGGTTCGGCCTGATGGGGGCCGCGATGCTGAGCCTGTTCGGGCTCGTCACCTCGCTCTGGGCGGAGAAATTCGATCACAACGCGGCCATCACGACGCTGGTCGTGGCGCCGCTCGCGCTGCTGTCGGGCACGTTCTACCTGATCGACAATCTCGCACCCCTGTTCCAGACGATCAGCCGCCTCAACCCGTTCTTCTACGTGATCTCCGGCTTCCGATTCGGATTCCTCGGGGCGAGCGATATCGGACCGGGCACGATGCCGGTGGTATGGGCAGGGATCGGACTCGGCACCTTCAATCTGGCGCTGGCCGTAATCTGCTACAAATTGTTGAAATCGGGCTGGAAGATCAAGGCCTAGGCAGCAAGCGGGGGGGGCAGGCCTTGCCTTTCAGTGCGTCAGGGCGCGCTGCATCCGGTACCGTCCCTTGGAAAAGGCATCGAACAGGCGCACCACCTCCGGGTGATCGACCGGGCCGTTCGCCGCATCGCGCACCAGGTTCTGCTGGCTCACATAGGCGACGTAGCTCTCGTCCTCGTTCTCGGCGAAGAGGTGATAGAAGGGCTGGTCGCGATCGGGCCGGATACTTTCGGGGATCGATTCGTACCATTCCTCGCTGTTCGCGAAGACCGGGTCGATATCGAAGATGACGCCACGGAAATCGAACATGCGATGGCGCACGACATCGCCGATGGCGAAGCGCGTCTCGAGAAGGGCGGGGGCGTCGATCGTGCGACCGGCCTGGGGAGAGAAGAACAGGGCGCGTTGCATAGGTGTTGGATATGGGAAGCCGGCTGGCCCGCACAAGAGCGCACGCTTTCTCGTCCCCGATTATCGCGCGCCGATCGGCCATAATTGCCTTGGCAAGGCGCCGCCCCTGCGCTAACGGCGCTGCTCCCAAACGACCGGGGATGCCGATCGGGCCAAGGCCCGATGATCGCGCAAGACGCGGAGAGGTGGCAGAGTGGTCGAATGCGCTGCACTCGAAATGCAGTGTGCGGGCAACCGTACCGTGGGTTCGAATCCCACCCTCTCCGCCACCGGCCTTGATGAGGCTCTCCAATCACCTTCAGAATTGTTCGGGAAGCTTTGCAATTCCGCGATTCTCAAGTCCTACGCGGTCCAGTGGAATTCTTCTTCAGCCAGATGTGTGTCGGGGTATTCCGAAGGTAACGAGCCGATCAGTTTGGGGGTATCGGATGCTGACGGACAAAGTCGCTTGAGCCACGACGAGGTCATCGGCCAGGCGCGGTTGCTCGGCCTCATGCCTGCGTCGAGAAAGCGGCGTTGATCCGAGCTCGAAATCTAAAACGACCGTCCCCACCATTCCGCTGCGCAGTCCGACCGAACGATTGAAGCCGACGATTGAGTAGATTGCAACAAATCGCCGAACATGGAATTTTATTCCGAGCCAATCTAGCCAGAATGTCGACCTACAAGGTGCGGAGGCATCACGATGCTTTCGGTGTCCTCCCCAGAAATTCGCCGGATCAACAGGTCGACCATCGCGAAGGCACCGGCGCGGATCTCCTGACGGACGGTCGTAAGGGGCGGGGTGGTCTGGGCGGCGAGCGGGAGATCGTCGAAGCCGACGATCCGCACCTGATCGGGCACTGCGATGCCTAGCGCCTTCAGCCGCGCGAGGCTGGCGATGGCGAGCGTATCGGTCGCGGCGAAGATGGCGTCTCCGGGCTCGAAGGATCGATCGAGATTGGCGGCCACTTCGGCCTCCAATCGATCGCTCGACAAGTGGCTCGTCAGAGGAGTGATTGTCACCCCCAATCGCTCTGCGGCATCGACCGCGCCGGCGTAACGGGCGGCGAATTCCACGGCGGAAGTGTCGCCAAGGAAATAGATGTGTCGCGCACCGCCCGCAATCAGGCGTTCCGTTGCGATTCTGCCGCCAAGCCGATTGTCGGTGCCGACCACGCAGTGACGCTGGCCCTCGGCGTGATTGCCCCATACCACCATTGGCAGATAGCCGTCGGCCGCGTCCTCGATCCGGTCGAACTGATCGGACTGGCCGATCACCAGCAATCCATCGATCATGCCGGAACCGATGAAGCGATCAAGCCAGTCCTCGTCACGCTCTGGGATGACACGGCGCAGCATCAGGTCGTAACCACGCTCGGTCAGCGCATCGGCAAGATGACCCAAAAGCGTTATGAAGAAGGTGTCGGAAATCTGCTGCCTGCTGTCGTGCCCCAGCGGGATGGCGATGCCGATCACGTCGGTCTTTTGGCGGCGCAGGCTGCTTGCCATCTTGTTCGGGCGGAACCCGTGGTCGCGGGCGAGGGCGACGATGCGTTCGCGCGTGTCCGTATTGACCAGACTGTTGCCCGCCAGCGCCCGGCTGACTGTGCCAGCAGACACCCCTGCGATGCGCGCGAGATCGCTCAGAGTGCGGACGGCGGGCCGAGCCTTAGGTGTTTCCTGCTCGCTCATTCGAATGTCGTTTACACAGGACTAGGCCGGCGGAACAGTCGGCGCCGCGGCGGCCTGGGGCACGAAACGAGCGGGGCGACCTCCGGCGTTGACGAACAAGGTGGCAATCGCGCCCAGCAGCATCAGCGCGCCTGCCAGCGTAAGCGCGTTTCGAGGATCCCCTCCCAGCAGAGGTTCGTAGATGAGCGGCATCGTCACCGTCTCGATGAGCATCGGGATCACGATGAACATGTTGAAGATGCCCATATAGATACCCGTCCGCGCAGGCGGGATCGCATCGGCAAGCATGACGTAGGTGTTGCCCATCATGCCCGCCCAACCGATTCCGATGCCGAGCATCAGGACGAACAATCCGGCTTTGTCGTCCATCCCCGGTATCATCAGCATCGCCGCGCCCGATGCGGCGAGACAGGCGGCATGGACCGATCGCGCTCCCATACGTCGCACGATGGGGATCAGGACCAGCGCGGATACGAAGGCGATAAAGTTGTAGAAGGCGCCGATCTGCTGCGCGGTCAGCGTCGCTTCGCGGAACGCCGCGCTCTGCGGATCGGCGGTGTCGTAGAGCGAGCGGCCGACCGCGAAAGCGATATATTGCCAGTACACGAACATGGCATACCATTGGCACAACATCGCAAAGGCGAGCTGGCGCATCGGCTTCGGCATTTCGCGGATGGCGGCGGCGATGTCCGCTAGAGCGGATGATGCGGATAGCGGGCGCGCGGCGAGCTCCGCCTTTTCGGTTTCGCTCAGCGGCAGTTCGGGCACGCGCCAGATCGACCACACGATGGTGCTGATCGACAGGATCGCACCAATCACGAAAGCGATGCGGACGATCACGGGAATACCGTTCGTATCGAGCACGTCCCTCGCCACAAAAGCGGTCAGCAGGGTGGGGGCCATGTAGCTCAGCGTCTGGGCAAGCCCGGTGAAGGCGCTCTGCGTGAGGAAGCCCACAGGCCGCTGGTCGGGTGCGAGGCGATCGGACACGTAGGCACGATAGGGCTCCATCGTGATGTTATTGCCCGCATCGAGAATCCACAGCAGCGAAGCCGCGACCCACAGCGTGGGGGAATAGGGCATGGCGAACAGTGCCAGCGAACACAGGATCGCCCCGATCAGGAAATAAGGGGTGCGCCGACCAAGGCGGCTCGACGTGCGATCGCTGAGAGCGCCGACGATGGGCTGGACGATCAGGCCGGTCATCGGGCCGGCCAGCCAGAGCAGGGGCATAGTCGCCTCGTCGGCACCCAGGAATCCGTAGATCGGCCCCATATTGGCCTGCTGAAGGCCGAAACTGAATTGCAGCCCGAAGAAGCCGACATTCATTTCGACGATTCGCAGCAGGGAAAGCCTTGGCTTTGCCGCATTTATCATGGCCAATCCTCTCGTCCGTGGCCCTCTCAACGGGGCTGTTGAACCAATTGATGACATCATAACACACGATTTGCAATCGATTGCAACAAAGCGGTTGCAATCGATTGCAGCCAAGTTAGGTTTTATTGCGAATCGCGCCCTCGACGCGAACGCACCAGGAGAGTTGCCATGAAAATCCGTCACACCCTCGCCCTGAGCGCTGCGCTTTCGGCTTTCACCACGCCCGCTTTCGCGCAGGATGCCGCGACGCAGGACGAGGTTCCGCCCGCTGTCGATGCGGTGGAGATCGTCGTCACCGCGGTCGCGCGCGGCCAGAACGTGCTCGACAGCTCGGTCTCGGTGAGCTCGCTCAACAGCGAAGCGATCGTCGATCTGGCACCGCGTTCGTCTGCGGAGCTGATCCGCCAGATCCCGGGTATCCGTTCGGAAAGCTCAGGCGGCGAGGGCAACGCCAATATCGCCGTGCGCGGTCTTCCGGTTGCCTCGGGCGGCGCCAAGTTCCTCCAGCTCCAGGAAGACGGGCTCCCGATCCTCGAATTCGGCGACATCACCTTCGGCAATGCCGACATCTTTCTGCGCACCGACTACTCCGTCGCGCGGGTCGAAGCGGTGCGGGGCGGGTCTGCGTCGACCTTCGCGTCGAATTCGCCGGGCGGCGTCGTCAATTTCATCTCCAAGACCGGCACGCGCGAGGGCGGCTCGCTGGGCCTGACCGCCGGGCTGGACTATCGCGAATTCCGCGCCGATTTCGATTACGGCGGCAGCATCGATGCCGACACGAATTTCCATATCGGCGGCTTCAGCCATATCGGCGATGGGCCGCGCGATGTCGGCTATGACGGGGCACGCGGCGGCCAGATCAAGGCCAATATCACGCGCAATTTCGCCAATGGCTATGTCCGCGTCTACGGCAAATACCTGAACGACCATTCGGTCGCCTATCTGCCGAACCCCGTGCTCGTCACCGGGAGCGATGCCGACCCGACCTATACCAGCATCGCGAACTTCTCGATCAACTCGGATTCGCTCCATTCGTCCAATTTCAGGCCGATCACGACGCTCGATCAGGCAAATCAGGTCGAAACCTACAATATCACCGAAGGCATGCATCCCAAGGTGCTGGCCGGCGGTTTCGAGGCGCAATTCGATATCGGCGCTTTCACCGTCACCAATCGCTTCCGCTATGCCGACATCAGCGGCGCGTTCGTGTCGCCGTTCCCAGGTAGCGTGACCGGAGCGCAGGCCGCGGCCGACGCGATCGGCGGACCGGGCTCCAGCCTCTTTTACGCGAGCGGCCCGCAGGCAGGCCAGATCGTCGCCAATCCCGCGACCCTTGGCGGCAACGGGCTGGTGGCCAACATCGTCACCTTCAACACGCGGCTCAACAGCCTCGACAATCTCGCCAACGATCTTCGCGCCACGACCGAGTTCGATTTCGGCGGCGGTTCGGCAAGTCTGACGGGCGGATTCTATTATTCGCAGCAGGATATCGACACCGCGTGGCTGTGGACCTCGCATCTGATGAGCGTGGAAGGCAATGGCGATGCGGTGTTGCTGGACGTGCGCAACGCAGCGGGCGTGCCGCAGACCCAGGACGGCACGGTCGGTTACAGCGCCGCGTTCTTCGGCAATTGCTGCCGTCGCTCCTACGATCTCGAATACACGACCAAGGCGCCCTTTGCCGCCATCGGCCTGGAATTCGGCGGGCTGTCTCTCGACGGCAGCGTGCGGTGGGATTTCAGCGAGGCCAAGGGCAGGACGTTCGGCGACGGCCCGGTTACGACGCGTGATTTCAACGGGAACGGAACCATCAACCGGGCGGAAACGCTGGTCAGCGTGCTGCCGACCACGGGCGCTGCGCTGGTCGATTACGATACGGATTACGTGTCCTATTCGGTCGGTGCGAACTATCTTGTCACCGATTCCTTCTCGGTCTTCGGTCGTTACAGCCGGGGTGGCCGGGCCAATGCGGACCGCATCCTGTTCAACGCCAACAATGTCGATCCGGCGACCGGAAATCTGCGCAGCAGCGATGTGGCGGTCGATTTCGTCAAGCAGGCTGAAATCGGCGCCAAATATCGCTCCGGCGGTCTGTCCTTTTACGCCACCATCTTCGATGCGCGGACCGAGGAGGAGAATTTCGAAGCGACCACTCAGACCGTCTTTAGCCGGGCCTACAAGGCGCGTGGCGTGGAGCTGGAAGGCGCCTACCGGATGGGTCCGTTCAGCCTGTCGGGCGGTGCGACCTATACCGATGCCGAAATCAGCCGCGACAATATCAGCCCGGCCAATGTCGGCAACACGCCGCGCCGCCAGGCGGACTGGATCTATCAGGCGACCGCCGCCTATGACAGCGAGCTGTTCGGCCTCGGCGTGAATGCGGTAGGCACCAGCGACAGCTTCGCGCAGGACAGCAACCAGCTCGTCCTCCCCGGCTTTACCGCCGTCAACGCCTTCGTCAATCTGCGACCGGCAGACGGGATCACCTTGTCGATCAACGCCAACAATGTGTTCGACACCAAGGGCTTCACCGAAGCCGAGGAAGGGTCGATCCCCGCCAACGGGATCGTGCGGGCACGCTCGATCAACGGGCGGACGCTGTCGGCTTCGGTCCGGTTCGACTTTTGATGTCCGCTCCCCCGGGCCGAGTGTTCTCCGGTCCGGGCGGCATTCCAGCTCCACTTCGATTTCCCGGGGAAGCATCGTGACCACCGCATGGACCAAAGCCCACACCGCCGCGATCGACGCAGCGAGCTGTCCGTCAGTCCCGGATGTCGGCACGCAGCCGCGACCCGCGGGCGGTGCGGATCGCTATTACTGGGACATGTGGGCGGTCCAAAATGGCGACGGGACGATCGCCCGTTTGGGTGGGCGGGAAATGTGGATGGCTCTCTCCGCGCCCGATGGGGGCGATCCGGATGCCCGCCATTTCCAAGCCGAAATCCGCTGGATCGAGCGAGTGAAGAATGGCTGGGAGGACAAGGGTCCCGTGCTCCCGCTCCACGCCGCGCCATACGAGCGGGAATGGGCCGGATCGGCCCTGCTCGACGATGGCAGGCTGACCCTATTCTTCACCGGCGCCGGCATCGCTGGGCGGCCGGGGGGCTATCAGCAGCGCCTGTTCGAGGCGAGCGCGCCCGTCGCCCCGGATGGAACGATCGGCGAGTGGGTTCTCCCGCGCCCCTCGATCACTAGCCTGACGCCCGAATATTGCGCGGCGGACGCGCATGAAGGGGAGGCCGGCCGGATCAAGGCGTTTCGCGATCCGGCCTTCTTCCGCGATCCGATGGACGATGCAGAATATCTGATCTTCACCGCCTCGCTGGCCGCAAGCGATTCCGACTATAACGGCGCCGTCGGGATTGCGCGGCGCGGGGACGACGGATGGTCCTTGCTGCCACCGCTCGTTCATGCGGACGCGGTCAACAACGAACTCGAGCGCGCGCATGTCGTCTTTCGGGAGGGAATGTATTACGTTTTCTGGGTGACCCAGACCTCCACCTTCGCGCCCGATGTGCCCGCCGGACCGACCGGCTTTTACGGGATGGCCGCGCGCTCCTTGGCAGGCACCTGGACGCCGCTTAACGGCAGCGGGCTCGTGCTTGCCAATCCGGCGAACGACCCACGCCGCGCCTATAGCTGGTTCGTGAGCGCGGAGGGCGTGGTGGCGAGCTTCGTCGACGATCCTGGCGGACAGGGCTTCGTCGGAGCCCCAGCCCCTCTCCTGCAGCTCGCTTTCGACGGCGAGACAGTGAGTCTGGTCGGAGAGGTCGGGGCGCAATGATCGGCGGGATCGAGGCAGGCGGGACGAAATGCGTGCTCGCGGTCGGCGAGACTCCGGAATCGATCGCCGCGACCCATACGATACCCACCGGCAGTCCGGACGAAACGGTGGCCGAGGCGTTCGCCTGGTTCGCCGCGCAACCTTCGTTGACGGCGTTGGGGCTGGCGACGTTTGGTCCGGTCGGTCTCGATCGGGATCGCGCAGATTATGGCCATATTCTGGCCACGCCCAAACCGGGATGGAGCGGGTTCGACTTCGCAGGCGCGCTTGCCGACGGTCTGCGCGTTTCGGTCGCGGTGGAAACCGACGTCAATGCCGCCGCGCTCGCCGAAGCTCGGGCCGACGGTTCGGTCGGGTCGCTGGCTTATATGACAGTTGGCACCGGGATCGGCGTTGGCCTCGTCATCGATGGCCGCTGCGTCCATGGCGCTGCGCATCCCGAGATGGGCCATTACTTTCCGCGCCGTCCTGCACACGACGACGGGTTCGCGGGCGTCTGCCCCTTCCACGGCGATTGCCTGGAAGGCCTCGCCAGCGGTCCCGCCATCCTCGCGCGTTGGGGAGCGACCCTGTCCGAGCTCCCCAAAAAAAGCGCTGCGCACGAACTCGTCGCGCATTACCTCGCGCAGGCGTGCCACACGCTGTTCGCGACGACATCGGTCGAGAAAGTGGTTTTGGGTGGCGGCGTTCTGCAAACGCCGGGCCTTCGCGAACGGATCGCTGAGCTGGCGGCGAATTTCGATGCCGGTTACCTGCCGGGCGGCAAGCGACACCAGATTATCGCACCGCACCTCGGGCAAATGTCTGGGATCACCGGAGCGATGATCCTTCCTTCCCAAGTTTTACAATAATAAGAGACTGCATCTTAGCATTCGTAAGCTCATCACGCGTAATAAAATCTAAACTGTTCGTCCGGGTTTCGGCAAATTCCGAAAAGAACAGGTCTCAGATCTTACTGCGAAAGCACGCGGCGACGAAGAGCGGGGCGCCTGATTGCCGTCAACTTTCTCGTGAAAATTCTGACAACAGCTTTCGGGCGATAATCACGACCTTTGTAACGACCGGGATTAGGCGCTTTGCCGACCTTCAGCTTTTGGGCCGTTTGCGATAAGTACGCTTTCGGTCAATGCGAAGCGGGGATCTGCTATCCGGCTAACAACCCTTAAGCACGATTGGTTGAGCCACTCTAAACAGCCCTGCCGATCACAAGTCGCAGCGGTCCGTCGAAGAATGGTTGCGAGCGCAAGTTGCCGTAGATTTCATCCCATCGACCGCTGTCCAAGTCGGCAGATAGTTCTCGCACGAAACGATCAACCGCTTCCGTGGGCACAAAGCTCCAACTGGAGCACGCCAGTCGGGCGTTCTCGTTCAAAAACGCTTCTGGTCTGCCATAGTAAGCTTCGTTGAACCCGTCTTGGCAATCCAGAGGAACCGGGACCGCCTCCACAGCAACATCCCCGCCGAGCGCCGCTTTGATGCGTTGTATTGTAGGATAGCGCCGAGCCTCGGCTTCTCTTACTTCAGGAATGTAGTCGCTCAACCAAAAATCCATCATCAATTCGGGATCGCAAACCAGCAAAACGATTGGGCCGCGCGTTACGCGTCTCATTTCGGCCAACCCTGCTTCCAAATCCGACCATTGATGAACGGTGACAGTCGCCATCGAGGCGTCGAAGCTGTTGTCTGCGAACGGAAGATTTTCGGCGGTTGCGTCGATTGCGACCGTCAGATGGGTCGGACGCTGCGATCGCATCGATGCCGATGGTTCGACCGCAGTCACATCGCGATCCGTCGGTTCATAGGATCCTGCGCCTGCGCCGACGTTCAGCACGGTTTTCGCATTGCCCAAAGCGCAATTTATCTGAGCGGCTATTGTGGGATCGGGTCGGCGAAAGGTGCTG